>Ga0265797_10000431_pt1 | contig 77048 bp, 72 predicted proteins | sample P2T30metagenome_FD_192433 | JGI IMG/M metagenome (GOLD analysis project Ga0265797, IMG submission 192433) | Plant litter microbial communities from East Loma Ridge, Irvine, California - P2 T30 | ecosystem: Environmental > Terrestrial > Plant litter > Unclassified | place: USA: California...
CTTCGAGTCTGTCGTTGGTTGTCTTGGTTTGGGAGACATGTGGAATTTATCGTTCTCCGAGCCATATTTGTACGCATTGTAAGAGGTACTGAACATGGCGTTTCGCAATCGTGATCGACTCTTTCATGTTTGTCGGCCGAGCCAGGACCGGCTCTCATTGGCTGGCTGCTCGGGTCCGAGTTGGATGCAGCGGCCGAGGCCATGTGAATAGCACAGGTACTCCTCGCGCGTTGAACAGATCTTTATATCTTCGCGATCCTAAAGCTTGAAATGAGTCGCTCGAGGGGCGAGTCATCGAACAATGCATCGCCATGGGAGTTGGCATTTATCCGTCAACGTACTATGCAGGTCAGCCTCGCAATTCAACTTTCGATACATGTCATTTCGAGGCCAACTTAGCCCTTGTGGTACATCTCACATCATTCGAGTAACTAGAGTCCTTGATCAATAATAGCATCACTATTGGATTGGTAGCTAGGTCATCAGGAACAATATGGCTCCAGTTCATCAGGTATAATTTCTCGCAGCCTGTCCGTCATCGATTCGCCAGAGCAACATAGCACCAAATCAAGTAGGAAACCGTCCTGAACTCCTCGCAAATCTGTCATCGTGGGCTCATAAAACCATCGCTTTTTTTCCTCCCAGACTTTCTTCTCTCTAATCGTACTCATCACCGTCGTCCTCGATGATCACAGGCAACGACTCAAACACCACCTCGTTTCGCTCGTAATGCGTCAAGAAGCCGCCTTGCAGCAAGCGTTTCAGCGCATTCAACCGTGAAAGCTTCCACCATCGGTCGATAAGCATCTTGCCGCCGCCGTGAATCGATACTTTCAGCCGGGACCCGTACTCTCGCCCATCCTCATCCAGAGCCGTCGAGTAACGCGGTCCACGCGTGGGCTTCTCTACAGTGTTGAGGATGTCCTGGAACGCCATGTGAATGGCCTTCTTGTCTTTCTTCGACATGCGTTTTGACGACGCACGGGTCAATTCTTCGAGAGAGCGGATCAGGTTGTGTTGTTGTCTGTAGACTGTGTAGCGCTTGATCATGCGGGAGTCGGCGCCGGTGCGACGCATTTCCTCACGCTCCTCCTCATCGGCAGATTCGTCGTCAGATTCGGCTTCGGTGAAGGACTTTTCAAAGAGAAGCGCGATGTTCTCACCAGCAGCGATTTGCACGCGCGACTCGCTGCTGTCGAGCTGATCGACAAAAGTTTCCATGGCGGGTTCGGTGGCATCCTCCATGTCGTCGAGTTGGGTAGCAAGGAAACCCCACTCCTGGAGCGCAGCGGTCACAATGTCTGCGTTATCGGCCTCTTCGATGCTAGCACCGTCAGAGGACGCGATCTCGAGGAAGAGCTCCATTATTTCTTCCGTCTCTTCCGTGCTAGCGCCGCCATAGAACGTTGCGACGCCCATGGTGTGGATAGCGGCTACTTTAACGGCAGGGTACTGCGAGTCGGAAATGGCTGACTTGATCGGGTTGGCGACGGCGTCGTAGATAGTGTCGCTGGGAACGGTGATGATCATGAGGGCAATCGCTTTCAAGCCCAGGGCGGTTTCGCGCTCAGACTGGCCGGCTTTGACGCTCTTGAGGATGGCCGGCAGGAGATCGCTCATCCGCGACTGGATCTCTGGTTTTGAAAATTGTCTGATGAGATCGGTGGTGAAAGCGTTGAGAGTCAGTTCTCTTCCCTCTGTAGAGCTGCGCTTCCTGTCCAGGATCTGGTCGATTCGTTGGTAGAGGTCGGCCGTCAGGGCGTCTGGGGGAATCTCGTCGCCGCCTTCGGACAGGAGTTCGTCGATGCTGTTGCTTCCCCATTCGCCCGCCTCGCTCTCGTCGTCGGACACATTGCGCGAGGGAGCGGCGGAACCCACACGCGACTGGGTTGGAGAGGCTTGCTTGCTGCCAGCAGGTGTGTGGGCCTTGGAGGCGGCTCTGCGTGAAGTGGTCTTCCTACTCTCGAGGAGCACTTGTTTGCGAAGGTCGTGCATGATGGTGAGGTGCCGTCCTTGTAGGTATCAAGGATAGGGATGTATGGGCCGTTGCCCGGTTGGAGTGGTTGATATTTGCGCTCTGATTTTGTTGCGGGTGCAAGAGCGGGCGGTACAGTAGGATCACTGTATGGGGGTATGGCTTCTGTCGTTGTGGCTTAGGAAGATGCTGTATGGTGACATGGACGGACTATGCTAGGTGCAGAGAAGTGGAGTGGAGTTGTAGCAGGAGAGAGTCATTTGTCCAGGCAGCAGACGGGAAATAAGCGAAAGCGGTGGGCCGAGTCTAGAAAGAGCACACGGCGAAATACCTGTCACATGCAGAAGATGCAAACACTCTCACCATCCTGTCATCCTGTTTGTGTCCTCACTTTTTGGCGGGGCTCTGAGGTCATGTGCAAATCATAATTCACGCCATCTTGAGAGGCCGAGGCTGCAGTATTAGGGTTAGACCCTATTTACCCAAAGCATCAATTGCCTTCGGCTAAATGAAGACGACAGGATTACTTCTTTTGCACTTCTGACCGACTACAACAATATTAGCCTTGACGAACACCACCAGCCAAGAGTGAGCCGAGTCTCAAGGCCATGCCTCCGCACTTTGAAGCTCTTTACTCCTCAAACTCATCTAAAATATCTTGACTGCAGCACTTGGGCTTGCGCAACGATACTGTTCACCAAGTGAATTTCTGAGACAAGCAACCACTACGACGTTGTTCAGGCCGATTCAAAAGCGATATTCAGTTGTTTGGACGAAAGGAGATTCATCCTCGTCTCACCTTAAATACTCAATCTTTGGTACCTGATCTGAAAACCAATATCATGATCACTTGGCTCGGGATGAACAGACGATACCCCCTCTCCGAACTGCACGATGGCTTGATCACAGTCGCCAAAAGGAAGCTTGGATTTCTTGTGCTTTAAATCGCCAGTCTGGGCTCACATCATCAGTATACGCTGAGCTTGGTGCGATGTAAAGCTGGAGCGTGTATAAAACCAGGACCTGCCAGCTGTCGAAAATGACCCATCTGAAGCAGCTCAAGAGTCAAGCCTCGCGAGGACACCGACCATTAGAATGCATTTCCTCTCGCTCATCACTGCCGTTACGGCCCTGCCGACCTTATCTCTCGCCTCTCATGGTCCCAAGAAAGGCCACAAAGTCCATATGACAGTCGATCCCTTGGAGACGTATCAGCAAATCGAAGGATTTGGATTCTCCGGTGCCTTCCAACGAGCCCAGCTCCTGCTCAATATCACGGAAGAGACCCGGCAAGAGCTCTTTGACCTGATCTATAGCACAGAAAAGGGCGTTGGCTTCAGCATGCTCCGAAACGGCGTCGGATCATCCAACTCGTCCTTCAACGACTGGATGAACACGCACCAGCCTGTCAGTCCAGGCTCTCCAGATGCCGAACCCGAGTACGTCTGGGATGAATACGACTCTGGTCAACTCGCCCTCTCCATGAAGGCTGTCGAATACGGCGTCAAGCGTTTCTATGCGAATGCCTGGTCCTCTCCTGGGTTTATGAAGAACAACTCCGACGATACCAACGGCGGTGTCCTCTGCGGTGTTGAGGGCTCCTTCGAAGGGGGCACGCACTGCGAGGGCGACTGGCGTCAGGCCTACGCCGACTACTTCGTCAAGTACATCCGCCTCTACGCCTCCCATGGCATCAACGTCAGCGAGATTGGTTTTCTCAACGAGCCCGATCTCACCACCAGCTATGCATCCATGCGCTCCAACGCGCAGCAGACTGCGGACTTCCTCCCCATCTTGTACGAGACTCTGAAGCGCGAAGGACTGGGCCACGTCGGTATTGCATGCTGTGAGCACACCGGCTGGACAGAGACCGCGGACAACCTCACAGGTCTCCAAGAGCTGGGAGCGGAGAAGTATCTCTCCCACATCACCGGCCACGAATATACCGCCAACATCTCTTTCGCCCTCGACACCAAAAAGTCCGTCTGGCAGACCGAATACTGTGACCTTAACGACGAGTGGAACCCAGACTGGGACGGGATCAACAGAGGCGATGGGTGGCGATGGGCTTACATCTTGCACAAAGCCCTGACGACCGGTAATGTGAACGGCTACTATTGGTAAGTCTGCCCACAATTGAATCCCCAGCAGTCCCAACCAGAAAACTCCCACTGATCGGAAATACACGCACAGGTGGCTCATCGTCCAAGACCGCGCGACAAACAACAACAACAACGAAAAGCTCATCCTGGTCCAAGACGGCGAGTACGAAATCTCCAAGCGCACATGGTCGTTCGCGCACTACTCCCGCTTCATTCGCCCAGACGCCCACCGCATTGGAGTCAGCGACAACGCCCTTCACAGCTCCGCATACCTGAACGAAGACGGCTCCTACGTCGTCGTGGTCTTGAACCCGACTTACAAGGAACTCTCTGTCAGCGTTGATCTTGGGAAGTGTTCGGGAGTGAAGGAGGTGAAAGCGTACTTGACTGATCAGGAGAATGATATCGAGGAGGTCAAGGTTGGTTGGCGCAGAGGCATCGCTACTGCGCATGTCACTAGCCGTGGGCTGTTGACTTTCAAGGCTTCTTGATCGGGAGCGTGGACGATAGTTGGGACGTAAGTTGGAAGAGAGGTGCGAGATGTGCAGTCCAAGGCAAGCGAGAGTGGGAGAGACGAGGGATATTGTACTCGCATCGATGGGATCGCCATCGCTTCTACGGGCGTCCAAATTCGAGAATTCCACATACACAGCCCTTGAGGACTGAACGAAGTTCCTTTGCAGTCTGACGAACTCTCTATTTCTCTTTTCTGCATTTCAGGGAGTAAATACCCACCCACCTAGCCTACAACTACCCAGTAACCGCCTTGATAGCCGCCGTCAAAATCACAGCATCCCGCTGCTGCGTCAGCGCCGAAGGATGGTAGTCACACCCAATATTATTATTCGACGAATCCTGGCTCGGGAAGTCCACAAAGTGCGCCTTGGGCCCAATCTGCGCAACAGCAGCCTTGATAGCGCCCTGCTGCTTCGTCTTCTGCATCGGATCCTCAGGCGGGTAGCCGTCGCCGATCAAAGGCGAGCTGGTGATGAAGAGCTCGACGCCGGCGTACTTGGCCTGTATGGCTTTGGCGAATTTCACCAGAGCGTTGGTGTAATCGGTCATGTTGAGCAGGGGGCGGGCTTGGAAGGCTGCGCCGTTGGCGTCGTAGGAGGTGAAGCCGAAGTCGTTGGTGCCTAGGTTGAGGACGACGATGTCGACGGGAGGCTTGAAGTCGTAGGAGTTGTCTGGGTCGTTGGCGCCGTAGCGGGTCCAGAGCTCGGGAACGGTGGGCTGGCCGTCGTCGCCTGAGGCTGTTACGTAGTTTCGGATGATTCCCTTGCCGCTCCAGGCTACGATACTGTAGTCTGCGGAGAGGTTTCTGGCCGTCAGCGCGCCGTAGGTTTGGGGTGCGTTTTCGAGGTTGGCGGTGTTGGTGCAGGGGTAGACTCCGTCGAGGCCGTAGCCGACGCTGATGGAGTCGCCGATGATTTCGATGCGTTTCTTGGGCTGGGTGACGGGGGAGAATGTTCCGGATGTTGTTGGGTTGCCGATGAAGATGCTGCCGAAGAGGGCTTCGGATTTCTTGCGGATCTCGACCGTGTGCACTCCCTGGGCTAGAGTGCCGGTGCTGATGCTGGTGCCGCTCACGTTATCTATCGTGGTCACGACGCCGTCGACGGAAACAATGATGGCGTTGGTGCCTGAGATGGAGGTGATGGGCACGCTTGCTGAAGTCCCAGTAAAGGTGAAAGTGATTCCAGAAGCCGGCCATGTCAATTCCTTGGTGGCTGGGTTCACACGGCCGAGATACCGGAAGTAGCTACCAGACGGAGTTGCCGAAGCCTTTGTGGATGTGGACGTGACACTTGTGGCTTTTGTCGTCGACGAGCCAGTAGTCGAGGGGCTTGCACTCGTCGATACCTTTGTGGAAGTGGACATCTTCGAACTAGTCGCGACAGTCGTCTTCGAGACCGAGGTGGTTGACGATGCACCTGGAATACATTGAGAGTACCAGTCGTTCGTCTTCGCGCAGTGGTAGCTCGCTGGACAGGTGGTCGGGCCGGTGTAACCTGTACCACCGCACTGCGCCCACGCTCTGGAGTCTTGCTGTGGCAGGGCCAATGCTGAAGTGCCAGCTAATGTGGCGAGCAACGCAGAATACCGCATGATGTGATGTTGGTGAAGGAGGTAAGGGATTTGAAATTCTAGCGGATCACACTCGACTCAAGTTCATGTTGCTAGGCACTTCCAACCATCTTTAAGGTCCCTAGACATCTTCGTCAATTTGGCCCTTCGAGTTGTCTCCGCATCATTACGTTCACGACCGCGGTCTGAAGCGGAGGCCGTCGTCGGAGATTGCTTTCCGTATCCCATTTCGGTCCGCGTCAAAGCAGGCCGGCTAGCTTTTTAGAGTGGTCGATACAAGCATTGGTGGAAAGTTCCATAGTGGCTTTTCCACAGTCGCAGTTCCAGACTCATGGGAATGCAATGATAGAGGCCGGACGATCACAGAGGTGCAGCGCTCGGTCTCCATCTCCAACCGACCCCAACCCTGACCCTCTTCAAATAAGAATCAAGCCCATGGACAAGTCGGAAAGAACATCAAATCCAATAATAATACAAAGGGTTCGTACAGGAAACACTACCAACGTCAAAACAAAGCAACACTAGCACATCAACATCCCCACTTCCTTGTGTCCAACGAACGCCCATCCTACCAAACCACAGATACCAGACATCAAGGTCCTCAGAACCCGAAACTGTCCAGGATACTGTTTGCCTCGGGCTCCTTGAATTGTGTGGGAGCTTTCTTCTTCTTCTCATCTTCCGCATCGCCCGCAGGTTTGCTGGCAGCTTCCTTCTTAGCTTTCAATTTCGCCATCAATTCCGCCGCTTTCGCCTCGCGATCGCTCTTTGCTTTGTCCGCTGGAGAAGCTTGCAGCGACAGTGAATCGAAATCGTCCAAGAGCGATCTGGGGGCAGATTGAGGTTTTGGTGCTTTGGCTTCGTCTGGGACAGGTGTTTGCGTTGTTGACGGGGCTGAGAAGGAGTCGAGAATGCTTGGTGTCGTAGCATCGCCTGACTGTTCGTGGGCGCCGTTGGTAGCAACCATCTCACCCTCGCCGTTGCTGACGTTGTCGTCGCCATTGAGCTGTGGCGGCGTCGCGAAGTGCCAATTACTGACCAATTCCAACGCTAGCAGCCAGAGGCCCATCTTACGCAAGATCCTGGCAGCGCGGAGGATCGCGCGATACTCGTGTTGTTCGCCACCAAGCGAGCGTGACTTCTTGTTCTGCCCATGCTTGACAGGCCTGTCGCGAAGATGCTGGTACAGCTTGAGCGTGAGTGGGTCGTCTTGCTGCCAGTGTCTGGGCAGGCGCTCTGCGTCTTTGACCTCGAACTTGTCGACAGGGATCACAAGAGCCTGTGCTGCCAAGTGGGTGTGACCCATCATTTCGTGCACCCACGACAGCAGCCACCTATCGCCTGCCTGGCGAGCGCTGGGCAGGACGCGCTCCTCCATGAACTTCATCAGTTCAGGACTGCCGTCGTCGCAGTAGACTCTTGCTACAGCTATAGCGAGCGGTAAATCTTGGCACTGACCGGCGAGGATGCGTATTGCGCTTGCCGGGTCGTTGGAAAGGAGGAAGAAAGCCGCAGCATATTCGAATCGCCGCTTACCCATAAGAGCGTATGCATTCTTGCGGGCAGCAGTGCGGTTCTCCTCGAGGGTGAAGTCGCGCTTGAGGAAGTTGGACGTCGTTCTTTGTTCCTTGTTACCAACAGCGATTCTCCATAGTGCCAGCAGAGTCGCTTTCTTCTTCAAGGCCAGGAAGAACAGAGACGCCTTTGTAGGGTCGGGAGGATATGTTGATCTAAACGCTTTTTGAGCAAGTGTCTCAAAGATTTGTTCCAGGGAGGCCAGGTCTGAGCCCTCGGATTGTGCAGCCTTGACAGCGTGGAGCCATGCAGGAATGCCAAGTTGGCGTACGGTGGGCCAGTCGAGCTTTTCACCGTAGTAGTTGTGTAAAGCTTCGAGAATTGGCTGCTGACTTTCGGAGTGATAAGCGAAGACAATCTCCCGCCAGCTCATCGCCGGAACGACTGGTGTTGGGACATCGTCACCGTTGCTTGTAGACTTGTTGTTGTTAGTGGACGAGCTGTCCCTTTTGCTTTCTAGTTCGAGTACGTGTAGCTTCCAGCTGAAGAGATAGCGAAGACCATTCTCATCAAGTGAGCCGACATGATCTTGCATGTAAATGATTGTCCCCAGCACAATCTTCAAGCGGTTTTGCTCCGTGTCAGAAGTCTTTGGCAAATCTATTTCCCCGAGTTGCTGCTGAAGGCTGTTGATGGTGTCACTGTCCAAGAGCGCATTGTCTGCATTTGCCTTGCCCGCGGAGATATCTTGCGGTGTGGCGTTTAGCAAAGGGTGCAAGACATCCCCTTCAGTGTAGAAACGGAGGCTACGTTCCAGTCTCCTCAAGATACCTGTTGCGGAATGTAGTTGGCCACGCATAACAAGTTGGTGTAGGAAGTGAGGATGCCAAGACACGAGAGGCAGCCTCAGAGCGTGCATCAAAGAGTTCGATCTGATAGCGGTGGTAGGCTTCAGGTCCAGACGGTCACGTAGCTCTGGTACTACTTCCGCGCCAGCCACGAGCCCATCGCTGCGGAAAAGGGAATGACCGGCCGCGACTACCAGTTCGTCTCGAGGCAACCAAGCAATAGCACTGATACGTAGACCGATTCCTGCGATCGACATCCTCTTGAGATGATGCCAGGTGTACTGCTCCGCCGAACTTGCTTGCTCGTAGCGTGCCTGTGCCAGGATATCGACGCTGTCACTGTATGCAATCGCAAGCGTAGTATTCGTATCTCCGACTTGGTCTGAAGATGATCGCTTGCAGACATTAAGTCGTGCGTATCGTACCACGTGCCTGAGCTCCTGCCGATGCTCGACATACCCGCTTTTCAAATCCAGCACCACAATGCTACTGCCGTCGGCCGAGGCCAAAACAGCAACATCACACGTGGCATCGAGCAACGAGGGACCAGCAAGACCTGACAAGAACGAGAGAGGGGCTTCCGTAGCCTTGCTAGCATCTTCTAGCAACGCAAGTAAAGGCACATCTCTGCGCCAGACTGCGCCTTCTTCGTTGACAGCAACAAGGCGAAGCCATGTCGGTCGCCGAGGATGCGAAACAACCTGCACATCTTTCCAGACACTGCTCGAGTTTGGCACGTCGCCCATAATAGGCAGTTCTCGACGCTTGCCAATGGCCACCTGGACTTGAGACGTGGTGCTGAGTCCGCTCACAGTGACAACAGTATAAGACCCGGATTGGCTAAGGAGGATGAAGCTCTGGTTAGATTGGGAGTCATTTGCTTGGATGCGAAGCAGACGTAATGCTTGATCCTGCGAATGTACAGCACTTGTCAGGAGCGTTCCCGATGCCCCGATCACAGAGATGGTGCTGTTGTCCACAATGATCGTGTGATTTTGGTCATCAACCGAGTAAGCGTCCATGATCTGAGATTTTTGCGATCCCTCCTTTCCAGGAATGGAACAGGCGGCGAGCCGTAGCTGCGACATGGGTGCAGTCACAAGATGCGCCAGTCTACCATTTGACGTCCATGCTAGTAGTCCATCCATTCCAGGGTGGGATCTCAAACCCGCGATAGCAGCTTTGTTACCAGACCAGCTTGCATTGGAAACAAGACGATCTGAGCCTTTGGTGGCAGGACTGAGAAACTGTTCCACGCCGCCCTGCCACCAGCTGATGGACCCTTCAAAAGAGTGGGCTACTACGTTCAATTGATCGCCATCAAACCAAGCTTCAAAGCGGGCGTTTGATCCAACAGGAAGCTTCCAGTCGAGATCCTCGGCATGCGCAATGTGAAATGGTTGCTTGGAATTCCCAGATGGGGTACTCGGCCTCCTACTATGTCCAATCGTTTGAAGGCCCCATGCAGACATCCGCCCGAGGCCATCCAATGTGATGACTGCGTCTGGGTTTTTGGAGCTGATCTCTTTGAGATGCTCCAGAGAATGCGACAATTTTCCAACATGCTGTTTTGAAACAGCAGCATTGATGGCATTTGTGAGTGTCCCTGATGAGATAACGAAGGCGTACCGAGTAGGCTTTGGGGCAGCTGCTCCTGTCGAGCTCATGGATGGCGAGTGGGGTATTGCGCCAACCAGATCAATTAATGTGTGAAGTACCATAACTTCCAGCTCGTGCAACCCGCCGGTCTTCCAGACTCGAAGTAGACCATCAGCGCAGAAGGTATAGAGGAGCTCTTGATCTTCTTCATTCCGAGAACCGTAAGACTTGGCTCGCGCGTCGTCCGACTCTTCTGCTTCTTCCTCCAGCTTCGGCGCATCTGGTCGGCGCCACTCTATGTGCGTCACTGGGCCAGGATGGGGTAGGTACGTGTAGTCGAACAAGCCTTCCTCAAATGAGAGCCGCCGCCAGATCTTGACCAGACGATCCCGGGGCCCAAATGAAGCAATTAAGCTAGCACTGGGGCTGAAACATGCAACCTGGAGAGCAGAAGGTACACACTTGCTCCAAAGAACATGTCTTTCTTCCAGATGTCCCTTTTCTGCAGACGTTCTCACTGGCGAGCCTTCTCGACTTGTAGGCAGGACTGAGAAGAGCGAAACAAGTCTCGAGCCTCCTACCAATAATTCCCCATCAATGCCCCAGCTGAGGGATCGTGCCTTGTCTCCTGCATCTTCCCGCTTCAGCAGCAATGCCTTCCTCCAAGTGACCTGGTTCCAGCCATTTGTCGTAGACTCCAAGACCCATACATTCGCGGAAGAAGCAACCGCGATTTTTGCGCTTTCTTCACCCTCTGCTCTCACTGCCACCAACTCTTCATCGAATGTGATCGCCTGTACGAGCTCGGTCGGGGAGCGTAGGATATTGAGCTGTTTGCCGGAGATGTAGACGATGTAGCGTTTCCAACGGAAAGTGAAGGTTGTGAGGGCTTGCTGTGCCTCCGCAGGCGCGCCAGGCAGGATCTGGGCGAACGACGAAGGCGACTTGCTTCCCGGCGAAAGGGAAGGCATTTGGGCTAATTGCTACCGAGGCGCAGAAGTCATTTTATGCGGATGCGAGGTGTATATGTCGGCAGGTAGGGGCGCTTTGTGTGCTCGGGGGCAGACGTTGGGTTTGACAGAAATGGGTGTCGCTTCTGGCGACAAGAGGCAGAGGATTAAGGGTTCAGAGCGCTCGTCTCGTGATGGACTCGGCAAGCAAGCAAGATGGTCATCTGTAGGTTGTATTGATGTATAGCTCTCTATTGCATGCTATACGGAGGTACGTTAGCGCGATGGATGACGCCGGGGCTCGGCTTTTGCCGTGTTGGTCTTGGTATCGACCTTGGTATCGAAAGACAAGATTAAAGACATGCACTCACGGAAAGTAGTACGCTCGACCAAGGCGACGACCAGACACAATTGTTCTCTTTGTTGCTCGTGGGACTTTGAGGACACTACAGTGAGACGCTCTCTTAACGACATCAGCTCCAGCCTTCCCGTCCTCTTTGGACTGTGGCTAGTATACATTGACATGGTGTCCATGTACAACCGCATTAATATTATCTTCACGGCATCGACGTCTCCGTTGCCCGATTTCGCAAAGGGAAGATACTCAGGCTCAATCTCACAAGCTTGAGGCAGTGAACGTCAACAGGCTTTCTTTGCTTGAGTAGCTGGTACTGGAGAACGACGTCCACACAGAATGGTCTTCGCAGGCAAAGCACCGTCGCTCGCTTGCATCAATCGACCTTTGTCGAGAGTCGAGACTACTGTGGGAGTTAAAGTAAGTGCCCTCCCTCCTCCACTCCACACAAGGAGAGCTCCAAGGTAGCAGGGTTGTAAAGGTCCGAGTGGAGCACCTCATGGCGCTAGGAACGAAACCACAACTTGACCGCTTGAGTGAAACTCCTAACCAACAACATAGTTATATTCCAGCTTTGAACTGTGTTCTGTACACAATCCTGCTCGTCTTGATCCTCGCCGACGAGTCAAAGAACTGGCACGACGCAACAAGCCCCTCCTTCTGTCGGCTTTGAAAAACGCTAAACTGGCCGAAGGATGCGCTTACAATCTCAGCCTCAGCGTTCAGCCGGTCTGAGGGTAGGCCAACAGCATGCAGAGCACTGGGACCGGCCGAAAGATGCAATCTAAAAGCCATTTGAAGCCACTCAAATCCATGTACGCCCGGATGTCCAGACCAGCACACGGGGCTTCTCTGCAGGCCGCGCCCAGGAACGAAGCCGTGATTGGGCATTGATGGGGGCCTTGCATTGTCACCCACCTATTGTGTTGCCTTTCTGTCTACTTCTTTAGAATGCTGAGTAACTTCCCATTCACTGCTGTAGGTTTAGTCTCAGCTTTCGTTAGGTCCGTCCGTGTGGTGGATCGGCGCACACACTAATGGCATAATAGACGCAAAACTCACTCGATCCTCCGTGTTATTCTGAGCTCGCTTTTACTTCACTACTGCTCGAAGGGCAGCACAACTATACGATGTTGTTTTTGTACAGCATCGCCGCGCTCGCGAGCGCGTGCTGCGTGTTGGCTGCAGATGGTGTGTTTCGATCTTGACGCGACTCTCGCAGGACACCGTGTATCTGACAGTCTTCTAGATACCGAGTCGACCACCACATTGACTATACAGAGCTTTGTTACTGTGGTCGCCGGTCCGCCCACGACAAGCGCTTCAGCCACATCAAGCAACGGGCTCGGCGACTACATAATGCAAGGGCTAAGCGACTCGCCAGTCTCCTCAAGTGCCCAAGTGCTGCCCGGTCCAGTCACTGCGCCATTTCCTAGCAAGAACGCCACCACGGCAGCCGGCTGGGAAGCCTGCCAAATTAGTCAGATCTCCTGGAGTGATGCCTGGACAAGCGCATATCAACCAGAGGTTGTTACTCGAACGTACACGAATACCAACAATCAGCAAACCGTGACGTTCAACGTGACCCTTGGCGACTCCGATGTCTACACAACTATTGATGGCATCCCTCACGCGCATGGAGAAATCGAGCCGACCGCTACCAGCCAATTTGTAGAGTTTGTTCGGCGATTCTCCAATTTGCACCGATCGTTACTGATATGCTTAGGGTTTATTCCGAGATTTCGTTCCGGTATTCCACTTATACGGCTACAATCAGCACTACGCTCACGAACCCTACGCCCGAGTGCACGATAGCTCCATCCAAATGTACGGCTCTTTGGGAAACTTATCTCGAAGAGAACGGCATGCCAACCACGTTTGAAAACGCAACCGAGCCTGCGATTACACCTGTACCGACAGACCGGCCGCGCTGTTCTGTAGGAGATGTTACTGTCAAGTGCCAGCCAATCCCGACCCCTTCTTGTGTCTTGATCGCCAGTAAGGTGGACTTATATGTGAGCATCCTCTACTATCTGCCACCAGTGTGAGAACAATGACTGATGTTCGACCAGTATTGGCCATCAATTACGGCAGCCCCCAATGCATCCCTCGCAACAGCCAACTCGAGTGAGATTGTCACCCAAGTTGTTGGAAACATCACAATGACTTCGCCCTCTGTTTATCTGATCTTCGATCACTTGCAAGCCATGTCAACCACAGACTTGGATCTGGATTGTTCCTTGAGCTCGCCACTAGGTGCCACCGGCACTGTTAGATGGGCTGGAGGTGGTGAGATCAAGTCGGTTGGAGGTCCGTACACGAATGCGGTGGTCTCCTTGGACGCGACTGGCCTTTCCTCGCTTGTGAGAGACCTGGGGGCTGTCAACACCGCGAGCGTGGTCAGCGAAATCGCACACGGGGGTCCGAGCTACAGCTACTGGATCAACGCGGTCAGAGGCACAGGTCGCAATTACGGAACCGGATACTACAGCAGCGTCATGGCAAAGTCGGTGGACTATGCCGATTTCATGGTCCCTGATGCTGAGGCATACTACATGAACATCAACGGAGCGCTGGGCTGCAACCGTATGGGTGACCACCCGCAATGCAGCACCATCTACGATGACGCCTACAAGGCGCAGCTCCTCGTCCCCAAGGAAGTCCGCACTCTGAGACCCGAGTGGGCTACGTGCTTTGATCCGCTCTTCGGCGCTTTAGATCCGCCCATCGCCTTGACACAAGTAGCTTCAATCAAGACCCCAGGATCAAAACCGGCACCCATCGCGTTGACGCCAGTCGATACGGTCAACAGCCCAGAGCCTTCGTCAGAACCGACCAAAGGCACACCGCCCAAGGAGACGCCCCCGAGCGATCAGCCCAAGCAGACCGATCCTGCTACCCCGGGCCACACCGTACCCTCTGATGCTGGTCCCACGGCGCCGCCTTCAAAAGGTTCTTCGACTGCTTTGCCCGCGTCAAACCCCGATGATGAGCCTAATGAACAGGGCCCGGATGGCTCTGACGACAAGCCGTCGAATAATGGCAAGCCATCAAACAACGACAACCCCTCGAGCAAAGACAGCCCTTCGAACGACAACCCTTCGACCAACGATAAGCCATCGAGCAACGACAGCTCTTCGAGCAACGATAGCCCTTCGAGCAATGATAGCCCTTCGAACAATGATGATCCGTCCAACAACAACAGCAACAACAATAACAACAACCCATCGAGCAACGACAGTCCGTCAGATGGCAACAATTCCAAGGATAACGGCGACAGCAGCTCCACAGCCCCGACACAAGACGGGAACTCCGCAGGAAAGCCGCAAAACGGCGCGTCTGGGTCGTCGTCCTCTCACGATCATGACGGCGCATCAGGTGAAGACTCGAACAAAGAGCCTCAAAACGCTCTTGACGTCTTTACTGCGGCGCAGCAAAGTACTGAGGCAAAAGCAACCGCATCTCCAGGTAGTGGGAACTCCGAAGGCTCTGGAAGTGGTGGTTCATCGGCAAGCGGCAGTTTGAACGATGAAGATGGCGCAATCGGCGCCACAGACAGCAGTTCTAGTGAAAACTCGGGCGTGACACATGGCCAAGGCTCTGGTGGGAATGTTGAAGACACTGAAAGCAATGGGCAGCAGACGAGCTCGGATGATCAAGACTCGGGCGAGAACAACGGTGCCGGCGCAAGCTCTGATGCTCACAAGGGGTCCGCCGAGCAAGTCGTCAGCATTGATGGCAAGACACACACGATCGCTGAGCAGAACGGCATGCCGGCCATTGATGGCACGCCACTACCAACAGACGGTTCACCCGTGACCGTCGACGGACAGTCCGTGAAAGTCGTGGATGGGGGCATTGTCATTGGTACTCGGACCGTCGAATTGACTAGTGAGCAGACCGCGGATTCTCAAGCGGCAGTGTTCACAGCCAATGGTCAGGCATTTACCGCAGTCGATGGCAGTAACAACGGGATTGCAATCATTGATGGCACGACCCTCTCCGTTGGCGGCCAAGCTGTGACTGCGCACGGCGCCACTATCAGCGCCGCATCAAATGGTGTAGTCGTTGATGGCTCCACCATCGAATACGGAGACGCAGGCCCCACCGCGAGTCCTGCAGTTTTGACTCTGGGTTCGAATATACTTACCGCGTCAGCCGTTGCATCAGATATCTTTGCGATCGGCACGGTGGATCTGACAGCAGGTGGATCAGATGCTACGATCTCCGGCCATACGTTGTCAGCGGCGTCTACTGGGATTGTGGTTGATGGCTCTTCGAGTTCGACTGATGCAAGCGAAACGCAGAGCTCACAAGCCACGCAGACGACATCGAGTGAGCAAAATGGCCAGTCATCGACAGAGGGAAGCGACGCCACGAAGCTACATACCATGCACTGGGCAGCTCTGATAGGGTGTGCTGTGCTTTTGCTGCTCTGATGGAGTTGAAAGATAGATTGAGTTGTATATAGTTAATGGAAACGATGTGATGAAAACAGACATCACACTCGAACTTTGCAAATGCCCTTTCATTGAAACGAATCTCCCAACATGAATGTCTACAAGAAAGATTTGTTCAATTGAATTGAGTAAGAAGAGTGAGGGTTGATGGGTGGAGAAGTGACAGCCCATGTAGCCCGTGCCTAGCGCGCTAGTTCTGCTCGGTCTTCAACTTTCAAGCACCGAGAAGTGACCACAACCCCGATCTTGCATCAACAACGATCAAATCATACCAAAATGGCGTACAACTACGGTGCACCACCAGGTGCTTATGGCGCGCCGCTGCCGAACTACGGCGTGCCCGGTATGGATGCGCCGCCTACCGCACAGCAACTGAGCATTCCCGGCGTTCAGGACCTCAATGCGCCGATTATCAGGCTGGGTGTGGATCCGAGAGCACCGCCTGCAGCAGATCGCGAGCGCGAACGAGGAGGACGCGAAGGCAGGGGAGGAAACGCAGAGCCGCTTGGAGGCAACAGCAGAAGAGCAGGGCTGGGAGCCGACAGCGGCAGCAGGAACATCGAGCGCGACCGCGCGCAGATTCGTGAGAGCATGTTGGCCATTCAACCGCCAACGAGGGAGGAGGTCGCCCGCACCATCTTTGTGGGCGGCATGGGCGACGAGGCGCCTGAGGACGAGGCGATTGAGAATATCCTACGGTGCGCCGGCAAGCTTCGTCGCTGGACCAGGGCACGGGACGCTGACGACAAGAAGTGCAAGTTCGGCTTTGCAGAGTACGAAGACGTCGACTCCCTCGAGGCTGCAAACGAGCTTTTCGGTGAAGGCATCGAGGTACCCGCCTTCAAAGCTGGCCAGGTGATTCGCGAAGGTGAGGACAACGAAGTCAAGCAGACCAAGCTACTGGTTATCGTGGACGAGCAGAGTCACAAGTACATCCAAGAGTGGACGAGCAAGCGCAACGAGGACGAAGATGCACGTCAGTTCCGCCTCGACAGCTGCAAGGACGACATGCGCCAGTGCATCACGTCGCTCACCAACACCACTGCTTTCGCGGCAAACGCAGCTGCTAATGGCGACGCTAACGGTGCTGCGGAAGATGCGAATGGCGAGCAGAGGAACGGCGACAACTCCGAGGTCCTTCATATCCCACTTACTGCCGAGGGCGAAGACGAACTTGCAGACATCCCTGAAGAGTTCCGGATCGGCATTCGCGCTGAGATCGCCGCTTTCCGTGACCGTTCCATCCGCCGCGATCTGGACAAGCTGAGGCAAGAGGAGGAGATGGAGCAGAAGGAACGCCAGCGCGCTATGGGATCCCGTCTGAGTCGTCTGGCTTCTCCACCGCGAGGTAGCGCTACCAACGGGATCCCTGTAGGTCCTCGTGACCGCACCACAGGACCGTCTGGCGCACCTTCTGGACCAAGAGGCCACCGCGGCCAGATGCCTTCTGACTATGCCAATGGTGTCACATTTGTGGGTGCCAACGGCGCGATCAACGGCATCTCATTGAACAGAGAAGATGAGGACGCAGAAGAAAGCGACGAAGAGCTCGAAGCACGTCGCCGCAAGAGGCGCGAAGAAGAGCTCGAGAAGCAATACCTCGATCAAGAGCGTAAGTGGTTGAACCGCGAGCGTGTATCTGGCAGTGCTCGACAGCGTGACCGCGAAAACGAAGCAAGGACCAAAGACCAGAAGGAGAGGCAAAAGGAGATCATGGTTGAGCGCCTGCGCAACTGGAACGACGACGAGGAGAGCCGTCTAGGCCATGAGGAGTACTACGTCGACCGCTCAGCCTGGCTGCGTAAACGTAGCGCCTACCGTGATGGTGAAGCCCGTCGTGATGACGCCGACCGTGCTAACGAGCTTAAGGAAGCCTCTAGCCAGCAGGCCAGGAACGCCGAAGCTCGCGGCCAAGCAGATGCTTTCCTCGACCAGCTGGACAACGACATTGCCTCACGGTCAAACGCCGAGCCTGCCAATGCTGGCGGCTTCAAGCTCAGCCTTGGAGCAGCGAAGAGCAAGGCTTCCGCGGCTACTGCAGCAGCACCCGTCTCCAAGCGCACTGTGGCCGAGCTCGAAGGCTTGATGGAAGACGAGGACGACGCAGCGGCCGCTGGCCGCAAGACATCCCTCAAACCACTCGCCGACACTTCCACCCTGCCCACCAACGGCGCCGACCTCAGCGACGAAGATCGTGCCGCCGCTCGTCAGCAGCTCGCCGCCGAGATCCCGTCTGACGCCGACGCCTTGTTCGCGTACAAAATCCGCTGGAAGTCTTTGTCGGCCGACAGTATCGAGACGCAGATCAGACCCATGGTGGAGAAGAAGGTTGTTGAATATTTGGGTGTGCAGGAGGAGCTGCTCGTCCATGCCGTCGTCGATGGCATCAAGAACAACCGTGCACCTGAAGAGCTGGTGGGAGAGCTTGAGCCTGCTCTTGAGGAGGAGGCCAAGTTGTTGGTCAAGAAGGTGTGGAGGCTGGTTGTGTTCTTGAGCGAGAGTGAAGGCAGAGGTCTGAATTAGTGCGCGTTCCAAGTTTGATTGGAATGGCTGTGAGGCTAGATTAGGCGTGTATACTAGATCTGCATGTTGCAATCATTAATGAAGGATCGGGCTTCATTGATAAATCGTCACTTCGTCTGTTCGTTCGGTTTTCCTTTTCTCTTGCGTGAATGATGATGATTATCTATATTTTGATGCCTGAGATATGTTCAAAGCTACCGTGTCTACATCGCAGACGATAGATTCTTGCAAGCCGAGTACTCAGGTAAGAGATCGCAGCAACACTCGTCAACTATCAGTCTACCAGCCAGATCGAACAGCCAACCCTGTTGTGGCAATAGCATTACGACGCCATTGGTTCCAGTTAGGCTCGCAAGCCCCATCGAGAACAGGACGACAAATGAGATGGACTGCCGGCAGTGGTTTTGACACCGTCCGGTCGGATTTCTCCATCGACCAAAGGTCTTCCAACCCAGTCGTACCCACAGCCTCATGTGAGGCCCTTCGTAAACCAAACGACCCTCGGTCAACAATCCGGCCAAAACCCCTTCTCAGCCCAAAGAACCTGCCTATAAACCTCCTCGCACTCCTGCCACTCCCAACTGCCCTCCTCCAGCGTCGTCCCATACTTATTAACCAACCCGCCAATCCGCCTCACAAAAGCCTCAAACTCGCTCGAGCTCCAGTTCGGGATGAAAACCCTCTGCATAACATCCTTGTCCTTGGCCGCCACCGAATGGTCCATCTTCGACCATGCGTACTTCCACGCCCGCAGGTAACACTCCTCCGAAGCCCACAGCGCAACGAGCGACACCACCAGCGGCCGCGCGGGCTGCGCAGCGCCGGCGAACAGATCGAGGTAAGCCCGCGTTTGGGGCGTCGGCATCGCGTCGCAGATGTCTTCTAGCCAGCCTTCGGCGTGCGCGGTGTCTTCGAAGAGTTTGAGCTCGCGCTTGATGTTGACCAGCGCGTCGATTAGGAGTTCTGCGACTCGCCATTCGAGGGTTTGCGTTCGCTCTGAGGAGCCAGGGATTGGGAGCCGCGAGAGCATTGTGCCGATGTAGTTCACGTAGGACATGGCGTAGAGGCGGTCCTGGGCTAGCCATTTTTTGAGGTGGGCGGGCGCGAGCTGCGAGGTTGCGGCGGCGGAGAGGAAGGGGTGTTGGGTTGCTTCGAGCATGCGGAGGGGCTCTAGGCCCGTTAGGTGGGCGGTTAGGGAGGGCATTGTTGTGGTTGTGGTGGCTTGTTGTTAAATGTGGTGTGCAGGCCGCAACTGAGAGTCCGGGTTGTTTCTTGAGTGGGTATAGAGAAAGAGAGAGATAGAAAGTGATATCGAGAAGAATACATGCCTATTGCTCGGCGCCGCTATGGAATGGTGATTCCTGGCTACTACAGGGTGGAGGGGTGGAGGGTGGTACCGAATAATGGCGCGCTCGCCTCGCCGCGCGCCGGCAAGTGAGGTTGAGATGGCTTCGAGAACCTGATTGAAGTGAAGTGGCTGGGAGAGTTCGCGCTAGAAGCCCGGTCTTCACGCCGATCTTGCGATCTCGCTTGTGGATCCTGGTAATTCTTCTGATTCGTCACTTCTTCGTGAGAGAAAACTGTACATTTCCAATGCATGCAACAACAACAACAACAACAACTCATTTTCTATGTTGACATTCGGGCAGGTCCACGAGGTGAACTAGTCCATGATCTCAATTGAGCAACCTCGCCTAAGGTCGAACTGCTCCCGGTGGCTCCCAACCTCCGCTCAATTGCGATACAGTAAGATCGATACATGACAGGGACTGTACTTTGCTTGAAGGCTCTGGCATAGGTTTCAATTGATGACATTCGATTGTCTTATCGGCGTCACTCACTTGGATACGTGGCAGTGCCGCGATCTGCCTGTTTACCTGTCCTCGCATGATTTTCGCAATCACCAAGTCGAGCTAGATATTCAAGCGAGATACATACGGTGTTACTCGATGGCCTGTCCCAAGAGATACCACGAGCCACCACTGAGAGAAGGAGGAACGAACCCCACGTGTCTCGCTGGCACGCAGCCTTCAATGAGGTACTGTCTAATGACATCTCTCCAATGATTCACTACCTGGTAGCTGTTGAGAGGACATGGGCAGAGTCTTAGTATCTCACTGGGACACAGACGTCGGTGTGCAACTATCGAATCTTCTAAAAATCCACTTCATTATACCAACAAATTTCCAGTGTCTCACTGGCATGAGGGGTTACAAATTAGCGTGCTGCTACACTCCGATTCATCGTCGAGTATACTTTTATTGACCGCTGAGATGATGCGAACAGGATTACAGCATCTCACTGGTGTACAAGTGTCTGTGCTGTGCTTCCTCTGACTTATCCTAGGAATGATTGTCATTGGCCATTGAGAAGGTACGAAAGGGTTCCCAGTATCTCATTGGCCTCTTTAAGGTCGCTATACTCGCTACTGGCACGATGTTGGACAACACTTGGGCGGATGTATTCGCACTGGTCAGCCTGTTGCGTGGCCACCCGTTCACTTCCATGTTGCGAATGCGAGAAGTCTTCACAGATGGCCTCAAGACAAACCCGCGTCCGAAGAATCTGAACACAATCTTTCCAAAGGGGGTAAAGCTCGAGCGCCTAGTGCATATCCTCCATGCTTGTATGCTCTCCCGTCCATCAAAGACGGTCACAAAGGACATGGAAGACTTGCATGAGGAGGTGATCAAATCCGATGTTGCGAAACAAGACAGAGAGAACAGCAACAAGGCACTGAGGAAACGACATGCTGCTATACTCAGACTCGTTCTAGAGATCACCGCTGGTTACCATGGAGAAGACACGAATAGATTTCGACTATCTCACTGGCTTATTCAAGTTAACATGCGGCTATACTTCGAGTCACCAGTGAGACGATGCAGGAGTATCTCATTGACATGGAGACTTCGTTACGGTAATACCCTACGGTTTATCCTGGAGCTCGTCCATAAGTTCCACTGTGAGCACACAGAATATTCTACACTTCACTCCCCCAACACCATCAATCACCCAAAGTGGCGCTTCGACTTCCTCCTCTCCCCGCCGTAATCCGGCCTGACCGAGCCAAGTCGTGGAGACTGACGTGTCTGGACGCCAGAAGGTGTACCCTTCCTGGGTGTAGCAGAGCTCTTACTGTGCTGCCTGCCCTGCAAGCTCGATACAGAAGCTCTGCTCCCCTGAGTAGGCACCTCTCTGACGTCCTTCAGCCACTCCTCCGGCTCGTCGCCCTGTACCTCGAACCGTTTACCCTTATACAGGTACGTTCTCTTGGGTTGATGGACACCGTTCTCCGCGCGGTGAGGGTCGAAACCAGCGTTGCCGTCGATCTCAAGCTCTTTGGGAACTTGGGCAACTTTGGCTTCGTTGGTCGCTGCTTCTTCTTCTGTGGTGAGGACGATTGCAGGAGGTTTTGCCACCTCTGCGGCGGCAACTGATGGCGAACTCGGCGCTGCTGAGGGAACGTCGTTGGCGATGCTTGTGCGGGTGCTGCTATCGTCTCTGATGCTGTCTTTTCGCTTCTTTTCTGGTTGCTTGACGCGGAAATCGTGTGGCAGGTCGTGGTCGTAGCCGATGGAACGCTGTGTCAACGCGGCGTCTTGGGCAGTGAGTGCGTCAAAGGCTTGGAAGTAGGATCTCTTGAGCGGTGCCGTGGTTTCATCTTTGGAGATTCCGAGTGGAAGCTCGACGGCGTGCTCTGGTGGTTCCGGCGAGATGACGATCCTCACGGCAGTGTCGCCTTCCTGGCCGCGCCTCCAGGTAGGTTTGGACATGGGCGTGTGGGGCGAATGGTCGCGTCCCTGACCCTCGATCTGTGTAGAATCCATTTGATCTGTGATGGCGATCTGCGGATTTTGTTAGCCTTGTTCAGCGTATTGGGCAAACATCAGTTCCTGCATACAAAGGTTCCCCTGACTCGCTTAGTCTCTCGGATGGTGATGGCTACGAAGTCTGAGAATTCAAACGCTGTCTCGCCGAGAATCAAAGCTGACAATGTAGCCAATTTACGTGTCCCGAACGTGTAAGGTTGCTGACAATGATGATGGGTGAGTTACACAGGTTCGAAAAATGCGGGTGGAGGCAATTTGGGGTTGCGGAGAGTGCGAAAAGGCAGCGACGCGGCTTCCGATGAGTTTTGTAAGCGGTGTAGAAGCTCAACTCCGATGAATGATGGGACGAAGGGAAGTTGATGTGATGTCAAGATGTCAGATCGAATGACAAAGAAAGCTGAGGTTTGAGGTTCAGATCAAGGTGGTAAGATACACAGCCCACGTGAGCCCGTTTCACACAGGGCTGTGGGTCCGTGTCGAGGCGACGCATCGACCAATCGCTATTGTCCAAATCATTTGTCCACCCATCATCCGTATTGTTGATACTGTGTGATGAACCCAAACCTTATTGATGTCGGGCTTTGGTATCGCCTTCGTGATGCACAGCTGCTGCGGCGATAAAACACGATCGCCCGGATGAGGCTATCATCGAGATGGCTCGGTCGTATCTACAGGAAGGCTGACTTGAGGTTTTCCAATGCTGATTAAGTGCGCCTGAGAGAGACTGGAACCTTTCGCGACAATTGACAAGACTCTGTGCGACGAGAAATCGTCAAACGCCAGTGTCGGCTTGTTCCAAATCATCGAACGACGGACTCGGATGCCTTTGACTCCATACTTGCAGTTCCCGGTCGAAACAAAGTGCAACAGAACGAATCTAACGATCGCAGCTTCGGAATTGTGCCAGTCGACCCTACATCCAGCGTGATGCACGCAAGCGTCTTAGCAATGTCACGTTCAGCGTGAGCGCACTGCACGAGCATTCGAGCGCTACGTTCCTCTTACGCGTCATCTACGAACACGAATATATAGCATTCATATGAAAGAGGCCGCGAACCTCCTCGACCATCATCAATACTATCGAGCTGTCTTGGAAGGACACGACCAGTCTTGCTGGAGGCAGAACTCTGCGAGCGTCAATACCTCAAAAGATCGGTTGCGACGCGATTTTAACTTGGAGATGAGACCAGAGCTGCCGGGTAGACGGTCATAACGGAGGACGCTGCTCAAAGTCTTAGCACACAACAACACGCGATGGCTCATGTCGGGTTCCATCAGATCGAACGGGACTGAGGGCCTGTCAAATGTCACTGGGCTGCCAAGTTAGTTGCTATTCGATCTCGCCGCAAGTCAAATCGTAGTCGCAACGCGCGTGGCGAGCGAAACGATTTGTCCTTCTCACCAAACTCGATAGCAACTCATGAGTCTCCAGTGAGTAGGTGATTGGATGGTGTACTTGCTGCAGCAAGCAAATCGATTGGTAATACAGTGCTCCCACCATAGAAGCGATTGCATGGAAGTAAGAGCAAACTGTACGAATCACAACCAGGTATGGGGCAGTTTGTTTCCACCAGCAGTACACTGCAAACGCTTGCTCCATGGGAATGTAGTCATCCGGTAAATGCAATGACATCAGATAGAGGTACTCGAGCAAATACGAATGGCAACAGTCACTCCTTCTCGAAGACACATAAGCCCACCGCCTGTCCTTGGTACGATAGATCGAGCCCAGTTCATCAATGACAGAAGCCCGCCTTGATGTGGTCCTGGATAAGACGGTTTCGAAGAAGTAGATCAAGTAGGTTCGGTTTCTTGCATCTCACTGGTATTATGTTGTTCTTCATGCACCAGGATCGCTAAGACCAACAAACGTGAATGCGTGGTTCTGTAGAAGGCGTGCGTCGGGTAAGGGCGGCTCTCTCACTAACAAACCGTCAAATTCAACACAAAAGTCGCTGATCCCGCCATCTGAGGAGGCCATCATAGTGCGAGTCATCTTTCGCAACTCGTGGATCAGTTGATACCACATACACACCGCAGCGTCAAGAGACGGTGTCATCGATTGTATGAGATCACGTGATGCTGTGATTCGTAAATTTTTCCATGCTTTGGCCGGCAGACTACGGCTTGTCAATCTCAGCTCGCCTGCCTTTGAACGCTGTACGCACTGGTTGGAGTGGTAACTTCGTCGGTAAAAGCAGGGAAAGTGAAGTGGTACAGCAACGTGTAGAAACCGCGGGTTTGCCAAGAATTCCCAAAGAAGCAAGCGCCGTGTTTCCCCTGTCCTTTCTCGACCTCGCGCTTAGCTCTTGACTCGCTTGACTACGCGGCAAAACATATAGACCGCAGGGTGCCTTAGAAACATGCTGCCATGTATTCGCATCATTACTACGGCCAAGTAGCTCCATTTGGATAGACAATCCTTTCACACGCACAAGTGCATTCGGATTACACACCATACCTTCTTGACACACTCCCGATCGAGCCCCATGGCTACCAGTCACCCCATCACTGATAAGGAGGTGGAAGTGCCTGAGTGGGAGCATGCAGCTGCTGCCACCAACAATGGCACTGCGACGCGTGCTCCAGGAACGACATTGACACAGAAATTCGACTCAGCCATGCCACCGCACAAGAAGTATCTCGGAATGCGACGCAAGGTATTCCTGTTGGTACTCCTCGCGGCTTTCCTGGCTCTTCTCGCTTTGATCATCGGTTTGGCTGTCGGACTCACTCAAAGGTCAAGGTACGAATTATAGAATCTCAAGATCCCATGGAGTACTTTGACTGACAATGGCATCAGCAAATCGGCGAATCTACCTCTACCTTCGAACTCCGAGACTTTTACTGGTGACCTTACGTATTATCAGACAGGACTCGGCGCTTGCGGCGTGACCAGTACTAGCTCTGATAATATCGTCTCGGTATCACACATCATCTTCGACGCAGCTGGCAGTTCGAGCTCGACAGGCGGCAACTCGAACAACAATCCTCTATGTGGACTGAAGCTGCGCGCAAAGCGCTTCGACGATGTGCGTGGGGAGGAGAGAAGTGTTGACCTCACAGTCGTCGACCGATGTACCGGCTGCCAGCCGAACGACATTGATGTCAGCTATTCAGCTTTTGATCAGATTGCATCGCGCGACAAGGGACGGGTGGAGGTCACTTGGGCCTGGCTGTAATCGAATCCTATCGGTGCGGCTGGGTATGCGGTTTGGTCGGCGGGGTCCTTGGTTTGAGCTCCTTGGTTTGACGAAGGTTTACGATACAAGGGCCGGGTGATTGGCGCGTCTCTTGAGGAACAACAGCGTGTCTCCTCGTATTCCTCAGATTGCCGTGGACGCTAGCGTGAAGCGAGTATCATTGATTTCAGTTCTCACTTCTTCCATCTGCGCTGTCCAAAGCACTGTTGACCTCTCGAAGACAGATAGGATTGAGGATCACGTGCTACCAATGAAACACGTGAAAGTTGTTTGCTCCTAGTACAACAGACGTCAACAAGGCAACACATGGCGGGCCGCTGCCTAGTCTTTCCGTTGCATGTTATCGTGGTGTCAAGCAAGTGAAGTTGAGGCAGACTCGACGAGCGCGCTTTCCACTTCCCTTTTACCTTCCAACATCCGCTGCTGCTGCGCTTGCCACCTCACCTCACCACAACACAACAACCTACTTCACCTACAATTTCCCAGCAGCCCATTCCGTCAGCTCTTCTCACTACACGCGTGTGGCATATTTTTGCGTAGCGTATGCTCACCGACAGGCGAGCCTCACCTCACCGAAGCTGACTGACTCAGCCATCACCAAACTCCACACAACGTCAATGCACTCAGCTTGTGCATCCACCTAAGCGTCTCCATTATCATCTTTCAACTCAACTATGGGCTTTTACAAGGAACTGAACAAAGAGAAAAGCTACCACCGAGCAATTTTTCTCTTCGCGACAGCCGCGCTTGCTGGAATATGCAGCATCTACCCGGTAGCTTGCTTCAAGAAGTTCAGTGGCAGGGAGAAGGCGAAGGTCGACCAGGAATTGGCAGACCTGGAGCGACAACAGCGCAAGAACAACGAATGGGAGCGAACCCACAGGCCGAGACGGTCGAGGGCGCGATCACATTCTCCACCCCGTACTTCGCGGCGCCCTCACCACGATCGCCGCCACTCCTCGGCGAGGCCGAACTCCCACCAAGCTCGTCGCGAGTCAAAGAGCCACCGCTATCCCGAGGACGAACGCTAGGAGAAAGAAGATCGCGAGATTGGGGACCCACGGATCACCCGCAGGACGCACGCGAACGACAGGACAATCGACCAGGAGAGGTTCAAGCGGCATGGTGGGCATCCTCCTCCGAGGAGGTATCACTACAGCTCGTGGGAGGGCTTACTGGGACCAGCGTGAGCTTGACCACAGACTCCTCTGTTGATCATTCTCGCAAGTCTTCGACGCCTGATCAGCAGCTTGTTGGGGCTCGAGATACCTCAACACCAACATCACACCTGAGACAATCACTCACCTTGCCCGACGACGATTTCACTCCCACCGCCCAAGCTATACCACTTTTCAATATTGGAACCTTCGGGAAGCCACCAAAAATGACTCCAAGCACAGAATCTTCCACAAAGAGCTCATTAGTATCGGTGGCATCAAGCTACGCACATCAGTTATGCCGCCGAGCCAACATGCGACTGATGCGCAAGCGTTTCAAACCACTACAGCATACTTCAAAGAAACATCGTGTGGCAAAGATCATAGCCACTCCACCACTTCGCTCGCCAACGTACGGCATTCCCAAAGTCGTGGAAGACAGCCGTGACGATGATCCATTGGGTCAATCGGGCACTTACGACTCACTCCAGGCCTTCCTCGACAATTCGACCAAAGTCGCCGTGACTTCACTAAAGCTGCCACCACCTAAGCACTCGCGAAAGAAGACATCCTCACATACCTCGGCCGAACGCCGGACAGACTCTCCTTCAACCAGGCGTACAGATTCGCCGTCAAACAAAAGATCCCCCTCCCCAACTTTGATGCAAGCCAAATCGGGCAAGATGAAGCGGCCAGGTATTCTCCGCTCATCGGCTTCCCTCGATATCGTCGAGACCACTAAACCCCATTACCACTATCAGAGAGGAGGACGTCAAGTAGCCTTGTCGCGAACCTCAAGTCGAGAGTCCGCAAATCACAACAAACAGCAACCGAGTCCCCTGACTCGACATCACTCCGGCCATAGCCAGAATCACAAATCCCAGCACAGCTCCTCTGGCCGCGGAAAGCCCAGTCCTCCCAGGCTCGATCCACTACCAGGGACTCCTCGCTCCTGGGGTACGGCCAGGTCAGAGACCAACCCATTCCAAACAGATGATAACTACTTCTCGTCGATGCGTACCAAAATGTCCAGCCGGCAGGGGTTCACTCCAACTTTGTCGCCAGCGGAACCGGATCGTCCATTCTTGCGTCGTGCGGTCGAGATCCCTCAGACCCTCGGGGACCAGCAACAGCAAAAGAAGCACCAAGAGATCTGGTCAAGCGTGAGTAGCGAAGGAATAGGGAAGAGACAAACGCGCGGGAGCATTTTCGGAGCCTTTGGGTTTCCAGCTCCGAGTGCCGGACTTGCAGCAGGAGCAACAGCGGACACAGCATCGCTTCGAGACAAACTCGACGCTCGAGCAATTCCTGTAGACCAAGGCAGCAGCGCCGAACATGGGAAAATGTCGCCGGCTTGGCCCAAAGGCTCGACCACAGTGATGGAGCCTGTCAAGATGACTTGGAGACGCATGTCCGAAGACATGTCTCTGCCACTTCCATTGACACTGCCACCCTACTTTGCACGCAACAGGAGACGACAGGGTGATCTGGACCCACCGCAGATTTCGGGAGGCTTGTCATCCACGATTACAGGAACGAATGCCGGCAGTGGCAAGGATAGCGTGTCGTCGAGTGGAGCTTTGCAGAAGCGGCGGGCAAGCAATTGTGACATGGAACCAGTGTCTCCGTTCACTCCACTGCCACCTTTGCGTGAAGACTACGATCGGAATAGACGCGTCTCAATAGAGATCCCAGGAACGCCAGGAGTCCACCATCGCCCGTCGGATACTCCCCATTCTTCCCCGACAACCGTCATGTCGGAAGCATCAAGAATCACTATGGTGGATCAGTCTTCCCAGAGAGAGCGCTCCTCGCCACCTCGAAAGTCACTCGCAACACGCAAATCTTCGCTCCGTCCAACGTCGACAGCAGCAGTGACAAAGACAACGACTCCAAGTCCACCGGTATCAGCAAAAACGCCAACACCATCACCACCAACAACGGCGGCGGCGGCGGTGGTAACGACAGCACCACCCCGGAAACGCTCCAGCATCGAAATTGGAGCCGAAATCAACAAAACAGCGCCCAAAGCGCGAAAATCACGTTCAAGCATCATCACCCGCCCTCTCCAAAATAGACGCTCAGCACTAACACCCATCGCGCGCCAAGCAACTCACAACAGCACAGCAACCAACAACATCATCAACAACACCCCTCTCAAGCGCACCCTCTCCCACTTCCGCAAACCCCAGCGCAGCAAATCCATCCACCTCGCCGCCGCCGGCAACCGCGCCAACATCAACATCAAAGAATAGGATCTGACCGTAACGGGCTTCAGCCAAACGCCCTTTGCCACCCGCTACCACGACACCAAACGCAACGAGCAAGCGATCATGCGCGCCCACATCAGCAAAGCACGCGCCGACGAAGATTCGGATTGCGAGGACATCGACGCCGAGGCCCTGCTGCGTTTGGACGTCCCGGACCATTTGCCCGGCAGCCCGTTGTGCCCGCTGCGTGCGATGAATACCGGGACGAGGCTGGGGATGAGCATTTGTCCTTTACACGGGAGCCGCAAGACGATGTTGGATCAGGCGCTGAAGCGGAAGAGTAAGGTTGGGGGACCGCGGGCTAGTTTGGTTTGGTCGAAGAGGGAGCCGGAGATTGTTTTTGATAGTGGGGATGGGAGTGGGCAGTACTGATCGATGAGGTGGAGTGGATGGTGGGTTTTCTGGCTTTCCCTTTCTTTCCCTGTCCTGAGATTTCGGGCTGGGGGCTGAAGTTGTGTTTCTAGGCGTTTGTAATTTCTTCGGCTTGGTTGGCAGTTCCTATGAAGATTAGTCATGCCCTCCTCCCGTTCGTGTTCTCTGCAGTGGTGTTGTGAGATTCTTGCGTCAATGTGCTGATGACGAAGATTGAGTGATACTCGGAACCGTCTACTACACGCATGCATAACAATGTATGCAAATGGAAACCCAAGAACGCACTCCATGGGTGACAAACAATATCACCACATCGACCTACCTTAGGACTACCTGCCGTACCCGCCACATCTCTGGCCAAATTGATCCATCGAGATGACAGGCAGATCTGGCTTTTTATGAAGACTGCTGCGACCATGTCCATTACGCCATGCTTCTATCCTATTCCCGTGTGATGAGAGGTGTGAGGTGGAGGTCTCGAAGTGTGGGATCTCAGTCGAGGTGTAGTATGCGATGAGAGCCAAGAGTAGAGTAGTGTGATGCCAGAGCTCCGCATTGCTACTACTAATAAGAGGAGGTCCTGACGTGGCAGTGGGTTCTAGATGAGGCGGTTTCGGCATGGCGATCGAGATCGGACGGCTGGAAGTGTAGTCCACCGAAGGAAGCAGGCAGGCGCAAGTGGTGAGATGTGAAGAGGGTGCGATGTGCGAAATGCGATAGAGAAGTATGAAGTATGCTCATGTCAGCAGGCTGGCGAAGATAATTTTGCAGGCAGTGTGTGTGCGCGGGTATTTGCGGATACTGTTGGCTTGGGAGAAGACGAGAGAGGAGAGGAGAGGAGAGGAGATGGAAGGTGCCAGGTGGTGGGTGGAGGTTTGAGATGGTGATTTCACTAGCCAGGGCGCGGTCTCGGAAAAGCGCCGTCGCGAAGCGTACCATGGGAAGCTTGAGCGTAAACCGTCGATGAGAGGCCGGTCCTGTAAATTGAGCATGACTCTACAGTCACACCACATGCACCAAATGACGGCTGTTATGCTGGTAATATCGTTGATGCTCCTCCGAGGTCGACAGTCCAGGTGTTCCAAGTAGAGTAAGTACGGTGTAGAGGTAGTAACAGCACAGCACAGCAGAGCAGAGCAGAGCAGCATCACACTTCTCGCACCAAACGCGTTACACTTCAGCTAGTCGGCGTGCACGTCAGCTCGCAGGCGCTAGAGCGGCACCGGCGCTCATGACTGGCCAGTGGGAAGATGGGCGGAATCCCCTGCCTGTCTGCTTGCCCCGCCCTCCGTCTTATCGCTCGCTCGTTGCTCGTTGCTTGCTGCTTGCTGCTGCTGCTGCTCATGTCGCCGCCGCCTCTCTCGTGCTGTGCTGTGCTGCGTGCAGCTCTGCTTTCAAAGCCAACTCGCTCGCTCCACGGCCCAGCTCGAGGAGTGGGTGTGCCGGTGCTTCACAGAGCGAGCCCGTCGCAGTCACTGCCGCTGCCGAAAACGTGTGAGCCGTCCGCCACGAACCGGCACGCATGCCTCCCTCCCACCAGCAGAGTCAAATAATGGGACAATCTGATAGTGCCATGATGCGAGCGAGGAGCACAGGAGTCGACACGAGAGCTGCTCTGGAAGTCGAGCGGCTAGCGTGGTGGCCCGTGCACGCCTGCCTGAGGCCGGGCAAAGTCGAACTGCTCTCTGCTGTGGTGGTGGTGGACGGACGCACGCAGAGTCGTGGTAGGCACTGGCTGCTGCTCTCTCTCGCTCTCTTTCCCAGTCTTCCCCCCCCATTAATCGCCCACACCACACATACCACCACTCATTTCCCAATCCATCCCACGCCTCTGTCGCCCTTCGATTCTTATGCGCCTGTATTCGCACCGCCCGTGAGGCCAACTGACCACCAGACTCGCCCGCCGTCCTCCCTCTCCTCCACCACCACCACCGACACCACCCACGCTGCACGCCTGCGAGCACCGCGCCCATACTCGCATCTTCGGCCCATGCCACACCACGACACCCTCACCAACATCTCTCTGCGACCACGTAACGCGCCGTCTTCTGCACGCATTGGCGCCCGCCGCTCTGCCGCCGTTCTTCAGTCCCTCTTGACCGCCAAGCCGGCCTTCCTTTGTCCACGACGACGAGTCTGAAAGCCGCCCACTCCATTGCGCACACCCGTACGGTGTCGACCGCTTCCGCCATCGGGCGCCACTCAGTAGCCTTCCCGTCATGCGACGCAGGCTCGGCGAAGATCCCGTCACCTAAACCAGTCACCACACTCGACGACTTCGATCGCAGACGTGATAGCATGACAGACCTCTTCCGCTCCACCGCTGCCTACGGTCAAGAAGCCAAGCCATTCGCCGGGCGCGTCACCAGCCCGGCAGACTACCCTCCACACTACATCGCGCGCCAGAACACCGACGACCTCGAGGAGGAAGACGATGGCCAGATCAACTGTATCTGCGGCTTCAACGAGGATGATGGCAATACCGTCGCCTGCGACACCTGCAACAAGTGGCAGCACATCATCTGCTACTACCCACAATACGGCGACAGCCTGCCCGAAGACCTCGACCATTGGTGCGTCGACTGTCGACCTGACAGGCCCGTCAACGCGCAAGCCGCACACATCCGACAACAGACCCGCTACGGACTACAAAACGGCAACAAGCGACAGGCCACTAAAAGCCACAAGAAGAAAACCAAAGATAATGCGGGCGCTGCCCTCGCAAATGGATGGCCATTGGACAAAGCACGACACGATCGGAATAGCGCGAGCCCTCGCGATCAGCAACCACCTACGAAACGGCCAAAGACGAACCACCGTGCGTCGACTTCCACAGCCGGCGCGCTGCAAGCTCCCAACCCGCGTAAGCGCAATGGCACCGTAAATCACAGGCGGAGCGTCTCGCGCTCGCCAGATGACACGTTCCCTCTGTATTCGGCGGAATTCATCCGGATCTACCGTGAGGACCAATACAACGTACCACACACGAACGTTCCCGACATTCAACTCTACAGCTCGATGCAAAAGTGGTTGACAAACCCTGACGAATGTGTCGAGGTCACCAACGGAGTGGAGCCGCACAACGTGTTCCAACGCTGGGACGGCGACATCAGCATAATTGATGGCGTGCCATCTTTTGAGGTACGCGAGCGCACCGATCCGACATATAAAGGGCCTGACGGACAGCCGGCCATGTGGAGATATGCGACCGTGACCGAGCCAATAGCCACGCACGCCTGTATAGGTGAGCTACGCGGCCACCTGACCTGGAAGGACGAGTACATTGAGGACCCAGCAACGCGCTGGTCAACTCTTCGGCACCCAGAACCATTTGTTTTCCTCCATTCTCAGCTACCCATATGTATCGACGCGCGGAATGAAGGCACACCCATGCGATACATTCGGCGTAGCTGCTCTCCGAATGCCGAGCTCAAGATCATCATCACTGGTCCGGCCGACTACCATTTCTGCTTCATTGCGGCCCGTGACATCGAAGTCGGCGAAGAAATCGCAATCGCTTGGGATGTCAGCAGCGGACTTTCTGGACTCAATGGGCGGAGTCGTGGCAACATGTCGGAAAAAGACATGTCGGGCATTTCATCATGGGTGTCTACCATACTCGCGCACTGTGGTCCGTGTGCATGCAATCGCGGAGAACATTGCTTGATGGCCCGCTTCGACAGACGAGACCCGGATGTCGATCCCGAAAGCGAGCCAGTCAAGCCAACAAAGGCTCCCGCCAGGAAGAAGAAGGCAGGCCATCAGATCTCACCACTCAACACGCACACAGTGAACAGTCGGTCGGGTAGTGAGGCACGCAAAGCTGATGTGGACGATGAACCCACCGATTCACGATCCACGTCCGGTTCTGCTGAAAGAGGGTCTGCTAGTAGGGACATCACTCCCAACACCCACTACTCCGCCAACGGTACTGCTGAGATGTCAGAGCGAGAGAGGCGGAAGCTTGCGAAGGTCGAGGAGCTCTTCTCCAAACAAGATGAGCAAGCTTCCAGTAAGCAGTCCAAGAAGAAACGTAGCAGCGCCGGCTCGGCCCTCAACACACCAGGTGCTGCAACTTCGAAGCAATTAGGCTTGCCTCCTACCAGTTCATCCAGGTACGCGGACTCTGGGACCTCGAGACAAGCCGGTCTTCCGTCTGCGAAACCCTTGAGTGGTAAACGACCGAAACCAGTCACTACATCCAGCGGGACAAGCAAGACCTCCAACAAGAGGGCCAGAACACCAAAACCGGTGTATACCGACTCGAGTGTGCAATGCGACATATCTGATGAAGAAGCTGCACAGCGGCCAGAGCCGCGACGTGTTCGCCGACCTTTTGTGCCACTCCAGCAGCTGCTACTCCAGCGATGTGCCCGCAACAACGTTCTCAATCGAGAGTATCGCTTGTCTATCCGCGCAAAGGCAGAGCAGAATGCAAGCAAGATGGACATGGACGCCAACTCTGCGGAGAAGCCGGAGCCGGCATCACCCAAACCCGCTCCTGAGCCAACACAGGAGCTCGAAGCTGGGCTCTCAACTTCGTCTATGCCGCCGAACGACGATGACGGCGATGTTGAGATGGAAGACTCGCCTTTGGACGACTCAATAGCCACTGTTGTTGTTCGAGACCCACCAAGTCCTACCAAGGAACCTGCCCCTAGTAGTCCTCGCATCTCACATCCTCCACCAGATCCATCAGGAGACCAGCGTTTCTCCGAGGAACCAGAGTCAGATCAAGGACCACCTCCCGACGAAACACATGACATGCCTCCTGCGGATGCCTCTAAATCGCCAGAGATGCGGGTGTCCATGCCTCCTCCATCAGTCAACCCTTTTGCCGCTGTACCGCAGTCCTCGAATAGTGCGGGTGCCATCGTGCAATCGCCTTCGACCATCCCAGGCAGCACGTCCGGGCCTGTATTCTCACCATCAGTCACTGCCGCCGTGGCTTCAGGTCCCACCCGCAAAAAGCTGAGTCTGAGCGACTACACCAGACGCAAGAAGGAGCAGCCATCAGACGAGAAGCCTGGTCGTGAGAGCTCCCCAACATCTGTAACGTCAGGCCCTACTTCCGCCGCCGCCTTGCCCTCTTTGCAAGCGAGCGTTTCGGAAATCAAGAACGCACAGGAAAGCGGCAGCGCAGTCGTCGACGACGACGTGAAGATGGACGACGCAGCACCTTCATCAAGCTCATAGTCCCTTGATGAAACCGACGCGCGCGTCGACTTCTGCGACCACTCTTCAACGACAATCTCAATGTTATGCAGCGACGGCGTTCTCGGAGCACTGCTTTTTCAATCCCGGTTCTGAATTCCGATTTCCGATTTCTTGCTATCCTGTCTTGCTTCCGATCCGACATCTGCAGTCTGGGTTCTTTGCAAATTACAAGGAGAACTGTTTGATGGCCGGCCCACGGAGATTACAAAAACGAGGCGTTTTCTCGGGAAGGAAATGGAAGCGAGGGAATTCTGTCTGTCTGTTTTATTCTACATGTTTTTTTTCTCCTCTTCCTCCTCTTCTTTCTTATTTTCTTATGTCGAGGGATGGGGACGAGGAAAGCGCGTGGCCTCTCGAGACTCTTTCTCCCGATCGAGACCCCTCCACCACCCCATCTCCCTCAAAATGACGAAAAAGTGTACTAGGGCGTTCGAAATATGCCAAACAGGCGCCTCCGAGCGGAAATGGGAAAGATGAAATCACTACTTTTTGCCTTGTTTCTTCGTTCTTTATTGTTCCCCCTTTGCGAAGCACACAAAGGCACATGCAAGACACTGGATCGATTATGATCCCTAGGGCGCGGTTCTGCGCTAGTCTTGTCATCACTACTACCACTACCACTACCACTACCACTACTACTACTACTACTACTAGTATAACGCCCTCTTCGAAATGTATTCTACCCCTTCTTCGAATCTTGTGTTTCTTTCGTCTCTGTCCTCTCTCAGCTTTCCTTATGCCAACCCTGTCAACTGTGACTTGCATCTCAGTGGTCCGCGCGAAGCTTTTGCTGTATGCATCTACTGGTGTCTGCTTGAGTCCGCCGAGAGAGAGAGAGAGAGAGAGGGCGGGATACATGTCGTCGAACACATCCGTCCCGTTGTTAGGTACTCTTTCCGCACCGCGGAAGAACCGACTCTCGCATGGTAGTAGTCTGGCGAGAGCAGTCTTTGGAACCTCAAATGGGTTCGGTGGCGGTCTTTCTCACAAGATGGTGAATACTCCTCGTCCGCCTTCTCGCATGGACTATTGGAATTTAGGCAAGTACGGAGTCACGCAGTGGGTATGTGGGCAAGCAAAGGATGTGGGTGACTAGGTAAAGGTAGGTAGGTGGATAGGTAGGTAGGTCGAAGCAATTGTGATTCTCGCGTTGTCATTCGAGTCCGTTTCTCTCAAAGCTAGGTGACTAACACTCAGTACAGGCAGCAAAAGCAAGAAAAGAGCGCTTTGCAACCCAAAGAAGATGCTCTCTCACACGCCCAGAAGACAAGCGTAGCATAAAAGCAATAACTGCATCGCATCGCATCGCATCGCATCGCATAGTGTGCCTTGCGCTTTGCGAGGCCCTTTTATTTCCTTTGCCCGATTTGTTTCCATTTTCCCTCGGTTTTCCCCTCTCGACTCGCTCTCAGAGTTCATCACCGCCAACCTTGGCTCGAACTCCGATGGTCTTCGTTACTCATGCTCTCGAAAGTGAGGTCCCAATCGTCGACTTCTGCGAATTTCCGCCGCGCCTCTTCCAGTTCTTTGCTGTGGGCGACTTCGCGCATTGATAGGCTTGTATTGGCCTCGCCTTCTTCGTCGTCGGATGAAGGCTCGTTCTCGTTCTCTTTGTCGGATGCTGTGACGGCAGAAGCGCGGCCGTAGGTTCTCGTTGTTTTGACTTTATCTTTGCCTTTGCCTTTAGCCTTGCCTGTAGCAGCTGGCGGTGGGGGAGCTTTGGATTTGTTGCGTGTTGATGTTGCTTTTGTAGTGGAATTTGACTTGGTCTTAGTTGACTTTGCTGCTGCTGTTGCTGCTTTCTTGCCTTTTGCGGATACCGCATTTCTGGTCTGCCGTCGCATCCTGCCGCCTAGCTCGTCTTCGTCCTCGTCCAAGTGAGTGGTGTCGAAGCCTGTGCCTTCTTCTTCGTCGTCTGATGAGATGTCGTATTCTGTACGTCTGGGTCTTTGCGTTGTTGCTCGCTGGGTACGTCTGGGAAGCAAAGCGCGTAGTGTTGCTGTTGACAATGCGGTCGGTTTCTTTTGCGCGCCTTTTCCTCGTGTTCTTGCTGGCTCGGGTGATGGAGGCGGCGAATCTTGCGTAAGAGGATCCGCATATATGTCGGTGCTCTGGGTTTCTGGTATGGGTGATCCGATTGGGCTGCTGCTGGCTGGTTCGGCCATTGTGGCGTTTGGTGTGTCCAGATCGTCCTCGGCATCTTCCTGGTCTTCTTGGGCATTCTCGTGCGTCGCATCTGCGCGAGCTTGTTCTTCCGTTGAAGGCACCGCGAAGTCGGCTTCCTCGGTATTAGAGGCTTTGTGGGCGGAAGAGGGTTCGGTAGGTGGTGTCGATTCCGGCGAAGAGTTGAGGACCTGCACATCTGATGTGACAGGTTCGGGCATAGGGCTGGCCTCGTGCTCTGACAGCCCGTGTTCTGCAGGCTGCTGTTCGTCGTTGATCGAAGGCAAAGGCTCATCCTCCACATGCGAAGCTTCAGACTTCCTGTGCTTCTTCCTCAAGGCATCAAGCGCAGATTGAGGGCTTTCTAGGTCGTCCGATTTGCGCTTGCCCCTCTTGACAGCGGGTGTCGTCGCCACGCTCTTCCTCGCAGATGCCGATTTGCGCGTCGAAGTAGACTTTCTGGTCTTGCTTGTTTGTATGGGAGTGCCCTCTGCTTCTGGTGCGAAGTCGTCCTCGCCTTCGCTCGCGCTTCCAAGGTCGAACACGCTGGTGTCCTCCACACCATCGTCCTGCGGCTGCACGTTCACGAGGGATTGCTGCACGCTCGACCTGCGCTTGCGCACCATCTCCAGCATACTGCCTTGTCGCGGCCTCCGCTTGAAGTTCTTGAGCGCGAGCATACTGGTCTCGACGGCTGCGGGCGTGCTGGTGATGTTGGTCTTTTCGCGCAAGACCGGGCGTCTTGTCGCGTCGGTTCTTGCGGGTGTCGGCGCATTGCCGCCACTTCGAAGTCTAGGCATGATTCGCGTCCAGTGAGTGTAGAGATATCAATGATTTGTATTCGTCGCGTCCAGTGTTGGTTGAGTGGCCGGTAGTACAGAGTGCATGTGATGTTAAGTCGCGTCGTGAATGATGACGATTGGCTTGGGATCGGGAAACTTGACGCGCAGTCAGTCGATCAAGAACAGCCCACCAAAAAGCTTGGCCATGCGCGCCAATTAACGCTCAGAACTGCTTACTGCTGCAGACGAGGTCTAGATATTGTAAGACATTTACATGGCTTATGAGTCCATCACTGAAATTACACTCTCTTATACTACTCATTGAACAACATCTCAATGGCTTGTAGGTGCACATGTGCTGGTGGCTTACTCTCGAGCCCTTGTAAACATTACCCATAACACTGAGAGAGCACACTATCGATCATGATGCCTCGTTCTTTGAGAACGTTTATTGCCATCGAGTCCGTAAAACCCAGCGAATCCTACTTTTGATTTGCCTTCCAATCAACTACAGTAAGACTAAGCCTTACCCTCGAGCATCTTCTCCACCATGTTGCGGCAGATCGGGTGATAGAAGTCCTTGCTCTTCTCAAAGGTCTCGCGAGCCAAAGGAGCATCAACCTTCAGAAGCTCCTTGTACATAGGGCGGACGAACTTCATTCTGCCAACACGGCCAGCCAGCGCAGCAGCATCTTTGTAGAACTTCTCGGCCTTCGCCTTGAGCGCGATCACGTAGAACCTGCTGACGAGTTCCACATTCTGAGAAGAGGCATATGCGTACTCCTTGCCCATGGTCTCGACCTGAGACGCGCTCAGAGGAGATGGCAGGCCCTGGACTGCCTCGAGGAAGACGTAGCTCTGCTGCGAGGTGAAGGATTCAATGTCCTTGGCGCTGGGCTTGAAGTCCGACTTGCCCTCGCTGAGGGACTGCCACTTGTTCGCGAGTGCGAGACACTCGTCTGCCAGGCTGGTGTCGAAGTCGGGCTTGGGCGGGAAGCCAGGCTTGTAGAACCAGGTGTCCCAGTCAAGGTCGTTGAGCTTCTTGGAAGCATCGGAGTCCGAGGCGAAGAAGTCAAGGAGGGTGGCCTTGAACTCGTATGAGTCAAGGGAGCGTTCCTTGAAAGTCGTAAAGTAGTGCGGGATGAATTTGTCCCACTTCTCGATGCCAACCAGCTTCTCCAAGTGGTAAAGGAAGACGAAGCCCTTCTCGTAAGGAATACTGGAGAAAGCATCATCGGGGTCCTTGCCCTTGAGGTCGGGAATCATCTTGGTGTACTCGTGGTCCTCGCCAAACTGTGCAATGCTGTCTGAAAGAGCCTTCCAGCCGATGAGGGCGCTGAAGTCGCGGATCTTGTCGTCGTTGTGGACGGCAGCCTGGATCCTTCTCTCCAAGTACACTGTCCATCCCTCGTTGAGCCAGAAGTGCTCCCAGCTGGCGCAACTAACAAGGTTGCCGGACCATGAGTGAGCGAGCTCGTGAGCGACTACGTCGACGTTGGCCCTGTCGCCGCTGATCAGGGTAGGGGTCGCGAATGTGAAGACCGGGTTCTCCATGCCTCTGATGTGTGTATTAGCATAGATTTCCTGATCGAAGCTAGCTTGTTACTTACCCGTATGGGAACGAAGGTGGAAGGACAAGAACATTGTACATCGTCCAGGCGTAAGGGTAGACAATCTTCTCAGCAGTCTGAATGTAGGCCTCGGTGTCGGCCTCAAACTCCCACTGACAGGCAGTGAGCTCCTCAGGTCCAGTCCAAACAGTCGAGCGAGGTCCGATGGAGGCAGACGCCAGATCGCCACTTGCCACGGCGAAGAGGTACGAGGGCATAGGTACCTCCTGGTGGAAAGAGTACAGGAGGGTACCTGGCTGGCCATCCGTACCGGCCTCGAAGTCTCTCGCGCCAGTCGGCAGTCCAGATGCAACCACTGGCAGTGGTGAGCGAAGGTTGAAAGTGTAAGTCGACTTGACATCGGGGGTATCTTGGCATGGCAGCAGAGACCTGGCGTGGATAGCCTGGCATTGCGAGAACATGTACGGCTGCTTCTTGTTGCTGGTCTGGGCAGGCGTCATCCATTGGAGTGCGGTGCAGTCCTTGGTTGTTGAGACTTCGATTTCCACGGAAATCTGCGAGTTGGAGGCGACATGCTCTTCGGTGAGGGCAATCGTTAACGGCGAGCCGTATGGCTCGGTGCGTTTGGCAGCGAGCTCCCAGTCGACCTTCTTTCCGGCGATGGTGACGGCTGAGACGTCAAGATAGCTGGTGTCAAGAACGATCTTGCGTTCGTCGGCCAATTTCTTGAGGGTCAAGGTGACACTGCCGTGGAGGCGCTTCTTCTCGAAGTCGATCTCATAGTTCGCAGTGGTGTGCTGAGTCCTCCAAGCGTTGTAGTTGGCCAGAGTGTTGGGATCACGCGGTTGGTGAATGCTAGCTGCCGCCCGTTCGACAGCAGCGTCAGAAACCGGACGCATAACCATTTTCGTCCGTGAAAACGAAAGTTGGCTTGAGTTGTGTTTTAGAGACGAGAAACGTTCTCGGATCGTGTTCGTGGCTCGGCCCAAAAGACTACTGGCGGCTTTGCTGCTCATCCGGTAGTTTGAGGGTAAATGAAATATCGGCAGATCAAGATAAAATGACTCCGCCTGATACTGATGGTCGATAGCATTGGTAACGTTAACACACATCCGAGCTCAGGTCTTCTGTTGGCTTCTCCGTCAGGTGACGCTTGGAGCCTCGGTTGCTGATTTTCCCTAGGGTTAGGGTTGGTGTTGATTGTCAACCTCAAGAGTCGTCGCCAACGAGCAGATACGCACATTACAATAATCTACCAGTATATTTCTCATCAGCTGAGTATGTATGATGTCTTGTGTGTATATATATTGGCATATCATGGGCTTTCACTACGAATGTGGCTGTCATCACTCCGATCTTGAGAAACAACACGAAATCGGGATTGGCACGCACCAACACGACGACGGAACATCCTCTAGATTACTTGACATGCACGACATACTCCGTGTAAACCTTTTATTCTCCCATGTCAACTGGGGTAATACCATGTACGCGAGCGCTAATATCGAACAGTGATACCATTATTGAGGAACGGCTGTACGACCCGCACGTCTCATTAGTGCTGTAGTGCAAGCAAGAATCACGAGGGGGCATGAGGTAACACCGTACAGAGAAGCCGATACTGACTCTTACACAAGCGTAGAACAGGGTGGCAACGACGACGACGTGAATCGTGATTGCATGCAAAGCAATTATTTTCATCAATTATCCTGTTCCGTAGGTTCAACGATAGGTAGGGAGAGAATGGGTAATGCCAACATGCGTACCAGGATCAAAGCACCGGACTATCGTCTCACCCCGACACACATTACAGCGAACAAAGGTCACTCACACACGAATCATCGCACGGTTGTCACCCAGCCATCACCCACCAAATCAGCTTTAGCGGCACTACCAGTGGCCAGACAAGCATGCCCACCACTCCAGCCACAGCTGCCAACAATTTCCACAGAGCAGAGACCGCTATTAGAACCCCAAGGACTTGTCCAAGAAGGGTAAGCAGCGTCTTCATTGCTGTGACTCGCTCCTCAAGGCAAGCGTCCGGAGATGTCAAAGGCACCAAGATGGCTGGTATTGGAATTCGAACACGGACGGTAGCGCCCAGACGTGCATGTGTAGTACGCAATGCACCCAGAAAGTAGACTGCGAGAGCGGTGGCATGTTCGGTGGGGAAAGAAGTCAGATCGTCCGCCGGAGCTTGGAACAATGGCTGTACCTGTTTCGGAGAGCCTGCGAGTTGTGGGCAGGTTTCTGCGTCTGGAGAGCGATCACACCCGAGAGAGCACACCCGAATGGAATTCTTCGCGGCTTGTCGAAGTTTGGGCATGGGAAGGCTTGCGAGTTCCGGGCGTACGAGGCGCAACTTGGGAAGCTGGCTCAGATGCGTGATGGGCGGCGATTCCGGCGGAGCGCGGGTGTCGTCAGCCGAGTACTCACGGAGCGACCGAACAGCCCTTGGCCGCCGTCCATTGCTGGTCTTCCTCGACGGTGTTTTTGGCGACAGATAAGGTGCGAAGGAAGCTGCTGCAAAGTGTACGTCTGCGCCTGGGAATGCACTCCCCTCCAGGTCAGGTATGCCGCGTCTGATTATCGTTCCGTCTCTCGTAGGGAATTGTCCTGGCATGGCGTTGCTAGAAACCACTTTCTTTCTTCCTCTATCGTGTTCTGGTGCCAATGTCTTCCTGATCCCGCCGCTCACACGTCTCTGATCCCAGCCGTTACCGCTTGTCTTCCTCGCTTTTTGCTTGTAATGCTCGTACGCCTGAATCTCTTCCGCGCTTCTTCCAGGGAAAGCGTATGGCTGTGGCTCGCGTGCAGAGGGCATGTGGATCACGAATCGATCCCCACGGAGAGTGTCGTTTAGAGATTCCGTCTCACCGCAAATGATATCTGCAGCGCCAACACTCGTCTGGCTCGGCCTCGGCGATGCAACTCCCGATTTTGCGTCTTCGCGAGACCACCCATGCTCATTGGCACACCATTTTTGTAGGCCACCGGTGCTGATCTTCCGAGCCTCATTTGCACGGGTCAATGCAGGTCGGATCCGCTGTGAACGTAGCTTCAAAGCCTCGGCGGGAGACTCGGGCGTACGTGGCGTGGCCGCTGGACTTGGGCTGATCAAGCCGGTACGAGGATTGGCGGCTCGGGCGGTGATGTAGTCGTCTGAGTCTTTTATACCCATTTTGGGACGGACGGGTGTGGCGAATCGGCTAGGCGGTGTATATTGATAATCGGTCACGCTCGTTACAGCGTATTGTTTGAGGAGTGATTTTCGAGCAATACTCTTGAGCTTGCAGGTTCGCGATGCCTGTGAGCATTCGGGGGGATCTGGTTTAGTCATTGACGCCATGCGAGCTCTGGAATGCGGCTCGCTGGCCAGGGGATGGCGACAACGCGAATGTAAAGGAAAATACTTTGGACTAATACCTTTTACTTGTGAATACCGCGGATTCGGCGAGTTGGCAAGTATTGTACGCTGTTCGATATTGCCAAAGTACGGTATGTAGTGTTTTGGAACGTTCCTGCTCTACTCGACTGCAGCTCTCTCACAGCGAAGATTTAGAGCGGAATTCCTCTAGAGCGTGATTCTTGTACTTTGGCGTAGAGATCTTACCAGGAATCCTTTTGCAGGCAAAATTGGTTTGCTCCTCTTCCATTAAGATCTGGCATGTGTTCAATTCACACGGTATGCTCCCACGGTGGCGGCGAAAGGGTCTGGCCGGCTGGCTCGGCGTCGGGCAAGCAGTGCATAACGAAGTATGTAGTCGAGATCGGGGTCTTGCAGAGTAGCGTGACTTGGACAAAGCATGGCAATAGAGAGGCTCTCGTCGGTTCAAGTGTCCAAAGGTGACAACGCAGCCGATGGTTAGGTAGTCCCAGGCAATTCTTCACAAGTGCATGGCGATGGCGACGGCGATGGCGATGCGATGTACGCAGTAGTAACGCAGTAGGGCGGCGGCGGGTCTGGCGCTTGCTTGCAATAATACAGCCATCCTCCTCAACAACAACAACAACAAGATGGAACCGAGATATCCGCATGGGTGTGCATGGTACGAATTAGATGGAAGCACCAAGACGAGACAGACACGGAGACCTCCATGGATTTGACAGAGGCCAGGGCTCGTAAATGGCGCATTTCGTCACTTGGAGTTGCTTCTTCCGAGTCGAGGCCGGCCGTCGAAGCCGAGGGATAAAACTCACGCGCATGCATGTGCTGGCTCTGGCTCTGGCAAAACTCCACCCAACCACCATTTCACTAGGCCGGCGAGCTCGGACGCTTCTGCATGCGGTACCTGACAGGGCAGAATACATCTGCAGCCTTCTAGCTCGCCCCATCGTAATTCTATTGCTTGCTGCTACTGCAGTCCTGGGCTAGGCGATGCGGCAAGACGGCGGTGTCACGCATCGTATCGCGCGCGGGAAGCCTTCCTTTCGCTCGCCGGTCGTCGCACTGCAACCATAGCTAGACAATTTCACGGCCGTGACAATGCGGTGTGTGAAGTAAGGGCTGCACGTAAGACCGCCTTGTCCTCTACCACCATTCGGCACTCGCGGATGCAGACGTCAGCAGCTTATCTCGCCGCAAATCTCAATTCCCTGCACAGTCATCCAGTCACGGCCGTAGCAATAATTGCAGCATAAGTGAAGGGCATCGTGGTAGCAGCATGGCGTGCGTGGCCAGGCACTGCGGGTGCAATAACGGAAGTGCGGCTATCATCAAACTCATGCAATCGTGTTATCCGACATCGCAAGCCTACACGACGGCGCGTGAGAGATGATGAGAGTGCTCTCTGCATGGGCTTTCCCAATCTGCACGTAGACGCTTACCACTGCTGAAGGAGGCTGGAGGGCCGAAGATTTACTTTTTGCCTTGCCGTGGAGGGTTCACATGTTCTCTGGTTCGCACATGCTGGCCCACCACACCATCTGCAGGTCAACCAACATCCACAATAATCGAGGGCCGCCCTGGAGAACGGCACGGCTGGTCAACTCGTGAGTGTTGGGAGCCCCACTGCCTCCGCCGGGGGAAAAGAGAGGAGGGATTTTTCGCTTGTCCGAATCCGAACGCTGTACCCACTCTGCGGTGCGACTACCGGCCTGCGTCGATCCGCCAAGGTGTGGTCGTGTTGTATCATAGGCACTTGAAAGTGCTTACATCGACGGTAGACATAAGGCGGACGGGCCATTATGGCGACAGCGCTTGAATCAGTGATCAGTAGTCAGCAGGAGCGAAGCGAGGGCAGCTGTAAGTCATGACGAGAGGTCGTTGTACGAACGAGGTCGTCATGAGGCTGGGAGCGTTTCGATGTGGGCACCCGTTTCGAGCCCCGAGTCTCAAAATGGTGCTCTCGGGGGGAGGATCATCTGGAGTGCAGTGACAAGGATTGGGACAGCACCGCGATCACAGAGTTGCTGGTTTTGGGGTTTGGATCCGGGCAGTAGTGGAGAGAAGGTGAATTGATGGCTGGGATGTGAAAGGAGACCTAATTGCAAGCAGCAAGACTAGAGTGATGAAGTGCACAAGCATCAGATGCCCGTCACAATCCCCCCGTATAGTGCATCGAGACTAAGATTGTTTGTTGTGCTTGTCAACACTCAAGCCCCATAGAACCTCCACACCATGTGATTGCTCCTATTCTCTTGTGATGAATACGCAAATGCCAAGGGCTTGACTGTGGCCTCGCAATGATAACTCGAAGTTACATACAGAGCCAAGGCAAAGAAGGGAGACGTGACCCTTATGTCGTGGTCTCACAGTAATGTTACACACTGGTATGACTGTCCAACGGGGGTTCTCCAAGCAATCACGGGGTTTCTCCAATAATTCAACGGCGAAAGCAGGAGCAGATCGCAATGGGAAAGCCAAGAGAGCGATTTATGCGGGTGATGCTTGATTGGAAACATACCAAGACGAGAAAGCCATGATCCCAAGCCCTTTAGCATGAGAAGAAGCACGCGCTCGCTTTCCTATAGGGCGATCTGAACGTCGTGTACGCGGCATTACTCGCAATGCCCAGCCTGGAGCTCGGGAGTTGTCGCGACGGAGCTGCACACTGCGTCCTTTGGCAGCGTCTGGTTAGACACGTCAAACGGGCATTCGTGGCAACGGATAGCCACGGGCGTCTTCCATGAGCAGTCGTGAAATGGGCAATTCCGGCGCAATTGTACGACGACTGAATGCCAGGACAATGCTAGCAGGCGGTGAAGTGCTTGAAGAGTTTCACACGAAATGGTTTGTCGAACCTTCAAGACGAGCACGCGAGCAGCAGGGCGGTGGACGTGAAACGGTAGCCCGGCTGGGACCACTCACGGCTCTTCGAACGGGAAGCTGCGACGATGGTGGAGGAATCAACTGCATGACACATCCGAAGATCGCGCGCCGACTCGAAGTGCCTGCCTTTGATACCGACCCGAAACTACCGAAGGCCGGGGATTGAGCGAACAGCAACAGCTTCACCGCGTTCACGTGCGGTGGTATCATCGAAACCAAGGCGAATTTGGCATGTTCAGGCCAGAGGGAGCGAGACGAGGCCAGGCAGCGCCATCCAAGCAAACCAGGCCAGGTCTTTTCGGTCTTTTGCCGCTCGGGAAAATCGGGAAATAGAGACGTCGGAGCTCTGCAATCTGCAATACCTAATTATGCTTCGCCAGCCACACCTTGCCAGCTTGGTAGACGCGAAGAAACGAAGGTACTGTATACGACCGCCATGCGATGCCGTTCCAGAGCTAATCGCTGGTGGCATCTCCTACCGAGCTTGCAACAACGTACGCACACCTACTCTATCTCTCTGCCTGTGTGAGGACGGACAGGCCCGGGCTGGCCAATGCCAGGCAGGCAAATTGGAGGTTAGCAGCGGTTTGCTGCACATCTACGCCTGCAGGCCGGCTGTTGCCCTGCAGTGATGTCCGTCGCTCGCGCAGCTCGTGCATCACGATCTGATGAAAAGCTCATTTGCCTTGGCGACATTGAGGTGGCGCTAGGCCCAGATGCCCCACCGATTGGCCTCGGATGGATTTCTAGTGGCCGCAAGGCGTCGCGAGATTTGGGTGGGCTGGGAGTGGGCAAGCTATTTGCTACGGCCTACCTGGAGGCTACCTTAACTTGGAGGCTATTACTGCGACGGGCTACGGGCACTGCGTTTGATGATACAGGTGGGCAGATTGCGCGCGAGACGCCATTGGGATTGCGACCATGGGGGAGTAGCGTGCTGGCGGATTTATTGATGGAAGCACGGCCGCACGTCAGACGGCACCACGGCACTGGCATTATCTCTATTGACGATGATGATGTACCAACCAACGATTGGACGGCGGACAGCCCTGGGAGGTTCGCCTCGCATCCCACGACACCTACCTACATACAGTACCGCGCCGTAGTAGCAGTAGCAGTAGTCAATCCGTCATCCCATGCAATGGCAATCGCCTCCCACGTCATGTCAGCCATGGTCCACGGCGATCAATCGCACGTTGATTGAACATAGGTCGGAGTCTCTCATCAAGCTTCGGACAGGCCCCAGGGTAGGCAGACAGAAGACATGCCCATGCCCGCCCACACGATAAGGGCTCCCCGTCGCAGACCCCACGCATGGGCAGCGCAGAGGCCGCAGCGCCGACGTGGTGCTAGCAGCGATCGAGCGTGGTGTCGAGCATGTCGGAGGTGTTCGAGGAGGGCGACGGGCAATGGTAATTGACGGGGCGGGTTTGGCGGCACACGCAGGCGAATGGGACAAGGCCTCGCTGGGTGCTGGCGTCCTTTCTTCGGGCCTTTGCAGCGTCCCCACCGGCGACACCCCAACTCAACCTAAGCCAAGCTGGCCGACCTGACCCAACCGGCGCGCGTGTCTTGCGTGAGGACAGCCCACACCCACAGCGACTAGAGAGAGCCCATGGACCCGCGCTACCACGAGTCGCGCCGCCAGCCGGGGCCGCTGACCAGAAAATCGCTCACGTCTAAGCATGTGCAGGGCTCCCTCGTGCCGTTAGCTAAGAATTTCTTCGCCGCGCCAGACGGTTGCGCCAGCGCCTGCCCAGCGGTCACTCCAAATTCCACTATCCCCCATTCGGCCTTAGACTCACGGTTGGGCCCGCCGCACCTGCTCGCCCGGCGCGCATCCGCTTTTTCACCAGCTGCCCGTCCGCTTCAAAAGTCGCTCCTCTCCTCCCTTCATCGGAAAAGCATCACGCCTTTCTCTCCCTTCTTGCCATCCCCTCACATAGCGACCATTGACTTGGGCATCGCTATCCAAGATGGCTGCTCCCCGCGTTAGCTTCGGCGAAAAGGATATGGAGAACGGTGGTGGTGACGGCGCGGCCGACAGGTCGCGCAAGTGGTCTCAGGCGCCTGGCAACATTGAGGATCTCGGTGAGTCTTGCAATCCTCGAACCCCGACCGTCCACTACGACGCGACTAACACCCTTCCAGACGAGTACACTGCGCTGCAGAAGTACATCTCTACCTACAGAGATCCCAAGGCCCACGACCCCAACGCTGAGGTTGCCGAGGACGATGTCAAGCAGCCTTGGTACAAGTTCGGTTCCAAGAAGAAGGCTGCTGGTGCCGACCCTGGTGCCGTCCCCGAGGAGATGCTCGAGGCCGACATCAAGCAGGGTATCTCCAGCGCCGAAGTCGAGCAGCGCCGCAAGCGCTACGGCTGGAACGAAATCACCACCGAGAAGGAGAACTTGTTCATCAAGTTCCTCGGTTTCTTCACCGGTCCCGTCCTCTATGGTAAGCTCACTCTACTCCTGATCGGCTCTCGACGAGCTCACGACGGCGCGTACACGCTGTCAATGCCTATCTTTGCGTGGCGACGTTTGTTATTGCTTTTGCAAGCTTTGACGGCGTCGCGAAGCTATGGCCACCAGCTGCACCCCGCCCCGCTTGCCGAGTCCGATGCAATCTCCACGATACAGCGCTAACCATGCATGCACAGTTATGGAACTCGCTGTCCTCCTCGCCGCCGGTCTCCGTTCCTGGATCGATTTCGGTGTGATTATCGGTATTCTTCTTCTTAACGCTGTTGTCGGTTGGTACCAGGAAAAGCAGGCCGCCGATGTCGTCGCTTCCCTCAAGGGTGACATCGCCATGAAGGCGACTGTCGTCCGTGACGGTCAGGAGCTGGACATCAAGGCCCGCGAGCTCGTCCCCGGTGACATTGTCATCATCGAGGAGGGCGAGTCCGTCCCCGCTGATGCCCGTCTTATCTGCGACTACGACGCCCCCGAAGACTTCGTCAAGTACAAGGAACTCCGCGAGCAACACGCTCTCAACCCTGAGGAGGACCCCGCCGGCTCTGAGGAGAACGAGGATGAGGGTGAGGGTGTTGCCCACCAGGGTCACTCCATCATCGCCACCGACCAGTCTGCCATCACTGGTGAGTCTCTCGCCGTCGACAAGTTCATGGGCGACATCGTCTACTACACCACCGGTTGCAAGCGCGGCAAGGCCTACGCCGTCTGCCAGGTCTCTGCCAAGTACTCTTTCGTCGGTCGCACTGCCACCCTTGTCCAGGGTGCTAAGGACCAGGGTCACTTCAAGGCCATCATGAACCACATCGGTACCGCGCTTCTCGTCCTCGTCATGTTCTGGATCCTCCTCGCCTGGATCGGTGGTTTCTTCCGTCACTTGAAGATCGCTACCCCCGAGGCTTCCTCCAACTCTCTCTTGCACTACGCTTTGATTCTGTTCATCATCGGTGTCCCCGTCGGTCTTCCCGTCGTCACCACCACCACCCTCGCTGTCGGCGCCGCCTACCTCGCCAAGCAGCAGGCTATTGTTCAGAAGCTCACTGCTATTGAGTCCCTCGCCGGTGTCGACGTCCTGTGCTCTGACAAGACTGGTACCCTCACTGCCAACCAGCTTTCTATCCGCGAGCCCTACGTCGCTGAGGGTGAGGATGTCAACTGGATGATGGCCTGCGCCGCCCTCGCCTCGTCTCACAACATCAAGAACCTCGACCCCATCGACAAGATCACCATCCTGACCCTCAAGCGTTATCCCAAGGCCCGTGACATCCTCAAGGACGACTGGAAGACCGAGAAATTCACTCCCTTCGACCCCGTCTCCAAGCGCATCACCACTATCTGCACTCTCCGTGGCGACCGCTTCACCTGCGCCAAGGGTGCCCCCAAGGCTGTCCTCAACCTCACCGACTGCTCCCAGGAGACTGCCGACCTCTTCCGTGACAAGGCTACTGAGTTCGCTCGTCGTGGTTTCCGCTCTCTCGGTGTCGCTTACCAGAAGAACAACGACCCGTGGGTTCTCCTTGGTATGCTTTCTATGTTCGACCCTCCCCGTGAGGACACTGCCCAGACTATCATCGAGGCCCAGCAGCTTGGTGTTCCCGTCAAGATGCTTACTGGTGACGCCATTGCCATCGCTAAGGAGACTTGCAAGATGCTTGCTCTTGGTACCAAGGTTTACAACTCTCACAAGCTCATCCACGGTGGCCTTACCGGTACCGCTGTCCACGATCTTGTTGAGCGCGCCGATGGTTTCGCTGAGGTCTTCCCCGAGCACAAGTACCAGGTCGTCGAGATGCTCCAACAGCGTGGTCACTTGACCGCCATGACTGGTGACGGTGTCAACGACGCTCCCTCTCTCAAGAAGTCTGACTGTGGTATTGCCGTCGAGGGTTCCTCCGAGGCTGCCCAGGCTGCCGCCGATATCGTCTTCCTCGCCCCCGGTCTCTCCACCATCGTCCTTGCCATCAAGCAGGCTCGCCAGATTTTCCAGCGCATGAAGGCTTACATCGAGTACCGTATCGCGTTGTGCTTGCACTTGGAGATCTACCTCGTCACCTCCATGATCATCATCAACGAGACCATCCGCTCTGAGCTCATCGTCTTCATCGCCCTCTTCGCCGATTTGGCCACTGTCGCCGTTGCATACGACAACGCTCACTCCGAGCAGCGTCCCGTTGAGTGGCAGCTTCCCAAGATCTGGATCATCTCCTCCGTCCTCGGTGTGTTGCTCGCCATCGCCACCTGGGTCATCCGCGCCTCCATGTACGTGCCCAACGGTGGTGTTGTCCAGAACTGGGGTAACGTCCAGGAGATCCTCTTCCTCGAGGTCGCCCTTACTGAGAACTGGCTTATCTTCGTCACCCGTGGTGGTAAGACCTTCCCCTCGTGGCAGCTCATCATCGCCATCGGTGCCGTCGACGCCCTTGCCACCCTCTTCTGTGTCTTCGGTTGGTTGGCCGGCAACCCCTACCAGGTTCCCCTCAACAACCCCATGTCTCAGTTCACCGAGACCCTCAACGGCCACACCGACATCGTCACCGTTGTCGTCATCTGGGGCTACTCCATCGGTGTTACCATCGTCATCGCCATTGTCTACTACCTCCTCAACTCCATCCCGTCGCTTGCCGACATTGGCCGCAAAAAGCGCAGCCACCACGACACCCAGATGGAGAACATCATCGGTCACCTTTCCAAGCTTACTCTGCAGCACGAGACCATGGCCAACGGCGAGGGTCGCTACACCATCCAGACCAAGGCCGAGGAGGATGCCGACGACGAGTAGTCCATTTTTCTCTTTTTTCTGCCTAAACTGGTCTCGTATAGCATGATACCTTGTGCGTTTCTTTCTTTCTCTTATTGATGTACACAGGTCTGTGTTACTACTCTTTCCGGTGGATTTCGCAGTCTGTTGTACATAATGTCGACTGCACTAGCTTAGCGGTCCATCTTTGAAATAATTTTACACTACCTACTGTGCCTATTTTTACCCAATACTTCCATCTCTTTTCGTGCTGTTAAAGACTGGTACCTATAACTGAAAGTTCCTACCATCAATCCCTCTTGCCTCGCAAGTAGGTATGCACTTCTCCCAGTGACAAGTCTTGGGTTGACTACGACCTTTGCACTCGTACGCCGCTTGCTTCTTGTAATGCGTTGTCTTTTGGTGACATGTCATTGGCGTACGACAGTCGCTACCACCAGCAAACAGTCTTCGAGAGACTCGATCAGAGAAGTGCTCTCAGTGGAACCGCTTGGCTCACGGCATTCGAGAGCCGCTGATACCGCCATGCATTGAGATTCGGGATCGTAAGAGAACAATGTTATTAAAAAAAAAAGAGGTTCACAGATAAGCCAAAGCTGTGGAGGAGTAGAAGCGGAACTTCTCTCCCCCAGGTCAATCGGTTCCGTTTCGTAAGATAAAAAGCTCCATTACATACCACATACCAATCTGTAGGTTCTGTATGACGATGCTGGGCATCCATCATTGGTAGAAGCCGAGATCTGCCCTTCGTCATTAGATAACAGAGGTTCAATCATTACACACCCAGTGTTGGAGAACAAGGTTTACCCCAAAAGACATTACCCCGAAAGATATACAGTACATCTCTCTCTGTTTAGACTCCAAAGTACAGAACCTATCTTAATACTACCTATATTCGACTTGGCCAGTTGCACTCCACTGACTTAGTACAATGTCCCTCTACCCTGGTGTCGCACTCATCACAGGCGCTGCTTCCGGTGAGTGAGATGGGAGGCGTCTCCGATTACACTGCGTTCTCTTGTGCGTACAATATTGACCTATCTCTCACACACCAGGCATCAGCCAAGCAACAGCCGTCTCTTTCGCCCGCGAAGGCTGCACCAAAATCGTACTGGCGGACCGCGACTCGAACGGCCTCGACAAGACGAAGCAACTGATCGCCGAAGCAGTCGGTGAAAGCAAGGCCGAAGTCCTAGTCGCGAAGACAGATGTCACCAGCGCCGAGCAGGTCGAGCAGCTCGTCCTGAAAGCTGTCGAGAAATTCGGCCGGATCGACTATGCTGTTAATGGAGCTGGTGTGTATTGCCACATGGTGAGCTTTGTAAGGCAAGAATGGGTAGACTGATCTTGAAATCTCACAAAACAGGCGTGCTGAGCAACAACAAGCGCTCACATGACACTACTCCTGAGGAATTCGACCACATCAACTCCATCAACTACCGCGGATGCTGGCTCTCCTCTCGAGCGGCTATCAAGCAGATGCTCACGCAAGACCCGTTGCCCACTCATGACGGCCGGCCGGGAGTGAGAGGCAGCGTGGTGAACATTGCCAGCCAACTGGGCGTAGTCGGACGACCAGCAGCACGTAAGTCCCATTGCCATTGAAGAGCCTTTTGGCCAGTGGAGCAAGGTGACCTTGTTACGAACATATGACTCGAAGCTAATCGGAGACATGCAAACAAACAGCGGCATACTGCGGCTCGAAAGCAGCGGTGATCAATATGACGAAGTGCGACGCGATAGACGTAAGTCCAGCATCTCACACCACAGTCACCACGCATATGAGCACTGACTGACTCCGTCGAAACACAGTACGCCAAAGACCAGATCCGCGTCAACAGTGTCTGTCCAGGCGTGATCGATACGCCCATGACCCAACCGAACGCAGAAGTGTTAGGGCCGGCCGTGGGTATCGCGCCGATGGGTCGTATGGGAAGTGCTCAGGAAGTTGCAGACTGCATTCTCTTCCTAGCCAGCAGCAAAGCGAGTTTTGTGCAAGGCGCGGCTATGATTGTCGACGGTGGTTACACGATCAATTAAGTAAGAGTGATGCTGCATCTCAATGGAAAGACCTCTACCGAGATATGTTAGAGCCGCTATACTGGCATGACCGCGACAGAAAGTGCCTTGTGATAGAGTCACGTCAGGATGGCTCTTTGATGGTGTCTAAGAGCTTGCGACAGACATGTAAAGGCCACCAGTGAAGATGTCGAGCGTAACATCCAAGGGAGCAGAACTCATATATGTCGTCTAATCGTTATTATATAGCAATAACTCTGTTAGCTATGACTCAAGATCGCCCCAATACTCGATCAGATCATTTGCTCTCCATCTCGTCGACCAACCAGTTTCGCGTTCGACGCGCTCGTAGAGCTCCAAGATCGCCTTATGCTCGCTCGAGTGGCTCATAAGCTGCCCTGCGATCCATATGGGTTGTGTACTGTTCGTCCAACACGCATGATTGCCGTTCGAAATCGAGATGGCGCAGATCTGGCGAGCGTGCCATAGCATGGAGCGCGGCTTCTGTGCTAGGTGCAGGGACGCCGGCTTGTGTTTCAACATGAGTAGTGCAGCGGTATGGTATAGCTGATTCCCTGCGATTGCAGGCGCATTTGGGTACAGCACTGTGGGAAAGGGCCGTGGAGGATCGTATTGCTGGGAGGGGATGACGAGAATGGGCTCCATCTCTTGCGGCCGCTCGCGGTGCCAAGTATCGATCAAATCCCAGAGCTGCAGCCACTGAGCCACGTACTGATTGTTCGTGTACATGACTCCAGGACCTGTGTGCCGCTGCTCCCAGCGGCCGAAGTTGCAGAGCAAGTCCACGACGCGACCAATCAGGTACACCATTGTGTTGGCACGCATGTCAAAAGTCGCGTGCGCAGTCAGGACCTGCGAATCTTCCGCTAGGGAGCCGCAGCCGACCCATTTGTGGACTGGAATGAGCGTCTTTTCCAGTGAGATGAGCCCGCCGCAGACATCCATGCGGGCGAAGCACCAGAAGATGGCTTGCTCTAGCCCGCCACAGGTACCCGTGATACCGAGGGCCTGTATCAGCGCAGCACACCCATCCAGATGGCGTCTCCACGCCTTTGGCGAGCAGCTGAGCATTTCCAGAACACACAGGACTGCCGAAGATGCCAGGACGACAGTAGAGCGCGTTTCCAGTTGAGGCGTCAGCAGGTGGATTGCGAGTTGATACAACCCTAAGCTTGTGTTGAGCTCCGTTTTCTTCTCTTTCAACTCGATCTGTCGCGCAGATAGTGCGAGTATCGAGTATTTGAGATGCTCGGCTTCTTTCGCCAACATAGGCAAGACGAGCTCAAAGTGCCGGTCGTTGTCGAATTTATCTATCCAGGGCGCGACTTCTGTGATGTAGACCTGCCATAAAGTGTATTCCTGTTCCGGGGATAGTTGGGCGAGCCGGCGAGGATCTTCTTCTACCGCGCCACTGTCTGAAGGTAGTGGAGTTGGATCTAGCAGTCCAACAGGCACTGGCGTTCCACGCCTCGATGGTTCCACCGAGTGGGCGGTGTCGAATAACCTGGAGCGTAGTTCGGCATGTAATTCGAGGTACTGAGAGCCAGGTAAAAAGATGCCATCCTCGAAGCTTGTGTCACTAATATGTGGCGACGCAGTGTTGAGGAACGGATTACCACCGAGTGATGGCATTCCTTCTGCAATAGACGGCCGTGGCGTCTGCTGTGGAATATTGAATATGGGCAGCAAGGATTCAAGGCTCGGTTCCTCCTGAACGGCTTCAGCGTCTTCAGGCTGACTCAACCGCGGTTTGTCAGATTCTTTATCAATCTGGCTCACAGGCTCCGGCCCATCTGTGATATAGTCGCGCGCAATCTCCGAAGTAACATCAATAATTTGGTATACGCGGTGCGGTGTGTTCGAGTGGCGAAACAAATGGTCGACTGTGTGAGCATTCTCTGGCCTGAAGGACACCTTCACACCCCACTGACAAGTTTCGCCACGCGCTTGACAGCCCTCGCATGTTGGTTTCGTTTCGGAGCATTTTCTTCGTTTACGGCGGCAGTTCAAGCATCCATTTCTGCTGCGTTTTTTCCCGGCAGTTTGCAATTTGCCATTGTTAGACGATGGCGGTTGCGAAGACTCGCGAGTATCTGGGCTAGTCTCATTTTCCTTGTCGTTGTCCTTTGAGGTCTCCATGGGTCCACGAGCTTGTTGCTTGAAGGTATGCCTTTAGTGAACTACCTTGGGTCGTGAAGATTTCGAGTCTCCGGGTAGAATGAGCTCCCAAAGTGTCCGCCGTAGACTCTTTCTCACACTTGCCGAGTCGCACGTCGCAGTCCAGCTACAGCGTTCGCGTGGGAAGAGTTGTTGGTGCACAAAGACATACACCTTCGAATTGCAAGTCAAGCAAATCGGGAGGCGTAGCGAGGTCTCGAACGAGTGGGCTCTGGGCTTTACTCCGCAGCTCGGCCCAGCAAGGTTCAAAGCTTAACCGTGATCAACAAAAGGCATCGGAGGATGTATGTACCTACATTAGCTGTTCAAGACGCCAGGATATTAACTCAAGTTTCTCTCTGGCATCACCATGATTATGATACAGGGGAGCTGCTGATAGTACCGCGTGATAACGCGTGACGCCAGTGAGAGAGCACTGCTTGGATATCGCCTTCTTGAGGTTAGCAAAACATACGGTGACACAATCAACTTTCGCATGCTTTTGACGTGGCAATGTCGACGAGTGTGCTAGGTAGTCTCTGTCGAACTCGTAGAAGATGATGAATGCAAGGATGAGAATAATGATATTAAGTAGGTAAGATTGGAGAAGAAGGGGCCATCAAGCCCAGCTTCTTTTCGGCAAGTTCCGACAACCAACTCAGATCTTGGACCAAGGGACGCGATTACTACATTCTCATCACTTCTACCAACATCTAAGTTACAGTATTATGCTTGGTTCAAATGTCCAACTCCTACCCAACATCGAACACCACTGATGCACCGTGCCAATCAGCGGGCAAAATTTGCTGTCGTCCGGTGTAACTAACGCTCTTCGCTGTCAAGGTCCATCCCATTCTGATCAGATATAGACCAGTCGCCACTGTTGTTACTAGTCTCGGAGCGGAAGATACCTACATGCTCACATCATATGTCGGCGATACTAGCAAGAGCGATTCGTGTTTAGACACTTTGCACGCGAACCGCAGACTTCCGGACTGGAGAGTAGTTCCAGGTCATGCCTCTGCACGAAAAGGTCACTATCACAACACGCGCCGTAATGGTGACTATTTGCAGACCAGACGACACGCCCGGAAGCGTTTCCAACAATCTCATCATGATGCGCCTCCGGCACGTTTGGGATGCAATCTGGAAAAGAAAGAAAGCCCCGGGTTTCCCGATCCGGTAACCAGAGGCACTGACTGGCCTACGGATTCTGCTGCGTCTTCTATCTTCCGGGACACTACCACAACTACATGTCAGCATTCTCGACTCTAGCCTCTTCACCTCTTAGAGCTCTGTTCAGCTTGAGATAGAACAGATCCGCATCTGGACCCATAGCAGCGTCCCGGTAGGGCTGAACCAACGCCGAACGCGACGACTTACATCGGATTTCCACATGAGTTGACTACAATGGGCCTTGGAGACTGTATTCGCAGTTTCTTTGCACAACCGTGTATCCGTGCTTCAGGCCCAGACCACGCATCACTGGCGTGCAACAAACGCATACATCGCATTGTCACTATGATTCAAGCCACGAAGGGTAGGTGAATATATGTAGGTCGACCGGCCGGGCAACACCTCTCTCATCCTCATCCTCATCCCATCATCCTTCATCGAAACTGATCTCGAAAGTTCTTCCGTTTCTACAACACAAACTCACATTATCTACTCAATACCTTATACACAGAATGGCACCAGCAGCTACCGCCGACCTTGCTCTTCCCGACCTGGTCCCTGAGAGCAAAGAGACTCAGGCAAACCAGAGCGTTCCCCAGCTCTTCTCTCTCAGTGGAGGCACCACACTCGTCACTGGTGGTGGTCGTGGTCTTGGCCTCGAACTCGCCCATGCAGTCGTCGAGGCCGGAGGATGCGTTGCTTGCGTCGACATCCTACCTCACGAGGTCGTCGAAGTTGACATGGCGGCTCTCCAAAAGCGAGCCAAACTCTCCGGCCTTCACGCATCATACGACAGAGTCGACATCACCAACGAGCCCGAACTCGAGGCTGTATACGCATCCGTCATCGCCACCGCGAAGGAGCATGGCAAACCGCTTCAGGGAGTGATCGCATGCGCAGGAATCCAGCAAATCACCAAAGCTGTTGACTACACGGTCTCGGACTTTCAACGCATGTTCAACGTCAACGTCACCGGCGCTTTTCTAACCGCCAAGCACGCCGCTCGCGAGTTCATCGCCAGTGGAACCAAAGGCTCGATCGTGATGATCGCTTCCATGTCCGGCCGTATCACCAACAGGTCTCTCGACTGCTCTGCCTACAACTCATCAAAAGCCGCTGTTCTCCAGCTCAGCCGCTCGCTCGCTGCCGAGTGGGGTCCCAAGCATGGTATCAGAGTCAACACCCTGTCTCCGGGTTACATTCGCACCGCCATGACCGACAAGCTTCTGCACGATGAGCCTGAGATCCATGAGACCTGGATGAGGGGTGCCATGCTCGACCGACTTGGCGCTCCTCAAGACTTCAAAGCTCCAGCGATCTTCCTGTTGGCGTCTGGTAGTGCGTGGATGACCGCAGCTGATCTCACTGTTGATGGTGGTCACACTGGGTGGGCTTGAGGTGAACATCCAAGCCAAGAGGAGTTTGGAATATGGTATTTGCGCGGAGTTTGGGATGGAAAACGAATCGCGAATTTGTTAATGCGCATCTTCTTCGCCTGACAAAAAGGTCTAAATTAATTTGTTTGATTTTTCAGCGCGTTCACTAGAGATGATTTGATCTATCAAACGTCACGTGACTGACACTCTCTTCGATTTAGTAATCGAGCCGTCACTTGCGTCCAGCTCTCTATCTCAACGATGATACTACAACCCTGTAGAGCTTTCTTTTTACCAACGACAATACCTATAATCGACCGTACAGGATATGGGAGATAGGCTAGAATACGTGAATCCAAATCGCACTCTCCACATCGGTCCAGCTATTGAATTTATAGGCTGAATCACAAGATAGCAGCATATGTGACTGCATCGACCACTGAGATACCTAGATCTAATGTTTACTCTCTCAACGGTTGACTCGATTGATTTGTGGGCTAAGTTATGAGATGATAATAGTACATGCAAATCCATCCACCAGTGAGATGCCCGATTAGACGGCTCTCTCTCTCTCTCTCTGGTGCGTTCGGCAATATTTTCAAGTCAAACCATTAGCTAGACGGCAACATACACAATTGCTACAAACCGGCGAGATTGGAAGTAGGGAGGATGTCGAATTTACGAGTACAACAAAGACTTGTTTTTGCCTATCATGTCGCCGCTAATCTTTGCTAGCCAATGCTACTCTCACGCCGACGCCCTCGACGCAAAGTGGAACTGCTGCAGCGCCGCCGTCGCCATTGGGCAAGGATACTTGATCTGCGCACACTTTTCCACGGCCTCCGCGAGCTTCGCCTGCACCTCTTTGGCATGCGAGCAATCCGCTAAAGTCCAAGAGTCGTTCGCCAGCATGTCAGGAATGCACTTTGTGAACATGGCGTTCCAGCCGGCCGCTTTCGAAATGATCTCGTACATGGTCTTGGAGTCGACGCCGAGCTTCTTGCAAAAGGCCATGCCCTCGACCGAGGCCGCGAGGTGGATGCCGCACAGCAAGTCCTTGACGGTGTCTTTGCTGACTTGGTAGTTGGAATTCATCTTGACGTCGGCTTCGGCAGACTTGGCGACCAGGTCGCCTTTGTCTTTGGGCAGGTAGAGCTGCACGAGCTTGGCGTCGTCGTCCTTAAGGAAGCCGGCTTGCACGCCGCGGAGGTACTCTTGCTCGGCGGTCGAGGCGAGAGGGGTCGGGAAGGCCTCTTTCCTGGCGGCTTCGGTCACGATGCCGGCATCTTTCAGGATGATTCCGAGGGCCGAGTAGGGGTGCCAGTCGTTCTTGATCATGTGCGGGGCGCGGTTCTCGAACATGAAGCTTGCGCCGTCGGATTTGTTGACGTGTTCCATGACGGCTTGGGTGTTGAGGCCGACGGTGGCGGCGAGGCCCATGGCTTCCGAGGCTGAGATGATGTTGGTGGCGGCGAGCAGTTGGTGGATGGTCTTGGTCTTGGTGCCGTTGCTGATCTCACCCATGCGGTAGAGGTTGCCGGACATGCACTCGAGGACTTCTTTGGCGTTGTCAAGGTCTGCGTCGGGGCCGGAGGAGAAGATGGATAGAGTGCCGTCTGCTGCACGAATGGTGCCGCCCGATACAGGGCAGTCGAGGAGTTTGATGTCGGGTCGTTGGGCTTCCTCGTCCAGACGCTTCCTCAGCTCGGGCAGAAAGGCAGGCGGACACGTCGAGCACAGGATGAAGGTCTTGCCCTTGCCCAGTCCGTGGATCACTGCGTCTGGTCCGTCGAGAAGCAGACTTGCGTTTTGTGCTGCGTTCGCTACCATGGAGACGAAGAAGTCGGCGTTTGATGCTGCTTCTTTGGGAGTCTTTGCGGGTTTGCCGCCGGCTTCGACGAAGCTGTCGACCAGTGGTTGGTATACGTCGAAGCCAGTGACTTCAAAGCCATTCTTTACGAGGTTCTTTGCCATGCCGCCGCCCATGGCTCCCAGGCCTGCGAAGCCGATTGTAGGTGCCATCTCTTGGGGTCTTGTTTATGTGTCGTCGCTGGTGTGAGTATCGTATGAGGCGTCTGGTGGGTCAGAGTATGGTAGTCGAACCGTGGTATCGTGACGAAGATAAGGAGGAGTAAATGTAGCGTATGACACCTACGACATGGTACTTGTATGTATATCTCAGCCTAAAGACTCAACATTCTCTCAAACACCGAGGGAGCCAGTTGCCGTTGACGTGGGGCCTGATCGGATGAATGTCGTTGCGTTCCGCTTTCCGAGTCCTTGCCCACTTGTCCACCTGAGCCGAAGTCATCTCCAACTCTTCTTTCAGTTTACTTTGAATTCGAGAGGCCATCGAGAGGATATCACCGTAGCTCAAGCCAAGTTTCTACTCGACAAATACCGATCGTTTTTGCCGTTATGCGAACATTCCCACAACAACATCGAAGGTCGTAATCATGCGTTCAGCCCATCGGGAACAATTGTACCGAGACCGAAACCCCACCACCACCCCACCTTGCTGTGGATGATGCGAATAGATTCAGGCCTGAGCCGAAAGACGTGTAAATTGTAGATTGCCAATTCATCATTCCGGCAAACCATCGCACGCAGAACTTCTCCCACACCATCAACGCCCAAACAAGAAAATGGCACCCCAACGCCTCGCCCAAATCGTAAAGCTCAAGCGCTCCAGCCTCGCCGACTACAAAGCCTGCCACGCAGCAGTCTGGCCCGCCGTCCTACAACAGATCAAAGACTGCAACATCGTCGACTACTCCATCTTCCTGGACGAAGACACCATGACGCTGTACGCCACGATGAAATATACGGGAACGGACTTTGAGGCCGACATGGCGAACATGCGTGCCAACCCGGAGGTACAACGTTGGTGGAAGATGACCGATGGCATGCAAGAGACGCTGGTCAACGGGAGTACAGGCTCGATGGATCCTGCAGGCTGGTGGAAGCCTTTGGAGGAGGTGTTCAGGGTGGATTGAGCTGGTGAGGTGGAAAAGAGAGGTCTTGGAATGGAACAGGTGGAAGCTGTCTGTTGTGATGTAAATTAATGGGATAATGCTCCCTCCAAACCTGGCTCCTACTGTCGCCATGCGACCACGTCCACAGGCGTGTCCCACAGCTTCAAGGCTTGCTCTCGCTCCATCGCTTCTCCGCTGGTGGGTGGCAGGCGCCAGATTGTGATGCCGACGCCGCTCATTTTCAAGCTTGTCACTAAGGGACCAAGAGTTACTCGCTTCACCGTGAAGCCGCGCTTCTTCAGCTCTGCTGTCGCGAGCTCGGCGAAGCGTGCGAGAACTTCGTCTGATGTGCTGCCGAGTGAGTTGAGCAGTAGCACAACCTCGTTGTCGGTTGTAGGGTTGGTGGACTTCGAGAAAGGCACAAAAGCTCGGTCCTCGTCGGAGACATCGAGTAGGAGATCCAGCATCTGGGATGTGAGAGCTTCGGGCGTCGGGATAGGCGAGATCTGTCGGAGACCCGGCTCGCCGTGTGCGCCCATGCCGAGCTCGATCGTGGCTGGCGGAAGGACTTGGAGGTCGGTCAGAGTAGCGTTTGGCAAAGCGACGCTGTAGGCGGGTCAGTTGTCGTACTCGTGAGATACAATCCATCCCAAGTCGAGACTTACCGGTCGAATGCAACGCCTATCGTTCCGACATTCTCACAAACATACTCCATAACCTCGGTGACCCTCTCCAAACTCTCACCCTCCGCAGCCAGTGCACAAGCGCTCTTCAAAGCAACCAAATGCCCACTCAATCCTCTCCTGCCGACTTTACCACCCTTCTTCCTGCCCACAGCTACATCGTCGCCTACAGGGGTGAAGTGAACTTTGTAGCCCGCTGCCTGAGCTCTAGTAATAGCCAAGCCAGCATTGAGGATGTCACCCGTGTAATTGCCGCAAACGATCAGCGTGCCTTTGCTCTTCTCACCACCCTCAGGCTGGCACATCTTGATCGCGTTGAAAATCTGCGCTGCCGTCGGGCTGGCAAACACATTGCCCGACACGTAGGCGCTCAAGTAATTCTGGCCGACGAAGCCACCGAACATGGGCTCGTGGCCGCCACCGGCAAAACCAATGGTCGTGACATGGTCCTTTGCGAAGGTAGACAGGTCATTGCGGTAGATGGTTTTGAACTCTTGATTGTAGGACAGGTCTGGTTTGAGATGTGTGAGGCCGGTGAGAGCGTCGTTGATCGCGTCGGCTGGGTCGTTGATGAAGTGGAATGTCTCCTTTGCCGGTGGAGGTCTTGTTTGAGTCTCTGTTGCCATTGTGTCTTTTCTGCTCGGCTCAGCTCTGTACGATTTGAGAAGCGATTGGGCTGAGAATGTGTTCGGCAGTAGTGTATCAGGTTCGTTCTCACGATGGTCAGAAGGAAAGTGGTGGGACTAGAAACGGGATACTATGAGAGATGAAAGACGCGAGATATACTTAGACCTTGGTTCTCCGCCTCTTCTGACCATGGCGGTCTACCGCAAAGAGTGATGCGCGTGCTGCGGGGTTTCTTGTCGATGAGAGGTACGCGCCTCTGGCCTCGGAGAAGTGGTCGAGGGAGCTGACGGCCGGCTCTCGGTCTGCCCGATTGGGAATCCCGTGGGCTAGAACAACATCGGCTTCGATGGGCACTGAATATGTCTAGGGTAAGTGTTGGGGTTGCGACTTGATCGATGTCAACATCTTTGAGTCGGTATTTATTTCGCCTCGAGTCAACCGCTGACCGGGTTCGAAGTTGACTGATCACATCGCGATAGCTTTATGATCCGACCTTATTATGCAGATCATCGGCAGAGACAATCGTGCGTTCCGAATATCTACTGACACTACTTGAGTGCATCAAGACGGATTGGACGGGAAGCTCTTCATCAAAGTTTTCGAAATCGACACATAAATGCCAAAGGAGGCATACATGTCAAGGAGAGGCCTGCATGACGAAAACTTCTCCAGTATTTAGGCAAGACGACATTCAATGTACGTAGAGCCGAATGTTAATGCTTTATGACCTATGTGAATTAGTCGAGCACGAGAGTACACTACATGTACCGTCGATGTTGATGTCTCAATGGTGTTCAAGACACCAATGCAAGTCATGACTCGGCAGCGTGGAAACCACGAAAGAGTACTGTGCAGATCAAGGATTCTGCCCTGTCCAGCATTCGCCGTTTGAAGGATCAAACAATATGAAGACACCATACATATTGTATAGATGACACCCAAAGGTTATCGCAAAGGCAATCGTGCATGACTTCCAAAGATGCACGCGATCTGACTGCAATGAATCGTCAGGGACCTGGGCACAAAACCACCTCACTCCGATGGCATCTCGCCCGAATCCTATTCCGATCGCCGCGTAAGAATGTTGTTGACATTTCAGGCCCTAAGTTCGCGTATCTGGGCTAATCTGGCTGTAACAGCCAAAGCTTTTCTTTGTTAGGGCGATGATTGTTTACGGTGTTTTCTGCATGTCCAAATTTGAGAAAGGAGAGGGCTGACGTAAAAGATCGAGACTCGTTGAAGAACCAGTGATACATCGACACATGCCAAAACGCTGCTCTCTGTTGTGTGTCAGGTGGTTCTCGTTGCGAACTCTGCTCTGTCAATCGTAGCATTCCCGGCAGAACTCGACAGCCAGCACTCTGTACCTAGGTAATGTGTACTCACCGTTGCGCCTTCCGGGGTCGGTATCGGAGCACACCACCAGCACAATTCCATTGTGTCACCACGGTGAAGTCGCTAACACGTCCTGCCTCCACAGTAGAGAGAGCCTCGTGCCCTGGCTTGTGCAACCGGTTTGTCGCAAGGCCAGGGCTTCAAACGTGTTTCTGACGTGTGGATGATTGCTTGCTTGCTGAGATGCTTGTTGAAGATTGACACAAGGTGTAACACGACAAGCTGGCAGGCAGTCGACATTCGGTAACCGCTCCAGGCGCGTGGCTCGGGTCGGCGGCGGCGGCGGCGGCGGGAGTGTCAAGGCGGCAGGAACCCGAGCGCCCAAGTTAAAATACGTGCACGACATGTAACGACAAACCTGCATCCGCGGCCAACGTTACCATGTTTGCAAACAAGTGCACAGTCTGCCGTGCTTTGCATCGTCTTGTTGTCTGGACGGACAGGACTCGTCGCATCTTGGCTCACCACCGCACGATCTGATCCTTACAGGCCCCCTTCCCCCGGTTCCATCCAGTCAATGCAACGCTCGCAGGAGCCGGGTATGGGTATGGACCCACGTCGCTTACTGGCTCTTCATTCGAATTTGATGCGAACGGACATAGTCTCTATACGACTCTCTGACAGCACATATCAGCATATCCAGAAAGGGGCGACGGGACCACGGCGCACTGGAAAAAATGTATCTCGACGGCTCTATTGACCGCCTCGAACAAATCTGTCGTCTCCCGTCTCCCTTACCCATCGCAATTGCAATCAGATCCTGGGCAGACATGCGTGCAGCCGCGTTACATACGTGGCTCATCATGCACGCCAGTGGAGCGCTGTCGCTGGCGCAATCGCCTGTAGCCGGCACCTGAGCCATCCATCTGCATGAACGGCCGCTTGAAGTGACCTCTTGATGGGCTGGATCTGACATGGCGGCTTTAGTGGCGTGGGTAGCTGCATGTCGCCTTCAGTAGCCGTGGCAGCCCCACGACGCTCGAGACCTTGATCAGCAAACTGATTCAAGTGCTTTTCCAGGCTAATGCGGACCAAGTGGGCGCGCGTGAATTATTGCGAGATCCTGCTCTTGCACTCATGGCGACAGCTGAGTGGGGACTCTCGTCTTTGTGTGGGTGTGTTGCAGAGCACTTGCTTGAAAGCTGCAAATCCTGCCCTCAAACACGCCGACCTACGATGACTGGCATCGGCGCGGCCCAAACCTCGAGCCGGGCCTTTGTACGTGAACTGCTGTCGCATCACCACAAGGGTACACGGCACCGATCAGAGAGTGCCGAGGGGGTAGTGGTCAGGATGGATGTATACCGCATGTTCAGTACCTACCCGCAAGCCCGACAGCATCCAACAGGCGCATGCTGAACACTTGGGTCACGAAACGAGGTTTGTTTGTTCCGCGACATCCACTCGCGGCGCCTGTCGTCAGCCAGCACATGCCCACCTCCCTCTTTGATAGTTCCCATTGCTGGTACCGCCCTGCTGAATTTCCTCTTCCTGCTTCATGTGCAAAATGGGGGATTGCATATCCCCGGCAACACCCCAGCGGCCAGCTGACAGCGGGCAAGCAGCCTTCCGTTGACGTGGCTATGGCAGCCCTGATGAGCTCCGTTGGGCGTAACGAACAGCGAAGTCGACTGGTAACGTGTGAGCGGTGCAAGAACGTGCGAAGCAAACGATGGGTTGTCACATCCATGCAACGCCAGGGTTATAAGAATGCAGCGCCTGGAGCAAGTCAACTCGAGCTAAGGAAACTATCTCCTCACCCTCTTCTGCACGTCTTCACGCGCTCTCCTCGTAGCCAACTCACCTGTTCGATTTCTTCTTGGATCCGTCTAGATCTTCATCCGTCGTCACATCTCTTGCTCCTTCGCGCTGCACGACATCGTCTTCCTAACCCTTTCTCCACTCGCCACTGCCCTGAACCGGATCCACAGATCACTGCTCGTCTCTGATCCTTAGTCTCAGACTAGCCCACATCAATACACACGCCATCTGTTCTCATCAAGGACCGGACCGTACCTTGCCTCTCCCTTCTCAACAGCAAGCCAGAATGTCGTCGCCTTCTGCTTCCTCCGGCTCTGTCTCTGGCAACTCACCGGTTGCACAGTCGCAATACCAGGACAAGCTCATCAGTATATTCACCCCACGTACCCCCAATCTAGAGGAGCCCCAACTGACCAGTCATCGCAGCTTACTGCCGCGAAGTCAGCCCGCGCACACCGCTCTCCCCCAACTATCAGATCATCTCTGATCGCCGTGGTCCGTTCCCCTTGCTCTTTTCTTTTCTACAGACCTCGACTCCCTGCTAACCTTGCACCAGGTGGCCGCACCGCTTGGTCATGCACCGTTACTGTTGGTGGCCAGACTGTCCATGCTCGCTTCTGGTATGACGGCCAGTACGTCAACAACGCTCGCGAGGATGCCGCTGAGCGTGCCCTGCAACTCTTCGGCCGACTCCCTACGCCACAGGGCCCACAGCCTGCGCACCTGCAACAATTTCACCAGAGACACTTTGGAGCGGTGAGCAGCTAAGGTATCGCGGCACAGTTGCTTTGTATACGGGGTGTGGCTGGTACGACCGAGGTCGTGGATTGACCGGTTCTGGACATTGCAAATCCTCACCCGCATCCCGGCTCTCTTATGACTGCGATTATCGAATAATGCGTCGCCACTCGTCTGGTGTACTCCACGGCACACCGGCAGAACGCTTTGCATGGCGAGTTTCTTGGTGGTCGCGGCGAGGATGTATTTTTCCCTTGGGAGTAACGGACTGTGTGCGATTTCTTCTTCTATCCAATCGTTCACCTGTGAGCGAGCGAACTCTTTGCCTATTTTCAGCAGTATCAGATCTAACGGACAAACGGACATATCTAACCATCAAAAATTTCAGTTTGACCAACTTGTGCCATCGTGCGTGATGAGCGACCGACGCTCGGTCGAAGTGGCTTCTTACAAGTATAGTAAGGACGCATCTCACATCTCTCGATACGTACCATCTTCAGACCTCAAGCCGGTTCGATCACATCTTACCGCTGAGAGTTTATGGTCAGCAGTACCAACTCTGTGCCACTGAGCCATTTTGAGTAACAAAGTTCGAGTTCCAGTCAATAAAACTCCTATATACCGCCGAAGCAACAATTCTAGCAGTGCGATAGATGTTTTACATCCGCCGTATTGCTTGTATCTTGACAACGAACTCGCCACTTGGAATGGCACCACGATCTGATCGTCACCATAACGATGACGATTAGTTGACCTCGATTCTGCCTATATCGACAACAAGATCAATAGCGACGTCTCTTCTCTCCAAATGCAGTAATCACACGGTTATCTCCAACAGCACGCACGCACGATCAAGCCGAGAGCCGAAGAGCCCTACCTGACTAAGCCCACACAAAAAGGCAGCTCCCGTAAAAGCCCTCTCCGCGTCTCCTCGCTTTCTCCGTCCACCGTTATCTCTCGCTGCCACTCACATCCGACTGGACGAGGCCAAGAATCTTATCGCTGCTGCATCCATCGCCCATCGCCCTGTCGGCGAGCTCCTGGACACACCACAGCCTTGTCACAGATAATCGACGCCTCGAAATGATATGCTTCTCTCCGAAGCCAAAGTCTAGATTGATTTTGACGATGCCACTTCTTGGACGACCGATGTCGGTAGGGAAACAGCGAGGTGTTGGAAAACAGATATAACAGCTGGAGTCGTCGCTGATTTTCGTGAGCTTACTTTTTTGCATACCTAATCTGTTATCTAAGCGAGTCGGCTGCATTGGTCTGCGATTCGCTACCCGAATAATCTTCCCAATCTTCACATTTGGACAAAGACCACTGGACCTTGTGCCGATCCATTGTAAAAGCAAGTCCGGAAACCTGGAGACAGGCTCAGGGTACTAAATATTAGGTCCCGGCGCTCACACCTTATCTTCCACGAGGCCGAGTCATCATCTCTTCTACCGCCAACGTCTCTTCTCTCGTCTGCTCTAGCGACTGGACTTCACGACTGGTTTTCTATGCGCTGGGCATACAATCAGCCACACGACTGGAGGGTTGACCTTGTATCCTACTAGGCTGCATACACTGGAACCGGTTCGCAAACTAAAGCCATTTTCGCCACTACATCATCAACCATGTCTTCCTCACACGACGTTAAGGACGACGCGCCTGATCTCATCGGACCAGACACCACAAGGAAGCCCTCGATTGGTGAGAAACTTCGCCGTACAGTCAAGGCCTTCACGACCAGAGATGGACTTATTGGAAATTACGATTATGCATTCCTTTTCAAGCCAAACCTTCCTTTCATCAAGAAAGAGCGCCGCGCTGCACCATTCTTTGGACTCAATGCCCGCATGCCTGTACTTCTTGCGATGCTCCTGGGCTTCCAACACGCCCTGGCCATGCTGGCAGGCATCATCACGCCTCCCATTATTCTTTCGTCGGCCGCACATCTGGACGGAGAGATGCAGGCCTACCTCGTCAGCACTTCCTTGATCGTGAGCGCCATCTTGTCCACCATCCAGATCAGCCGATTCCACATCTATGGCACACCTTACTACCTGGGTACCGGCCTTCTGAGCGTGGTCGGTACTTCGTTTGCAACCATCCCGGTCGCGACTGGCGCTCTAGGACAGATGTACACAACGGGCTACTGCCCCTCGGACGCTGATGGCAACCCTCTTGCATGCCCGAAAGGCTACGGTGCTATTCTGGGCACGCAATGTCTTTGCGCCCTGCTCGAAGTTCTGCTGTCCTTCACGCCGCCCAAGATTCTAAAACGTGTTTTCCCTCCGCTCGTTACTGGTCCCACCGTACTCCTCATCGGTGTGAAGCTGATTTCGACCGGATTTCAAAATTGGGCTGGCGGCTCTAACGATTGCCGCGGCCGACCTGAATCTGGCCTCTTTGCTCTGTGTCCTAATATCAATGCACCCAGGCCTCTACCCTGGGGTAGCGCGGAGTTTCTCGGATTAGGACTGTCGGTTTTCATTACAATCATCTTATGCGAACGCTTTGGCTCTCCAATCATGAAGAGTACTGCCGTCGTTGTTGGACTTCTCGTCGGCTGCATCATCGCAGGGGCTTGTGGCTACTTTGACCGCTCTGGCATTGATGCAGCGCCTGCTGTGAGCTTCATCTGGGTCCACACTTTCCCTTTGAGTCTCTATGGACCGCTAGTCCTCCCCTTACTAGCGGTGTACATCGTTCTAATGATGGAAGCGATCGGCGACATAACAGCGACATGCGACGTCTCTCGCCTGCAAGTCGACGGAGATCTCTTCGACTCCCGCATCCAAGGCGGTGTTCTGGCCGATGGGATGGCCGGAGTGCTTGCTGGTCTCTGCACTATTACTCCTGTCTCCGTATTCGCCCAGAACAACGGAATCATTGCCCTGACACGCTGCGCGAACAGGAAAGCAGGCTACGGTGCCTGCTTCTGGCTCCTGATTATGGGTATCTTCGCCAAATTCGCCGCAGCTCTCGTCGCCATCCCCTCCGCCGTGCTCGGTGGCATGACGACCTTCTTGTTCGCTTCCGTCGTGGCCTCGGGTATCCGCATCATCTCAACAATGCCTTTCACCCGCCGCAACAGGTTCATCCTCACTGCCGCTTTGTCAGTCGGATTCGGAGCCACTTTGGTGCCGGATTGGTTCGAGTGAGTATCATCAGCACTCTCCACACAGTCGTAACACTTTTTTTTTACTGACACACCATCTAGCTACGTCTTCACCTACTCAGGTAACAACAACGGCCTGATCGGCTTCTTCAACGCCATCCAACTCGTCATGGAAACCGGCTTCGCAGTCGTCGCCTTCCTGTCGCTGATCCTGAACCTCGTCCTTCCCGAAGAAGAGTCGGATGAAGAGCTACCGGAGCTCACGGCCAACGATGCTGACGATGCTGCTGACGCTGCTGAATGGAACAGGCTCCACGGCAGACCGCAGTCTACGGACGGAGTGCCTGTCGAGCAGGGTGAGGTGAAAGCTTGAGACTTGTTAGCTATGCGGACGGACTACTGTGTGTGTTGATACTAGTATTTTTTTTTTAGGTAGACGTCCATTTCGGGCGAAAAAAGTACATTTTGCTCTCTCTCAATGGTCTTACAGGCTTAATCGTAGGCGGGTGTGTCAGGTAATACCACCACCAGGCCACAGGTTCCGAGGAGACATATATTTCTCGAAATGTGTTTTTCGTCGGTGCGACTTGGATGGATCGGGTCGAATGCATTATACATTACCATGCCACACAACGGAACTTCGGGAAATAAGTGTTCTCAACAATGAGTCTCTCACTAGCTCTGCCGATTTGATCGTAGCCGGGTGAGCCAAATATTTCCCTACCAGACCACAATCTCCGAGGACACATAAATCTCTCGATATGTGTTTCTCAGGGGCGCGGCTTTATTGGACATAGGCGGATACATCAGATGTTACCGCACGAACCAGCTAGACTCGTGGGGGACGCGTTCTTCAAACTGGACATCTCAGTGGCATCAGTGGACTAACATCTAGTCGGATGAATCAGACATTACCACGCAACACAACGGATGTCCACGAGATACACTTTTGCCAAAGACGTGCCTCTCAATGGCCTCATACAATCGGGTCTCGACGAGTGTATTAGGTACCACCGTACGAAAAGCACCGCTCGAGGAGATACACTTCTTCAAGGAAGTGTATCTCCTCGAGCCGCACTGCTCCATCGAAAGCAGGCGGATGGGTCAGCCATCACCACACACCAAGCGACGGAAGTCGAAGAGATCTACATATATCCCAAAAGGCGTTTCTCAGCGGTGTCAATAGACCAATTTCTAGCCAGGTGCATCACATATCACCAACGACAGATGGCAGAAATGCAGGGAGAGAAAGTGGCAACTAAGGAAAAGAAAAGCGCGCATCTCAGCGGCGCCACATCGTGGATTGCAGGCGAGAGAATCAGGTATTGCCACACGAGATAGACAGATGACCGTCGGAGCACTTTTACCTACACATACTTGCCTCCTTGGTACTGGAAGTCGGAATTGTGTGTGTGGCGCGGAAAGACATCATCACCATATACGTACTCTCTACCGAACCGCCACACAGGTATACTAGCGACATACTGCACGACAATATATGTATAATGTGTAAGCGACAAGTACAGTACAATCGTATTCCAATTACACGTATGCTGAATGCTATGCCAATTTATAAAAAAAATCCCGCTGGAACCGATTCCAAGACGGACTTAGCCCTCCCATATGCTGAGGCTCGTAGGTGAAGTAAAAGTATATGCCGAGAAAATCGGAGGAGAGAGGAAAGAGAACAATGGGAAAAAGGGCCGTGACTGTGGCGCCGGCTTGGTTGTCGTGATAAAATCCTGCTCGCCATCAAAATGATTTCGCCGCTCATTGCCGTGAACCATAACTGCTCATTCTCGATCCAGCGACAGCAGCAGCATGGTTGGGGTAACCATGAGACGTCGAAGGTCGACTCGACGACCGGCTGTCAGCCTTGTAACTCGGAGAGCGGTGGTTCGGCCTGAACATCTCGTTGATCAAGCGTTTCGGCCCGACATACTCGACTTTGGGGAGGATCGAAGGCTTCTCCTGCTTAGAGTGAAAGCGATCGCGGATGGTGTGGTCGACAAGAGCCATGAGACCGGCAGCAACGACAACGTCTGATACGTCCTTCTGACTGCGCACGATCCTCTCATCTGCAATCCACATTGTGCACGGAGCGATCCAGCCTCCTTTGGCTTCCTCTTCGCGAGCTTCCGAAGGCGAGAGGGAGATTGGGATGATGTAGGCGAGCACTTCTTCACTGCCAGCTCGGACGAGGTGGAAGGAAACTTGCTGTACGCCGTCGTGTCTTCTTTGGATGATGCGTTTCCAGGAGTAGCTTACGCCCCAGTAGCTGAATTCGTAGCGTTTGCTTGCTTTTGCGCCGGCACGGGTGACGTCGAGTTGGGCATAGTTTGAGAACTCCAGCTTCATGGTGTGGGTCATTTGTGGTTGTTGAGTTTTGGACTCGTCGGTGATAGGAGGAAGGTCTTCATCGTCGTCGTCAAAGTCACCGGAGTGCATCGAGCCATACCCAGAGTCGTTTCGTTTCAGACTTGACATCGCGGATGGCTTGGATTCAGGGGACTTGGGAAGGAAGTTGTTCAGAGCGTTGCTGAGCGAGCGTTGGAAACCGGGTCGCTTTTCAGGTACGGCTTTTGGTTTTGCAGATTTTAGCAGGGAATGGCAGACTTCCCGACCGGAATCTCTACAATAGCGACGTAATGAGAATTGGCGTTCTTTCAAATCGTGCATGCGAAGGTGGAACAAGGTCATGTCACATCTTCGTCCACTCGCGTGTACCTCTGTGTCGATGCGAAGGTTCAAGTTCCCGTCGAGCGTTGAATCATCGTGTCGGATGGCAAGCCGTCTATGTGATGGGAAGAGCTCGGAGAAATCTGAGGGAGTCGCAGGGATTGCGGTATCGTAATGTTGTGCCGTGTATTCGGGAAGATGGAAATGGTCGAGGTCTTCGATAAGAGCCTCTTCACTTGGTACGGTCGAGGCATAAGTGTCCACCGAGGTGTTGGATGCGCCGGGACTCGCAAACGGTTCCTTCTCCGGGAAGTAGTGCACCGGCGGCCTCTCTATTCTACCATTGCATGTTTCGTGATGTCTGATGCTCGGTCTCTTTACATGACTTTGATCTGAGTAGGTTGTTGCGGCGGTCTGATATGAGCGCTCGCTGTCGGATGTGCGCTGGCGGTAGGATTCATCGCTGCTCGTGTTGGAGGAGAAGAGGTAGGAGCGATCGGACTCGTAGGCATTCCTCATGTCCTCGTACTCTGCACGTTGGCGGAGTATGTGCGACACCATGTTGACTGACTCGTGATGGAAAGTCGTGGAGACGGGAAAGATGGGTCTTGCTGCAGAGGTCGAAGCGGCTAATGTAGATGGTGGAGGTTGTAGCACCTGCGCTACACGAAGGATTGTGTCTGTGCCGATGGGCTTTGATACGGCGGTAGAGCGCGTAGGAGGCTACGCCGTCGTGTTGCCGATGAGGTCAGACCGTGATGTTGTGCTGCCGAGAACAGTGTAAGAGTACGATGTTGTGTAGCCGATGAGAGAGAGAGAGAAAGAGCACGGTGGGAGTTCCGTGTAGTGCCGGTGATCTAGACTTTTAATGAAAGAGCTTGGTGGTGTAGACGAAGACGCCACAAAAGGCTGATTTGGGTATGGTGGTGTAGATGAAGGATGGGAGTACAGTCGAGTGATGGTTTGATAATAAAAACACGGCCGAGTTGGGAGAAGGAGTTTATGGGTGGTACCAACGAGACAAGACGGACGCTTTTGGCGGCGAGAGTATGTGAGACAGCGCAGTCGCAGTAATACCGTACATGTACGTGGTAAAGTGGCCGCAGCAGGCAGACGTGACATGACATGGGCCAGGCAGGCAGGCAGGCACCAATATTCCCGAATCCGTCCATCGCATCGAATCGTATCGCATCGCCTTGCCTTGCTGCCTCCCACCATCACCACCTCCCTCGCCTCTCTGATGATCGTATCGCGTGGCATAGCATCGGCCCATTCGCAGTACAGTAGTACGCGTTGCAAGGTATACACGGGACGGACTAACTCCCAGCCCCCTGCAAGGATTGGAGCTGCGGGCAAAACCGTTTGCGAGTCCGCACGGTTGGGGCAAAAGGATGGGAGTTAGACTCGTTTTGTGTTAGTGAAAGAGACTTACACTGCTGCTGATTCGTGTGACAGGCCGTTCTTGTGCATACACCAACGAGACATGCAAAGACACAGCCCCGGCGAATCGACGAGACGACCACAACACCACACTTGAAATGTCAAGCATGTGAGGCATTCCATGCATGTCAGCCTGCACGTTCTGGCCCGATTCTTCACACCGTGACACGCCACCCCACGCCTCGACTGCTGCTAGTACTGCAATCAATCGTTGATGTAGTACAGCCCATCGCCATATTATGGTTCATCGTCGTGGGAGTCCTTTCTTCCATCCATCATCGTGCTGTAGCTTGTATTCCATCGTCCCATCACTACCACAAGCTGGCGGCGACGTGGCATTATCGGACAGCGGCGACAACATAACGTGAAGCCGTCACGCGCCTGCACCCACCACCTGCGTTAACTCCTCGCTATCCCTCGCGTGGTATTAATGAACAGAACACTATACTGTGCGCCGATATCGCACGCAGAAGGACGCCACGCAGCTAGGCGAGCACGGCGAGGTCTTTCAATCCTGTGAATCAGTGATAACACGCCATTCTCGCCAATACTGTAGCAGTAGACTATCAGCATTGGAAAACAATGCTAACAACCGTACCGTTGTACTGTATCTCATGTTCTTTGTATGTACCTAGCTGCCGCTCTCCCTCCCACCTCGTGTCCATCTTCTCCCGGAGAAGCAGCCGATCGCAGTTCGCCTCACACAACAAACACGAAACATCAACAGGGTCCAAACACAAGACCACAATTCTCGGATGATAGTCATAACACACGAGGAAAACCCCAAACACGTTCCCACCTACTCCAAGATCTACTTCCCCCAGACCCTTCTCGCCCAGGAACAAGAAGCCAAATACCCCTTGAGCCTTTACACTTTACAGCACCAAACGCGACTATCTCGGTGGTGCTCTAGAAAGTCGCCCGAAACCGCTCGAATCACCGTCAGCCGCATCGCGCCGATGATATCGCCGCATGTCGACTATAGGATAGCAGGACACATGATACTTGTACCACTGTAGCTCTCACCCCGACCCGTGACGGTCGGATGGGTGCTGCTAGATTTCTACCATGTGACATGTACATCTGTTAAGCTGCACCTCTTCCCAGCTATGCATGAGCTTCTGCAGGCATCAGTCACCACAACGAACCCTCTACTCGCGAATCAAAAGTCCTTGCGAAAGGAAGAAGGCCGAGGAGCTGCACGCTCCAAGCTACTCCAAGATGCAAAGCAATATCGCACGCGATCAAACTTGAACCTTGATTGGCAAGTTCGGCAAGTATCCAACCATGTCGTGCGACGGTCGTGAAACGAACCTGTCAAATCTTCTCCTCAATGATCTTCCTGGGCTTTTACTGGAAGGAGGCTTATACTCCGAGATGAATATAGGTTCTCTCATGGAAATACAACAACGATGGTTCTCGAAAGAGCCGTCCTCGCCGCCGCAGCGCTCAAACGCACTACTACCTTCCTTACTCGAGCCGCCTGAAGTCCCAGCTACCACGGAGACGAATGTGATAGGTCTTTCTCGAGAGATTTGCATCAACATTCAACAACCAAAGATTGTTGTCTTCCGATGCTTTCCACGCAGGCATCACGGCCAACAGCCTTAGCCATCACTCATCATCGCCTTCCGCTCTCCAAGCCTACCCATCGGACAGAGAGTCAAGTGCATTGGTCCATTGCTGATGATGCTAATGCCAACAAATGCACTCCCCCAAAACCCGAGCACTGATGACCGCTGCACAAAGCCATGTCATGGAGACCAGCCAGCCGGAAGCGAACAGACCACACTGCAAAGCAGAGCCACCTAGCACAGGTGACAGCACACCAAACGCTTTGCCGGGTCCGAAAAGAAAAAGCACACAAGTCGTCATATTGACCTCAGCGCGCAGGGACAACATAACAAAATCCCACGTTTTCCCAAGTGTCACGATACTACTACTGCATGTGAAGAAACCCTGCGAGCCAGTCGATGGAAAATAGTCGATGCATCGAATCGAATCGAATCGACTTCGCAGACGTCCAGTCAAATTCCTTCGCCTCCTCTGAACTTCTGCCTTCTGCTCCTATAGGCCTGCAATGGTGGTAAGCGATTGCGCCAAGTTGCCTAGACAAGTATTTGCTGCCCGAACGCTCGGGCTGCGCTACTGTCTCGTCGTGCCACAGTGATTAGTGACATCGAGCTCTAAGCGAGGATGTATGTGTGTGTTGTTCTCTTGCCTATCGATTCTTGCACTGATTAGCATCGGATCGAGCGAAGTCGCTATGTCACCATCGTCGTCTTGTAAATGTTTGAACGATTGTCGACAGGCAAGGCCAGTATCGCAGCTTTCTCTGCTGTGCATTTTTCCATCACCGTCAAATCGCAGCTCACAACCTCCTTTTAAGGAACTCGCGCATTCTCCGCACAACACCAGTTCCATAACGATCGTCTACCCCTGTGACTGGCTGTTGGGAGCCTACTCCAGCTTCAGGATGTTCGCGCCCGCCAAGTGACTTGTGCAGCTTCCTTCCGCCGAAAATGACGGCTCCGTTCTCGTTGTCCGCAGCGACGAGGACTTCGCCGCCCATGAGATTTCTCGATAGATGCTTTCTGTTGTACCGCAAAGCCTGGCTACGATCGCAAGCGCGTCGTTGCTCGGAGCCACTAGTCCCGCACTGGCACTCGAAAGGGTGCTCGACGATGGGCCAGTAGACGTTTTCCGCCAGCTTGATCGGGATTTCGTCAGGCCTCCCGTGTTTCCTCGCGATGCGCCTAAGCTGGGAGACCGGTACTGCTAGACAGAACTTCTTCTGAGGTACGGCAGTCCAGTTCACGCAGTGTTCGCCCATGGGCCTCATGAGTTCGCCGAAGCCGTTGCCGAACAGAACTACTGCGTCGATGTGCCGGATTAAACGGATCCAATCCTTAGCGCTGTCGTCCAGTTCTGCAACGACTGGGTTGATAGAGTGCTCGCAGTCGACGACGTCTTGGAATTTCCAGCCTTCCAGTTTCGTTTTGAAGCCTTCTAGCGCAACGCCGGTCTGTTCTTTCTTCCCCTTCCACCTATCGTACATTTGCTCGAGGATATCCCACATGTCAAGTATCCTGTCCTTCAAAAGGCAGTTCCTCACGTCTTTCTCGATGATGGTCTTGAACGCTAGATCTCCGTCGCTCTGTTCGACAGACTCTTTCTCGCGCCTCGAGCGTTCCATGAGAAGTATGATGTCTTGAGCTTGGGGGTTCAGCAGCACGTCTTTCGCCGCATCGGAGCCGACTCGCGAGTCTGCGTAGCAGAACTGACTCATATTGAAAGCACCGCAATCCCGAATTGGCTTGTAATTGGCCACGTGGAAGCGCAGGATGTGTAACAGCGCACTGGCTCCATCGAGAAGCCATCCCCTCGCGCACTTGTGGTCGTACAGAAGGACATGGATCTTCGTCATCTTATCGACAACATCTGCGAAGAATTGTGTAGGGGATGAAGTGCGGATGCCTCTCTGCGCTGGGCCGAGAGTGAAGGTCGCTCCCATGCCGACAATCTTGCTTATGGTGACAGAGACACCGCTCAAGACTAGTCCGCGACCCGGGGAATCGAGGTAGACGTCTGAGCTCCGATCGTTATCGCCATCTTCAGTGCCTGATGGGAGCGTCAGTCAATGGATCAAACGACTACACTACTGAGCAACGTACCGGCATGTTGGCTTGCTTTCGGTACCCAACCCAAGAAGTGTCTGCAGCTGAGCAAATCTTCGACGTAAACCTGCTGCTCGCATCCGTCGCCTAACTTCCCGACCGCGTTGAAAGATATTCTGCGACAATTGGCTTTCGTCACGAGATGCCAGGAGATACAGTCGCCAACCTTCTTGACCGGAACAAATAGCGTTTCGAATCCTTTGAGAACAAGTCGCCCGTTCCAGTATGTAGCACGGTGAGCTCCTCCTAGCTGTGCCATCAGATCGAAGGGAAGCTCCAGTCCGAGTTCCTCTCCACTTCGAGGGCTGATTGGGAAGCCGTCGACAACGCAAATGTTCCGGAAGAGCTTGCGCCAGCACATCCCGTCCTTCGCGTGTTCAGCAGGGCGGTCGCTGATCTGGAATGTGAGATGAAAGGAGATGAGAGGGTGTGATAGTTGACGGGATGACAAGTCCGTAAAGCCCATTCGCGAGACGGTCGGTTTCACTAGAGTCAAGCTATCAGAAGGTAGCCCCTCTCAACAAACGGAGCCCAGCCAAGCGAGCTGCTCTCCGATCTCCCACATCAGAAATGGCAGCCCAGTGACGGAGACTTCGAAGGAAGAGTCAGATGAGTCTATCGAGACTTCGCCGTTTGAAACAAAAGCTGGATATATTAGTCACACGCAGAAAAGCCAGCGGGCGTAAACTCACACGTGAGATAGCTCTTTTTTCCCTCATCGAAATT
>Ga0265797_10000432_pt1 | contig 77014 bp, 68 predicted proteins | sample P2T30metagenome_FD_192433 | JGI IMG/M metagenome (GOLD analysis project Ga0265797, IMG submission 192433) | Plant litter microbial communities from East Loma Ridge, Irvine, California - P2 T30 | ecosystem: Environmental > Terrestrial > Plant litter > Unclassified | place: USA: California...
TACGCATGACACCCGAAGGCCGCCTGCGCTGGGACCACGGTGGCGAAGTCGCGGGCTTCCTCTCGCAGAACACCGTGTTCCCGAACGACGACATGGCGATCGTCGTGCTGAGCAACGGCGGCGGCGGCGCCGTCGAACGGGTGACGGCCGGGATCGAGTCGCTGCTGTTTGCCCCAAGTGCCGATCCGGCCGCGGCACCGGCGCTGGACAAGGTAAGGACCCTGTTCACCCAGCTGCAGGCGGGACAGCCCGACCGCAGCGCGATGAGCGAGAATTTACGCGCCTATTTCAGCGAACAGACCGTCGCCGATTTCGCCGCCTCGCTCAAGCCGCTGGGCGAGGTGCAGAGCATCGCCGAAACGCGCTCAAACCGCCGCGGCGGCCTGGTCTTCCGCGCCTTCCGCATCAAGACGGCTGGCAAGAACCTGGCCGTGATCACCTACTTCACGCCGGACGGCAAGCTGGACCAGTTCCTCGTTTATCCGCGCTGACAAAGGTATTCGAATGACGCAAAGGATGCGCATGAATCATCAACCGGCCAAGCTGTTGAATGCCGGCCTCGTGGCCGCCATCTTCGCCATCGCTTTCTGGACGACCCACGGCATGCCGGCCGGGGGTGAGGTGGCGATCCACTGGGGACCGGACAGCCGTCCGGATACCTTCCTGCGCGGCGCGGCCGTCCAGCTGATCAATCCGATCATCGCGCTGGTGATCTGGTTTCTGCTGACCATGGCGCCGCAGGGATTTTCCTCGCGCGGGCAAGCGCCGGGGAGTGCCCATGCGCGCTTCACCGGCCTGTTCCTGGCGCAGCTGGTCATCCAGCTGTGCATGGCGATCTACGTGAGGTCGTGACCCGTCGTCCGGACGGGTGCGATCCGCTGCCCGGCAGCCTGTTCGATCGCGGCCGCGGCACGCAGCACGGCGCGATCCTGGCCCGGGCTTGACAAAATCGTGATCCCGAAGGGCAGGCCATCCGCATCCAGGCCGGCGGGCAGGGCCAGCACCGGCGCGCCTGCCTTGCCCGTGCACTTGGCCGCCGCGCTCATCGGGGCCATCAGGATATCCGCCGCGCCGGCCTGGAGCGCAGCCCGGATACCCGCATCCAGGCTCAGAGCGATATCGCGGCGACGGTCCTGCATGTATTCGGGCGAGCTTAGCGCCGGCGCCGCATTGGCGGCTTCCAGCAGGGGTTGGCCATAGGGGATCGCTTCCGGATGGGCACCGTTCCAGGCGATGAGTTCGTCCATCGAAGACAGGCCGCAGGGCCGCAGCCTCGCCAGCAGGGCATCGAGGCTGGCCTTGAACTCGCTGCGGAATACGCAGGAGCGCAGCGCGTCCAGTTGCTCGGCACTCGGCAAATCGCAAGGATCGACGATGACCGCGCCGGCCCGGGCCAGCGCTGCCAGTGTCCGGTCGAACGCGGCCTGCCTGGCGCCGGTCATGATGCCGTCCGCCACGAAGCGGCGCGGTATGCCGATGCGCAGTCCCCGCAGCGATGCCTGGGCGGGGCCGTCCGCGAACATCGTCAGCGTCGCCGTGTCATGCATGTCCGCGCCGGCCAGGGCATCGAAGACGAGCGCGGCGTCGTCCACCGTGAGCGTGAGCGGCCCCGGCGAATCCTGGCTCGGCACCAGGGGCACGATGCCGTGGCGGCTGACCCGGCCAACGGTCGGTTTGAAGCCGACGATCGAACTGTGTACGGCCGGCGCCTGGATCGAGTTCTGGGTTTCGGTACCGATCGCGAACGCACACAGGCGCGCCGCGACGGCTGCATGGCAAGCGGCGACACGCTGCGCACGCAGTTGAGGCCATCCGCCCCGGCGTTGAAGCGCTCGATACGGGCCAGATACCATGCTGTGACGGCGCAGGACGTGAGCTTGCCGGCGGCAATTGCGGCGCCGATCTCGCGCGCGCTGCCGGCACCGGGAATGAGGGGGCTGTCTGGAATGGGTTTCCTTCGTGGGCAGGTTGCGGGGCCGGTATTCTCGGTGGCGACCGCCCGCCGGTCCAGCTATACAAATGGATAGACGGCGCCCCCGCCATAAGGCAGGGGACGGCGGTGGCCTCGAGCGCTATCCTGATCGAAGCTACCTGCTCCGACTCCATCAAGACCGACACCATGACCACTCGCACGCCATCGACGCGCACCACGCTCCTGTCCACCGCATTGGCCGCCAGCCTGTTTGTAAGCAGCGTTGCAGCCCAGGCGCAGGCCGACCTGATCCTCACCAACGGCAAGATCGCCACCATGAGCCGCGAAGGCGAGTTCGTGCAGGCCGTGGCGGTCAAGGACGGCAAGGTGCTGGCCACGGGCAGCAATGCCCGGATGCTCAAACTCAAGGGCAGCGCGACCCAGGTGATCGACGCCGGCGGGCGTACCGTGATCCCCGGCCTGAACGACTCGCACCTGCACGTGATCCGCGAGGGCCTGAACTACAACATGGAGCTGCGCTGGGACGGCGTCACCTCGCTCAAGCGCGCCCTCGAGATGCTCAGGGAGCAGGCGGCGCGCACTCCGGAAGGCGAATGGGTGAAGGTGGTCGGCGGCTGGAACGAATACCAGTTCGAAGAAAAACGCCTGCCGACGCTGGAGGAGATCAACGCGGCCGTACCCGACCGGCCGGTCTTCATCCTCTACCTGTACGGCCTGGGCTTCCTCAACAAGAAGGGGATCGAGACCCTGGGCTACACCAGCCAGACGAAATACAAGGACGGCGAAGTCGAACTCGGCGCAGACGGCCGGCCGACCGGCAAGCTGATCGCCAAACCGAATGCCCTGATCCTGTATTCGACCCTGGCCAAGACCAATAAACTCAGCCGCGAAGACCAGGTCAATTCGACCCTGCATTACTATCGCGAGTTGAACCGCCTTGGCGTGACGAGCGCCATCGATGCCGGCGGCGGCTTCCAGAACTATCCGGACGATTATGGCGTCTCACTCGAGCTGGCGCGCAGCGGCAGGCTGACGGTGCGCACGGCCTACTACCTGTTCGCCCAGCGCGCCGGTCACGAACTGGAAGACTTCCAGCGCTGGCTCGCGATGACCCATCCGAAGCAGAACGACCACATGTTCTACCCGAACGGCTTCTCGGCCGAGGGCGGCGGCGAGAACCTGGTGGCGAGCGCCGCCGACTTCGAGAACTTCCTCGAGCCCCGTCCGGAGCTGCCGCCATCGATGGAAGGGGAGCTGGAACAGGTCGTCAGCCTGCTGGTGAAGAACCGCTGGCCCTTCCGGCTGCACGCCACCTACGGCGAAAGCATCGACCGCGACCTGGCCGTGATCGAAAAGGTCAACGCAAGAACGCCCTTGAAGGGACTGCGCTTCATCGTCGACCACGGCGAGACGATCACCGATGGCCAGCTGGCCAGGATCAAGAAGCTGGGCGGCGGCGTGGCGGTCCAGGACCGCATGCACTTCCAGGGCGAGGCCTACTGGAAGCGGTATGGCGAACAGGTGCGCCAGATGCCGCCGATCCGCAAGATGCTGGACATGAAGCTGCCGGTCGGCCTGGGGACCGACGGCACCCGGGTATCGAGCTACAATCCCTGGCCCTCGGTCTACTGGGCGGCCACCGGCAAGACCGCCGGCGGCATGCGCATCTGGCGCGACGAGGATGTCCCGAGCCGCTACCAGGCGCTGCGCCTGATCACGGCGGGATCGGCCTGGATGAGTGGCGAAGAGAAGCTCAAGGGGACGATCAAGCGCGGGCAGTACGCCGACTTCGTCGTGCTGCCGGAGGATTACTTCACGATCGATGCCGAAAACATCAAGCGCCTGGAAAGCGTGCTGACCGTCGTCAACGGCAAGGTGGTGTACGGCGCCGGCACCTACGCACCGCTGGCGCCCCAGCTGCCGCCGGTCTCGCCGGCCTGGAGCCCGGTCGCGGTGTACGGCGGCTACCAGAAGCGCTGAGCACGCAATGGGCAAGGGCAGACTGGAAGCATTCAGCGATGGCGTGATCGCGATCGTCATCACCATCATGGTGCTCGAACTCGAGGTGCCGCACGGCGCGACCCTGGCGGCCTTCCGGACCGCCCTCCCGGTCCTGCTGGGCTATTTGCTCAGCTTCGTCTACGTCGGCATCTACTGGAACAATCACCACCACCTGTTCCAGGCGGTGCGGGGCATCAACGGCCGCGTCCTCTGGCTGAACCTGCACTTGCTGTTCTGGCTCTCGCTGCTGCCTTTCGTGACCGCCTGGATGGGACAGGCCGGCATCGCGACGGTGCCGGTCGCCGCCTACGGCAGCGTGCTGCTGATGTGCGCCGTCAGCTACGCCCTGCTCGAGCACGCCCTGGTGCGGATGCACCGTACCAATGCCACGCTCGCGCTCGCGATCGGCGCCGACCGCAAGGGATGGCTCTCGCTGGTGGCCTATGCCTGCGGTATCGCGCTCGGCTTCCTGGATCCACGGATCGGCCTGGCGGCCTACGTCGCCGTCGCCGTCGCCTGGTTCATTCCGGACCCGCGCATCGAACGCAAGGTCGGCAGCGAAGGACAGGACGGCGCCTAGCCGTGGACCAGGACGCCGAGCAGCGCATGGCCGACCTTCACCCGCGCCGGGATCGGGAAATTCCGGTTCGCCAGTATCACCACGCCGATCTCCCGCGCCGGCACGAAGGCCACATAGGCGCCGAAGCCGCCGGTGGAGCCGGTCTTGTTGAACAGCGTCGCCAACGCCGCCGCACGCGGCGGTACCAGCCGGGTGACCGGATTGGCCTGCCGGATCATCGTCTCCGCGTTCCCCGCCAGCAGCATCTCCTGCGTGACCGGATACGGATACTGCTCCCAGCCCAGTCCCTGCACCATGCCGCCGGCCTGGAAATAGCCGACATGGCTGCCTTCCAGCGCCCGCTGCAGGGGACCGCTTGGTGCGATGTTCGCCTGCACGACGCGGATCATGTCCGCGGCGCTCGACTTGACGCCGTAGGCTTCCATGTCGAACACACCGGGATTCACGCGCACCGGTTTGCCGGCGTCGTTGTAGCCCCAGGCATAGCGTCCCATCGCATCGGCCGGCACGCGGTAGAAACTCTCCTTCAGGCCGAGCGGCGCGAAGATGCGCGCCTGCACGGCCGCGGTGAAATCCATGTCCAGCGCGCGGGCGGCGGCCCGGCCCAGCAGGCCGATGCTGGGGTTCGAATAGCGCCGCACGCTCGCGGGCGCGGCATCCGGCTGCCAGCCCTGCAGCCAGGTCCGCGCCTGGGCATCGTCTTCGATCTCGTCCGGCACCTGCAGCGGCAGGCCGCCCACGGTGTAGGTGCCGAGATCGAGCACGGTGGCGCGATCGACCGCCGTGCCCTTCAGCGCCGGCAGATAAGTGGATGGGTGGGCGTCCAGCTTCAGCTTGCCGGCCGCCGCGGCGTCGAGGGCGAGGGTGGCGGTGAAGGTCTTGCTGATCGAGCCGAGTTCGAACAGCGTGTGCTCGTCGACCTTCGCGCCGCTCTCGCGCGAGGCCAGGCCATAGTTGAAGTAGCGCGTGCGGCCGCCCACGGTGACGGCGACCGCCATGCCGGGCACGTCGTAAGCCTGCATCACCGGCTTCACGGCGGCATCGACGGCCGCGCGCAGGCGGGCATCGTCGTCAAGCGCGGCGGCGTGGACGAGGACGCAGGGGAAAAGGGCGAGGATGGCGGCGATGCGGCGGACGTTCAATCGGTTCTCCTGTTCGGGTGGCAGCGCACAGTATGGCGCCAGCGCTGGCCCGGCATCCAGCGCGGCCATCCCGGCGATCCGGCGCTTCGTCACAGGCCGGGCGGCAGGCGGTTACTGCTCATTTCGCAATGCTAGAGGCGAATGGTGATCTCGATCTTCTCGGCGGCTATGCCAAGGGATTCGGCAAGCTTGCGCTTGGCCTCTGCGATGGCGTCCGTGAAGCCTGCGCTTTTACTGCCGGCCGAATCCGCCGGCGTTGTGTGTGCGACCGCAATCCCGGCTGCGTGCACCGGACCCGGCTGACCGCCGAGCTGGCGCCAGACCAGGTCGCCCGGATTCAGCCCGAGCCTGCGGAACAGCTCCGCGGTTTCCAGGTAGGCCACGGGAAAACGCTGGCCCCTGGTGAGCAATTCCCAGGCGCCCGGCACGTCGAGCATCGCATAGGTGTCGAATTCTATGGTGATCCTGGCTGCATGCGGAGAGGGTTTCGTGCTCTTGATTTGCGCAATCAGGAAGGCGTAGCCGTGCTCGAAATCCGTCGCGGCCCACTGCTCGCGGCGGTTTCTCACGCAGACGAGGTATTGCGCCGCCTCCACGCGGTTCGGGCTGGCCGTCCAATGGCCGCAGCCGCCTTCCTCGCGCATCCGCCGCAAATCCTTGCCCGTGTAGACGATCATGCTTTCCATTTGTTTTCCAATATTTACTAGCCAGACATAGCTAGTTGGAATTGTATGGAAATCAACCAACTGATTTCTGTCCGCGCGCAGGCCAGATGGCATGACAGCGTTTTCGTGTGCTATCCGCAATTCTATCGGCAAGGTTGTGGCGCCTATACGATCGTAACTATTGATACACGTCATTCGCCGGCTGGACAGGCGCAACCAGAGGCGAACTCGTCAGTCGAAGAAAGGCGCGGGCAAAAAACCACGCAACATGTCGCTAAACGGAGCGACATACCGATAGACCGACTGAACTATGAGGATAAGTATATGGAGATCGTGAGCACGATGACCCAATTCCTGGCCATGCTGGAAGGCCATCACTTCGCAACCGTCGCATTGATCGCGATCGTTGCAGTCGCCAAGTGGCATCCGCCCAAGGGTTGACCTGGCGGCGCTTCGTCACAGGCCGAGCGGCAGGCAGACCTCGGCGACGAAGCGCCCGTCCCGCGGCCCGGCCTGCAGCGAGGCCGCCGGGTGCATCAGGCGCAGGCGGTCGCGCGTGTTCTTCAGGCCCAGCCCGGCGCCGGGATTCGGCGAGGCCTGCGCGCCGATCGGGTTCGACACCGAAATGCGCAAGCTGTCGTCGTGGGCCTGGAAGGACAGGCGGATGTCGCTCGCGCCGTCGTGGCAATCGAGGTCGTGGCGCAGGGCGTTCTCGATCAGCGGCTGCAGCAGCAGCGGCGGGCAGGCCACGTCGTGCAGCAGCGCCGACTCGCCCTCGATGCGCACCTGCAGCCGCTTGCCGTAGCGCAGGCGCTGCAGGTCGAGGTAGTCGCGCACGAAGCGCAGCTCGGCGGCCACGCTGGCATCCTCGGTGTGCGGCACGCTGGCCGCCAGGGCATAGCGCAGCAGGTCGCTGAGGCGCCCGATGCCTGTCAAGGCCACCGCGTTGTCGTTGGCGCGCACCAGCGCGCTGATGGCGTTCAGCGCGTTGAACAGGAAATGCGGCTCGAGCTGGGCGCGCAGCGCCAGCATGCGCTGCTCCTCCAGCGCCAGGCGCAGGTTGAGCAGGTCGGTCTGGGTACGCTGCCAGGCCAGTTCGCGTTCGCGCGCCTGGCGCCAGTAATGCACGGCCAGGATCGCGGCCACCGTCGCGGTGCTCGAGAACCAGCCGACCAGCAGCATCTTGAGCACCAGCTGGCGCAGTTCCGCCAGGCTGGCGATGGCCAGGTAGCCGCGCAGCCAGGCGATCCAGGCCCAGTGGGCCGGCTGGTACACCAGCACCAGGCCGAGGCACAGCAGGGCCACGTTGCGCGGGCGCGCGATCAGCACCGGCCAGCGCGCCAGCGCGGCACCGAGGCCCAGGCTCAGGATCATCAACGGCACACCGTATTCGATGGCCCAGGTGGCGAACAGGGAAGGATAGCGGCTGTCGACGCCGATGCGCAGGTTGTCGCTGTAGGTCTGCAGGGCGCCGAGGGCGCTGATGGCGGTCCACAGGAGTACGGTGTGCGCAATGCGACGCACGGCGGGATGAGGCGAGGTCGTCATCGGAAAAGTATACCAGCGCGCATGCTGCCTGCCATCCCGTGGAAGCGGCGCTTCGTCACATTCCTGCTGCCAGGCCGGGCCCCTGCGCCGCAGAATCGGCGCGGTCCATCACCCCTTCGCAAAGGAACCCGATTGAAAGCCACCGCCTTTTCCAGCCTGCTGCTGTCCGCCTGCCTGCTCGCTGCCGGCGCATCCGCCCAGGCCGTGCCGCCCGCCGTGCCGGCATCCGCCTACGTCCTCGACGCCACCGAGGTCATCGACCTGCACGCCCGGGAACTGAAGCGCGACTACCAGCTCTTCGTCGCGCTGCCCGAATCCTACCGCGAGGGGACACGGCGCTACCCGGTGCTGTTCGTCACCGACGCCGGCTACGGCTTCCCGCTGGCGCGCGCCATCGCCGGGCGCCTCGCCAAGCACGGGCACCTGGAGGAAACCATCGTGGTCGGCATGTCCTACGCGAAGGGCGACACACCGGTCTACAGCCGGCGCCGCGACTACACGCCGAGCGTGCCGCGCGGCAGCGGCTACCGCTCCGACATGGCGGCCCGCGCACCGGCCTTCGGCGAGGCCGAGGCCTACGGCCGCTTCATCACCAGCGAAGTCTTCGCGCTGGTGGCCGCGCGCTACCGCGCCGACATGGGACGCAAGATCTTCGCCGGGCATTCCTACGGCAGCCTGCTGGGCCTGGAGCTGTTGCTGACCCAACCGCACGCCTTCGAACACTACATCCTGGGCAGCCCGTCGCTGTGGTACGACGGCGGCATCCTGTTCGAGCGCGAGCGCGCCTATGCGGCGGGCCATCGCGACATGCCGGCCTCGGTCTACTTCGGCATCGGCGCGCGCGAGACCCTGGCGCCGGGAAAAAGGCGTTCGCGCAGCGAGGAAGACGCGGACATGGTGGCCGACCTGCGCGAATTCGACGCGGCCCTGAAGTCGCATCGCTATCCGGGCCTCAAGACGCGGCTGGCGGTGTTCGCCGACGAGGACCATGCGAGCGTGTTCCCGCTGGTGCTCACGCACGGCTTGCGCGCCTGGCTGAAGACGGTCAGGTAGCGGCGCGCCACGCCACGCGGTTGCGGCCCGCCTGCTTGGCCCGGTACAGGTGGTCGTCGGCGGCCTGGAACAGGTCGGCGGCCGTTTCCATGCTGCCCGGCAGCAGGGTCGCGCCGCCGGCGCTGACGGTCAGCACCGGCGCCACCCCGGAGGCCATGTGCGGCAGCGCCAGCGCGGCGACGGCCGCGCGCAGCGACTCGACCAGCTGGCGCGCCTGGACCGAATCGGTGTCGGGCAGCAGCAGCACCAGTTCCTCGCCGCCGTAGCGGGCGGCCAGCTCGGAAGGCAGCCGCATGGCCTCGCGCGCGGCGCGCGCCACCGCGCGCAGGGCGCGGTCGCCGGCCGGGTGGCCGTAGTGGTCGTTGTACTGCTTGAAGGCGTCGATGTCGAGCAGGGCCACCGACAGCGGCCAGCCATGCTGCCGGGCGCGCTGCCATTCGATCGCGTACAGCTCGTCGAAGCGGCGGCGGTTGGCCAGTTCGGTCAGGCCGTCGACGTTGGCCAGGCGCTCCAGCATGCGGCGCTGGCGCACCAGCTGCAGGTGCAGCGCCACGCGCGCCATCACCACGGTGGCGTTGATCGGCTTGGCGATGTAGTCCGAGGCGCCCATCTTGAGGCCGTTGGCTTCGTCCTCGGGCCGGTCCAGGCCGGAGACGAAGATCACCGCCATCTGCGCCGTCTGCGGATCGGCGCGCAGGCGGCGCAGGACTTCGTAGCCGTCCATGTCCGGCATCACCACGTCGAGCAGCACCAGGTCGGGCATGTGGCGGCCGGCGCGCTCGAGCGCCTGTTCGCCGTTCTTGGCCAGCAGTACCGTGTATTCCGGCTTGAGCAGCTCGGCCAGCACCTGGCGGTTGATCGCGTCGTCGTCCGCGACCAGGACTTTCTGGGGTTCGACCCGGCTCATGTGTTTTCCGTTTCCTTCAGTGTGCGCAGGTGGGCCAGCGCCGCATCGTATTCGATGTCGTCGACGGCCCGGCGCAGGGCCGCCAGCGCTTGCGCGGCCGCGGGATGGGGCCGCGCAAGCGCCGCCTCGAGCTCGGCCAGCGCATCCTCGGCGCGGGCGTCGTCCGCGTGCAGGTAGGCTTCCAGGCGCGCCAGCAGGGCGGCCACGTCGGCTTCAAAAGCGGGCGCCGGCACGGCCGGCATCACGCGCGCCAGGCCGGCCAACACCCCGTCCAGGGCCACGATCAGTTCCGGCGCCAGCAGCGGCACGCGCTCCATCTGGCCGGCGCGCAGTGCCTGCTCGAGCGAGCCGGCCAGCGCGGCCAGCTGCGCTGCGCCGATGTAGGCGGCGCCGGTTTTCAGGTTGTGCGCCAGCGCCTGCAGCGGCGCATAGCTGCCGCCGGCCAGCGCTTCGCGCATGGCTTGCGGCGCCGGCCCGTATTCCTGCACGAAGCCGGCCACGCGCTTGTGCAGGCGCGCCGCCTGGCCGCCGGCGTGGGCCAGCGCGCGCTGCCAGTCGATGCCGCGCACCGGGGCCAGGCGCCGGCCATCCGCCGGCGCGTCCTCGTGGCCGGGTACGGCGGCGCGCGGCGGCACCGTGCGCCCAGCCAGGCGCGCCGGGGCTATCCACTTGACCAGGGTGCGCAGCAGCAGGTCAGGGTCGATCGGCTTGACCACGTGGTCGTTCATGCCGGCCGCCAGGCTCTTCTCGCGGTCGCCGGCCATCGCGTGCGCGGTCATGGCGACGACCGGCAGGCGCGCGCATTGCGGCAGGGCGCGGATCCGGCGCGTGGCCGTCAGGCCGTCCACCTCGTGCATCTGGATGTCCATCAGCACCAGGTCGTAGTCGCCCTGGCGCACCATCTCGACCGCCTGGGCGCCGCCGGTGGCGACGTCCACCCGCATGCGCGCGGCCGCCAGGAAGTCGAGCGCCACTTCGCGGTTGTTGGCATTGTCGTCGACCAGCAGGATACGGGCGCCGTCCAGGCGCGCCAGCTCGTGCGCCTGGGCCGGCTGCGGGATCGGCGGCAGCCCGGTGCCGGCCAGCTCCGGTCGCAGCACCTGCGCCAGGCTGTGGTAGAGCAGGGCCGGGCTGACCGGCTTGGTGAGGAAGGCGCCCAGCGGCAGCTCGCCTTCCTGGGCCAGCACGCCCTCGCGGGTGCAGGCGCTGACCATCAGGATCGCCGGCGGCGCCGGGAAGCGCGCGTCGGCGCGGATGCGGCGGATGGTCTCGACGCCATCCCAGCCCGGCATCAGGTAATCCATCAGCACCACCTGGTAGGGCCGGCCCTCGGCCACGGCCTCGGCCAGGCGTGCCAGCGAGGCTTCGCCGGACGCCACCGCATCGGCCTTGATGCCGAAGGAATCGAGCATCTGGACCAGCGCGTCGCGCGCGCTCTCGCTGTCGTCGACCACCATCACGCGCAACTGGCCGAGGGCGCTGGACGCCAGCTGCGGGCTCAGGGTGGCGGCGTCGCCCACGCCCAGGCGCGCGGTAAAGCTGAAGCGGCTGCCCACGCCCGGCGTGCTGGTGACGCTGATCGTGCCGCCCATCAGCTCGACCAGCTGCTTCGAGATCGACAAGCCCAGGCCGGTGCCGCCGTACTTGCGCGTGATCGAGCTGTCGGCCTGGGTAAAGGACTGGAACAGGCGCGCCAGCTGGTCGGCGTCCATGCCGATACCGGTGTCGCTGACCGAGAAGCGGAGCACGACACCGGCGCCCGAGCGCTCGGCCACGTCGACCGCCACCACGATCTCGCCCTCGTCGGTGAATTTCACGGCGTTGTTGGTCAGGTTGATCAGGACCTGGCCCAGGCGCAGCGGGTCGCCCACCAGGTGCGGCGGCACGCCGCGCGCCACCGAGAACACCAGTTCCACGCGCTTGGCGTCGGTCCTCAGCGCGGTCAGGCTGGACAGGTGCTCGAGCAGTTCGTCGAGCTCGAACGGCGCCGCTTCCAGCGTCATGCGGCCGGCTTCGATCTTGGAAAAGTCGAGGATGTCGTTGATGATGCCGAGCAGGTGCTCGCCCGCGCCCAGGGTCTTGCTCAGGTAGTTGCGCAGCTTCGGGCTCGGGTAGGCCATCAGCCCCAGCCGGCTCATGCCGATGATGGCGTTCATCGGCGTGCGGATCTCGTGGCTCATGTTGGCCAGGAATTCGGACTTCATGCGCGTGGCTTCCTCGGCGCGCAGCATGGCGTCGCGGATGCCCTTGGTGCGCAGGCCCAGGATGCGCATGAAGATCAGCATTTCGAAGATGTTGCCCAGCTGGACCGCGTGCAGGGTCCAGAAGTTGGCATTCACCTCGCCCTTGATCAGCTGGGCCGAGACCAGCGAGCCGGCAAAGGCGATCACCCAGCCGACCAGGAAGTAGGTGCCGACGATGTCGCGGCGGCGCGCGCGCTGGAAGGCGCCGGGCAGGCCGAGCAGCATCGGCATGATGCCCAGGCTGCCGACCACGGCGACCAGCGCCTTGTCGTTCATCAGGCCCGCGCCAAACGTGGCCGCGGCGATCACGCACAGCACGGCGCCGGCCTTCATCAGGCGCGAGAAGATGCGGTCCATGCCGGGACGCGCCAGCGCCTGCTCGACGAACAGGTAGGCGCCGCAGGAGGCGAGCAGGGCGAACACGCCGGTCGCATGGATCGTGAACCAGGCGTTGCTGCCCCACAGGTAATGGGCGCCCAGGCCGAACCAGGACAGGTTGTAGAGCGCCATGCTGCCGGTCAGCAGCGCGTACTTGATGAACAGGTTTTCGCGCAGGTTGATCCACTGGGCCAGGCCGTACAGCAGCAGGCACAGGGTCAGGCCGGACAGCAGGCCCTGCAGCAGGTATTCGTTCAGCGTCGCGCGGAAATAGGCGGGCGGCTTCTCGAAGCTGAGCGGCAGGATCTTCGGGCCGTTGGTCTGGACCCGTAACAGCACCTCGTAGCGTGCGCCGGGCGCAAGGCGCAGCGCAAAGGCGGGTGCCGGCCCGCCCAGCGAGCCGTTGGGCGCCTGGGCCGCGCCGGCCAGCGCGCGCCGCTCGATGCGGCCGTCGCGCGCGAGGAACAGGTCGACCCGGTTGAGCAGGCCGAAGTCCACCTTCAGCACCCATACGCCGTCGCTGGCGGCGGCCGCCTGCACCGGCATGCGCAGCCAGACCACGGCCTTTTCCATGCCGAGCGTGGCGTATGCCCCGTGCGGGGCGGCGAAACGCTGCGGCGCCGCCAGCACCGCCTCGGCCGACAGTGCGCCGCCAGGGTCGCGCAGCACGCCGACCGCCGGCCAGGCTTCGACGTGGGGCGTGCTGTCGTCCAGCAGCAGCGGACCTGCGGCCATGGCCAGCGGGGCGGCCAGCATCAGGAGCAGGGAAACCAGGAAAGCCAGGAAAACTCGGAAGAGGCGGGGCATCGGCGTCATGGACTGTCTTTTGGCTCGGGTCCGGTGTCGTGGAATCCGCGCGCCGCCCCGGATACGGCGCGCGGGCAGGGGCCTAGAAGCGGTAGTCGAGACGCAGCTCCGCGCTGCGCGGGTCGCTCGGCACGGTGATGCCGGTGGAGTTGATGGTCAGCGGACGCACCTTGTCCTCGAGGTTGCGCACGCGCGCCAGCAGGCTCCAGCGGGCACCCGCGGGCTCCCAGCCGAGGCGCAGGTCGGACTCGGTGTAGCCCGGGATGCGGTATTTCAGCTGCTGCGACGGTACGCTCAGGAGGTGGCTGGCGCTGGCATGGGTGTCGATGCCGGCGACCAGGCCCCCGCCCGCCAGCTGGAAGCGGTGCTCGTAGCCGAGCGACAGCGTGCGCGCCGGTGCGCGGTCCAGCTTCACGCCGGACCAGTCGTGGGTGGCGTCCGGCATGTAGCTGGCGTAGTGCGCATCCAGCAGGGTGAACGCATAGCTCAGGCGGTCGGCGCCGGTGAGGCGCAGCTGGCCGTCGGCTTCCAGGCCGCGCACGCGCGCTTCGCCGGCGTTGGCGGTTTCGAAGCGCGGCTTGCCGTTGATGACTTCCTGCGACGACAGCTGCAGGTTGCGGTAGTCGTAGTGGAACAGCGCCAGGTTCAGGCTGGCGCGCCCGTCCCAGAAGCGGCTTTTCAGGCCGGCCTCGATGGCGCGCAGGGTCTCGGGCTGGTAGACCAGGCTGTCGGCGGGGACGGCGCTGCCGGCCGGGCAGCCGACGCCGTTCCGCACGGCGCCCGCGCTGCAGCCGTCGTTGAAGCCGCCGGCCTTGTAGCCGGTCGCGACCGAACCGTACAGCAGCGTCGACGCGGCCAGGTCGTAGTCGAGGCCGAGGCGCCAGGTGGTCTTGCTGGTGCCGATCGCGCCGGCGTTCAGCTCGCGCGGGTCGGTAGCCGTGTTCAGGCTCGCGGTGCGCTGGTAGGCGATGGTGCCGTAGCGCGACTTGTCGTCTTCGGTATAACGGGCGCCGGCGGTGGCGCGCAGGCGCGGCGTGACGGCATAGGTGGCCTGGACGAAGGCGGCGCGGCTCCAGGCGTCGACCGGGTCGTTGTCGAACACATAGTAGGGCGTGAGGCCGGCCGCCTGCAGGTCGCGGAAGGTGTAGTGGTCGCGCACGCGCTCGTGGAACCAGTACACGCCGCCCTGGGCGCTGAACGGGCCGCTGCCGTTGGTGGCGATGCGCAGTTCGTGCGAGTCCTGGTCGTAGTCGCCGTGGAAGCCCTGGCGCACGCCCAGCGCGACGGTCGGCCTGACGCGATAGTAATAGTTGTACAGGTAATCGTGCTCGAAGCTGCGGTGCGAACCCAGCCAGGACAGGGTGGCCGGGCCGAGGTCCCAGCTCAGGTCCGCGCTCAGGCTCGAGGTCTTCTTGTGCGAATAGCCCTGGTCCGGCACGTTGTTCGGCGACTTGAAGCGGTTCGTGAGTTGGCGCATGCTGCCGTCGCCGTTCCACACCGGCTGGCCCTGGGCGATGCCCGAGTAGAAATTCGAGTCCGGCACGGTGCTGTCGTTGTTGGTGTCGTCGCGGCCGGCCTCGTAGCGCACCAGCAGCTGGAGGCCATGGCCCGGCTTGAACAGCGCGGACAGGCGCGCGGCGCGGTCGTCGCGGTCCAGGCCCGGGGTCAAGCCGGTGCGCAGACCCGTGCTCCGGTCGTAGCGCAGGTAGGGGTCGTGCTGGTTGGCCGTGAAGGCGGCGCGCAGGGACAGCATGTCGTTCACCGGCAGGTTGACCATGCCGCCCAGCTTGCGCGTGGCGTAGTTGCCGATGGTGGCGTTGGCGTCGGCCTCGAAATACGGCACCGGGGCCTTATTGATCACGTTGACGGCGCCGGCGGTCGTGTTGCGGCCGTACAGCGTGCCCTGCGGCCCGCGCAGCACTTCGACGCGCTCGACGTCGTAGAAGGACCCGGTCTGGCTCTGCGGACGGGCAACGTAGACGCCATCGACCATGAAGGCGGCCGACGGATCGCCCTTTTCGGTGGCGTCCGCGTTCGACACGCCGCGCATCGTGATGCGCAGGCCGTCGTAGGACGTCTGCAGCCAGGTGTTCGGCAGGCGGTCGCTGATCGCGCCTGCGCTGTCCAACCCTGCCTTGTCGAGTTGTTCCGCGGTGAGCACGCTCATCGCCACCGGCGTCTTCGATTCCGGCGCGGCGCTGCGCTGCGCGGTGACGATGACTTCCTGGATCGGCGCCACCTGCGCGTGCGCGCTGCCATACGCAAGGCCGGCAAGCGCGCTTGCCAGCAAGGTCGGGTTCAGGCGAACCCACTGCTTTTTCATGAGACTTTCCCCAGCTACTATTTTTATGATGGTGCGTCCTTCACGATGCCCATCGAACATCGCGCACGCCCGTGTGTATTTGCGAGAGATTTTATTTCAGGCGGACTCAGCCCAACAGTACTTATTAGCCTGGAAAGTAAGAAATAGTGCCTGGGAGCCACAAAATAGGGCTTGAAAGGCAAGCTTATGGCAACTGTGCCTTTTTATAAAGGAAATTAATGTCAGCGTGATGACGCCGAATGTCAGGCCGGATTGATCAGGGACGTCAGGACCATGTCTTCCCACCGGCCGGCGATGCACAGGTAGGAGCGCGCATAGCCTTCCCGTTCGAAGCCGAGCCCTTGCAGCAGGGCGGCGCTGCGCAGGTTGCGCGGCAGGTGGTTGGCCATGATGCGGTGCAGTCCCTCGTGGCCGAACATGTAGGCGATGCCGGCCGCGGCGACCTCGCGCATCAGTCCCATGCCCTGGCGCCCCGCGTCCACCGAAAAGCCGAGGTGGCAGGCCTGGAACACGCCGCGCACGATGTTGCTGAAGCCGCAGGTGGCCACGATCTCGCCGCTGTCGCGGTCGAGCGCGCTGAAGTGCAGGGCGCTGCCGCTGCGCGCCTCGTCGATCGATTGCGCCAGGCGCAGGCGCGCGGCGGCCTCGGTGAAGTAGGGCGCTTCGCGCGCAGGCTCCCAGGGCGCCAGGTGGCCGCGGTTGCGCAGCCGGTAGGCCAGCAGCAGCGGCGCATGGTCCGGCGCCAGGATGCGCATGACGGTGCGTTCGGTGTGCAGGGTGGGCAGCTCGCTCATCCGCGCATTGTAGCGCCTCCACCGCAGCGTCTTCCTGCCGTGCTGCCGCGCACGACTGATACTGCGCAAATGCGCCGGGGTCCTGGTCCCTATGCTGGGTGCATTGCCCAACGCGCAGGAACCCCTCATGCACCCTTCGCCGCCCCTGGTCAGCGTGCTCGTACCCGTCTTTGAACAGGCGGAGTTCATCGCGCGCGCCCTCGCCAGCCTGCAGGCCCAGACCCTGGCGGATTGGGAAGCGCTGGTCGTGGACGACGGTTCCCGGGACGGCACGCCGGACGCCGTCGCGCCTTTCCTGCTCGACGCGCGCATCCGCTACCTGCGCCTGGACGCGAACGGCGGCCTGGGGCATGCGCTGAACACGGCGCTGGACGGCACCACGGCGCCGCTGGTGGCCTACCTGCCCGCTGACGACGTGTTTTACGCGACCCACCTGGCCTCGCTGGCGGAGGCGCTCGAGGAAGCGCCGCACGCGGTGCTGGCGTATGCCGGGGTGCGTCACCACTACAACCGCTGGAGCCCGGGCCAGATCGCCGGCAGCTGCCTGCAGCTGGTGCAGGTGATGCACCGGCGCGTGCCGTTGCGCTGGGTCGAACGCGCAGAACTCGAGTCCGACGACCTCGACCGGCTGTTCTGGGCGCACCTGCGCGAACTCGGCGGCTTCACGGGCAGCGGCGAGGCCACCTGCGAATGGGTCGACCATCCGGGCCAGCGCCACAAGTGGATGCAGGAGCCCATGGGCGGGATCAACCCGTTCCGCCAGCGCTACCGCGTGGCCGAACCGCTGCGCTTCCACGCCACCACGGGCAACCCGATCGACGAACCCGCCCTGTACCGCCATCTGCGCGAACGGCCACCCACGCCGCCCGCGCCTGACGGCCTGCGCATCCTGCTGGTGGGCGAGCTGGCCTACAACGCCGAGCGCGTGCTGGCGCTGGAAGAAGCCGGGCACACCCTGTACGGCTTGTGGACCGACATGCCCTACTGGTTCAACACGGTCGGCCCGCTGCCCTTCGGCCACGTCACCGAGCTGCCGCGCGAGGGCTGGCAGGACGCCGTCCGCAAGCTGCGCCCGGACCTGGTCTACGGCCTGCTGAACTGGCAGGCCGTGCCCTTCGTGCACGCCGTCATGCTGGCCACGCCCGGCATTCCCTTCGTCTGGCATTTCAAGGAAGGTCCCTTCATCTGCATCGAGAAGGGCCGCTGGGCGCAGCTGCTCGACCTGTACCGCCGCGCCGACGGCCAGATCTTCAGCAGTGCGGCCATGCGCGACTGGTTCGAGACCGTGGCGCCCGGGCTGACGGCGTCGCGGCCGGGCATGGTGCTGGACGGCGACCTGCCCAAGCGCGACTGGTTCGACGGCCCGCGCGCCGGCCTGCTGTCAAGCACGGATGGCGAAGTGCACACCGTGGTGCCGGGCCGCCCGATCGGCCTGCATCCGCCCACGGTGGCGGAACTGGCGGCGCACGGCATCCACCTGCATTTCTATGGCGAGTTCACGCAGGGCCAGTGGCGCGACTGGATCGCCAAGGCCAGGGGTTTGGCCCCGGGTCACCTGCACCTGCACGCCAACGTGGCCCAGGACCGCTGGGTCGAGGAGTTTTCCCGCTACGACGCCGGCTGGCTGCACTGCTTCGCCAGCCGCAATCGAGGCGAGCTGCGGCGCGCCGACTGGGACGACCTGAATCTACCCGCGCGCATGGCGACCCTGGCGATGGCCGGCCTGCCCATGATCCAGCGCGCCAACCCGGGCGCCATCGTGGCGGCGCAGGCGCTGGCGCAAGAGCTCGGCGTCGGCATCTTCCATGAGCACATCGACGACCTGGCCGCGCAGCTGCGCGACACGGTCCGCATGCGGGGCCTGCGCGAGCGGATGTGGCAACAGCGTGAACAGTTCAGTTTCGACGATCACGTGCCGGCACTGACCGGCTTCTTCCGCCGGGTGATCGCCGAGGCCGGCGGCGCCGGTCGGCGCTGAACAAACCTTGCTCCCAGCTATCGTGCGGGCTTGCTGCAAAAAAATAGTCATAATACAAATGACATCCACCCTGGCCGGCACAAGGCCAGGACGGTGCAGTCACGCTTTTACCTGGAGAGTTGTTTGTCTTTACGCCTGCCGCCTTCGTTCCCGTATTCCCGAGCTGTCCCTGGAGGGACGGCGTTCGCATGAAGGAAGGGGAACTGATCGGCTGCCACGACTGCGGGCAGGTCTACCGCTGGCGGCCGCTGGCGCGCCGTGAACGCGCACGTTGCACGCAGTGCCGCAAGGAGCTGTACCGGTGGCAATCCGCCGGACCGACACCGCAGCCGAACACCATGGTCGCCGTCACGCTCGGCGCCGCGATCGTCTACCTGATCGCCCAGTGTTTCCCGATCGTCTCCCTGCAGCTGGAAGGCATGCACACCAGCGCCACGCTGCTGCAGGCCATCGGCGTGCTGTGGCATGAAGGGATGCAGGTGATCGCGGCGCTGGTGTTCTTTTGCGCCATCGTGTTTCCCGCGCTCGACCTCGTGGCCCTGCTGTACGTGACAGCCGGCCTGGCGCGCGGCCGGCGCGTGCCGGGCTTCGACATGCTGCTGCGCCTGATGCAGGCCGCGCGCCACTGGGCGATGACCGAAGTGTTCATGATGGGCATCCTGGTGACGGTGATCAAGATGACCAGCCTGGCGCGCGTGGTGCCGCATCCGGGCCTGTTCGCCTTCGGCGCGCTGACGCTGCTGTCCGCGGTCGTGATGCGCTACGAACCGCGCGCCTTGTGGGCACTCGGCGACCGGGTGGCACCACCGCCGTCGCCGCCACTGCTGCCTACTGGTTCGGACACGGCCTGGGTCACCTGCCATGCCTGCAGCCTGGTCAACCGCTGCGCCTGCGACGGTCCGCCTGCGCGCTGCGCGCGCTGTTCGGCGCGCCTGCACCGGCGCAAGCCCGACAGCATTACGCGCACCTGGGCCCTGATCATTGCCGCGGCGCTGCTCTACATTCCCGCCAACATCCTGCCGATCATGGTGACGACCTCGATCGGCGGGGCGGAAGGCGACACCATCATGAGCGGCGTCAAGCTGTTCTGGGACAGCAATTCGCGCGGCCTCGCCATCATCATCTTCGTCGCCAGCATCTTCGTGCCGGTCGGCAAACTGCTGGCGCTCACCGTGCTGGTCGCCACCGCGCAATTCCGGTCGCGCTGGGCGCCGCTGCGGCGCACCCGCATGTACCGCGTCGTCGAATTCATCGGCCGCTGGTCGATGCTCGACATCTTCGTCGTCACCCTCACCGTCGCGCTGGTGCGTTTCCAGACGCTGGCGACCATCGTCCCCGGCCCCGGCGCGCTGGCGTTCGGCGTGGTCGTCGTGCTGACCATGTTCGCATCCGCGCAATTCGATCCGCGCCTGATCTGGGACGCGGTCGATGCGCCCACTGAACCTCGCCAAGAAGGAGAAAGCCCATGAATGACCGGGATGGCGGCAACGCCCCAGTCACCCCGCCGCTGCAGGCCGAGCAGCCACCCCAGCCGCACATCGACCGCCCAAGCCGCTGGCTGCCGTCGCTGGTCTGGCTGATTCCGCTGCTGGCCGCGATCATCGGCGCCACCCAGGTCGTGACCTGGCTGTTCGACAAGGGGCCGGAAGTCACGGTCAGCTTCGCCAGCGGCGAAGGGCTCGAGGCCGGCAAGACCAAGGTCAAGTTCAAGGACGTCGATATCGGCCAGGTGACGAAAGTCAGGCTCGGGCCGGACGCGACGCGCGTGCTGGCGACCATCCAGATGGCCAAGGAAGCCGGCCGCTTCGCCGCCGCCGACACCCGCTTCTGGGTGGTCAAGCCGCAGATCGGCACCAGCGGCGTGTCGGGCCTGGGCACGCTGCTGTCCGGCCCCTACATCGGCGCCGCGCCGGGCAGCTCGCAGGAGACCAGCAATGCCTTCATCGGCCTGGAAAAGCCGCCGGCGGTGCCGCCGGGCCTGAAGGGACGCGAATTCCACCTGCACGGCGACAGCCTCGGTTCGCTGTCGGCCGGCGCCCCGGTGTACTACCGGCGCGTGCGCGTCGGCCAGCTCGCTTCAAGCCGCCTGGACCAGACCGGGCAGGGCGTCGACCTGTCGGTCTTCATCGAGGAACCCTACCTGGGCCTGGTCGGGCCGGACACGCGCTGGTGGCACGCCAGCGGCGTCGACCTGCGCCTGGATGCCAACGGCCTCAAGCTGAACACGCAATCGCTGGCCTCGCTGGTCACCGGCGGCATCGCCTTCGAGACGCCGGACGGACGCAAGCCGGCGACCGTGGCGGCGCCCGACACGGCCTTCGTGCTGGCCGCGGACCGCAACGCGGCGCTGCGCACCCCGGACGGCCCGGCCGTGACCGCGGTGCTGTACTTCGACCAGTCGCTGCGCGGCCTGGCGCCGGGCGCCCCGGTCGACTTCCGCGGCATCGTGCTGGGCGAGGTGCGCAGTGTCGGCATCGAATACGACCGCGCCCGCAAGAAGTTCCGCATGCCGGTGACGGTGGACCTGTATCCGAGCCGCCTCGGCCAGTCGGTGCTGGACGCGCTCGACGCCGACGCCAGCGGCCCGCGCGACGCGCTGGCGCAGATGGTCAAGCGCGGCTTCCGCGGCCAGCTGCGCACCGGCAACCTGCTGACCAGCCAGCTCTACGTCAACCTCGACTTCTTCCCGAAAGCGCCCAAGGCCGCGCTGGTGCCGCTGGCGGCCAGCAGCGAGGTGCTGGTCCTGCCCACCGTGCCGGGCCCGCTCGACGAGCTGCAGAGCCAGCTGTCGCGCATTGCGGGCAAGCTCGACAAGATCCCCTTCGACGAGATCGGCAACAACCTGAACAAGACGCTGGTGCAGGCCAATGCGATGATCGCCCGCCTGGACGGCAAGGTGCTGCCGGAAATGCAGGAAGCGCTGAACGCCGCCAAGCAGACCCTGACCAGCGCCAACGCCCTGCTGCAGCAGGATTCGCCGACGCAATCCGAACTGCGCCAGACCCTGCAGGAGGTGCGCCAGACGATGGATTCGCTGGATTCGCTGACCGATTACCTCGAACGCCATCCGGAATCCCTGATCCGAGGCAAGGCCAAGGAGAAATCCCAATGAAACCCATCCAGATTGTGTCCTGCCTGGGCATGGCCGCCCTGCTGGCGGCGTGCGCCACCACCGAGAACGACCATTTCTATACGCTGGGCGGCGATGCCCCGGCGGCCGCGGCAACATCCACGTCCGCGCTGGCGGGCAAGATCTATATCGAGATGCTGGCGGCCAACGTGCCGGCGCAGGTGCAGCGCAAGCAGCTGGTGGTCACCACCGGCGCCGGCCAGGTCGACCTGCTCGAACATCACCGCTGGATCGGTCCGCTGGCCGACGAGATCAGCCAGGCGCTGTCGCAGCAGGTGAGTGCGGAATTGGGCGCGATCGACGTCTACCGCACGCCTTACCCGCCCGGCGCCGCGCCGTACCGGATCAGTACCAACATCCAGCGCTTCGAGTCCAGGCCCGGCCAGTACGCGCTGGTCGACGCCACCTGGAGCGTGCGCCGGGTCGGCAGCGACGCCGTGCTGACCTGCCGCAGCGTGCTGCGCGAGCCGGTGGGGCAGGGCTACGAGGCGCTGGTGGCCGGCCACCGGGCGGCGCTGGCCAAATTGGGCAGCGCGATTGCGGCGGGTGTGCGCCGCGGGCCGGCCGGGGGCTGCTGAAAAGCGCGATTCGAGGTCAGGGCGCCGAGGCGGGTGGTGCGCCCGCACCGCGCCACAGGGCCAGCGCGGCCCGTACCGCGGCCGCTTCGCGCAGCGTGGCCTCGATTTCCGCGTCCGGGACATCGGCGCCGTGCCTGGCGATGTGGTCGTACTCGTCGGCAAGCTGGCCTGCGCGCAGCAGCAGATCGTGCGGCGCATGCTGGGCGGCCAGGGTTTTGCGCTCCAGCGCATTGCGCGCGACGATACGGTGGAAGCCGTAGATGAAGCGGCCGACGCGTTCGTAGTCGGGCGGGGTGTCAGTGGTGGTGCTCATGCTCTCCTCGCGTTGTGCCAGCCGCGTTTTCACGTAGGCCAGCCATTGGTCGCCCTGGTTGACGGCGCCGCCCACCATGCCGATCCGTTCGAAATTGCGCCAGGTGATTGGGGCGCCCTCAAAGACGAGATAGCTGGCGCCGATGACGAAGCTCGGATGGATGGCGCAGTCGGGCCCGTTCATCGTGCGGCCGCCGCCGCGCGCCCAGAAGCGGAAGGCCTTGTGGTCGCCGAAAGTGCCGTCCTTGTCGTCCTGCTGGGCCGGGCCGCCGATCACCGTGATGACCTTGCGCGCCGGGCCCGCCAGCTGCTCCAGCACGATGAGACTGTATTCGGTCTCGTAGTCGTTCAGCGGCGTGGCGCTGATCACTTGCCCGACGGTGACGTCGGTGGCTTGGCGGACCAGTTCGCTCGCGGCTATCAGTTGGCCTTGGGGTGGGGCCCAGCAGGCCTGGCTGGCGGCGGCGGGCAGGGCGAGGAGCAGTAACAGCAGGCTGCGGATGGCCAGGCGCTTGTTGTTGGGCGAACGTTTCGGCATTGTGCTTTGGACTTCCGTTATCTGATGGGTTGAATTGGCATGCTGAATATCGCTATTTTCGTCAATCGTCGTCCTGGGGAATATCCAGCCACATCACATAGTGTCCTTCGTTCTGCGATTCGTTGATCTTCCCGCCTCGGATTTTTGCCGCGCATTCGAAATGTTTGAATTCGGCCAGATCGCCGTTGACTACCGCGCGACGGAAGTCCTGTGCCACACGAGGAGCAAGGTTGCCGACGACCTCTTCTTGTATCAGCACCCTGACCGCATTCGAGCTTGTTTCAAGCCGCAATTGGACCTGGATATCGAGGGCTGCGCCTTTTTCGGTTCGCGGGCCGCACACGGCCTCGAATACTTCTTGATTCCGCTTTGTGCCGAGAACTTCGATCCTGAATTGGCGAGGTCCGGTAATGGTAGGAATAATGGACGGTGCGCCGCTCGCGATGGTCTTGTTCGGGCGCGCTGCCGGTTCTGGCCGAGGACTGGCTTGGAACGACCTGAAATACACTTCCAGCGCCAATAAAGTGTCGTTGAGCGCCCGATGCGCTGGTCCCGTATCCAGCTGTAGATGTGTTGCAAGATAAGTGAGTTTATGACTCTCGAGATGGGGCCACGCGGCCCTCGCGCGCGCCAGCGCGCAGTGACCTATATTGTCTATCGGCTGGCGGCCATGGCGCTTGATCGCTGCGTTCAGAAAGCGCGCATCGAAGTTGATGTTGAATGCGACGACATCGTGGTCGCCGATGAATTCGATGAATTCACTCAACACCTCATCCATGGGCCGGCCGCCGGTCCGCAGCATCTCGTCGCTTATGCCAGTCAGCTTCGTGATGAATCGAGGCAGTGGGCGGTCGATCAGGATCAGCTGTTGCATGTGCGGATGGGAGTCCGCTCCTGGAATATACTTGACCGCCGCGACCTCGATGATCGAATCCGTCTCAGCCGAAAGGCCCGTGGTTTCGAAATCGAAGAAAACGATCGGATCGCCGGATACAGGATAATGAGTGTCGCGCATCTGTGAGAATGAGGTGTCCGATTCGTTGACGAGAGCTCGTCAAGCATATCGGAATGCCTAATCTGAAAATGCGCACTTTGTCACAGGGCTGTCTACATGGGAAGTTCCGCACCATAGATGCTTGTGCTGAAGTGGCCTACCAACCTTCGAAGTCGGCGTCTCTGAAATGGTGAACGTAAAAACGATGATCCGTGTTCTGGTTCTGCTGGGACAGGGTTCGCTGATTTGTACGGCAAACGCCGTCTGCCTGGATCCCAAGACCTTCGTGTCCGGTTACAGGATTCCCCTTGCCTCGGAAGTCGGCAGCGCGGACGCGATCGTGGCCGGTCGCGTGCTCTCGGAGCGGGCGTTGAGCGAAGACCCGGCGGACCCCGAGGTTGTGACGGCTTACGATGTGACCGTCAAGGTCATCACGCGCCTGAAAGGAGACGTGCCGGATATGCTCATCCTCAGGAACGAGAACACGTCCGCGCGCTATCCAATGTCAGTCGGCGAGGAACACATCCTTTTCGTTTCCAGGGAAAGGCGCCAAGCGTGGGTAGACAGTTGCGGGAATTCGTCGCTGATGCCGGCAGGGAGACAGGTGGTGGTGCGCATCCAGGCGGAGATGAGGAATGCGAAATCGCATGCTTCCAGTTCGAGCCACGCACGATGAAACTCGACGATCCACGGCTGCGCACCGTCCACGTCGACGGACAACGGCTCTTCGTCCCGTCTCCGTCCGGATGGCAGGCGCTCTGGGACGACCCGGTATTCGACGACAAGCGGCTACCGGTACCGGACCTCTTGCGCAAAAAGATCGAGGCGATCAAGCCCTATCCGGAAATCACCGCGGCGCTGGGTTTCGCCTGGAATCGCGTCCACTTCTACGAACTGCTTTGCGTCGATGACGAACTCTACAGAGTGTTCATCGAGTTCGTTTTCTGCGATTTCTGCGGGCATCGTGCCACTATCTCGGCAACACCCGCCATGATCGATATTTACTGGGGCAGTGTCGATGAGGCAGCGGCCCGACGCCGCAGCGACAGCCTGCCGAAGCAGTCCTGCTTTGCCTGCAAGCGGCCGCTTGCGCGCCGTGCGACCGTATGGCAGGTAAACGCCCTGGTCTGAACGCACCAGTCACGACTGCGTGGGGCTTATTCGTCGAAATCCTCGGCCAGGTTCTTCCAGCCGCGGCTCTTGGCAAAGGCCGCGAATTCCTCGGGCGCTTCCAGCACGATCAGCTTGCTTTCCTGCAGGCCCGGATCGCTGTGGCCGAAGTCCGGCCCCTTGTACCCGAGCGCGCGCAGGCGGTCGATGATCTGGCGCACCAGCACGCTGTCGCGGTAGGCGCCGGGTTCGAGCCTGGCCTTGAAGTCCACGTACACGTCGATGATCCCGTAGCCCTCGTCGAAGATGCGGATCGCTTTCACGTCGAGGGTACGGCCGTTCTGGTCCTTGGCCTGGAAGGCGCCGGACAGTTCAATGTCGGAATTGGTCGTCATGACGGGAGCATACCACCGCGGCGCGCGGCGCGTCGTCCTGGGCGATCGTTCATGGCGGCGGTCCTTGCCGATCCGGGACGAGTACGCCGAAATCGTCGGCGAGCCTGGCCAGCGCACGCGTCTCGTGCGACCACAGGCAAGGCGCCGCGCCATACTCGTCACCGGCGCGCAGGAAAACCACGCAGTCGCCCGAGCCATTGGCGGCGATGACGACGGCGTGCGGCGGAAAACCGGGCCACTCGGCGGCCACCCTGGTTTCCCGCACGATGTCGTTGCAGGTGCGCGCCAGGCGCTGCCTGGCGCTGCCGTCGAGGATCGGGTGCAGCTGCCATTCCTCACCCGCGGCGATGAATTCGCCGCCGTTTTCGCGCATCATGGCAAGGCGATAAGCCTGCGGAAGGCGTGCGCCCAGGGCCGCTTCCGATTTCGCCACCCAGGCTTCGTCCAGGTCAAACGCCATCCTTGCCTCCTGCGCGTTCGCTCGGGTCGGCGGTTTGCACGAGCTGTTCGCGAAACACGCTGAAACGGGTCTCGCCGGTGACCGATGCGATGTCCCACGGCCGTTCGGTCGAGACGCGCGCGCGTTGCCGGCCTTGTTCGTCGATCCATGCCGCTTCGACGACACAGCCGATGGATCCCGGCTGCGGATAAGCGCTGCCGGGGCCCAGGTTGGCAAGGCTGACGACCGGCGCCTTTTCGACAAACCGGTGCACACGGCCCTCGGCATCGGCCAGCACGCACTCGACAAAACCGGGCTGGGCATCGTCGATGCAGCCTTCGATCGTCACCAGCAGTGTATCCATAGGTGTCGCCTGTTCCGCCATCGAAGCCACGAGTTTAGCGCCCGCCCAGCAAATCCGCCCGCGGATAATCCCACCCCGGCACCGGATGCGGGCACGGCGCCAGCGCCTGCGCGTCAATATCCATGGTCGAGAAATTCCAGCTCCCTGGCGGACTCCAGCGCACGTCGGTCGCCAGCCCGTCCTGCAGCGACGGTGCCCGTGCAAAGCGCAGCCAGGCATTCACGTGGCAATCCTTGCCGGCCAGGCCGCGCAGGGTTGCCAGGCTTTCGCGCGTGTCGGTGAGCCAGGCCAGCTGCGGCGTCGCATCCGCGGGGGCGCGGCCGGCGATGCCGGCAGGGCAAGCCGCGACCGGGTCGAGGCCGGGCGCGATGCTGAGCAGGCCGCGGCGCAGGTGGTAAGTACCGCCGGCGTCGTCGCGGGCGACGGTGACGACCGCCCAGCACAGCGGGTTGGCTGGATAGGCCGACAAGGCCATGTCAAGCAGGCGCTCGCCCGGATCGACGGTGCGCACGGCAGCGGCGACCACGACGCGCGCCTGCTGCAATGCCACCGCCTGCACGCCGACAAAAGCGACGCACACCGCCAGGCCGGCGGCCAGCGCCAGCCGGCCGCGATAGCCATGCCGTTCGTGCGCATGGCGCGTCACCCAGGCCAGGATCATGCCCAGCGCGACCAGCGCGGCCAGCGAACCCCACTGCAGGAAACCGAGCAGGGTCGCGACCACCGGGATCAGGACCATCATGCCCAGGAACAGCCAGCGCAGGCGCGGCCTTGGCACGATGGCGGCCAGCGGCGCCCCGAAGGCAAACCAGAACACCGGCTCGACGATGAACACGAGGTCGCCGTAATACCAGTGGTTGTCGAAGGGCCAGAACGGATGCACGCCGTAGACGTTCATGCCGTCCATCGCCAGGTGCAGCGCGAGGCCGGCGCAGGCGGCGAGGCCGGCGCCCCAGCGCGCGCCGGCGCTGACCCGCAGCAGCCGGCGCGCGTTCGGCCACAGCAGCCAGACCAGGGCCAGCAGCACGATGATTTCGCCGACGGCCGCGACCGCCGTATGCGTGTGCCCGCGGTGGTGCAGCAGGTAGCCGAGCGGCGCAGGCAGGATGCGGGTGTAGACCAGGTCAAGGTCCGGGAAATTGCTGGCGAGGCAGCCGATCGTCAGCAGCATGCGCTGGCGCGTGCGTTCGCGCGCGCTGTCGGGTTCCGGTGGCAGGCTGCGGTCGATCAGGGCGCCGACGCCAAGGCCGACGACGGAGTGGGTGATATTGTCCATCCTGCAATCTTACCCTGAACGCAAGCGCGTGGCGCTTCGGTGTGGCTCGCAGCACCAGCGGTGGCTAGATTGCAACTAACCGACATATGCCGCCGTACGCACGGAAACCCAAGCCACCAGCGCCGCCGCGGCCGGCGATGCCAAGCCGGAGGCTCTGCAGTGTTATACAATCAATCAACCTGGAAAGGGCTGACGCATGAAAATCCATAGCACCACTCCCATTCTCCGCATCTTCGATGAAGAGAAAGCCAAGGAATTCTACGTGGATTTCCTGGGATTCAAGGTCGACTGGGAGCACCGCTTCGAGCCTGGCCTGCCGCTCTACCTGCAAGTCTCGCGCGGTGGGTGCATCCTGCACCTGTCCGAACATCACGGCGATTGCTGCCCCGGATCGGCCATGCGGATTGGAGTCGACGGGATCGACGAACTGCATGCGGAGCTGGCCGCAAGGCAGTACAAGCATGCCCGTCCCGCCCTGGACGATACCCCGTGGGGAACCCGGGACATGTCGGTGAAAGACCCGTTCGGCAATCGCCTCACCTTTACCACCGCAATCAGTACCTGACACTCAGTGCGACGTCGAGCTCGCCATCGGCGTTGCCGGCCGGTCGCGTGCCTGCGCTTCGTGGTGCGCGCGATTGTGGTTGCCCCATTCACACAGGGGCTGCAACGCAAGCGCCAGCGTACGTCCAAAATCGGTGATCGCATATTCCACCCTCGGCGGCACCTCCATGAAGTCATGGCGCGTCAGGATGCCGTCTTCCGTCAGGCTGCGTAGCTGCTGAATCAGCACTTTCTCGCTGATGCCGTCCACCAGGCGCTTGAGTTCGCCAAAGCGCCGCGGCGCTCCCTGCAGATAAAACAGCAAGATCGGCTTCCATTTCCCGCCGATGTAATGCAAAACGACATCAAGGCCGCAAGTCGGTTCCATCATGTCTCCATACTTACCTTTTGGTAGGTACTAGTATATATGAAAGTTTGAACCTACAATCGTTTCGGTCCGGTCGGGTCGGGTCGCGGCCCGGCAACGATCACAGCGACGGCGCCGGCCATTGCCGCGCATTCCTCAAGGAGAAACAGCATGCCACCTAACGAAGAAATGATCAGGGAGCTCTACAGGGTTGCGGAAGGCGCGAGCATGGACCTGGACAGGTTCGTCGCTCTTTTTGCGGACGACGGCTATTTTCTGGATATGGCTTCGGGGCAGAAATGGACCGGGGCCGAGGTGCGTCAGCCGCTTGAAGGTCTGGGATCGATCTTTCCGGACTTCCACCGCGAACTGCTGAAGGTCTATCCGGTAGCGGATGACGTCATCGTCGTGGAACTGAGGCTGCAGGGCACCCATGCGGGCGAATTCCCGATCCCGGGCGGCGGCGTGCTGCCTGCCACAGGCAAGCGCTTCGACGTGCCGTGCTGCGATGTCTTCGTCCTCGAGCAAGGGAAGGTGAAGGCCTTCCATTGCTATAACATGAAATCCGTCTGGATCGAGCAACTGGGCGCCGGCAAGGACTGACGGCTTACGCGCAAGCCGGGTCAGGCGCCATCCGGCGCCAGCGCCAGGAAGCCCACGTACCCATCCGGCACGGCAAGCTCCAGGCAGCGGCAATCCCGCAAGCGCGCCGCATGCTCCATACTCCATTCCTCGAGCTGCAGCCCGAAGTACTTCAGGCGCGCCTCATGCTCGCTCCAGGCGTGCGCAAAGGCGGCGTCGCGCGGCGCCGAGGGCAGGGCAGCCAGCGCTTGCGCCACGTCCGGCCCCAGGTAATCGCGCGCCACCGCTTCCCAGTCCGGCACCGGCACCACCTGCGACATATCGATCCCGACCGCATTGCCGGCGGCAAAAGCCGACACCGACAGCGCGCCGTCATGGCTGATCGCCAGCGGAATCCGCCGCGGCGCGCCCGCCAGGCGCACCAGCGCAGAGGGCGCGGCGCCTTGCGGCGACTGCAGCTCGACCATCTCCTCGCCTACCGCCCAGTGCGACGCCAGCGCCGTCCGCAAGGCGGCGCGGATCGCCCGGCGCGCCGTCTCGCGGTCCGGTTGGCCCGTGATGCCGACCACGGTCACGCCCTCGGCCGGCAGCGCCGGGGCAGCGGCGCCCACCCAGTGCACCTCGACGCGCGCGCTCATGCCGCCACCGCCGCCTGTTGCGGCGCCGCCGGCAAGCCGTGCCAGGCGGTGGCGGCCGGGATGTGCTCGCCCTTCATCACCAGCGTCAGCGGGCCGATGCGGGCGTTGTCGCCCACCTTGGCGCTGTACAGCACGGCGCTGCGCGGTCCGACGTAGACCTTGCTGCCGATCTCGACGTGGTCGATCTTCATGACGCGGTCCTCGAACAAGTGGGTTTGCGGGCAGGACAGGGCGTTCAGCTCGCTGTGGTCGCCGATGTGCACGCAGTCGAACTCGGTGATGTCGGTGGTGTCCATGTACACGCCACGGCCGATGCGGCAGCCGAGCAGGTTGAAGGCCAGCGGCAGCCACGGCGTGCCGCGCAGGTAGCGCATGAAGTTCGGCACCGCGATGCCCTCGTACATATTGGTCACGCCTTCGGACAGCCACACGAACGGCGTCCACATCGGTTCCGCGCGTTTCTGGTAGCGGCCCAGCAGCAGCCATTTGAAGGCCAGCACGAACAGGTAGTTGCCGACGCCGTAGGCCAGGCCGATCAGCGCCAGGTACCAGACCACTTGCCCCCAGTGGCCGGCGCCGGCGATCGGCATCAGGTCCAGCACCACCGTGTAGCCGACCGCGATCACCACGGCGTGCGGCGCCACGATGCGGAAGGCTTCCACCAGGGTGCGTCCCAGGCGGCGCAGCGGCGACGGCCGGTAGGTCAGGTGTTCCGGGTAGCCGCTGACCTGTTCGCGCGCCGGCAGGTGGATCGGCGGCGAGCCGAGCCAGGTGTCGCCGCCCGTCATGCGCTCGTTCACCGGCGCGTGCGTGTGCACGCCGACCAGCACGCCTTCCGGCAGCACGGTGCCGTCCGGGATGTAGCTGCCGTTGCCGACGAAAGAGCGGTTCGAGACCACGGTCGCCTCCATCGTCATCCAGCCGCCGTCGATCTGTTCGTCACCCAGCATCACGGCGTCCGCGATGAAGGTCTCGTCGCCCAGTGTCAGCATGTCCGGCACCACACCCAGCGCGGTCGAGATCTCGGCGTCGCGCCCGACCTTGGCGCCCAGCAGGCGGTACCAGAAGGGGGCGAACACGGTCGCGTAGATGCCGTGCAGGACGTTCAGGCTCGATTCCTGGATGTGGCTGACCAGCCATTTCTTGCAATAGGTATTCGAGTGGACGGCCGAGCGTCCCGGGGTCAGGCGCGGCAGGAAGCCCCAGCGGATCGCCGCCGAGACCAGCATGGTCAAGGCGATCAGCACCGCACTGGCCGGCAGCGCCAGCACGAAGTAGCGGACCAGCTGGCCCTGGATGGTGCTGGCCTGCAGCCAGGCCAGGGTGCCGCGCTCGTCGAACCAGTCGATCAGCACGAAGCTGGGGAAGACCGGCATGAAGAACAGGGTCGCCACCAGCAGGATGCCGAACACGAAGAACAGGCCTTCCCCGGCCAGGCGCAAGCGGGTGGGAACCGGGCGCGGCGGCAGCGTCGACGGGTCGAAGGCGCCGGCGTCGCGCGCCGGGGAACCGTTCCAGACGCGGTTTTCGGGCACGGTCATACCGTCCTGCAGCGCCGACTGGCCTTCCAGGTGGCCGCGTTTTTCGACGCGCGTATTCCCTTCCAGGATGGCGTAGGAGGAGACGAAGGCATCGTCTTCCAGCATGATCTGCCCCAGGTGCAGGCAGCCGCGCTCGACGCGCGCATTCTCGAAGTTGACGGCATTGCCGATGCTGACGTTGTCGCCGAAGCTGAGCAGCTCCGGCGCGCGCACCGTCATCGAGCCGATCACGACGTCGTGCCCGATCTTCGCGCCGAGCAGGCGCAGCCACCAGCCGTACAGCGAGGACCCGGCCAGCAGGTAAGTCGGGGCCGCCTCGACCAGGCGGTCGGCCAGCCACCAGCGGAAGTAGGTCACGCCCCACAGCGGATAGATGCCGGGTTTCAGGCGTCCGGCGACCAGCCACTTGCCGGCGATGGCGATCACGAATTCCATCAGCGTGGCCAGCAGGAACACGCCGATCGAGGCCGCAACCGCGCGCGGGATCTTGTCGCCCGGGTCGCCGGTCATGAAGTGGTAGGTGAAGAAGGGCGCCAGCCACTGTGCCATGCGCAGCGTGACCAGCACCGGCACGATCGCCAGCTGGGCCAGGCCGCATACCCAGCGCCGCGCGGTCGGCGGCGGCGTCCAGTCTTCCAGGGCGGCGGTCGTGCCCGCGGCCTGGTCCAGGCTGGAGGCGATGGCGCCGAGTTGGCGTTGCTGGTAGATGTCGCGCACCGTCACGTGGGCGAAGCGCGGGTCCTGGCGCAGCGCCGTGGCCAGGCGCGCGGCAAAGAAGGAGTGGCCGCCCAGGTCCGAGAAGAAATCCAGTTCGCGCCGGATCGGCTGGCCCGGGAACAGCGTGGCCAGTGCGGCGAACAGCGCTTCCTCGCCCGGGGTCTCGGCGTGGTCGGATTCCGCCGGGGCGCTTGGCAGCGGGCTGGATAAGGCCATCGCCTTCAGCGCTTTGCGGTCAATCTTGCCCGAGGTCAGGCGCGGCATCACCGTCAGGACTTCGAAGCGGCTCGGCACCATGTAGGGCGGCAGGCGTTCGGACAGGGCGCGGCGCAGGGTGGCTGCCGCCAGCTGTTCGCCGGCGGCGCCCGCGGCCGGCACCAGGTAGGCGACCAGGCGGTCGATGCCGTCGTCTTTACGCAGCAGCACCGCCGTGGTGCCGATGCCGTCCTGCTGGGCCAGCACCGCCTCGATCTCGCCCAGCTCGACGCGGAAACCGCGGATCTTGACCTGGTCGTCGGTACGGCCCAGGCAGACCACCTGGCCGTCCGGCTCGATGCGCGCCAGGTCGCCGGTGCGGTACAGGCGGGCATCGTCCAGGCCCGCGGACCACGGGTTGGCGACGAATTTCTCGGCCGTCAGGTCCGGGCGGCCCAGGTAGCCGGCCGACAGGCCCGGTCCGGTGATGCACAGTTCCCCCGTGTCGCCGCGCGGCAGGATCTGCAAGCCCTTGTCAAGCTCCGTCGAGATGATCAGCAGGCCATAGTTCGGCAGCGGGTCGCCGATCGTGATGGTGCGGCCCGGTTCCATGCGCGCCAGGCTGGCCGACACCGTGGCCTCGGTCGGGCCATAGGTGTTGAACATCGTGCGTCCGGGGCGCGAAAAACGCTCGACCACGGTTTCCGGGCACATCTCGCCGCCCAGGTTGATGATGCGCAGGCTCGGCACGTCGTCGGCGAACAGGGCGAGCAGGGTCGGCACCGCGTGCAATACGGTCACGCCGTTCTCGAGCAGCAGGCGCGGCAGCGCTTCCGGATCGCCGGCGGTTTCCTTCGGCCCCAGCCAGAGCGTGGCGCCGACCAGGTACGAAATCCAGATCTCCTCGAAGGACATGTCGAAGGCGACCGAGAAGCCCTGGTAGACGCGGTCGTCCGCACGTACGCCCAGCACCTCGTTCTCGCTGCGCAGGAAGTGGCAGATGCTGCGCTGGTTGATCAGGATGCCTTTCGGCTTGCCGGTCGAGCCCGAGGTGTAGATCACGTAGGCAGGGGCGTCGCCGGGCACCTCGCCGCGGCGCTGCGGCACGTAGCCGGCGGGGGCGGGCGCCAGCAGGTTTTCGGCCGTATGCACAGGCTGGGTGACGCCGGCAAGGCGGTCGCGCATGCGCTCGCTGCTGACCAGGGCCGGCGAGCCGGCATCGTCCATGCAGACCAGCAGGCGCTCGACCGGCGTGTCTTCGTCGACCGGGAGCCAGGCGGCGCCGGCCTTGGCGATGGCGGCCTGCATGACCAGAAGATCGATGCCGCGCGGCATCCACAGGCCGACGATGTGGCCGGGCCGGATGCCAGCCTCGATCAGGCGCGAGGCGGCCAGGCTGGCCTGCTCGTCGAGTTCGCGGTAGCTCAGCCGGCGTCCGTCGGCGCCGCCGATGAGGGCGAGCTGGTCCGGCGCGCGGCGGGCGCTGGCTTCCAGCAGGTCGGCCAGGATTTCATCGCGCAGCAGCTCGGGCTGGTGCGGGCCATACAGGACGTCGGGATGCCGCGTCAGAGAGGAATGGTCGTTCATCGACGGCTAGATGAGGCAGGAAACGGGTTAAACAAGACGGACACGGTGGTGAGCGAACACATGCGCGAAGCGTACATCATTTTCAGCCGTCTCATCGGCACGTCGGAGAATTTCCACAGACATTTACATTTCGTTCGCGTTTTTGATCTAGGTCAAGGAAAATAGTTGCCCTACGTCTATAGAATTGATGCCAAACAAACTCGCGAGAGTTGCATAGAAATTAAGGAGTGCTGTCGTGCGTACCAACCTGCCGGTTACCGGCATCGAATATCTTCTCCAGGACGGCCAGTCCATCGTCTCCAAGACCGATACCAAGGGGCGCATCACCTACGTCAACCCGAGCTTCATCGAGGTGAGCGGCTTCGCGATGGATGAATTGCTGGGCAAGGCCCACAACATCGTGCGCCATCCCGACATGCCGCCGGAAGCCTTCGCCGACCTGTGGTCGACGCTGCAGGCCGGCCAGCCCTGGACCGGGCTGGTCAAGAACCGCCGCAAGAACGGCGATTTCTACTGGGTCGTCGCGAACGTGGTGCCGATCAAGGAGCAGGGGCGTACGGTCGGCTACATGTCGGTTCGCACCAAGCCGGCGCGCGAGCAGGTCAAGGCCGCCGAAGCGCTGTATCGCAAGTTCCGCGAGAACGAGGCGGACGGCCTGGCGATCCGCCGCGGCGGCGTGGTCAAGACCGGCGTCCTGGCACGCCTGCTGGCGCTGCGCAACCTGCCGCTGGGGCGCCGCCTGGGCCTGATGCTGGGCGGGCAGTCGGCGCTGCTGCTGGCGCTGGCCGCCGTGACCGACGCGACCCTGTGGCGCGTGCTGGCCGCGGGCGGCGCGGTGTTCACCCTGATGGCCTGGGCCGAGCTGCACCGCTCGATCGTCGGCCCGCTGGCCGAGGCGCGCGACGCGGTCCACGCGCTGGCCGGCGGCGATTTGTCGCACATGCCGCCGCGCGGACGCGACGACGAGATCGGCAGCCTGCTGCTGGCGCTGCGCCAGCTGAACATCAACCTGACCGCCATCGTCGGCGATGTGCGCGGCAACGTGGCCTCGATCGAGGCCGCCACGCGCGACATCGCGGCCGGCAACCACGACCTGGCGCGCCGCACCGAAGCCCAGGCCGCGAGCCTGGAGCAGACCGCGGCCAGCCTGGCCCAGGTCGCCGCGGCGGCCGGCCACAACAGCGACAGCGCGGTGCGCGCCGATGGCCTGGTCGGCGTGGCCTCGAGCGTGGCTGGCAAGGGCGGCGAGGCGGTGCAGGCGGTCGGCTCGACCATGGGCCAGATCAGCAGCTCGGCCACGCGTATCGTGGACATCATCGGCCTGATCGACGGCATTGCCTTCCAGACCAATATCCTGGCGCTGAACGCCGCGGTCGAGGCCGCGCGCGCCGGCGAGCAGGGCAGGGGCTTCGCGGTGGTGGCGGGCGAGGTCCGCAGCCTGGCCCAGCGCTCGGCCGGCGCGGCCAAGGAAATCAAGGCGCTGATCGAGGCTTCGGTGCGCACCGTCGGCCAGGGCAACGAGCTGGTCGGCACCGCCGGCCAGACCATGCGCGAAGTGGTGGCGTCGGTGCAGGATGCCGCCACCATCATGCACGGCATCACGCTGGCATCGACCGAACAGAACCAGGGCATCGCCCAGGTGAATGCGGCGATGGCGGAACTGGATGGCATCACGCGCGAGAATGCCTCGCTGGTCGAGGAATCGGCCGCGGCATCGACCAGCGTGGCCGAGCAGGCCGTGCACCTGGCGCAGGCGCTGGATGTGTTCAAGGTGGACCACCGGTTGCGCGTGGCTTGAGGCGCCCGGCGCGACGACAATCACGTTGTTGAGCACTCCCCGTGGACGGGCGGACGCATAATCATGCGGCAGAAATCACTCGTCCAGGAAGCTTCATGTCCAATTCGCGCATTCGCCGCTGTCTCCTTGCCTGTGCCCTGGCTGCCTTCTTCGGCCAGGCCGCCGCCGCTACCCCACCGGTCACCTGGGTCGACAAGGATACCGGCCACCGTATCTGGCGCCTGACGCCGGAACCGGATTCGTCTTCGCTCTACTTCAATTACACGGCCATCACGCCGGATGGCAAGTGGATGGTCTACAACGCGCCCGACGGCATCCATGGCCTCGAACTGGCTACCCGCAAGACCCGCCTCGTTGTACCGAACCATGGCGACCGCATGGCGGCGCGCACCATTGCGGTAGGCCGCAAGACCAATACCGTGTTCTACCTGAGCGACGACCCGGGCACGAAGCGCACGTCGATCAAGGCGGCCAACTTCGACAGCGGCGAGATCCGCAAGCTGGTGGACGTCCCGGCCGGCTACAAGGTCGACAGCATCAACGCCGACGAGACCCAGGCCGCCGGCACCTACGAGGAAAAGCCGGCGGGGCATGCTGCCGGCGCCGCCGGCGGCATGCCCGGCGGCCCGCTCGACCAGCCGCGCAACAAGGGCGAGATGATGGAGCGGCGCCTGGCCGCGCGCATTCCGCTGGTGCTGTTTTCGATCGACCTGAAGACCGGCAAGGAAACCCGGCTGCTGCAGTCGACGGACTGGATCAACCACTTGCTGTTCTCGCCTACCGATCCGGGCCTGCTGATGTATTGCCACGAAGGCCCATGGCAAAAGGTCGACCGGATCTGGACCATTCGCACCGACGGCAGCGCGAACACGCTGATGCACAAGCGCACCATGGCAATGGAAATCGCCGGTCATGAATTCTGGGGACAGGACGGCAAGACGGTCTGGTACGACTGGCAGTATCCGAAGGGCGCGACCTTCTACGTCGCCGGCTACGACCTCGCCACCGGGAAGCGCACTGCCTACCAGACCGAGCGCGACGACTGGTCGATCCACTTCAACGTGTCCAGCGACGGCAAGCTGTTCGCCGGCGACGGCGGCGACCCGGGCCAGGTGGCGCATGCGCCCGACGGCGAATGGATCGTGCTGCTCAAGCCGGAGTCGCTGCTGAAGGATGGTGCCAGGAACGAGGAGGGTTTCTGGCAGCCGGGCGTGTTCAAGCGCGAGCGGCTGGTCAACATGGCCCATCACGATTACAAGCTCGAGCCCAACGTCCGCTTCTCGCCCGACAACAAGATGATCCTGTTCCGCACCAACATGTTCGGGCCTTCCTACGTGCTGGGCGTCGAAGTCGACAGGGCTGCGGCGGGTGCTGGCGACGTGCTGTCCACGCCGGAACTGGCGCGCCGCTTCAAGCCGGAGCAGCCCAAGCCGACGCATTGATAGCGTGTGACCGACGATTTTGATGTAGGTCAAGGATTTTAGCGAGCCTGATCAATAAACTTCTCTCCTATAGTTTCCACACTGCATTTTGCGGCGTGGACAGAGGAGTTTGTCGATCATGAACTTGCAAGACCCGCCCATCGGCGTCGAATTCGATGCCGAGCTGATCGCCCGCCTGAGCAAGTCGGGGCCCCGCTACACCTCCTACCCGACCGCCGACCGCTTCAGCGACAGCTTCGGCTACGGCGACTTCCTGCGCGCGGTGGCCGATGTGCGCACGCGCGGTGGGGCGCGGCCGCTGTCGCTCTATCTGCACATCCCGTTCTGCGACACGGTCTGCTATTACTGCGCCTGCAACAAGATCGTCACCAAAAAGCGCGACAAGGCCGCCACCTACCTGGCTTACCTGAAACGCGAGATCGAGATGCAGGGCCGCCTGTTCGCCGGCAGGAGTGGGCAAGAGCAGGCGGTCGAGCAGCTGCACCTGGGCGGCGGCACCCCGACCTATCTCTCGGACGCACAGATGGGCGAACTGATGGACCACCTGCGCCGCTGCTTCCGCTTCGCGCCGGATGCCCGGGGCGAATACGCGATCGAGGTCGACCCGCGCACGGTGTCCGCCCGGCGCGTGCACAGCCTGCGCCGCCAGGGCTTCAACCGCATCAGCCTGGGCGTGCAGGATTTCGACGCCGACGTGCAGAAAGCCGTCAACCGTGTCCAGCCGGAGGAGGACACCCGTGCCATCATCGGGGCCGCGCGCGAGGCCGGTTTCCGCTCGGTCAGCATTGACCTGATCTATGGCCTGCCGAAGCAGACCCCGGCCACCATGGCCGCGACGCTGGACAAGGTGATCGCCGCCAGCCCGGACCGCATCGCCGTCTACCACTATGCCCACATGCCGCAGCTGTTCAAGCCGCAGCGCCGCATCCTGGATGCCGCCATGCCGGACAGCGACACCAAGCTGCGCATGCTGCAGCTGTGCATCGAGCGCTTGACGGCGGCCGGCTACGTCTACATCGGCATGGATCACTTCGCCAAGCCGACCGACGAGCTGGCCGTGGCCCAGCGCCAGGGCCGCCTGCACCGCAACTTCCAGGGTTATTCAACGCATGCCGACACCGACCTGGTGGCCTGCGGGGTTTCCGCCATCAGCGCCGTCGGCCCGACCTACAGCCAGAACGCCAAGACGCTGGACGACTATTACGACGCCCTGGACCGCAACGAACTGCCGGTGGCGCGCGGCGTGCGCCTGGCGATGGACGACGTGCTGCGGCGGACCGTGATCCAGACGCTGATGTGCCAGTTCGAACTGTCGATCCCGGTGCTCGAGCAGGCGTTTCCGATCGCGTTCGCGCGCTATTTCGCGCACGAGCTGGGGCAGCTGGCGGCACTGGAGCGCGATGGGCTGGTGAAGGTGGAGGCGGGGTGGATCAGCGTGACCCGGAAGGGGCGGCTGCTGATCCGGAATGTGTGCATGGTGTTTGACAGGTACCTGTCGGGGGCGGCGCGGCACTCGAAGACCGTTTGACCGTAGGGGTCAGAGCCCGGTTTTCGCGGGTGGGCTCTGATCCCGGAGTTGTTGGCCGGTGAATAGCGGTTTAACACGCTTTGCCACTGATCGCCGGGGTCAGAGCCCCTGGAAAAGCAACACCGGGCTCTGACCCCTATATTGGCCACTCCGCTACATCGTCGGCCCGCGCCCCGTATGCTGTTCCTTCTCGATCCGTTCCTGGCACTGCACGCAGGTCTGCACCGTCGGCGTGGCCAGCAGGCGCGCCTCCGGGATCTCGCAGCCGCACACCACGCAGACCCCGATCCCGCCCGATTCCAGGCGTCCGATGGCGGCGTCGATCTCGTGCAGCATGTTGGATTCGTGTTCGGCCAGGTGTTCCTCGTTGTGGCTCAGCATTTCGCCGGTGGGCGCGTCGTCGTTCTGGCCCATGTGGGCGTTCGGCGAGATCGCGGGGCGGTCGTCGGTGTCGCCATCGGTGCGGGCGCGGATGGTGGCGGTCAGCTCCTCGCGGCTCTGGCGCAGGCGCTTGCCAAGTTCTTCGTGAAGTGCAGGGGAGATTGGCATGGGGAAGTCCTATCTGATCAAGAGTGTTCTTGCAAAATAGTCTAAACGATAAGCATGAAGGTCCGCGCCAGCTTGCCTGCATTCACTTATCGTTTCGCCCATCCTTTCCGTGGTAAATTTCTTAATGCCAAGCTCATGAAGTCTGGCAACGACAACCACCACTGGAAGAGAGAGATGCCGTCGAACCGTTCCCGCCTCAGCCGCGCCACCCTGGCCGCCATCGCCACCCTGTCCTTTCCCCTGATCGTGGGCGCCGCACTGCCACAAGCAGCCGCGGCGGCTACACCGTCCACCCAGCAAGCCAGGCCGAACAAGGCCTTCGACAGCTGGAGCGACCGCTTTGCCGAGGACTGGGTGCGCCAGAACCCGCAGCTGGCCACCAGCACCCAGTATTTTTCGGGTCGCGAACAGGACCTGCTCGACCGCCAGTTGACGCCGCTGACCGATGCCCAGCGCAAGAAGACGATCGCGCTGGCGAAGACCGGCGTCGCGCGCCTGGACGCCTTCCTCGCCGGCCCGCTGAGCGAGGAGCAGCGCACCTCGGCCGCGGTGATGCGCTGGTCGCTCGCCAACACCGTCGCCAGCGAGCCCTTCGAGGACTACGGCTTCGTGTTCAACCAGTTCAGCGGCGTGCAGGTCGGTCTGGTCAACTTCATGACCAACACCCACCCGATGCGCCGCGCCCAGGACGCCGACAGCTACCTGGCGCGCCTGGACCAGGTGGCCACGCGCCTCGACGAAGCGCTGGCACGCGCCAAATCCGCAACCGGCCGCGGCCTGATCCCGCCGCGCTTCATCCTGGAACGCGCCCAGCACCAGGTCGACCTGTTCCTGCAGCCGGCGCCGGCGCAGAACGTGCTGGTGACCTCGTTCGAGACGCGCGCCGCCAAGTTGTCCGACCTGGCGCCGGAAGCGCGCGCCAAGGCGGTGCTTGAAGCCACCCGCATCGTCGAGACCAAGATCCGCCCGGCCTACGGGCGCGTCCAGGCCTACATGGCCGAGCTGCATCCGCGTACCGGCGTTGACGCCGGCATCTCGCGCCTGCCGAACGGCGCTGCCGCCTACCAGCAGGCGATCAAGACCTATACCTCGACCAGCCTCACTGCCGAAGAGATCCACGCGATCGGCCTGCGCGAAGTGGCGCGCATCGAAGGCGAAATGGACCGCCACTTGCGTGCGCTCGGCTACACCGACGGCACGGTCGAGCAGCGGATGAGCAAGCTGGACGCCACCTTCCAGCCGAAGGGTGAAGGTGATCCGCGTCCGGAACTGCTGCAGCACTATGCCTCGATGGTGGCGGATGCCGAAAAGCGCAGCAGTGCCGTGTTCAACCTGGTGCCGAAGGCGCCGGTCGAGGTGCGGCGCGAACCGCCGCTGACCGAAGCCTCGGCCGCCGCCCACTACACGCTGCCCGCGCCGGACGGCAGCCGTCCCGGCATCTTCTGGGTGCCGATGCGCGGCCCGACCTTCGACATGATCCGCATGCGCAGCCTGTCCTACCACGAGGCGGTGCCGGGCCACCACTTCCAGCTGGCGATCCAGCAGGAAATGAGCAGCCTGCCCAAGTTCCGCGCCCAACGCATCTTCGGCGGCGGCAGCGCGCACAGCGAAGGCTGGGCGCTGTACGCCGAGCGCCTCGCGGTGGAGCAGAATTGGTACGAAGGCGACGTGCCCGGCCTGCTGGGCGCCCTCGGCTCCGAGCTGTTCCGCGCGCGCCGCCTGGTGGTGGACACCGGCCTGCACACCAAGGGCTGGACGCGCGAACAGGCGATCGACTACGGCATCGGCGCGCAGGAAGTCGAGCGCTACGTCGCCTGGCCGGGCCAGGCGAACGCCTACATGGTCGGCATGCTGCGCATCCTCGACCTGCGGGCCAAGGCGCAGAAGGAACTCGGCGACAAGTTCACGCTCAAGGGCTTCCATGACGTGGTGCTGAGGAATGGCTCGGTGCCGCTGGATGTGCTGGGCGAGGTGATCGACCGCTGGATCGTGGCGCAGAAGAAAATCTGAGCCGTCATCCCCGCGAAACGCTGCAAAGCTTCCGAAGTCCGACTTCGGAAGCTCGGTATGGATTCCCGCTTTCGCGGGAACGACTTGGAGGCATCGATGTTGACCCAACGTACCGCTACCCTGGCCGATCTCCCCGACCTCTGGTCGCTGCGCACCCGCGCCGTCCGCACCAGCTGCGCCACCCACTATCCTCCAGACGTCATCGCCATCTGGTCCGCGGCCGATCCGTCACCGTCGATGCCGCTCTTGCTGCGCGCCGGCGGCGGCATCGTCGTGGAGGACGCGGGTGTGCTGGCAGGCTACGCGCTGCTCGATGCGGACACCGGGGAAGTCGATGCGATCTTCGTCGAGCCCGCACGACAGGGCCGCGGTATCGGCCAGGCGCTGATGCAGGCGCTGGAAGCGATGGCGCGCGAGGCCGGGTTGGACAAGCTCTTCCTGTCGGCCTCGCTGAACGCGGTGGCGTTCTACGAGCGCACCGGGTTCCGGATACTGCGGGAGAGGATGTATCCGCATCGCAGCGGCATCGCGATCCGGGCCATGCTCATGGAAAAACCACTGTGAAAACAACGGCGATGTTTGCGTGCGTGGCCGCGATGTGCCTGAGCGCTTGCGATACCGGCTCGGACCAGCAAGAAATCCAGGCGGCGACGTCGCCGGATGGCCTGGTGAAAGCAAGGATTGTGGAGGAAGGTTTCGGCGCGACGGTTTCCGACGTCTCGTCGGTTCAGCTGCTCGTCAGGGACCGTGACCCCGGCGAGGTGTTGCGGGCCGATCGCGTGCAGGCATTGACGCTGCGATGGCGTGACCCCAGGACGCTGGACATCGAGATGGCCTGCGGCCGTATTTATCGCTTTTCCAATTTTGCCACTGTCATGGACAAGGATGGCAAACTGCTTTATCGAGTGAATATCAGTCTGAAGACCGCCTTGCCGTGCCCGGCGGACCAGTGAAGTCCACGCACTTTCAGTCCATCGGACTGCACTGCTCGGTCCCGGCCGCCATCGCCTTCAGCCGGTCCGGTTCCAGCAGCACGACCTCGCGCTTGTCGACCTGCACCAGCGCATGCTTCTTGAAGCGCGACAGCAGCCGGCTGATGCTCTCGATGGTCAGGCCTAGGTAGTTGCCGATGTCCTCGCGCGACATGCGCAACTGGAAGCGGGTCGGCGAATAGCCGCGCGCGGCATAGCGCGCCGACAAATTCACCAGGAACACGGCGAAGCGCTGTTCGGCGCGCATATTCCCCAGCAAGAGCATCACGTTCTGCTCGCGCGTGATTTCCTGGCTCATGATGCGGTGGAAGTGGCGCAGCAGGGCCGGCACCTGGCCGAACAGGCCTTCCAGATGGTCGAACGGGATTTCGCAGACTTCGCTGTCTTCCAGCGCCACCGCGTCGCAATGATGACGGTCGCCGCTGATCGCGTCCATGCCGAGCAGCTCGCCGGCCATCTGGAAGCCGGTGATCTGGGCTTCGCCGGCGGCGTTCACCTGGTAGGTCTTAAAGTGGCCGAAGCGCACCGCGTACAGGCTGCGGAAGGGCTCGCCCGTCTGGTACAGGCGCTCGTCGCGCGCCAGGCGCCGGCGGCGGCCGATGATCTGGTCGAGGCGTTCGATGTCCGCGTCCCCCAGGCCCATCGGCAGGCACAGCTGGTGCATGCTGCAGGTCGAGCAGCCGGCCTTCAGCGCCTGGACGTTCAGGGTGAGGGAAGGGGAATCGGTAGAGCTCATGGAATGGTAGTCGCCGTCAATACCCGTCCATTATAGACGGGCTCGGCATGCCACGTTCATTTGCCGCTCTTGCCGAATGCGTCCGACAGCTTCATCCCGCTGCGCCGCTCCGATGCGATGTCGCTCAGTTCCGGGATGTCTTCCATCTCGTGGTCGAGCGGCATCTTGAACAGGCGGTTTTCCGCGAGCACCAGCGCGGCCGACCAGATGATGGCGCCCAAGCCCGCCAGGGTGGTGAAGGTGCCCACGTATTTCAGGAAGGGCGGGCTGCCGAAGATGGCGTCGAGGGCGCCGACGATCAGGGTGGCGATCAGGAGGATGGCGGCATACAGGCCGACGTCGAGGGCGCGGCGCATGTAGTCGACCCGGGTGCGGTAGAGCCTGATTTCCTCGCGCACCGTGTCCTTGCGCTTGCCGTCGATCCCTTGCCGGAAGTTGTTGATCAGCTCGCGGTAACGCGTGTACGCGGCCGTGTATCGGCCCTGCAGCAACTGCATGAACATCCAGGATGCGAACACCAGGCCGGCATTCGGGCCGACCGCCTCCAGCACCTTCTTCAGTTCGAAGTCCATCCTCACCTCCACCGGTTTGCAAGCGTGGTATTGCAGCCAGGAAGCGCGTCCCATGCAATGCCATCGATCGACCCAGTGTGCACGGATCGGCCCCTTGCCGGCAATCGTGCGCACCCGTTCGTTACAAATCGTGCGCACCGGTCCCGTGTTAAATTATTTATAAGACCATGATGGAGATCCTCGATGTTTGGCTTGGCGGCATTGGACTTGGCGCGAATACAGTTCGCGTTCACCATGTCCTTCCATATCTTGTTTCCGGCAATCACCATCGGCCTGGCCAGCTACCTGGCCGTGCTCGAGATCTGCTGGCTCAAGACGAAGCGCCAGGTCTTCGTCGACCTCTATCATTTCTGGCTGAGGATCTTCGCCGTCAACTTCGGCATGGGCGTGGTGTCCGGCATCGTCATGGCCTACCAGTTCGGCACCAACTGGAGCCAGTTCTCCGAATTCGCCGGCAACATCACCGGGCCGCTGCTGGCCTACGAAGTGCTGACCGCCTTCTTCCTGGAAGCCGGCTTCCTCGGCGTGATGCTGTTCGGCTGGACCAAGGTCGGCCCCGGCCTGCACCTGTTCGCGACCTGCATGGTGGCCCTCGGCACGCTGATTTCCGCCACCTGGATCCTCGGCTCCAACAGCTGGATGCAGACGCCGCAGGGCTACGAGATCATCAATAGCCGCATGGTGCCCGTGGATTGGTTCAAGATCATCTTCAACCCGTCCTTCCCCTACCGGCTCGTGCACATGTCGATCGCGGCCTTCCTCTCCACCGCGCTGTTCGTCGGCGCATCGGCCGCCTGGCACCTGCTGCGCGGGCGCGACACGCAGCAGGTACGCACGATGCTGTCGATGGCGATGTGGATGCTGCTGGTCGTCGCACCGATCCAGGCGCTGGTCGGCGACATGCACGGCATCAACACCCTAAAGCACCAGCCGGCCAAGATCGCCGCGCTGGAAGGGCACTGGCAGAACGAAGGCGACGAGCCGCTGCCATTGCTGCTGTTCGGCATCCCGTCGATGCAGGACGAGGAAACCAGATTCGCGGTTGGCATCCCGCGCGTGGGCAGCTGGATCCTGACCCACTCCTGGGGTGGCCAGATCAAGGGCTTGAAGGAATTCCCGAAACAGGACCGGCCGAATTCCCTGATCATCTTCTGGAGTTTCCGCGTGATGGTCGGCCTGGGCCTGCTCATGATCGCGCTCGGGCTGTGGAGTGCCTGGCTGCGCTGGAAAGGCAGGCTGTACGAAACACGTCCCTTCCTGCGCCTGGCCATGTGGATGGGGCCGGCGGGTTTGATTGCCGTGCTGGCCGGCTGGATCACCACCGAGGTCGGGCGCCAGCCCTGGGTCGTGTACGGCGTGCTGCGCACTGCGGACGCGGTGTCGCCCCACGGCGCCGGTTCGGTCGGGCTGACGCTGGCGCTGTTCGTGGTGGCCTACCTGTTCGTGTTCGGGGTCGGCATCGCCTACGTGCTGCGCCTGGTGCGCAAGGGACCGCAAGCCTTCGACCTGACGCGCGCCGCCCAGGGCGGACCAGGGCAGGGACGCACGCCGGCGCGGCCGCTGTCCGTGCCCGAAGCCGACGCCTCAGTGAGCGGCACCTCCGTCACCGACGACAAGCAATGAGTGAGAACATGGGCATCGATACCGCATCCATCTGGGCCGTCATCATCTTCTTCGCCGTCTTCATGTACGTGGTGCTGGACGGGTTCGATCTCGGCATCGGCATGCTGTACCCCTTCGTGAAGGGCAGGCGCGAACGCGACATCATGATGAATACCGTGGCCCCGGTCTGGGACGGCAACGAGACCTGGCTGGTGCTGGGCGGGGAAGGGCTGCTGCTGGCCTTCCCGACGGCCTATTCGATCATCCTGTCCGGGCTCTACCTGCCGCTGATCTTCATGCTGATCGGCCTGATCTTCCGCGGCGTCGCCTTCGAATTCCGCTTCAAGGCCAACGACCGCGAGCGGCCGATCTGGGACCTGGCCTTCATCGGCGGTTCGGTCACGGCGGCGTTCTTCCAGGGCGTCTGCCTCGGCACCTACCTGTCCGGCATCCCGGTGTCCGGGCGCAGCTATGCCGGCGGGCCGCTCGACTGGCTGGCGCCGTTCCCGCTGGCGGCCGGCGTCGGCGTCATGATCGCCTACGCGCTGCTGGGCACGACCTGGCTGGTGATGAAGACCGAGGGCGAACTACAACAGCGCATGGTCAAGCTGGCCAAGCCCTTCGCCTGGCTGCTGCTGGCGGCCATCGCGGCGGTCAGCATCTGGACCCCGCTGTCCCAGCACCAGGTGGCCGAGCGCTGGTTCAGCTTCCCGAATCTGCTGTTCCTGGCCCCGGTGCCGCTGCTGGTGGCCGGTGCCGTCGTCCTGCTGCTGTGGTCGCTCAAGCGCGACCCGCATCGCCTTCCTTTCGTCGCGGCGCTGGCGCTGGTGCTGCTGGGCTTTACCGGCATGGCGATCAGTATCTGGCCGCACATCGTCCCGCCCGCGATCACGATCTGGGAAGCGGCCTCGCCGCCGGCCACCCAGGGCTTCGCGCTGGTGGGCACGCTGTTCGTGCTGCCCTTCATCCTCATGTATACAGTGTGGAGCTATTACGTGTTCCGCGGAAAGATCACCAGCGAGGCGGGGTATCACTGATGCGGGCCTTGTGGCTCAAGCGCCTGGCCTGGCTGGTCGGCCTCTGGCTCGGCGGCGTGGCAGCGCTCGCGCTGGTCGCGCTGGCGCTGCGTTTGTTCATGCATGCGGCCGGCATGCGTTCGTGATCCACCGTGCATCCAAGCGTGCGCGCCCCGGCCCTGCCAGCGTCTACACTTCCCATGCAGATTTGCTAATGGGAGAAACATGTCTTCGCAGCAGTCAGACTCATCCTTGACGAACGCCCAGGCCGGCGTGGCAATGCCGATGCCCTTGCCGGCCGAAGACCAGGCCCGCGCCGATTTCTACGCGCTGGTCGCACGCCTGCTGCTGGCCCCGCCCGATGCCGGCCTGCTGGCCGCGCTGGCCGGGGCCGAGCCGGTCAGCGCCGCCGGCGAGTTCGCGCTGGAAGACGCCTGGCTGCGCCTGACCCAGGCCGCGAGCGTCATCGATGCCGAGGCCGCCGCCGACGAATTCTCGCTGCTGTTCCTGAGCATGGGCACGCCGCTGATCAATCCCTTCGGGTCCTTCTACCTTACCGGCCACCTGAACGACGTGCCGCTGGTCCGGTTGCGCCACGACCTGGCGCGCCTGCGCCTGGTGCGCGCACCCGGTGTCGGCGAGTCGGAAGACCATCTTTCGGCACTGTGCGAAACGATGCGCGTGCTGATCCAGGGCGCGCCCGGTGTACCACGTCAATCTCTGCTGGTTCAGAAACAGTTTTTCGAAGATCACCTGCGGCCCTGGTATGCCGCCTGCCTGGCCGACGTCGCCCGGGCCGAGGGTGCGAATTTCTACCGCGTCGTGGCCGCCGTGGCCGACGCTTTCCTGTCGATCGAAGCCCAGGCCTTCGCGGTGCTGGACGCGACCGACCTGGTTGCAGCATGAGGATGGATATGGACAAAGATCAGAAACCCGACTTGAACCGCCGTCACCTCTTGAAGGCGGCCCCGCTGGGCGCGCTGGCCGTGGCCGCTGCAGCAGGCGCACGCGAAGCCGAAGCCCCCGCACCCGCGCCCAAGCAGGAAGAAGAAGCCAAGCCGCGCGGCTACCACGAAACCGAACACATCCGCCGTTACTACCGCACGGCCGCCTACTGGTAAGAAGTTTAGGAGCAAGCCCATGACCCTGGTGAAGACACCGCGCGACAGCGGCCTGAAACGGCGCCGCTTCCTGGTCGGTGCCGGCGTGACCGCCGGCGCCGGCGCCCTCGCGCGCCACCTGCCGCTGAACGTGATGCAGCCCGCGCAGGCTGCCGACGCCACCTCGACCGAGCCGCCCAAGACCGAGATCAAGCATACGGTCTGCAGCCACTGCTCGGTCGGCTGCTCGGTGGAAGCCGTGGTCAGCAACGGCGTCTGGATCCGCCAGGAAGCCGCCTTCGATTCGCCGATCAACATGGGCGCCCACTGCGCCAAGGGCGCGTCGGTGCGCGAGCACGGCTTCGGCGAGCACCGCCTGCGTTATCCGATGAAATTGGTGGGCGGCAAGTACGAGCGCATCTCCTGGGACCAGGCGATCAACGAGATCGGCGACAAGCTGCTGCACCTGCGCCGGGAAGCCGGCCCGGACGCGCTGATGGTCATCGGCAGCTCCAAGCACAGCAACGAGCAGGCCTACCTGCTGCGCAAATGGGTCTCGATGTGGGGCAGCAACAACTGCGACCACCAGGCGCGCATCTGCCACTCGACCACGGTCGCGGGCGTGGCCCAGACCTTCGGCTATGGCGCGATGACGAACTCGTTCAACGACTTGCACTACAGCAAGGCGGTGCTTTTCATCGGCTCGAACCCGGCCGAGGCTCACCCGATCTCGATGCTGCACTTCCTGCACGCCAAGGAACTCGGCGCCAAGATGATCGTGATCGACCCGCGCTTCACCCGCACCGCGCGCTTCGCCCACCATTACGTGCGCGTGCGCCCGGGCACCGACATCCCGCTGGTGTGGGGCATCGTCTGGCACATCTTCGCCAACGGCTGGGAAGACAAGGAATTCATCGCCGCGCGCACCCACGGCATGGACGACGTGCGCGCCGAAGTGGCGAAATGGACGCCGGACAAGGTCACCGAAATCACGGGCGTGCCCGAATCAGCGGTGCGCATGGCGGCCGAGATGCTGGCCACCAACCGGCCGTCGTCGGTGGTCTGGTGCATGGGTATCACCCAGCACCACGTCGGCACCGCCAACGTGCGCGCGCTGTCCATCCTGCAACTGGTGCTGGGCAATATCGGCAAGCCGGGCGGCGGCGCCAACATCTACCGCGGCCACGACAACGTGCAGGGCGCAACCGACGTCGGCCCGAACGGCGATTCGCTGCCCGGCTATTTCGGCCTGGCCGAGGGCGCCTGGAAGCACTTCGCCAACGTCTGGGGCGTGGACTACGAATGGATCAAGTCACGCTTCGGTTCCAAGGAATTGATGGAAAAGCCGGGCATCACCGTGTCGCGCTGGTTCGACGCGGTACTGGAAGATAACAAGTATGTCGACCAGCCCAGCAACCTGCGCGCCGTGCTGTACTGGGGCCACGCGCCGAACAGCCAGACCCGCTTGCCGGACATGAAGGCGGCCATGCAGAAGCTCGACATGCTGGTCGTGGTCGACCCCTACCCGAGCATGACGGCGGCCATGCACGGCCGCACCGATGGCGTCTACCTGCTGCCGGCGGCCTCGCAATTCGAATCCTCCGGTTCGGTCACGGCCTCGAACCGCTCGATCCAGTGGCGCGAGCGCGTGATCCAGCCGCTGTTCGAGTGCAAGACCGACCACGAGATCATGTACCTGTTCGCCCGCAAGTTCGGCTTCGCGGACCAGCTGGTCAAGAACATCAAGGTGGTGCACAACGAGCCGGTCATCGAGGACATCCTGCGCGAGATCAACCGCTCCTGCTGGACCATCGGGTACACCGGCTGCTCGCCCGAGCGCCTGAAGCTGCACATGCAGAACAAGCACACCTTCAACCCGACCACGATGCGCGCCGACGACGGCCCGTGCAAGGGCGATTACTACGGCTTGCCCTGGCCGTGCTGGGGCACGCCGGAAATGAAGCACCCGGGCACGCCGATCCTGTACGACCTGAACAAATCCGTGGCCGAGGGCGGCCTGCCGTTCCGCGCCAACTGGGGCGTCGAGCACAATGGCGAGAGCCTGCTGGCCGCGGACGGCTCGTTTACGAAGGATAGCGAGCTCGACACCGGCTACCCGGAATTCGACCACGTGTTCCTGAAAAAGCTGGGCTGGTGGGACGACCTGACCCCGGAAGAAAAGGTCGCGGCCGAGGGCAAGAACTGGAAGACGGACTTGTCCGGCGGTATCCAGCGCGTGGTGATCGCGCACGGCTGCGCGCCCTACGGCAACGCCCGTGCCCGCTGCAATGTCTGGAACTTCCCGGACCCGGTGCCGACCCACCGCGAACCCCTGATGTCGCCGCGGCGCGATTTGGTGGCCAAGTACCCCACCTACGATGACAAGGCCGCGTTCTGGCGCCTGCCGACGCTGTACAAGTCGGTGCAGCAGGTCGATTTCTCGAAGGAATACCCGCTGATCATGACCTCGGGCCGCCTGGTCGAATACGAAGGTGGTGGCGAAGAGACGCGTTCCAATCCGTGGCTGGCCGAACTGCAGCAGAACATGTTCTGCGAGGTACACCCGAACAACGCGGCCGAGATCGGCGTCAAGCTGGGCGACTTCATGTGGGTCGAAACCCCGACCGGCGCGCGCCTGAAGCTGATGGCCATGGTCACGCCGCGCGTGCCGGAAGGGATCGTCTGGATGCCCTTCCACTTCGGCGGCTGGTGGATGGGCGAGGACCTGGAAAAGCACTATCCGGAGGGCGGGGCGCCGAATGTCCGGGGCGAGGCCGTCAACACCGGCTGGACCTATGGCTATGACGCCGTGACCATGATGCAGGAAACCAAGGTATCGCTGTGCCGCCTGGTACGGGCTTGAGGAGATGTGATGTCAGCACGAATGAAATTTATCTGTGACACCGAACGCTGCATCGACTGCAACGGGTGCGTGACCGCCTGCAAGAACGAGCACGAGACGCCCTGGGGCGTGAACCGGCGCCGCGTCGTCACCATCAACGACGGCATCCCGGGCGAGCGCTCGGTCTCGGTGGCCTGTATGCACTGCACCGACGCGCCCTGCCTGGCGGTGTGCCCGGTCAACTGCATCTACCACACCGAGGACGGCATCGTGCTGCACTCGAAGGACCAGTGCATCGGCTGCGGCTACTGCTATTACGCCTGCCCGTTCGGCGCGCCGCAGTTCCCGTCGACGGGCCTGTTCAACCACCGTGGCAAGATGGACAAGTGCACCTTCTGCGCCGGTGGCCCGGAACCGGACACCTCCGAAGCCGAATTCAAGAAGTACGGCCGCAACCGCATCGCCGAAGGCAAGCTGCCGGCCTGCGCCGAGATGTGCGGCACCAAGGCCCTGCTCGGCGGCGATGCCGACGCGGTGGCCGACATCTACCGCCAGCGCGTCGAGACGCGCGGCTACGGCCCGGAACTGTGGGGCTGGAAGATCGCCTACGGCAAGCCCAAGCGCGGCGGCGAGATCAAGGCCACCGGCGACGCGCCGCGGCCGAACCAGAACCTCAAGGATTCGCAGAACGACACGGGGAGGCTGCCGACATGAAGCGTTTATTCCTGTTGATCGCGCCGCTCGCTTTCCTGGCCGGCTGCCTGGAAGTCGACCAGCACCCGAACTGGACCAAGGGCCAGTACGCCGGCAAGAAGGACAACCGCCAGTACCAGGTGCGCTTCCATAACGACAAGCTGGCCTGGTGGGGCGCGGTTGCCAACCGCAACATGAGCCAGAACGAATACAACCGGGCCAACCCCTGAAGGAACAGACATGGTGAACGAAACGCGTGCCATTCCCTGGCTGATCCGGATCGCGCTGCTGTGTGCGATGCTGTTCACGATGTTGCTGACGTCTGCGGCCCACGCCGGCGTGCCGAACAACCGCGCCGAGCCGGCCTATGCCGAGGAGCAGACCATGCTCCAGGTCGAGCAGGATTCGCGCGTGGCCGAGCCGACGCTGGCGAACAAGTCGTCGGGCCGCGTCCACGTGGACCGCCACTACCTGGGCCAGTACGGCAGCACCGAGGCCAACGTGATCGTCCAGCGCGGCGGCAACACCTGGCGCGTCTGGCGCAACGGCCCGATCTCGACCGCCATGGGCATCCTGCTGCCGGTGGTGCTGGCCCTGATCTTCGTGTTCTACCGCCTGGTCGGCCCGGCGCGCACCGACGAAGCGGACAGCGGCAGGAACATCCAGCGCTTCAACGGCTGGGAACGCTGGGTGCACTGGGCCACGGCCTACACCTTCATCATCCTGGCCGTCACCGGCCTGGTGCTCACCTTCGGCAAGGTGACCCTGATCCCGCTGTTCGGGCACGACGTATTCGCCTTTGTCGCCTACGTCTTCAAGTACCTGCACAACCTGGTCGGACCGCTGTTCATCGTCTGCACGATCCTGATGTTCTTCACCTTCCTGCAGCGTAATTTCCTGCGTAAGATCGACTGGCAATGGGTGAAGCAGGGCGGTGGCCTGGTGCAGCACAAGCACGTGCCGGCCGGCTTCTTCAACGCCGGCGAAAAGGCCTGGTTCTGGTTCGGCGTGACCCTGCTGGGCTTGATCATGTCGGCCACCGGCCTGGCGCTGGACTTCATCGGCTTCGGCCAGACCCGCTACATGCTGCAGGTGGCCAATACCCTGCACATGGTCGGCGCCGCCTTCTATATCGCCGCCGCCATGGGCCATATCTTCATCGGCACCTGGGGCACGCCGGGCGCCTACCACGCAATGCGCCACGGCACCGTCGACGAGACCTGGGCCAAGGCCCACCACCGCGTCTGGTACGAGGAAGTCAAGGCCGGCGTCGCGCCGGGTACGCTGGACGACAAGTTCACCGACAACCCACCGCCGGACGCACCGCCGCCCGACAACATGCGGCCGCGTCCCGGCCCGGCGCATTGAGGACGCCACCATGAAAGCATCCCTTTTCCTTGTGCATGGACTCGTCGCCGCGGCGATGCTGGCCGGCTGCAAGCCGCACGGCGACAATGCCCAGCGCCAGACCAAATTCCCCGGCATGGTGTCGGCCGGCGGCGGCACCAGCGGCCAGGTGATGGCGGCCAATGGCGGCCCCAAAACCGACGCCACCTATGCCGGCGGCACGCCGGGCATCGCGGGCGGCGCCGGCGGCAACACCTCGGGCGCCGGCACCGGCGGGACCACCACCGACACCGGCCAGGGCCCGAGTGCCGGCGTCAGCAACCCCGGCGCCGCCAGCGGGACCACCCAGCAGCAGACCGGCAACAACGCGCCGGCGCCGACGGCCCCCGTGTCGCAGTCGGGCGCCCAGCAGGCGCAGCCGGCCGCCGCCCACCGCGACCCCGGCGCCCAGCAGGCCGCGCCGGGCCGATGAGGAGAAACGCATGAAGATTCGATACACGGCGACGGCGACGGCCCTGTTGATGGCGGCCGCCGGCATGTCCGGCGCCGCCCTGCCGCCGCCGACCCCGGCCCAGCAGCAGGCTGCGGCCGCCAAGAAGGAAAAGGAAGCGGCGCAAGCCGCCAAGGACAAGGAAAGCCTGGCCGCCTCGATGGATGCGGTCAGCGCGCGCTGGCGTGCGCGCGCGGCCAGCCAGGGCTGGAAGGTGCATGCGCCGGTGGCGATTGCCGCGGCCGCGGCTTCGCCGGCTGCCGCTTCCGGTAGCGGTGCCGCCGGCATCGTGACCGCGGCCGGCGCCGGCGGCCAGCAGTCGGGCCAGCTGCCCGCGTCCGTCGCCAATCCGATCGTCAAGAGCGAGAAATTCGGCACGGCCCCGCCGAGCGAGGACGTGAAGGCCGGTCCGACGAAGACCGTACCGCATGGCGTGGCGCCGACGGTCCAGAAGGGCTCGCCGGACGCCAGCAAGAAATGAGAGCCGCCAGACTATGAAAATGGGAAGCATGCCGATCGCGGTGCTGATGCAGCGCCGCACCGTCCAGCACCGCTGGGCCGATGAAGCCTGGTCCGCCGTCGGCGTCGTGCCTGATCGCGGAAATTTGCCGACCATCCAGGTGCTGAGCGAATCGCCCGAGCGCGACTACTATCTGGTATCGGGCCTGGAGCTGGAACTCTACCCGGACGAGAACGAAGGCTATTACGAGAACGCGATGGCGCCCGAATCGAAGGTGTTCGTGCTGTGGCGCATGGAAGGCGGCCGCGCGATTCCGGTGCGCGCCTCGGTCAGCTACGTCGAGGGCACGCGCATGTTCGACTCGGGCGAGAACGCCGACGGCGTCACCATGCCGGCCGATATCTACAGCTGGCTGGCCGGCTACCTGCGCCAGCACTACCAGCCCAAGCCGCGCCGCGGCCGCCAGCACGGATGAGCACAGCCGACGAAGGTTTCCTGCGACGCTGGTCGCGCCGCAAGACCGAGACAAAGCTCGGGTTGGAGCCTGCGCCTGAACTGCAGGCCGAAGCCGCCGCGCCCGCTGTTGCGCCCGGCCCGGCGCCGGTATCCGCCTTCTCGCCGCCGCCAGCCGGGGCAATCGAGCTCGAACCGGTCCCCGAGGCCGAAGCCGCGCCGCGCCTGCCGACCATGGACGACGTCGCCCAGCTGACGCCCGACTCGGACTTCTCCGCTTTTGTCGCGCGCGGCGTCGACCAGGCCGTGCGCCGCAGCGCGCTCAAGAAGCTGTTCGCGGACCCGCACTTCAACGTGATGGACCGGCTCGATATCTACATCGACGATTACAACAAGCCGAGCCCGATGCCTGAGGGGATGCTGGACCAGCTCAAGCACGCGAACAGCTTCTTCCAGCGCCTGGCCGGGGACGACGAACAAGCCGCGCCGGCCTCGCCGCCAGACGCGCCGCACATTGACACCGGCCGCAATGACGCCGGCACCGGCAACACAGTAGCACAAGTTCCTACAATAACCACACCTGAATCCGAGACACGATGAATATCCGCTTTATCGAAGGCCAGGGCGCCGACCCCGAACAGGAGCGTCGCGACGCCCTGGCGAAGGTCGCCGCCATTGTCGCGCTGGACGCGATCGCCGCACCCGAGGCGCTGGACAGCGTCGGCTACCGCTCGGCCGGCAAGACCCTGGTGGTCGGCCCTGCCGCCGATGCCTTGCCCCTGGCCGACCGCCTGGCCGCCCAGTTGCCCGTGACGGTCCTGTTGACCGATCCGGATACCGCAGAAACGCCCGGCCTGCGCCTGTATCCGGTGACCCGGGTCGGTGGCCTGGTGCTGAGCGGCTGGCTCGGCGCCTTCCACGCGACCTGGCAGGCAGCGGGCAGGGCGCCGCAGCAGGAACGCTTCGACCTGGTGCTCGACCTCGGCGCCAGCCCGCAGATCGCGGCGCACCAGAAACCGCACGGCTACTACGCGCCAGGGATGGAAACGGCGGCGCGCGACGCCGCCTGCGCTGCGCTGCTCGACATGACCGGCGACTTCGAAAAGCCGAAGTACTTCGCCTATAAAGAGAGCCTGTGCGCCCACAGCCGCAACCAGCGCACCGGCTGCAACGCCTGCATCGAGGTCTGCTCGGCGCGCGCGATCGAAGGCGCGGGCGACCTGGTCAAGGTCAACCCCTACCTGTGCGCCGGCTGCGGCGCCTGCAGCACCGTGTGCCCGAGCGGCGCGATGCGCTATGCCTACCCGAGCGCGCCCCACAGCGGCACGCGCATCAAATCCATGCTGCAGGCCTGGTTCGAGGCCGGCGGCAGCGCACCGACCGTGCTGCTGCATGCGGGGCGGGGCAGGGAACTCCTGTCCGCCCTGCCCGAACCGGTGTCGGCGCGCGTGCTGCCGGTCGAGCTGCACCATGCGGCGTCGACCGGCATCGAGGTCTGGCTGACCGCGCTGGCCTACGGCGCCGCCGGCGTCACCGTCCTGATGCTGGATGACGACGCGCCGCAGTACGCTGCCGCCCTCGACCAGCAGATGCGCATCGCCCAGGCCGTGCTCGATGGCCTCGGCTATGCGGGACCGCATTTGCAGCTGCTGCGCGCCGGTACGCCGGACGAGGTATCGATGGCGCTGCACCACGCCCCGCGCGGCGAGGTACCCGCCAAGCGCGCCGGCTTCAACATCGCTCAAGACAAGCGCAACACGCTCGACTACGCTCTCGACCACTTCCTGCGCCACGCGCCCCAGCCGGCCGAGCAGATCCCGCTGCCGGCCGGCGCCCCGTTCGGCGCGCTGGCCGTCGACACCGCCGCCTGCAGCCTGTGCATGGCCTGCGTCGGCGCCTGCCCGGCGTCCGCCCTGCAGGATGGATCGAACGCGCCGCAGCTGCGCTTCATCGAGAAGAACTGCGTGCAGTGCGGCCTGTGTGAGGACACCTGCCCGGAAAATGCGATCACGCTGGTGCCGCGCCTGTCGCTGGCGGAGTCGCGCAAGCAGCCGGTGCTGCTCAACGAAACCCAGCCCTTCCACTGCATCCGCTGTAATAAAGCCTTCGGCACGCTGCGCATGGTGGAGAGTATGCTGGCGCGCCTGGCCTCGCACCCGGCCTTTGCCGGCAACCTGGACCGCATGCGCATGTGCGGCGACTGCCGCGTCATCGACATGATGAGCCCGAAAGACGAGGTCCACATCACCGAAGTGCGTCGCTGAGCGTCTAGACAACTGCGCCGCTGTGAGCGGCCAAATCTCCCGTCCCGTGGCAGAATGGTGGCCACACCAGGAACCGCAGAGTTCACCACGGACAGGAGACACCATGACCACGACGCCTACCGCGCGCTTCATGCAGGCGCGAGACTTCCTCCAGCAGCACCGCAGCGACTACGACACCGCCTACCGCGATTACCGCCCCCCGGAACTCATCGAATTCAACTGGGCGCTCGACTATTTCGACGTCCAGGCCCGCGGCAACGCTACGGCGGCCCTGTGGGTCGTCGAAGAAGATGGCAGCGAGCGCAAGATCAGCTATGCCGACATGGCCGCTCGCTCGGACCAGGCCGCGAACTGGCTGCGCGCAAGCGGCGTGCGGCGCGGCGACCGCGTGCTCCTGATGCTGCCCAATCGCGTCGAGCTGTGGGAAATCATGCTGGCCGCGATCAAGCTCGGCGCCGTGCTGGTGCCGACCACCATGCTGGTCTCGACCGACGACCTGGAGGACCGCATGACGCGCGGCGGCATCCGCCACGTGGTCGCGCAGGCCTCCGAGATCCCCAAGTTCGAGACCCTGCAGGGCGACTACGGCCGCATCGCCGTCGGCGGCCAGCAGGGTGAGCAGGCCCGGGGCTGGCGCGACTTCGAGGATAGCCTGGACGCGCCGACGGCATTCACGCCTGACGGCATCACGAAAGCCACCGACCCGCTGCTGCTGTACTTCACCTCGGGCACCACGGCCAAGCCGAAGCTGGTGCTGCACAGCCACCAGAGCTACCCGGTCGGGCATTTGTCGACCATGTACTGGATCGGCCTGCGGCCAGGGGATGTCCATTGGAATATCAGCTCGCCCGGCTGGGCCAAGCATGCCTGGAGCTGCTTCTTCGCGCCCTGGAACGCCGGCGCCACCGTCTTCATCTACAACTACCAGCGCTTTTCGGCGCGCGCCTGCCTGGACACCATCGTGCGCTGCGGCGTGACTTCGCTGTGCGCCCCGCCCACCGTCTGGCGCATGATGATCAAGGAAGACCTGTCGGCCTGGCAGCCACCGCTGCGCGAACTGGTCGGGGCAGGGGAGCCGCTGAACCCGGAAGTCATCGAGCAGGTCGAGCGCGCCTGGGGCATCCGCATCCGCGACGGTTACGGCCAGTCCGAGACCGCCTGCCAGGTCGGCAATTCGCCGGGCCAGCGCGTGAAGCCGGGGTCGATGGGCCGGCCGCTGCCCGGTTACCGCATCGAACTGCTGGACATCGATGACCAGCCTGCGCAAGAGGGCGAGATCGCCATCGTATTGGACCCGGCGCCGATCGGCCTGATGCTGGGCTACGAGGGCGACGAAGCCAAGACCGCGGAGGTGATGCGCGCCGGCCGCTACCACACCGGCGACAGCGCCGGCGTCGACGCGGACGGCTATTACTTCTACGTCGGCCGCAACGACGACGTGTTCAAGTCCTCCGACTACCGCATCAGCCCCTTCGAGCTGGAGAGCGTGCTGATCGAGCACCCGGACGTGCTGGAAGCGGCCATCGTCCCCAGTCCCGACCCGCTGCGCCTGTCCGTGCCCAAGGCTTTCATTTCCCTGCGCCCCGGCGTGGAGCCCACGCGGGAGCTGGCCGGTGCCATCTTCGCGTTTGCGCGCGAACGCCTGTCGCCGTATAAACGCATCCGCCGGCTGGAGTTTGCGGAGCTGCCCAAGACCATCTCGGGCAAGATCCGGCGCGTGGAATTGCGCCGGGCCGAAGCCGCCGGCGGGCGCGAAGGGATCGAATTCCGTGAAGAAGATTTTGCCGGCTGAAGGCTGACCGGTTTGAAAGGTGCGATGAACAATCACCCTCTGTTCGCGGCCGTGTTGGCTGCCCTTGTCGCGGCGGCGCCGCTGCCGGCCGCAGCCGTTGACGATCCCGCGCTGCTGGCGGCGCTCACCTGCGGCGCGGGCGACGCCGCCGCGCTCGAAGCGAAAGGCCGCAAGACCGGTGACGGTACGCTGGCTTTCCCGGACCAGGTGCGCGACGGCGGCTTGTGCATCGAGAACGCGACGGTGAGCGCCGGCTTCGGCGTCATGATGACGGCCGCGAGCCTGTGCGATGGGCGCGCCGAGCCCTTGCTGGCCTACCTGTCCCGCGCCAACCCGCAGCTGCGGCCGGCGAGCGCGCCGTCGCGGCCCGGCGTGATCGGCGTCTACGAAGCGGGAAAGACCTCGTTCATCATCTTCCACGGCCAGCCCGACATCCGGCGCGGGCCGGATCCTTCGAGCGGCACGGTATCCTATATTTGTAGCGTCCAGGGATCCGGTCCGCAATAAGCTCAGGATACGGCCAGCGCGGCCACGAAGAAGCCCACCACGGCCGCATTGAACTGCCTGTGGAAAGCCGCGCGGTCGAACCCCGGCCGGCTGGCGCAGATCGGCGGCGCGATGCGCGCCAGCTTGTCGCTGCAGGGCGCCAGGAAGTCGAAATGGCCGGCGCCCGGCACGACCCGGTAGTCCGGCGCCAGCGGCAGCGCCTGGCGCACCGCCTCGGCATACCAGGGGGGCAGCATCGCATCGTCCTCGGCGCGCCACAGCTGGATCGGGACCGTGACCTCGCGCAGGCCGGCGCCATCGAAGGTGAAGCCCAGCGCGGCGCCGCGACCCGGCGCAGGTCCGGCTTGCCGCCGACGGCGACCACGAAACCGGCGTCGGCCAGCGCCAACGCGGTGTCCAGGTGCGTGTAGGCGTCGCCGGGGCTTCGCTCGGATACCGGACCGCCAGCCCGATCCTGGCCCCGGGCCCGTCCGGGATGGCCAGCGACTCGAAGCCGGCCGCCTGGCAGTGCGCCGGCATGCGACGAAACGCCGGGTGGCGGCGCAAGGGTGATTCGGGCAAGGGCGCCTGCGCCAGCCGAAAATATGGTGTGGCGGCGCTGCTGCAATTTGGGCAATAATAGGTCTCGTCTGCATTCTCTCATCGACTTTTTGCCTCCGCCCCATGAGCCCATCCGCAAAAACGGCAGCACCGCAACTGTATGAAGTCAGGCTATCCCCCGTCCACGGCAAGGGCGTGTTCGCCCTGGACGACATCCAGGCCGGCGAGCGCATCATCGAATACCGCGGCGAACGCATCAGCTGGGATGACGCGACCCGGCGCGCGCTTGAACGCGGCGGCCCGGTCAACCACACCTTTTATTTCAGCCTGGCCGACGGCCGCGTGATCGACGGCGGCAAGCGCGGTAACGATGCGCGCTGGATCAACCACGCCTGCGAGCCGAACTGCGAAGCCTACGAGGACGAAGGCCGGGTCTACATCCACGCGCTGCGCGACATCGCGGCCGGCGAGGAACTCAACTACAATTACGCGCTGATCTACGACGAGCGCCACACGCCCGCGTTGAAGCGCCTGTTCGAATGCCGCTGCGGCACGCCCGCCTGCAACGGCACCATGCTGGCGCCCAAGCGCCGCGCGAAGAAAAAAGCCGCCGCCATCGCCTGACCAAAACACGCACAAGAAAGTTTGCCATGTCCCACGTCGTCCGCAGCCTGCTCGAAACCGACCTCTATAAATTCACGATGTGGCAGGCCTTCCTGCACATGCACCCGAACGCGGTCGGCGAGTACGAGTTCAAGTGCCGCAACACGCCGGCCTATCCGCTGGCCGAGCTGAAGGACGAGGTCGAGCGCGAGCTGGACCACCTGTGCACGATGATGTTCAGCGACGACGAAATCGCCTACCTGCGCACGCTGCGCTTCATCAAGAGCGACTTCGCCGACTTCCTGACGCTGTTCCGCTTCCAGCGCAAGTTCATCCACGTCGACGTCGACGGCCCGCACCTGCGCATCCGCGCCAGCGGCCCGATCGTGCATGTGATGGGCTTCGAGATCTTCGTGCTCTACATCGTCAATGAGCTGTACTTCCGGCGCTTCGACCACGAGGCCGGGATCAAGGAGGCGCGCGTCAGGCTCGCTCAAAAGATCGACGAATTCCGCGCATTCGATCAAGAACCGAAACTCCACAATCCCTTCGAATTCTTCGACTTCGGCGTGCGCCGCCGCTTTTCCGGCGACTGGCACGAGGAAGTCGTGCGCACGCTGGCGCGCGAGCTGCCGCAATTCTTCAAGGGCACCTCGAACGTGCACCTGGCGCGGGTCTGCAACCTGGTCCCGATCGGCACCATGGCCCACGAATACATGCAGGCCTTCCAGTCCTTCGACGTGCGCCTGCGCGACTTCCAGAAGAAGGCGCTGGAAGACTGGGTGCAGGAATACCGCGGCGACCTCGGCACCGCCCTGACCGACGTGGTCGGCATGGATGCCTTCCTGCGCGACTTCGATTTGTATTTCGCCAAGCTGTTCGACGGCCTGCGCCACGATTCGGGCGATCCGGTCGAGTGGGGCGAAAAGGCGCTCGCGCACTACGCCAGGCTGCGCATCGACGCGCGCACCAAGCGCCTGGTGTTCTCGGACGCGCTGACCGTGCCCAAGGCGCTGAACCTGTACCGCCACTTCGCCGACCGCGTGCAGCTGGGCTTCGGCATCGGGACCAAGCTGACCAACGACACGCAATACGACCCGCTGAACATCGTCATGAAGCTGGTGCGCTGCAACGGGCAGCCAGTGGCCAAGCTGTCGGATTCGCCGGGCAAGGGCTTCAGTACGGATGAAACCTTCATTGCCTACCTGCGCCAGGTGTTCGACCAGCATATCTAAAAAACGGCGCCCCCGCGCAGGCGGGGGCTGGCTGCATTACATCGTCCTCCAGTTCAAGCCCACCGTGATCCGGCGCCCCGGATAGAAGTAGGACGCATAGTTCGGCCCATCCGCATACGGCTGCGACGGGAAGCTGCTGGTGCCGGTCTGGTTGGTCAGGTTGCGTCCTTCGATGAAGATGTCCAGGCCTTTCGAGATGCGGTAGCCCAGCTTGCCGTCCACGTACATGGTGCGGTCCGTGTATTGCGGCGAGCCCGGGTTGTATTGCGGGCTGCGCGTGCCCAGGTCGGCCGTGTTCGGATAGATGCCCAGGTTGTAGTTGACGCCGTTGAGCGTGGCGCCGCAGGGCACGGTGCAGCTGTACTTGGCCGCCACCGTCTGCACCGCCACCCGCGCCTGGAACTTGCCGTCGTCGTACCACAGCGCCCAGTTGTACGAGTACTTCGGCTCGCCGCGCGGCGACAGCGTCTCGCCGGTCAGGAAGTCCAGCACCTGGCGGCTCAAATTCGATTTCTGGCGCGTGTAGTTGGCGTCCAGGCCGGTGTTGCGCAGCAGCCAGGGCAGGAAAGTAAACGCGGTCTTGGTGTTGAACTCGACACCGGTGCGCACCGCCGGCGGGCCGTTGACGTAGGTGTTGTAGGTGAAGGCGTCGTCGCCGATGGCCGTGGTGGTGCCCGGCGCGACCACGTCGGTCCCGGCGAACAGCGGCACGCCGTTCACCGGCACGACGATGGCCGGCCCGATCTTGCCTTTCTGGCGGTAGGCGGCCGCCGAGAACATGGTGTCCTTGTTCGGATACCACTCGACGCTCAGGTTCTGGTTGGTGTTGGACTGGCCTTGCAGCGCCGGGTTGCCGAAGGTGCCGCAGCTCATCTCCTGGGCGTCGCCGATGTCGTCGTTGAAGCGCTGGTCGAGCGTGCAGGTGCCGGCCGCCAGCAGGCGGCTGGCCGGCGGGTTGGCCACGGTCTTGGCATGGTTGTAGCGCACCACGACCTGGTCCGGCACCACCCACATGGCCAGGTTGTAGATCGGCAGGAAGGACGTGCGCTTGGACGACAGCTGGACGTTCTGGGTGGTCTGGTAAGTCACGATGCCGGCGGCCAGGTCCGGCTGGTCCGGGTTGAACTGCGCCGTCTTGACGATCGACCTGAAGGTCATGTTGCCGGTGCCGCGCACCTTGGTGCGCACGTAGCGCCAGCCCATGTTGCCTTCGATTTCCCAGCCGAAGGGCAGGGCGCGGTCGGTGAACGGGATGCGGTCGATGCCGAAGTCGCCCATCAGGTAGAAGGCGTCGCTGCGCTCGCGCACGCGGCTGACCGGCTGGTCGTACAGCTTGCCGTCGCTGCCCACGCATTGCTTGACGCAGTCGAAGTTGACGTTGGGGACGCCGGCCATCGAGAACACCTTCTGGACGTCGATCTGGGTCCAGTTCTCGATCAGCTCGGACGGCCGGCCGGACGCGCCGTTGAACAGCCGCGTATCGGTGGCCGGCGAGTGCATCGCGGCGTTGATGATGTCCTGCACCTGCTGCTGGGTCAGCACGATCTGGCCGTCGCGCGTCGGGACGGCCGTGTTGGCGCCGTTGGCGAAGGCATTGAAGCCATACTGGCACCTGGTGGCGCTGTTCTGCGACGCCGGGGTGTCCTGGCAGCCGACGATGTTGCCGCGCAGGCGGTTGCCCGGTACCACGACGGCCGGCACATAGCCAGGCTGCCCGAGCGTGCCGACCGCGGCCTGGGCGGTGTAGCCGCCGATGCCCCAGGAATCGATGGCCGTGTCGCGCAGGTTGGCGCCGGCCTTGATGCGCTTGAAGAAGGGGATCGTCTCGGGCAGCGCGTAGGTCAGGTCGAGCTTGGCCGTGCGCTCGCCGGTCTCGCTGATGCGCGGATCCCACTGGGTGTTGAAGGTGCGGGTCAGTTGCGGCGATGTGGGGGTGGTCGGCGCCAGCAGCGCCGACGCCTTGTTCCAGTCGTCCAGGTTGACGCCCGGCGGCACCGAGTAGGCCCAGATCCCGCTCGGCGCCATCGTCAGCGTGGACTGGCCGATGGTGTAGCCCCATGCGGTGCGCATGTCGCCGCGGTAGTACTTCGAATCCGAGTCGCCGACGAAGAATTCGGCCGTCAAGCCCTCGTTCTTGTAGCTGCCGCCCAGCTGCAGGTAGCGGGTGGTGGTGCCCATGTTGTTGTAGATCTGGTCCACGCCGACGCCGGCACCATCCACTGTGAATCCGGTCACGTGGTGGGTCGAGTCCACGACGACGGAGCTGGGCAGCACGTTCATCACCGCGCCGTTGATCAGCGGCTTGTTGGCGAAATAGCTGTAGGTGTTCGGGAAAAGGTAGCGGCCGGAACCCGGTGTGGCGCTGCGCACGTTGGCGGCCGAGTCGGTGTAGCCGGTGTCGTTCAGCGCCACGTTGCCCAGGCTGTAGGTCAGGAAGTTGTCGTCGACCTGGCGTTTGCTGTAGCTGCCCTTGGCGTACACGGTCAGCTTGTTGTCGACCTTGAAGTCGGCGCGCAGGTCGAGATTCTTGCGGGTGTCGACCTGGCGCTTGACGAAGTAGCGCACCAGGGCCGGGATGTAGTCGTCCCACTGGTGCAGGCAGGACAGCTGTTCGTTGGAGCGCAGGTTGACGGCGGCGTTGCGGTTGGCCGTGGACAGCGGCGCGATCTGCGGCGAATTGGTGGCCAGGGTCGGGAAGGCCGCGAAGCAGGCGGCCTTGCTCTGGGCGGCAGCTGACTTGGTGACGATTTCCTGCGGCGTGGCCGCGGTGTATACATAGCCGCCGCTGCCGGTGAGCACGTTCACCGGCTTGGTCGAGTCCGGATTGGTGAGATCGAGCGTTTCGGGGTGGTAGGTGAAGGTCTTTTCCGGCGACTGGTCGAAGTCGACCATCCTCATGTAGCCGGTGTTGCCGCTCGAGGAGGTCTGGAACTGGTGCGACTCGTTGGACAGCTTGATGCTCGATGCATTCATCAGCACGCCCAGGCGGCCGTCCAGGAATTTCTTCGACAGGATCAGGTTGGTGTCCGGATCCCATTTCTTGTTCAGGTTGGTCTGGGTGCCGGCCACGCGGATCGAGGCGAAGGGCTTGTCGAAATCCAGGCCGGTGCGGGTCTTGATGATGATGCCGCCGCCCAGCGAGCCTTCGGTCATGTCGGCGGTCGAACCCTTGACCACGTCGACGCTCTTGATCAGGTCCGCCGAGAGCTGGCGGAATTCGGTACCGCGGCCGTCGCCGCCGCCGTTCATGTCGGTGCCGCCGGCCGAGGACACGGCCTGGCCGTCCAGTTCCACGCGCGTCAGTTCCGGGCCGTTGCCGCGCACCGACACGCTGATGCCCTCGCCATAGTCGCCGCGGTCGACCGCGATGCCGGCCATGCGCGAGATCGCCTCGCCGACGTTGCGGTCGGGGAGGGTGCCGACGTCTTCGGCGACGATCGAATCCATCGCGGTGGCGGCGTTCTTCTTGCGGCCGATGGCCGATTGCTGCGAACGCCGGGTGCTGACGATCACCTTGGCGATGGCGCCATCGGCTGGGGCGTCGGCCTGTGCGGATGGGTTGGGATTGGGCTGCGGCGTGCTCGATTGCTGGGCGATGGCGCCATGGCTGGCCACCAGCGACACCAGCGCAAGGGACACGGCATAGCTCATACGGGTAGGCCGCAAGCGGCCGGATGGCATATCACGCATTCTCTGTCTCCTGTTGTTTTAATGGGCGAGCGGGTCGCCCGACGGAGACACGCCGCGCAGGAATTGTAGGGTTCTACTTCCCTACAATACCGGCGGCGCTGTAAATACTCACGCGCTTGAGTGGTATGCCGTGGCGTTATCGGTCGTGATGCAAATTGATATCGCAGCCACGCAGGGTCCTGGCCGCCGCCACCATGTTGGCCAGCGCCGGCACCACTTCCTCCCAGCGCCGCGTCTTGAGCCCGCAATCCGGATTCACCCACAGCCGTTCGGCCGGAACACGCCTTGCCGCCTTGCGCATCAAGTCCACGATATGCTCGCGGCTCGGCAGGTTCGGGCTGTGGATGTCGTACACGCCCGGTCCGATCTGGTTCGGGTACGCAAAGTCCTCAAACGCGTCCAGCAGTTCCATGTTCGAGCGCGCCGTCTCGATCGTGATCACGTCCGCATCCATGGCGGCGATGGCCTTGACGATGTCGTTGAACTCGGAATAGCACATGTGGGTGTGGACCTGGGTGGCGTCCTTCACCCCATTGGCGGCGATGCGGAAGGCATCGACGGCCCAGGCGAGATAATCGTCCCACTCGGCGCGGCGCAGCGGCAAACCTTCGCGCAGGGCCGCTTCGTCGATCTGGATCAGGCGCACGCCGGCCGCTTCCAGGTCCAGCACTTCGTCCCGGATCGCCAGGGCCAGCTGGCGGCAGGTGAGGGCGCGCGGCTGGTCGTCGCGCACGAAGGACCAGTTCAGCATCGTGACCGGGCCGGTCAGCATGCCCTTCATCGGCTTGGCCGTCAGCGATTGCGCGTACGCCGTCCACGCCACCGTCATGGCGCGCGGGCGGCGCACCTCGCCGAACAGGATCGGCGGCTTGACGCAGCGCGAGCCGTAGGATTGCACCCAGCCGTGGCGGCTGAAGGCATAGCCGTCCAGTTGCTGCCCGAAGTATTCGACCATGTCGTTGCGCTCGGCCTCGCCGTGCACCAGCACGTCCAGCCCCAGCGCTTCCTGCTCGCGCACGCAGCGCGCGATCTCGCCCTTCATCAGCGTGGCGTAGGCATCGTCATCGAGCTCGCCCTCGGCGTGGCGCCTGCGGGCCTGGCGGATGTCCGGCGTTTGCGGGAAGGAGCCGATGGTGGTCGTCGGGTAGGGCGGCAGGTCGAGCAGGGCGGCCTGCGCGGCGGCGCGCGCTTCGTACGCGCTGGCGCGCTGGGCCAGCGAGGGATCGATCGCCTCCACGGCCGCGCGCAATGCCGCATCGACCACGCGCGGCGAGCGGCGCCGGCTCTCCACGGCGGCGTGGTTGGCGACCAGCGCTTCCTGCACCGGCACCCGTCCGCGGTTGAGGGCGGTGCCGAGGATGCGCAGCTCTTCCAGCTTCTGCAGCGCAAAGGCGAGCCAGGCGCGCACCTCGCGGTCCAGCTCCGCTTCCTGCTCGAGGTCGACCGGCACGTGCAGCAGCGAGCACGAAGGCGCGATCCACAACCGGTCGCCCAGCACGCGGTGCACCGGGTCCAGCCATTCGAGCGTGGCGTGCAGGTCGGCCTTCCAGACGTTGCGCCCGTCGATCACGCCCAGCGACAGCACGCGCTCCGCCGGCCAGGCCTGCAAGGCCGGTTCGACGTCCTCGCGGCCACGGATGGCGTCGAGGTGCAGGCCGTGCACGGGCAGGCGGCAGGCCAGCGCCAGGTTGTCGCCGAGGCGGCCGAAGTAGGTGGCCAGCAGCAGTTTGGCCGGCGCGGCTTGCAGGGCGTCGTAGGCGGTGACGAAGGCCTGGCGCCAGTCGGCGTCCAGCTCGGTGACCAGGATCGGCTCGTCGATTTGCACCCACTCGGCGCCATGCGCGGCCAGTTGGGCCAAGAGTTCGGCATAGACCGGCAACAGGCGCGGGAGCAGCGCAAGCCTGCTCGACCCGTCCGTGGCCTTGGCCAGCCACAGGTAAGTCACCGGTCCGATGATCACCGGCTTGGCCGCCACGCCCTGGGCGCGAGCTTCGTCCAGCTGCGCCAGCAGGCGCGCGGCGTCCAGGCGGAAGCTGGTGTCTTGCGCGACTTCAGGCACGATGTAGTGGTAGTTGGTGTCGAACCACTTGGTCATCTCGCCGGCGTGCACGCAGCCGCAATCGCCGTCGTGCGACGAACGGCCGCGCGCCACGCGGAAGCAGGCGTCCAGCGTATCGCCGCCGTGGACGTGGGCGCGGGCCGGCACGTTCCCCAGCGTGAAGCTCATGTCGAGCACCTGGTCGTAGAAGGAAAAATCGCCGACCGGGACCAGGTCGATGCCGGCCTGCTGCTGCCAGTGGCGGCGGCGCAATTGGGCGCCGGTGGCGAGCAGGGCGTCGCGCGGCGTGCTCCCGTTCCAGTCGGCTTCGAGTGCGGATTTCAGTTCGCGGCGCGCGCCGATGCGTGGAAAGCCGAGGTTGTGCGTGGTGACCATGATGCAGCTCCTGTTATCAATGCGGCCATCATAGTGGCCGGCATCCATGAGCAGAAGTGGTAAGATTTCATCGATCCATTAATTCTGTTCATAGATATGATCGAGCGCATCCACCTGCAAGTCATCCGCGAAGTCCAGCGCCAGGGTTCTCTCACCGCCGCGGCCGAGGTGCTGCACCTGACCCAGTCGGCGCTGAGCCACACCGTCAAGAAGCTGGAACAGCAACTGGGTACGCCGGTCTGGACGCGCGAAGGCCGCCACCTGCGCCTGACCCAGGCCGGCGATTACCTGCTGGGCCTGGCGAACCGCGTGCTGCCCCAGCTCGAGCATGCGGAAGATCTCATGCAGCAGTACGCGAAGGGGCAGCGCGGCACGCTGCGCATCGGCATGGAGTGCCATCCCTGTTACCAGTGGCTGCTGAAGGTGGTGTCGCCCTACCTGGCCGCGTGGCCGGACGTGGACGTCGACGTCAAACAGAAATTCCAGTTCGGCGGCCTGGGCGCGCTGTTCGGCTACGAGATCGACCTCCTGGTGACGCCCGACCCGGTGCACCGGCCGGGCGCGCGCTTCGAGCCGGTGTTCGACTACGAGCAGGTGCTGGTGGTGGCAAGCGGGCACCGGCTGGCGGGACGGCCTTATGTAGCGCCGCAGGACCTGGCCGAGGAAATCCTGATCACCTACCCGGTGGCGCTGGAGCGCCTGGACATCTACAACCTGTTCCTGCTGCCGGCGGCTTGCGCCCCGAAGCGCCACAAGGTCATCGAGACCACCGATATCCTGCTGCAGATGGTGGCGGCCGGACGCGGCGTGAGCGCCTTGCCGCGCTGGCTGGTAAAAGAATACATGCCGCGCCTGCCGATCGTGCCGGTGCGCCTGGGCGAGCGGGGCATCGCCAAGCAGCTGTTCCTGGGCGTGCGCGAGGGCGAGACCGGGATCGATTACCTGCAAGCCTTCGTGGAGATGGCGCGCAGCACCGAGCCGGTGGCGTGATTAGCGTGCGGCGAACAACATCATCGCCGCAGTCCCCAGCAGCACGACGCTGAACAGCATGCGCAGGCGCGCTTGCGGGAACTGGTGCGCCAGCTTGACGCCCCAGGACACGCTGAGGATGCCGCCCAGTGCCATCGGCAAGCCGATCGACCAGCCCACGTGGCCTTCCTGCGCATACGCGACCAGCGCGATCAGCGCGCCCGGCGCCGCCAGCGCCAGGCCCATGCCCTGGGCACGGGTCTGCTTCATGCCGAACAGGCTGACCAGCGCCGGCACCACGATCAGGCCGCCGCCCACGGTGAAGATGCCGGACATGGCGCCGCTGAACATGCCCAGCACCGGCAGGGCGGCGCGCGGCATCGGCTTCGCCGCCTCTAGCGTTTCGCCGGTACCCTTGTGACCGCGCCCGAAGTAGATGCCCAGGCCGATCAGGAACAAGGCAAAGGCGATGCGCAGACGGCCGGCGTCGATCCCGGCCGCCAGGCGCGCGGCAATATAGGTCGTGACCATCGCGAACACGGCGATCGACGCCACCGAGCGCAGGTCGATGCGGTTGCGCTGGTGGTAGCGCCAGAAGCCGAGCAGCACGTTGGGTGCGATCATCACCAGCGCCGTGCCCTGCGCCAGGTGCTGGTCCATGCCGTACAGATAGCCGAGCACGGGGATCGCGATCAGGCCGCCGCCGATGCCGAGCAGGCCGCCGGCCACGCCGAGCAGGGCGCCCAGGCCGAAGTTGAAGAGTGTATTGATGAGGGGGTAAGCCATGTGGGATCCTGCGGACAACCCGGCATTGTCGCACAGGGCCGGGCGGGCCGTGCGGCAGGGCTGGCGCTTTTGGTCTATGCTGGTCTCATGGATACCACCGACAAACCCGCACATGTTGCCATCGTCACCGGCGCCGCCGGCGGCATTGGCCTCGCCACCTGCCGCCGCTTCCTGCGCGACGGCGCCTGCGTGATGCTGGCCGGCCGCCACCAGGACAAGCTGGACGCCGCCGTCGCCGAGCTGGGCAAGGACGCCGACCCGGCGCGCATCGCCACTTCGGTCTGCGACGTGTCCAAGGAAACGGACGTCGCGGCCACCGTGGACGCCGCCATCGCCCGCTTCGGCCACTGGAACATCGTGGTCAACAACGCCGGCCTGATGGAATTCAAGCCGATCGAGGAGCAGACGCTCGAGGATTGGCAGCGCGTGCTGGGCGTCGACCTGATGGGCGCCTTCTTCTTCACCAAGCAAGCCTTTTTGAAGATGCCGCAGGGCGGGGCGGTGGTCAATGTCTCGAGCGTGCATGCGGTCGAGACCGAGCCGCTGGTCGCGCCCTATGCTGCGGCCAAGGCGGCGCTGCTGTCCCTCACGAGGTCAAGCGCGCTGGAGGGCAAGCCCAAGGGCATCCGCGTCAATGCGGTGCTGCCGGGCGCGGTCGATACGCCCATGCTGTGGGACAACCCGAACGTCAAGTCCGGTGAGGAAGTCATCGACAAGGCCGACGTCGGCACGCCGGACGACATCGCCAGCGCGATCGCCTTCCTGGCGGGGCCCGATGCCGGTTTCGTCTGCGGCGCTTCGCTGCACGTCGACGGGGGCAGGCTGGCAAAGCTGTGAATGGTAGACTGGCGGGACCGTGTTTCTGCAACCGCTTTTGAAAGGCCAGCCATGAACAAACCGATCGCCGCCCTCCTTGCCAGCGTCCTGATGCTGGCGGGTGCCACCCATGCCCAGGAGCCTGCCGCCAACGCCGCCGCCGTCAAGGCCGCCACGGACGCCGCCACGCGCTGGCTGGCCCTGGTCGACGCCGACAAGTGGGACGAGACCTGGAACCAGCTGGCAGCCGCCGGCCAGTCCGCCGTGCCCAAGGCCGCCTGGAGCAGCGGCATGACCGAGATGCGCCAGGGCATCGGCAAGGTCCAGTCGCGCAAGCTGCAATCGGCCGATTTCACCCGCAACGTGCCGGGCGCCCCGGCCGGCGAATACGTCGTGATCCGCTACGCCAGCGACTTCGCCAACAAGCCGGGATCGGCCGAAATGGTGGTCCCGATGAAACAGCCGGACGGCAGCTGGAAAGTGTCGGGCTACTTCGTGCGCTGAGCACGCTTGAAGGCCGTGTCGCAGGGCCTATGCTGAAAGGATGACATCATCCTTGCGGAGGCACGACATGACCGACATGAAAAGCGACGTGGTCGATCACTTCAAGGCCACATTGAGGGGCCCGCTGCTGCAACCGGGCGACGCCGGCTATGATAGCGCCCGCACGATCTGGAACGCGATGGTCGAACGGCGTCCCGCCTTCATCGCGCGCTGCACCGGCACGGCGGACGTGCTGGCCGCGGTCGCCTTTGCGCGCGCCCACGGCCTGCCGCTGGCGGTCAAGGGCGGCGGCCACAATATCGCCGGCAATGCCTTGTGCGACGACGGCCTGGTCATCGACCTGGGCCTGATGCGCGGCGTGCGCGTCGATCCGGAGGCGCGCCTGGCCGTGGTCGGCGGCGGCGCCACGCTGGGCGACGTCGACCACGAAACCCAGGCCTTTGGCCTCGCCGTCCCGACCGGCATCAATTCCACCACCGGCATCGCCGGGCTCACGCTGGGCGGCGGCTTCGGCTGGCTGAGCCGGATACTGGGCCTGACGGTGGACAGCCTGGTCGGCGCCGAGATCGTCACCGCCGACGGCGTGCGCCGCCACATCGGCCCGCGCCAGGAACCTGACCTGTTCTGGGCCATCCGCGGCGGCGGCGGCAACTTCGGCGTGGTCACCGAATTCGAATTCGCGCTGCACGCAGTCGGCCCCGAAGTCACGGCCGGCCTGGTCGTGTTTCCGTTTGGCGAGGCGGCCAGCGTCATGCGCCATTACCGCGACCTGGTGGCGGACCTGCCCGACGAAGTCTCGGTCTGGGCCGTGCTGCGGCGCGCGCCGCCGCTGCCCTTCCTGGCGCCGGAAGTGCACGGCCAGCCGATCGTCGCGCTGGCCGTCTTCTCGCCGCTGGCACCGGACCAGGCGATGCCGCTGATCGAACCGGTGCGCGGCTTCGGCCAGGTACTGGGCGAACACGTCGGCGCCGTGCCCTATGCCGCCTGGCAGCAGGCTTTTGATCCGCTGCTGGCGCCGGGCGCGCGCAATTACTGGAAGTCGCACAATTTCACGAGCCTCAGCGACGACGCCATCGACGCCGTGCTGCGCTACGCCGGCACGCTGCCCACGCCGCAGTGCGAGATCTTCCTCGGCCTGATCGGCGGGCGCGCCAACGTGCCGGGGCCGGACCTGACCGCCTATCCGCACCGCGACGTGCACATCGCCATGAACGTGCACGGGCGCTGGGACGACCCGGCGGACGATGACCGCGTCGTCGCCTGGGCGCGCGAATTCTTCGGCGCCGTCGCACCCTTCGCGGCGGGCAGCGTCTACATCAACTTCCTGACCCAGGACGAGGGGGCGCGTATCCGCGAGGCGTATGGCGGCAACTACGACCGGCTGGTGCAGGTGAAGCGGCGCTACGATCCGGACAATCTGTTCCGCTTCAATCACAACATCCGCCCCGATGCTTGAGCCTCCCGCCTGAGTCTCCCGCCTGAGGCGGGGCCGGGCGGCGGCCAGGCGCCGGTGCTACACTGGCGCCTGGCCATGATGAACCCCGCCGTCGACCTCCACCTGCGCAGCTACGGCCAGGTCCGCACCTCGGACCGGCACGACTTCGCGCAACTGGTGCTGCCCGTGAGCGGCACGCTGCTGCTCGAGGTCGCGGGACGCGAAGGGCGGCTCGACCCCTTGCGCGCCGCCTTCGTCGCCCCGCAGGCCTGGCATTCGCAGTGCAGCGCTTCGCCCAACCGTTCGCTGATCCTCGATCTCGACCTGGCCACGGTCGCGCCAGGGGCGGGCGAACGCCTGCGCGAGCAGCCCTTCCCGGCGCTCGGTCCGGCGGCGCGCAAGCTGGTCGAATTCATGGGTATCCTGGCCGGTGGCGGGAACGTCGCGCCCCAGGTGCTGCAGGGCTGGGTGCCGCTGCTGCTGGACACGCTGGCGCTCGATGCGCCGGCGCCGCGTTCGCGCCTGGCCGCGCTGCTGGCCCGGATCGAGCTCGAGCCCGGGCTGCCCTGGAGCACCGAATCGATGGCGCGCGCGGCCGGCCTGAGCGTGAGCCGCCTGCACGCGCTGTTCCGCGAAGAGCAGGGCAGCACGCCGCACGCCTGGCTGCTGGCGCTGCGCCTGGCGCGCGTGCGCGACTGGCTGGCGCACACCGAGGCCCCGATCGCCGAACTGGCGCTGCGCGCCGGCTTTTCCGAGCAGAGCGCATTGACGCGGGCGCTGCGCCAGGCCACCGGCATGACGCCGGCCGCCTACCGGCGCCAGTGCCGCGAGAGCGCGTCAAAGGCGCAGTAGGGCAAGTCAAGAAACCGCCGCAGCCGGCGTGCATAATGCCGGGCTCGGAGGTTATTTCCATGCATTCACATATCCAACCACGCAACCTGGGGCTCGGGCTCGCCTCGGGCGTCCTGGCCGGCGCCTTCTGGGGCCTGGTGTTCCTGACGCCGGAGCTGACGCAGGGCTTCCAGCCCATGCAGCTGTCCGCCGGACGCTACCTGGCCTACGGCTTGCTGGCTGCGGCGCTGGTGGCGCCATCCTGGCGCCGGCTGGCGGCCACGCTGCGCTGGCGCGAGTGGCGCGCGCTGATCTGGCTCAGCTTCACCGGCAACATCATTTATTACGTGTTCCTGGCCAACGGCGTGCGCGAGGGCGGCGTCGCCATGACCTCGCTGGTGATCGGCCTGCTGCCGGTGACGGTCACGCTGGCCGGCAGCCGCGCCAAGCACGCGGTGCCGCTGCGCCGGCTGATGCCCTCGCTGGTGCTGTCCGGAAGCGGCCTGCTGTGCATCAGCTGGCCGGCCTTGTCGAGCGCGCACCCGGGGTCGCTGATCGGCCTGCTGTGCGCGGTCGGCTCGTTGGTGTCCTGGACCATCTACGCGGTCGGTAACAGCCGCTGGCTGGCGCGGATCGAGCACGTGTCCGCGCACGAGTGGAGCCTCTTGACCGGCGTCGTCACCGGGCTGCAGGCGCTGGTGCTGGCGGTGCCGGCCTTCGTGCTGGCGCCCGGCGACCACCCGCCGGCCCGCTGGCTGAGCTTCGCCGCCCTGATGGCCACCGTGGCACTGCTGTGCTCGGTCGTCGGCAACGCGCTGTGGAACCGTGCCAGCCGCCTGCTGCCGCTGACCATGGTCGGCCAGATGATCGTGTTCGAGACCCTGTTTGCGCTGCTCTACGGCTTCCTGTGGGAAGCGCGCTGGCCGACCGGACTCGAGAGCCTGTCCATGGTGCTGCTGGTGGCCGGGGTGCTGAGCTGCGCGTCGGCGCACCGGACCGAAAGGCGCGCCGAGCCGGCGGTGGCCGGTTCCTAGGTTCCATATGGCAATGGGATCGTTTCTTTCTGGAAACTTGTTATGGATAAGCACGTCACATTACATGGCGCTTATACGCCAATGCCGACTATGCAAGTAAAATGCATTCCTCCGAATGTATCCCTGTCCGCATTTCATGTCCGATAACACCCTGAGCTTCCTTGCCGGCGGCGGTCACACCGCCGAGCTGATCCGTGCTTTTCCTTGGGCCGGCACCGCCCTCGGACCGATCGGGGAATGGCCGGGCGGCCTCAAGACCGTGGTGGCGATGTTGCTGCGCTCGCCCGTGCCCATCGTCACGCTGTGGGGCGAGGACGGCTACATGATCTATAACGACGCCTATTCCGTGTTCGCCGGTGCCCGCCACCCGCAGCTGCTGGGTTCGAAAGTGCGCGAGGGCTGGGCCGAGATCGCAGCCTTCAACGACAACGTGATGAACGTGGTCATGAAAGGCGGGATCCTCAGCTACACCGATCAGGAACTGACGCTGCACCGCAGCGGCAAGCCGGAACAGGTGTGGATGAACCTGGACTATTCGCCGGTGACCTTCGAGGACGGCGGGATCGCCGGTGTGATCTCCTTCGTGGTCGAGACCACGGCCAAGGTGCGCGCCGAGCGCCACATCCAGGGCGAGCGCGCGCGCCTGGGCGCGATGTTCGAGCAGGCGCCCGGTTTCATGGCGCTGCTGACCGGTCCCGAGCACCGCTTCGACCTCGTCAACGCCGCCTACCATGAGCTGATCGGTGCGCGTCCCTGGAGCGGCCGCGCGGCACGCGAGGTGTTGCCGGAACTCGCCAGCCAGGGCTATTTCGAAAAGCTCGACCAGGCCTATGCCAGCGGCGTCGCCTTCACGGGCCAGGCGATTCCGTTCCAGCTCGAGCCGGGGGGCGGCACGCGGCCGCGCTACCTCGACTTCGTCTACCAGCCGCTGAAGGATGGCGAGGGCAAGGTGTTCGGCATCTTCGTCGAAGGTTCCGACGTCACCGAGCGTGTCCGGGCCGAATCGGCGCTGCGCGAGAGCGAAGCCAAGTTCCGCGCCTTCGCACAGGCGATGCCGCACCATGTCTGGACCGCGCCGGCCGACGGCCAGCTCGACTGGTTCAACGAGCGCGTCTACGAGTACACGGGCGCGCGCCCGGGCGAACTCGATGGCGACGGCTGGGCCGGCATCATCCATCCCGACGATCTCGCCACCGTCCAGCAGCGCTGGAGCGAATCGATCGGCGGCGGCACCCGCTACGAAGTCGAATTCCGCGTCCGCCGCCACGACGGCGCCTTCCGCTGGCACCTGGTGCGCGCGCTGCCGATGCGCGACACCGCCGGCCAGGTGGTCCGCTGGATTGGCAGCAATACCGACATCGAGGAGCAGAAGTCGAGCGCGCAGGCGCTGGTGACGCTGAACGCGACGCTGGAAGAGCAGGTGTCGGTGCGCACCGCCGAGCGCGACCGCATCTGGCGCCTGTCGAAGGACATCATGCTGGTGGCCGATTTCAATGCCCACCTGGCGGCGGTGAATCCGGCCTTCACCTCGATCCTGGGCTGGCGCGAACAGGACGTGATGGGCTCGTCCTTCCTCGACCTGGTGCACCCGGACGACGTGCAGCCGACCATCCAGCAGGTCGGTTCGCTGAGCAGCGGCGGCCACGTGTACCGCTTCGAGAACCGCTACCGGCGCCGCGACGGCAGCTATTGCACGCTGTCCTGGACCGCGGTGCCGGGCGATGGCCATATCCACGCGATCGGGCGCGACATCACGGCCGACCTGCAGCATGCGGAAGCCATGCGCCGCACCGAGGCCGCGCTGCAGCAGTCGCAGAAGATGGAAACCATCGGCAAGCTGACCGGCGGCGTCGCCCACGACTTCAACAACCTGTTGCAGGTCATTTCCGGCAACCTGCAGCTGCTGGCGCCGCAACTGGCCAACATGGCGCAGGCGCGCCGCCGCGTCGACAACGCGCTGGCCAGCGTGCAGCGCGGCGCCAAGCTGGCCAGCTCGCTGCTGGCCTTCGCGCGCAAGCAGCCGCTTGAGCCGAAGGTGGTCAAGGTCAGCCGCCTGATCACCGGCATGGAAGACATGCTGCGCCGCAGCCTGGGCGAGGAAATCGAGATCGAGACCGTGGTCTCGGGCGGCCTGTGGAGCACCTCGATCGACGTGGTCCAGGTCGAGAATGCGATCCTGAATCTGGCCATCAACGCGCGCGACGCGATGGAGGGTAGTGGCAAGCTCACCATCGAGGTCAACAACGCGCTGCTGGACGCGACCTATTGCGCCTCGCATCCGGACGTGACGCCGGGCCAGTACGTCGTCATCGCCGTCAGCGACACCGGCAGCGGCATGACGCCCGAGGTGCTGGAGCGCGCCTTCGAACCCTTCTACTCGACCAAGGCCGAGGGCAAGGGCACCGGCCTGGGCCTGTCGATGGTGTATGGCCTGGTCAAGCAGTCGGGCGGCCACATCAAGATCTACAGCGAAGTGGGCGAGGGCACCACGATCAAGCTCTACCTGCCGCGCACGCGCGAGGCGGAAGACACCTACGTGGCCCTGGACGTGCAGCCGGTGGTCGGCGGCACCGAGACCGTGCTGGTGGCCGAGGACGACGACGCGGTGCGCGCCACCGTGGTCGACATGCTGACCGAGCTGGGTTACCGCGTCTTGAAGGCCAGCGACGCCAGCGCGGCGCTGACCGTGATCGACAGCGGCATACCGATCGACCTACTGTTCACCGACGTGGTCATGCCCGGTCCGCTGCGCAGCCCGGAACTGGCGCGCAAGGCCAGGGAGCGCCTGCCGGAGGTGGCGGTGCTGTTCACCTCGGGCTATACCGAGAACGCGATCGTGCACGGCGGACGCCTGGACCGCGGCGTGGAGCTGATCGGCAAGCCGTACACGAAAGAAAGCCTGGCGCGCAAGATCCGCCATGTGCTGGCCAACCAGAAACAGAAGAACCTGGCCCGCGCCGCGCAGGGCGAGACCGCGGCCGCCGCCGCCGAGACCGCGCCGCCGGTGGCGCCGCCGCTGGAAGGCGGGGGCATGCGCGTGCTGCTGGTCGAGGACGAGGCCGAGATCCGCGACAACACGCGCGACATGATCGAATTCCTCGGCCATGAGGTGATCGCCGTCGCCAGCGCCGAGGAAGCGATGCAGCGGCTTTCGCTGGACATCGACCTGCTGCTGACCGACCTCCAGCTGCCCGGCATCCAAGGCAACGACCTGGCCCAGCTGGCCAAGGCCCAGTTCCCGCACATGAAGGTGCTGCTGGCCAGCGGCTTCGGCGGCATGCCGCCGATGGCGGGCGTGGACACGCTGCCCAAGCCCTACACGCTGGAAGACCTGCGCGCGGCGCTGCTGGCGCTCAACGCCACCGCGGCGTAGGGTTCGGTGGGCACCCCGTTCCCACCACGATACCCTCTCAGTTCACCAGGTCGCGCGCATTCGCCACCTGGCCGCGGTAGGCATCGAAAATGGCGCGCAGCGCGTCGGCCATGGTCACGCCAGGGGCCCATTCCAGGTCCGATTGCGTGTTCTCGATCTTCGGCACGCGGTTCTGCACGTCCTGGTAGCCGGCACCGTAGTAGGCGCCCGAGCTGGTCTCGACGATCTGCACCTTTTGCGCGCCGGCGGCATATTCCGGGTACTCGGCGGCGAGTTTCAGCATCATGTCGGCCAGCTCGCGGATCGAATAGTTATTCGTCGGGTTGCCGATGTTGTAGATCTGGCCGGTCGCCTTGCCATCCTTGTTCTCGATGATCTTCATGAGCGCCGAGATGCCGTCGTCGATGTAGGTGAAGGCGCGCTTTTGATGGCCGCCGTCGACCAGCTGGATGGCTTCGCCACGCACGATATGGCCGAAGAACTGGGTCAGCACGCGCGAGGAACCCTCTTTCGGGGTATGGATCGAATCCAGGCCGGCGCCGATCCAGTTGAACGGACGGAACAGCGTGAAATTCAGGCCTTCCATGCCGTAGCCCCAGATCACGCGGTCCATCAGCTGCTTGGCGCAGGCGTAGATCCAGCGCGGCTTGTTGATCGGGCCGTAGACCAGTTCCGAGTTTTCCGGGTCGAATTCGGCGTCGCGGCTCATGCCGTACACTTCCGAGGTCGACGGGAAGATCAGGTGTTTCCTGTATTTCGCGGCCGAGCGCACGATCGGCAGGTTGGCTTCGAAGTCGAGTTCGAACACGCGCAGCGGTTCCTTCACGTAGGTCGAAGGCGTGGCGATGGCCACCAGCGGCAGGATCACGTCGCACTTCTTGACGTGGTACTCGACCCACTCCTTGTTGATCGT
>Ga0265797_10000433_pt1 | contig 76963 bp, 58 predicted proteins | sample P2T30metagenome_FD_192433 | JGI IMG/M metagenome (GOLD analysis project Ga0265797, IMG submission 192433) | Plant litter microbial communities from East Loma Ridge, Irvine, California - P2 T30 | ecosystem: Environmental > Terrestrial > Plant litter > Unclassified | place: USA: California...
ATAACACGAATGGTGCTGTACAGTAGCAGCGGGTGGGAGCAGCAGCAGTTAAGAAGGCAGATGAAATGCACGATCAATAACTCCAATACTTTCTTCACGACTTTCCAATCTTCATGATCGGCTACTTTCGCAAGCACTTCACTTTAGATTTCCGCACTGATCAATATTACAGACATATTTTACAACATTACAGCTCTCATCGCCAACGAAACAATCACCTCGATAACTCCTAATTGCCAACATCGCTATACTGGCAAGTCACGTAAATCGCGCCAACTTTCCCGAATACTACAAAATACTAAAAATCGCTCAGGAAACGGCAAAAACTACCAGAATCAAGTCACCCAGCAACGAGAACAAGAAAAGCGCGCCAATTTCGCGTTTCTGCGAACCGAGCGCTGCTTCTGGGGTGGCTGGCTGGCTTGCTGGGAGAATCAGATCCGTGCTTTTTGAACTTGCGACTCTCGGGCTCTTGAATTCCTGGACGACGAAGAGATGACGATGCGCTAGTTGTATCGAGATGGGTAATGCTACGTTGACAACGGAAACGCTGGTTGTTAGGTGTACTGCGGTGGAGCACGGTCTTGTTGAGATGGAAGAAAAGGCGGTCTGGTCTGTCTTGTCTGGTCGGTGTGGAGATTGTTTGAAATGCAGGCCGAATGGCTTGGTTGCTTCATTGAGTGCCCGTGCTGTGCGTTAAAATGTCAACTACTGCTACTGCTACCTTACTTGTCTGCGGCCATTGTGACTCGCAACGCCTTGCGCTGGCTTGATGTGACGGGCATGAGGTATGCAATTTCAAAAACGCCAGAGACTCCCGACTGGTGCAGTGTTCTCCTTTCTCCTCGCCTTCCTTCCATGCGTGTGATTCCAGCTCCTTGCCAGGAGGGCAAAAGAACTCCAAAGTGCTCCTTCAAATCGCACGTTCGCCACTACGATTCCTCATCTCCAGTCTCCCATGCTTCCACCTCGTCCACAGCGCCAGGTCGCTCGGGTCCAGTGGCGTATTTCGATTCGGTGTCGTGGATGTGGATGATCGCTTTGCCGGGGATGGCGGCCACGGCCTTCCTCCACTCCTCAAACTCTTCCTGTGAGCGCACGAGGAAGCCGAGCAGCATGCTTGGATCCAGTTCTGCGATTCCAAGCTTACGGACCCGGCGCGTGTGGCATGATGCGATATCCTCGGGTGATGGGTCCAGTGGTAGCGCAGATCGTGTTGAGTGCGGGTCGAGGTAGAAGAAGGACTGCCCACCTTGATGGCCGATGAAGTAGTGTGAGCTCGCGGGCCGGCCACCAGCAATGCCGACGCATTGTGGGAGTTCTAGCGTAGCGGCGAGGGCGGCGTGGTAGACTGGTGTGATGCGGTCGATTCCTAGACGAACGCCGAGGAGGATCAAGGTTGGATGAAAGGCTTCGGATGAGTCGGAGGTGGCGGCTGCAATCAGAGAGTCGGCGTAGATGTCACTGTCGTTGGGCCTGACGTATACATGAAGATCTGATGTGGGAGTCTTCGAAGCAAGAGCTCTGCATGGCTTGTCAGTAATTGTTTGATGTAATCTAGGAAAGCTAAACTTACTGGATGCAGTTGGCAGTGGCGCTGGGACCGAACCACTCTCCGGGATGTTTGCCACAGGCTTCAGCGCCGTGTTCGACAAACTTGTGTATCGAGAAGGGAGCTTCTGGCGCATCGGCGAACAAAGTAAGTAGAGCCTTGTGTTCTTGCTCTCGTTGGCCAAAACGCCAGTCTCGTCCGAGCTGGAGGAGAGCAAATGTATTGGCAAGCATGGACTGACCACTGCGAATCATACAGCCCCAGCCAGTGTCGCTGGTGAAGGATCCTGGGTTGGCCAGGTTACGTAGCTTGGTAGAGAAGGACATGGCTGATGTTGCCGCAGGATCGCTTGACTTCAGTATAGGCGGGAAGTTGCTGCGGTAGGTGAGCCATACGCGAGACTGCAGGTCGTCGAGGAACTCTGATGGCCAGCCTAGTGCTTCTTCTTCAGCCCGCGAGAGCTCAGCCTGGCTCTTAGAGGTCGGATCCTCGCTTTGCTGTGCGGGTTCAGTATCCTTGATGTGCGATGCAGCCGTGTCCACACCAGAGTCAGCTTGTGATGTACCGGAGTCAGAGTGCGCGGACGGCGAAGTGCCACTCGGCTTGGACAAGCGAGGGTGCTGGTAGCGAGAGTCGTATGAGCGGCCCAGACACCAAATCTGAGATGGATCCTCGTTCTTAGGCAGCGGATCCCAGAAGTACTGGACAACCTTCTTGCTGAAGCGGGTGAAGTCGTTGTTGGCCATGAGTGGCTAACACGCTTACCAGCGGGAGCAGGACAAAGTGGAAGATAGTATAGGAGCGGTTACGAATGTGAGAGAGACAGGAAAGCGGTAGCGCGGTAGACTGGTCACAGGATGTGGTGTCAGTAGTAGTAGGTGGACATGCGGCGTGATCAGAGCTCAGGCGTGGCGTAGCGTTGATAAGGCTCGCCCTGGTGGGGAAGATGGCTGGCAGGCAGGCAGGCAGGCAGAGGGATGATGTGCTCCAGACTCTCGCAAAGGGTAGTGAATGAACCCTCCACGCGAGCAGCAAGCGGTATGATGAGGTGCAAACAGTGGTGGCAGCAGACAGGTGCGTATGTGTGTACAGCAGACGGGCTGGAGTGTCAACAGCACAGGTGCCTGGAGTCAGATGGCATCACAGCATGCGACCAGGCCGGGCCCACGGCACATCCCCCGCCGAGCTCAAAGGCAGATGCAGGGTCGCGCGGATACTTATCGATTGCCGGGCGCAAAGATGCAGATCCACTCATACAGCGCAGGCGTCATACTCTCTCACTCTCAGCCAGTGCTTTGTCCACACGTGCAAGCAGACTTACACCCTCTCCCGAGACTTTCTCGCCTCAAACACGCCTCACTCATCCTCTTTCTCCTTATCCATTGCGCGTTTGCTGGTGCTGGGTCGCTTGCTACGCTCCTCTCGCCGTGTAAACATTCAATCCCTCGCATTCGACTTTTCGCCCTAGACCGATCTAGTACCGCATCTCGAATTCGCCACAAGCTGCTCCAATGCCCAAGAAGAAGGGCGGCAAGGTGCAGGGCCGCGCGAAGCAGAAGGCCAAGGCACAGAATGTACATTCAGCAGGCGGCAAGCCAGCGTGGATGAAGAAGTTTGCCAAAAGCTTCGATGACGGTCCGTCGCTCCTGCCCTGCCGTCACGTTCACATGCCAATTTCACACACCCTCCCCCACCCATCCGCCCTTCACCACCTGCAAGGCACCGTTTGCTGAGACTCTATTCTACCACAGGCGACAACGACAACAACGGCCCAATGTTTCGCGGCTTTGCACAGCGCTCCGGCGAGTCCACTCCCCGCGATGCTGGGCTGAAGCTACGCCACCAAGCTATCTCTTTCGTCAGCGCTGGCACAAACACCCCGGTCGAGAAGAAGGAGGGTAACATGCTTGAAGAGGCGGACATTGTCGCTGCTCTAGACGAGGAAGATGACGACGACGACGATCTTGAGGACGAAGCAATGGAGGACAATTTGATCGACGGCCTTGACAACTCCGCCATAGACAACACACTGGTCACAGATACCGACGTGGAGATCTCTCGCGATACCAAGGCCATGCACATCCACGAACATATGCCGGCGCCCATAGCCTCTCTCGACGGAGCCATGGACACATTACCCGATGTTGCACAAGCATCCTCGAGCAAGCCTCCATCTCCACCACAAGAAGAGGCATTCTCATTCGTCATCGACACTGAAGGCGATCCTTCGCTGAGCCGCCCTCACCACTCCAACGCCAAAGTTCCCGTACGTCCAGCATCCCCAACACCCTCAGACTCCAGCGAAGAGGTCATTCTTTTCCACGGTCGCAACAGGCCGAAGGTGGTCGACGATCCAGTGACCTCTTCACGCAACTCCTCAGCGCGCCGTCAACCACCTCCGGCTTCCAAGCCGTCAAAGCCCGTTCAGCAGGCTACACCAAAGGTTGCTACACCACAGCCACAAGCTACCGAAGCCCACATGACAGATGCGTTGCTTGCTGCGCTCGGACAAGCAGTACCACAAGGACCACAGGCCAGTGGATGGGGCGCGAAGGCGCCCAAATGGGACCAGCAGCTGCAAACTGCACCCACCGACTTTGCCCCAGCGCCTCCTGGTTCATGGTGGAAGAACAAGGGCATGCCAAGACCTGACCTGGGCCCTTCGTCTGAGGAGAAGTTGGCGTTCGACGCTGCTGCACCGAAAGTGTCAAAGGTTGCTTTCGCGCCTGCCACAGAGAATGACAAAATCGCCACCGCAAAAGCCGAGTGGGACCAGGCTCTCCGGGAGAAGAAGCGTAACAAGAAGGCAGCTCAGGATCTTGACGATGAGTTCGAGACCGTAGACGAAGATGAGCCCAGTTCAAGTGCTGCGCCAAAAGTGGTAAATCGGGCCGTGGCACATGATCTAGGGGCAAAAACAAACAGGCGAGGCAAGCGTGGTCGCAAGCGCTCCAACAAGCTCCTTCGGGACTTACAAACTGACCAGACCGATGAGGATGAAGCAGCATACAACGATTACATGGAGAACCTCAAGGCACAACTTGAGGCTGACGATGATATGGAAATCATGGGTATCCGCTCAGCTGAGGGTGGCCCTTCGCTTGTTGTTGACGGCGAGGCTATCGACGAGAACGATGTCTTGGATCGCAGCACACGAGACGTCAACTTTGATGAGCTACGCATGATGGACACAGAGTCAGACGACTCCGATGATGAAGAGCTTGGCCTTGATATCGACGATCTCGAGGAAGACGATGACGATCTATCGGAGTTCGACTCCTCCGATCTCGAAAGCGAGCTGGCCTACAACGAGAAGGAGCAATGGGAAGACGAGGAAGATCTTCGTGAGCGTCGCATTGCGGCAATGGACGATGAGACGCTTGCGCGCCTATATGCGAAGCAGGCTGAGCTAGGCATCAGCGGCGATGACCTCGTGATAGACGATGGCAACTTCGTCGAGGACGACCTTGACGAGTTCGGTGATGTCGATGAAGCCAGGGCTGGTCTCGATTCTCTTGCAAACTCCTCCTTCGGACGATCAACAGCCAAGCGCAGTAGCAAAAAGCGTGGTGGCATGAACTTCCCAAATGCTTCTGCCTTCGCCGACACTCTCGACCAGTACGGCGATGCCGGCTTTGACATCATGGACTTTGACCGTCCTTCGCTCCGCCCCAAGCGTGGTGGACGCAAGGGCAAGATACCCCCCGAGCTGGAAGCGCTTTCCGACGATGAGCTCAAGGACGAGATGCTCGGTCACTGGTCCAATGATCGCGAGAAGAAGCGCCTGAAGAAGGCTGAGCGTGAAGAGCTGCGCCGTGAGGGTTTGCTCGGCGCCGGCGTGGCGAAGAAGGGCAAGGCCGACCTCAGCCAGAAGTACGTGCAAGGCATGACCGTCGTGCAGATCCACGAAGAGCTCCGCATCTTCCTGCAAGACGTCACCAAGACCACCCGTGCTTTCCCGCCTATGGACAAGCACGACCGCAAGAGCCTCCACGAGATTGCCAACGTCCTGAACCTCAAGTCTAAGAGCGTGGGTGCAGGCAAGAACCGCGCTCCAGTTCTCTACAAGACCAACCGCACCGCCGATTACACCGACGCGACATTCAACCGCATCACCGCCGCCGCCAACAAGGGCTTCCTAAAGAACTCGGCGTTCAAGGGCAAGAAGCCCAAGGGCGGCGCTGTCCCTAAGATGCAGAGAGGCGGCAAGGGTCGTGGCGCGGACACCAGCTCGACCGGTCTCAGGCACGGCGACGTCGTCGGCGGCGGCGCGAAGGAGATCGGTAGGGAGAACTTTGGCCACAGGCTCATGGAGAAGATGGGCTGGCAGACGGGTACTGCGCTCGGCAAGGATGGCAGCGGTATGCTCACGCCTGTTGAGCAGATTATGAGGACTGGCAGGAGTGGTCTTGGCTGAGCTGGGCTGTGGCTGTTGCTCTCCTGATTTCCTCTTTCCTCTTTCTTGCTTTCTCTTGTTCGCGCTCCTCGTGGAGGCTTCGCATTTGCATTACAGGAGCTTTGAATCGCATTGCATTACATCGCAAGCATATTGACCTCGCTCGGCGTTTTTAGCTTTACGATGGGTCCTCTGTTGAGGGAGGAATGAGGCCATGAATAGACGGCGGGGTTTGTCTCGCCCATAGTTCCGAGCTGGCTTCGCAAATGTAGCAGACGAAAATCGGCTTCGTGCCTTTCATGTATTTTCTTTCCTCTACCGTCAATGTCATGCTGTAAATATAGACTGGAGTGCTTGTCTTTTCAGTCTGAGACAATCCCGTTGCATACGTGTAGATATTGAGATCTTGGGCGTGAAGGCGCTCTATTGGGGTTGAGAGGGTTAGGGTCTCATCGAGATGAAGTGCTATCTCTCGCGCCGTGGGTATGTTGAGGATGTAGCAATTATAGGAGAGGTACTGTGAATCGTTATGATTATGATTGTGTTGGTGGTGTGTTGATCGGACGATTGTGTGTTGAGATATCGTGGTCGATAGTTGGAGATGGACTTTCAGTGAAACTGTCTACTCAAGTTGCGGCAGAAGGACCTTGTCCTTCTAGGCGATCACCAAGATTTCAATGACAACGACGATATGCAACGAGAACAGAGGTAACGGCGGCGAGGGACACACAAAGCGACATGATATACCATTGAGAACGATCGTGAAGACATTTGGAAACAGAGGAAGTCTTGAAATGTGTTTTGATGACAATACGAGCTATACGAGCGACTCCTCGCCTTTGCGGCCTGTGCGCCTCTTGAGATGCCCTCCGATCATGCTGTACAAAGTGAAAGAACTGCGCGCTCTGAATGATGACCCGTCTTCATGCGGCTGCTTCTCCTTCTCAATCGACTCCTGACTGTCCTCTTCTCAATGCCTCGTGCCCTTCGCGCTGTTCTCGGCGTTCGCGACTTTGCCAGTGAGAGAGCCGCGCCGTGGTAAATGTATCGAGTCTCAAATCTATTGCTCGAGTCAGCTTGAACGCAGAGAAAGAGAGGGCAAAGGTCAACTTACGATCAATCCTCGCCGACAGGCTCAGATTCAGATGAGCTGCCGAAGAACTCGCTTCACGACCTTGAACGTGAACAAGGCGAGAATGGTGGCGAAAACGAGACCGTAGAGGCGTTCGTCAAGTGAGGACAGAAAAGACTGTTGGCGTGGTATGCACTTTGCGCAAGCTCGCGTGCAACCGGCGCATGATGCGTTTCTCGGGAGGCATTCGTCGAATGTGAACGAGACAGGATCTAGATGCGGTATGCATCTGCCGGACCAGCAGGCGCGCACGCTCTCGGGGCATGATGTGTTTCTCGCGAGGCATTTCCACTGCATGTTGGGGCGTTGTGGAGGAGTCGAGAGTGGGATGGTCTTGTGGAGCCGAGTTGGAAATCTGAGAGTTTTGTGCGATGGTCAATTCGTTCTGCGGGCTTGAGGTGTTGGATGAGGACGAGGATGGGGAAGAGGAGCGACAGCACCATCGAGATGAAGCAAGTCGTATCAGCACCTCAAGTCGGCTTTGGGGAAGGAGGAAGCCTCATTGCCCACGGAAGGAAGCGACGCCCTGCAAACTTAACCTATGCGCCTTCAGACATCGTGCTACGCTGTCGACATGGTCTGCACCCGCCTCGTAAGCAAATCTCAGAGACTGACCGCCTCGCATCGAGCGCGGTAGCTCGGCTGAGACTGGTACGTGTGGTATTGCTTCCGAAGAAGATACCGGGCGTCGAGTGCAGCCATGTTGCGCGCTGCCAACGACATCTGCACCCGCCTCGTAAGCAAATCTCAGAGACTGACCGCCTCGCATCGAGCGCGGTAGCTCGTTTGAGACTGGTACGTGTGGTATTGCTTCCGTAGAAGATACCGGGCGTCGAGTGCAGAATGTCAGGCTTGAGGCTGAAGGCATTGAGGCTGTCGATGTCAGCGATGGCGCTCGTGGAGGGGAGCAACGTGAGAGACATACCATGTTGCAAGGCAAGGTGGACAGAAGCGAGTGGGCGAGGGTGAGAAGGTTGGTGTTGAGGGAAAGGTCTCGTCGAGGGAGGGCGGTGCCTTCTGTAGGGCGAGGGTGAGAAAGTTGGTGTTGAGGAAAAGGTCTCATCGAGGGAGGGCGGTGCCTTTTGTAAGGCGAGGTGCGCAGGGTCTCTCGGCATTAAGCTCATGTGACTCCGGATGACTCAAACTTGTGACACGCCGTTGTGGCTGTGCTGCAAACGGATGAGAAGTGAAGTGAAGTGAGGCCTCACTCACTGAGTGAACTCACTGAATGAACTCACCGCAGTGAGTGGCACCACCAAAGATCGTGCAATGCTACACCAGATGCAATGCCCAACAACGCTCAATATGGACATGGTTAGAAGAATTTTACGCCTGCTATGCCGTTACGACGTGTAAGAAACCGGCCTCAGCATTGTGCATATTCTGGGGAGACTAGTGACGACCGAGTAGAGCCAGCCATTGAATGAAGTCAACCATAAAATGAAGTGAGCCACCAAATGAAGTGAGCCATCGAATGAAGCCAGCCACTGAATGAAGCCAGCCACTGAATGAAGCTAGCCACTGAATGAATCTAGCCACTGGATGAAGTCAGCCACTGATGAAGTCAGCCATTGAACGAAGTTAGTCATCAGCTGAAGCTAACTATCATATGAAGTCAATCATCGAGTGGAGTTAGGCATTAAGTGAACTCGGCCGCAATTAGGATTCAATTCACTCTCCATCGTCACCCCACTGAGACTTCAGCTTCTGAGTCAGCCGCCCCACGCGCCAGCCGACAACACTCTCCATCTTGAGCAGAAAGTCAAGGCAGGCTTGCTGGTCGCCATGCTTCCGCAGACTTCCGCCCCAGACAGCCAGACAGTGATGTGCAGTGAACCAGGTGTTCTGCGCACGTGCATTCGAGCACGCAATGCCGACAACGTGTAGTAAGTGATGTCTGACTTGCTGCTCCATAGCTTGATGGTTGCGAGAGTAGTCGAGAAAGTTGGCCGAAGGCGTTCGAGACGAGATTGCAAATACCAGCTGTGCGATGTGGTAGTACTGCAGCGCCACCGCGTGGAACGAAGCTAGCATCCAGATTTCGGGCAGGTATCGGTGGGCAGCTGGGCTTCTTGCAAGATAGCGTATGGGTCGGAGCGATTCTGGTTTGAGGAGGTGCCAATCCGAGATCTTGGTCTTCATCTCTTCCGTAACAGACGGGTCTGTTGTGTCGACAAATGCATGCGTTAATAATTCGGCGAGCAAAAGCACCATGCGATTAGCCCAAGCGGCATCACCGTTGCCTTGAATCCATCGTGCATCTCGAAACATTGCAACGCTTGAACGTATGGATGTTTGTGTTACCAAGGACATGTAAATCTCCTCGCGCAAGCAGAGCCATGCAGTGGCTTCTCCAAGGCCGCCGGAGCTTATAAAGTCGGGAACATTGTCAAGGATCCGAGTAACGCCTTCGAGATGGAACCGCTTGTCTTCTTCTGTGGATGAGGTTAGAGAATGCGTACCACCGACTCTTGAAAAACTTACCATCCATCTCTTCATTCTGTCTCAAGATAGCAACAGCCGCCAAGACAGACTCGTCGACCGGTTGCGGGCCAGAAATAGCAGGTATGAGCAATTGCAAGCACAAGCTCTGATACTCGAGCGCAACGTGATCCTGATCTGGTTGCTGACGGTTCATGTGCCGTGACGAAAAAGCACATATAGCATAGAGCAAGACGGGCTCAGAGAGTGCACGTCTCGAGGCCTCAAGCTCGAACGTACGGCCGGGATCGGTGTCGTCTGCCCAGAGTGCCATGTTCTCTGTGTAGTTTCTGAGCAACATAGCTTCCATCTCGGATAACGGATGCGTGAGCTCGAGACGAGACGCTGCGGCATGGTCGGAATCTACTGATTGCGCCCATGGCGATACGTGAGTTTGCGACCCAGTAGCCGGAGACTGTCCCAAGATGGCCTCAGCGTGCGTCACTGGAACGTGAGGCGAGTTGTGATGAGAGGAGGGGCTCCTGATAGCTGAGAAGCTGTCCACGCTGGTCGTTGCCATGTACTGAGACTGCTCATGATCATCGTGCATCACTTGATCATTGCCGAAGCTTTCCACAGCGCCGTTGGAACCATCCTGTGGCTGGGAGAACACATACGACGATGTATCCGCGCTGTACAAGTCGATGATTCCAGGCGTCTCATCGTGGTAACGCAGAGTCGTCTTCGGCAAAGCCCAGACTTGACGAGCCGGGAAGTCTTGCACATCTCGGGACTTATGGCCCGAATGGTGCTTGAATATAATCGCTGGCGTCCGGACACATTCCATGCCAATCTTGTGGCATTCTCCGCAGACATCCTGGTAGAAGTCGCATCGGATCTTGCGAGCACGACATCCTTCACAGACTGGTAGCGGCTTCGGGACTGTGCCACTCATCACCAGGGTCAAGGCGGAGGATGTTGATGGAACATCGATGTCAGGACGATGTGTTGACTATAGGTGGACATCCTGTCTCGAAGATTGAAAGTGTAAAACGGTGGTAAGCAACTTCGGGAGGGGTTAGGGCAAGACGAGTCCTCACTTGGCAAAAACTTCGATTAAACTCTAACCCTAAGGTTGTGTCTACGTGTAAAGGGTACATGTGTATGTATCTGTTCATGTTCTTGTTGGTGTTGAATGATCGTTCGAGACCTGGTCTATTGAGTATACTTGGAGATTTGAACGCAACGTGTGTATGCTCATCGTGAATGCGAGCAAAATAACTGGAAATCTAGTACATCGATGACGAACCCGAACTATATATACGTAGCACCATATCTCGTGAGCATGTAACCCCAAACACCCTCTCATCCACACTTTATGCCTTGACTGCGTGGTCAGCAGGACCTCTGGCCTTCTCGCCCCGCTTGTACTCCTTCCTCCATTCCTCAGCGTACTTCACACCAAAGCCGTGCTCGAAGACCTGTCTGACCTCTTCCAGCGTCATCTGAGAAGCTTCCGGGAAGCAGAAGTAGACGAAGATCCAACCAATAACACAGAGACCAGCATAGAACCCGAAAGTGCCAGACGGTGTCATATGCTTCATCATGGTGAGGAAAGTAGCCGAAACCACAATGTTGGGACCCCAGTTGAAAACGTTGATCATCATTGTGCCCATTGCTCGGACTTCCATGGGCAGGAACTCGTTCGCTTGCCACGGGACACAGCCAAGGCCGGCGGCGTAGAAGGCTACGAAGAGGATCATTGCGACCAGAACGAGGTATGCAGGCCAGCCGACTTTGTCCGAGGTCAATTCGAGAGTCTTGTGGTCAATTGGAACCCAGACAAATGCAATGGCGGCGAGAAGGAGGCAGACAGGCATGCCCCACATGGTCCAAAGTAGAAGACGGCGACGGCCAACGCGATCGATGATGAAGATGCTCAAGACGGTGAAGATCCAGTTGACGACTGCGACGACGCTGCCGACTGCGATGGGGTTGGAGAAGCCAACGATGTCGAAGAGAGTTGAGGAGTAGTACATGAGCGTGTTGAAACCACAGAATTGCTGGAAGAACATGAGGCCACAAGCGGCAATCGCTGCTCTTCGGTTCGCCGGGATGGTGAAGAGCATCTTCATCGACTTGCGCAACGAGATCTCCTCGTTCAGGCTCTTCGCAGCATTGACACCGTGTTCGATCGATATAAGCTTCTCTTGTACCTGCTGCTCGGAAGCATTGGCGTAGATGCGGCGGATGACGCGCTCGCACTGGTCTCTGTGGCCGTGGTACATGAGCTGTCTTGGAGACTCGGGGCACCAGAAGAGTAGGATTCCAAGAATGATCGATGGGATGGCGCCAATGCCGATCATGTATCTCCAGCCGTGCGCGACCTTGTAGAATGCTGCGTCGAAGGCGTAGGCGAGGACGGAACCGGTACCGAGGAAGATCATGTCGACGGAGATCATGCGACCTCTGAATCGTGCAGGACTGATCTCGGCGATATACAGTGGCACTATCATCGATGCACTGCCTACACCGAGGCCGATGCAGAAGCGTCCAGCGCACATCTGGATGATTTCGAAGGCGGTGGCTTGGATGATGGCACCAATGGTCTGCAGATGAGATAATGGTCAGCCTTTTTCACTTGTCGAGATCTAGTACCGGACGACTGTATACTCACGAAGAGAATGCTTGAGAACCAGATAGCAGGCTTGCGACCATACTTGTCGGACGTAATACCAGCGAGGATGGCACCAACAAGGGCTCCTGCAGCGCAAAGGGCAGTGATGGCTTCCTTCTCGGAGTCTGTGACCTCTTTGCCGCCGAGATCAGTTCCGAGTACGACGAGAACACCTGAGATGACACCGGTGTCGTCTTTGATAAATTGTCAGTAATGTCGATGGATAGCTGGGACGGGTGCAGTACTTACAGCCAAACAGCATGCCACCAATGGCTGTTGCGGCCGCACAGAGCCAGACGAAGGCGCCTGGCTTGGTGTCCTCGATCGAATCTAAGTTGTCCATGCCTTTGACGTTCTCGATGACCTGGACGTCGCTCTTTTCGAATTGCACATCCTCGCTGTCATTGCGCTTGACGGTAGCCATGTTGATGTGAGAGTCCTCAGACTTGGAGTGAAAATGAGTAGTGGAAGCAGTCGTTTCAGTGCAAAGATGCTCTTGACAATTGAGCCGTTGATGCCTTGTGATGAAAGCCGTTTTCAAGGAGGCATGCAACTAGCCTTTATACATATCGACACCCAACTCGGCATCTGCTCTGCAGTATCAGTAATAGGGCACCCATGCCTGCCTGGCCTGGAACGGACATCATCCACGATCTACCAGACTCGGGGCCCCGCGTGGAGAGAGGCAATCGTCTCAAACTTTAAAGGCCATGCATAGACCTCACATACGGGGCCTTTTCCGGCATGCGGTACGCAGACTGCGGCCTCAGACCTGGGCCGGTCGGTCTATCCGGCCTGGCGTGGCGTGCAGGCACCGCAGGGTCAGACATCTCACGCTCTGCGGAGTTGTGTGGTTGTGCCGAAGTGGAAGACCCCACTTTTTGAGAGTGCTTGATGGAGCAGAGATGGCCGTGGAAAGGGTAATTCTCACCGATAAATGGGCTAGCCGGAGCGGAGTGTCGGCGAGTCTGTCTCCATCGACACATCACCAGACGACAACATTCGAGCAGTTGAAGACTCGATATGTTCTGATGTAGAACATTCAACCGCCGATAGCAGATGTGGTAGATTTGGCCGTACGCTCCACAATGTGCCCCACGAGGGGCCCCTCATGATAGAAAGACTATCAAAGGTATAAGTTGGGAACAAGCCGTCTTCGATGTTCCAGTCAATCACTCATCAGCAAGGAGCCATTGAACCATTGAGCACTTCTTCCAGACCATCTTTCTTCCTTCCGTCGTTCCTGTGTCGCCCAAAAAACCCGCTGCACCACCACAGCCAACTCCACCCTCCCACATCACACACCACTCCCCTCCCACAATGGTCCGCACCCTTAAAGTCGCCGTCAGCGGCCTCGGCCGCATGGGCGCCCGCCACGCCATCAACTACTTCGAAAAGACCCCCCGAGCCGAGCTCGTAGCAGTCTGCGACCCCAACCCAGAAACCATGGCCTGGGCCAAAACCCGCTTCGAAGGCGTCGCCGTCTACGCCGATTTCGACGAGATGCTAGCACACCCCGGCATCGAAGCCGTCATCGTCTCTGGAATCACAACCGAGCACGCTCCACAGTCTATCCGGGCCATCAAAGCGGGCAAGCACGTCTTGTGCGAGAAGCCGCTATCCACTGATGTGCAGATCAGCCAGGGCGTGCTGGACGTTGCGAAGCAGTACCCGCATCTGAAGGTCATGACTGGGTTCTCGCGCCGTTTCGATCAGAGCTATCGCAATGCCTGGAAGAAAGCTGACGCCGGAGATATCGGTCGCCCCGTCGTGTTCAGATCGCAGACTTGCGACAAGTACCGCGACGACGACTACTTCATCGGCTACTCCAAAACCTCCGGCTCGATCTTCGTCGACGCCTCCGTCCACGACATCGACCTCGCGCTGTGGTTCTTCGGCTCAGACAGCGTCGTCAAGAGCGTTTCCGCGGTCGGCACCTGCGCGCGCTACCAAGGCCTGAAGCAGTACGGCGACGTCGACAACGGCGTGGGCATCGTCGAGTTCTGGTCTGGCAAGATCGCGTACTTCTACGCTTGTCGTATGATGGCCGTCGGCCAGCACGATATGACCGAAGTCATCGGCACGCACGGCAAATTGACCATCAACGCCAACCCTGTGCATGATCTCGTCGAGCACCACGAAGCGACGGGCATTCGCAGGGAGATTGCGCAGACTTATTGGGATAGGTTCGAGCCCGCTTTCATTCGTGAGAGCAATGAGTTCACAGAAGCAATCCTTGATGACAAGCCGCTGCCGTTCAAGTTGGCGGGTGCGGTGCAGTCGTTGCAGATTGGAAGCTATTTGCAGGAGGCTTTGAGGACTGGGAAGAAGTTGAACTTTGATGAGATTGGCAACCGTGTTCCTGAGAACTTGTCGAAGTTGTAGAATCTCCGGATGGATCAGCATACGGAGGAAGCGTGTTGCTGCCATTGCTGGTGCAAGCATACTCCGGGTGGATTGAGACGAAGCGATGCATCTTCAGGCATGAACAAATTTCATAGAAAGATAGAGGAAGTCCAAAAGTTTTCGCAAACCGATTTCGGAGGTCATCGATGAGCTGTCTGTGATGTGAACGATTGTCATCCAGTGCGTTGGAAATGGCGATGATGTCTCTCCTTGGAAGTCGAGGCGAGATGATCTCCCGAAGTGCGTGTTGCCAGAAAACCGTCTACCTAGCATATCTGGCACCTCGAAGAACATGCCGCGTTTTTTTCCTAGAGACATCTCTGCTTTGTAGAGATCTGCTCGATACGGACGTGCCGTGCGGGTGGGAGTAGGCTGCTATCATATTCAGTTGAGCGATGGGCGTATTGACCGAAAGAGGTGTGATTTGGACGTCATGATTGCGTGCCAGACAAGCGTCTCAAAAGGGGAATTAGTACCCGCGCATCGTTACATGATCCCACAAAGCCTCTCACATGCGGAAGAATGTGTTGGAGATTGATCAATTAGTGGCGGTTGAAGTTGTGACTGCGAAAGATGCTTGCTTGTCAGTAGACTTGAACATATGTAGCGAGCGACAAGAAAGGTAATATGTGAGGCAAATCAATACAGTAACAGTCTTTCAAAATCTTCCCTTTTTTCTATTGAAACATCTGTAGCATAGCTACCAAAGAATATAGGCGCATAACCCGGCGCCTTTCTAGCACAGTACAGCCAGCCATTTCCGTCTTTCGCCTCGAACGCCGTTGCCAATGATGCATCATACTCGTCCGCGCCTAGCTGGTGAGGACGCGAGCAGCTTAGTAACCGCCCCTGCCGCGGCCCCTAGGAGTGCCACGGCCACGGCCACCGAATCCACCGCGGTCGCCGAAGCCACCCCTGGAGCCACCGCGACCACCGAACGATGAGCCGCCACGTCCGCCAGAGCTGAAACCACCACGGCCGCGGGGAGCACCACGACCTCTCGGGGCGCCGCGGCCACGGGGACCGCCGGCACCGCCAGCACCTCTCGGCTTCTTGACCTTGGCCGCACCGGGGTGGGGCTTAGGCTTGGGCAGGAACTTCTCGAGGGGAAGGAGCTTGTCGCCGCCAATGTAGACCTTGTCGCCGGACTTGAAGCTGGTGGCGTGGATGCCGTCGCTGGGCTTGACGGTGAAGTAGACCTGGTTCAGCGGGCCGAGGATCTCGTCGACCTTGCCGATCTGCGACTTGTTCTCGAGGAAGATCGGGGCGTTGAAGTAGGGGATCTTGGGGTTGATCGATTCGCAGACCATCTCGCCCTCGGTAGCGTGCATGAAGGTGCCCATCTCTGTGAGGTGGGTGTTAGTGGGGTTGTCTTCCTCTCCTTCTCTCTCTCGCGGAGCTTCAATGCTCGAATCGCGATTTTTGCAGGCGCATACCAAGGACAGTCGCAGGAGGACCGTAAGACTGGAATCCACCGCGTCCACCACCACGTCCTCCGCCACCGCGGTCACCTCTGAAGCCACCGCGTCCACCGCCACGGAAAGACATTTTGTTCTGGTTGTTGTACGGGTTTTCGTCCGAGGATCGGGGTCCGGAAGGCTCAGTCGGAAGGGTACCGGCGAGCTAGTTTTATATGAGACGTTCGCTTTGCGCGACCGTTCGGAGAGTCGATTGGAGGGTGCAGCTTCGATATGCTGCGTAGGCGATAGCTGTAGGGTGGAGGCTGCGCAGCGCAATGCTTGCACCGCAGTTGGAAGTTCAAGAATTTCCTCGCAGAGCTCCGAGTTGCATGACTCGCGGTCCTTGGCGGTGCTGCAAGATTAGATGCTGTGAGTGAGCATGACTTTGCATACGAAGACACTTTAGTGGTAAGCAAAGCTACCACTGTCTTTCTTGTTAGTATTTGTCGGTCTACACAGACATGACTTTAAACGTATAATTGGATTGTGCACACGTTTTGATTCCCTTTTTTGCATCACAAAAGCAAATCTGTCACTAGCATGATCCAACATACATATGCGAACATATGATCAAACTGCAAGCTAGCCCGATCGAGACTGCGGAGAGAGTCGTTCGCAATTGGCTGCCAGCAAAGGTCCCCTTGGTCCTGCGTGAAGAACCGCAAGAGCATACCACATCATATTCCTACTTTCGAAAACAGTAAACGTCGCGCTGAAAAAAGGCCCTGTAAACCAATCCGAGGTCATCTGTACGCTTGACGTATCCAATCCGTTTCACCTGAACCTCTAGCTTACTCACGACAACAGTAAGTAACTCTGCTGCCTAACACAGACTCTATGCTCCTACTACCTCTCCTCCTCCTTTCATTATCCACTGTTAGCAATTGCCGCAATATATTCGAGCACAATCAGCAGGTCTTCACTCCGAATATGAGCAATACAGAGCACCTGAAGTCTTCTTCTCAAGGCGCATTCGAGCACCGCTTTGCCACTCAATATGGTCAACGCTGGCACTCGACCCTTCTTCCGGCCCTCAAAAGTGAACCTCACCATGCTGCTCTCTACAATCGTTACGCGCCGCTAGAAGAATTCCACCGAGTTGTCGGCCCTTCCAACTCTCTCGAGCGTGTCAATTTCCCTTCGGCTGAAGGTGACATCCAAGCCGACAACCTCCTTTGCTTCACTCGCAAACAAGATTACGAATCAAATATCGCAACCATCCCAGCCGCCGAGAAAGCCTCCAAAGACACCCTTACTCATTCTACAGTCGATGCTGCCTCCGTCCTTGCAATCCACATCCTTCAAGTCGTACCAGGCGACAATGTCCTCGATCTCTGCGCCGGCCAAGGTGGAAATTCTATCATACTCGCACAACCAATCTGGCCATCACTTTACCCTGACTCAACCACGCCGCCCATGATGGGCGCAAAGAAAGGCGCCCTGCACGCGAATGGGCTCGAGTCGGAATATAACCTGGCTCACTACCTGCCCGCGAGTGTCGTCGGCACAGCCCAACTAGTAGTCAGCCACCTGGATGGCACGAAAGGCGCGAAGCACCTTCCGCTCGGCCCTGGTGGCTACGACAAAGTGCTTGTCGATGCACCGTCGTCGGATGAGCGACGTGTCGTGCAAGCACAAGCAAAGGCTGTCCCGGGCCAGAACTCGAGAGAGCTGAGGACATGGGATGTATCCTCGTCCAAGGTCGCGGCTGAAGTGCAAGTGCAGCTTTTGATGACAGCGCTGAAAGCTGTGCGGGTCGGAGGGCGGGTTGTATACTCCACGCGCTCGATCTCGGAGGAGGAGAACGACGGTGTTGTTGAGAAGGCACTCGCGCTGATCGAGCAACAAGCTAAGAAGGGTGATCTGTTGTGGACTGCTGAAGTGGAGCATTTGGACGGTCAAGTAGAGCGGCGTTTGGTGGCTGACTGGGCGGAGAAGACTGCGAAGGGATGGGCGGTTCTGCCAGATCACGTGGGTGGTGGCAAATGGGGACCGCTGTATTTTTCCGTTCTTACGAAAAAGAGCAGCACCTGAAAAAACAATGAGAGCGATTGGGAGTAACACGACCAGACGATATAGTAGACAGGCTCAGAAATCAGCAGAGAAACGTTATCATTTCGACTGTATCAATTGACTCAGGTTCCAGCTCTTCTGTGTTATCATCCATATATCACCCATACATCAGTTGTGTGTAATTCGTTAGGTCGTCGGTTTCTATCTATCCCTCTCATGTCATTCTTACCCATGTCTGGCATTGCCATTAGTTCCGTAGTGACCAGCACCGTCTCGGTCCCAAATAACCAGAATTCCTTCCAGCAGACTCCCTCCAAGTCCCGCTCATCGGTTTGCATCCTATGAAGGTTGTCGATGGGGAATGTTGATGGTGACAGAACGATGCACGATCCAATTGTCAGATAAGCAAAACCATGCAGTCTCGACGATTGCATGACATCGACCATAGAGGCGTGTGCACATCAGTTGCTTGGCGATGAGCTCTCTGTGCTTGTACGGGGCTTGTTGTGGTAAAGATAGAGTTCGCCTTATGGCCTCTCCACAGCAGGATCGCGGCAACCTCTTTCGGTCGGACGTGAGGAAATCAGGAACTCACTTCATCGCGATCACGTGAAATGGAAGGTGCACGGCGAAGGCTCGGGAGTGGCAGCCGACAAGCGCAAATCTTTCGGTACACCTTCACGTCTTTTGGCGCCCTCACGATGAACTAGGCTTAGCGTGTTTACCCGCGTAAACATTGGACGAATGTTGTTTGACTTGAGTGGGATACGACGAGACGACGACAACTTACGACCTACTGACCACAGCAGCGTGTGATCGACGAAGATACGGTCGCAATGTCTGCAGCATCGCCCGAACGACCCTCGCGACGCACCGCCTCCAGGAGGAAGGTGGTTGTCGACGACGAAGACGACTCAGATGTCGAGAACAGCATTGTCAAAGAAGAGAGCGAGGAAGAGGAGTTCACACCGGCGCCCAAAAACACACGCGCATCGCCACGGCGCAGAACAGTGGCCGCAACACCGAGGACGAGCACCGCTAGGCGATCAAGAGCAAGCGAGTCCGTGGAACCTTCACAAGTCTTCAGCCCGCCAGAGAGTGTCGCAGAAGAGCCTTTGTCGCCTTCCAAGAAAGCTGCGCCCAAGCGACGATCAGTGAAGGATGCTAGAGCTGCGCGAAAGAGCAGGGTGTCAATCATGCCCGACACACCTGAGCTACAGCCTCCAATGCCGACACCACAGCCCACAGAGTCGCCGGAACCTGCTGCCCGACAGGAAACGCCTTTAGCGGACATTACCGAGAACACGATCAACGAGCAGACACCGCGACCAACTTCGCGCCATACACCGTCAGTCGACGAGAACGCATCGACCATAGAGGACGACACCCAGGCCACGGTGACAGCAACACCCAAGGCAATCAAAACGGAGGTGAAGAAGGTGGATGCTCAGGTTACTCATTTGGAGAAGCCCATGGATATCGTAGTGCGAACGAGAGCGCTGGGTGTGCCACAGTCGCAAGAGCCTGCCGCACCAAAGTCGCGCATGACCATCACATACCTGACATTGATGAACTTCAAGTCATACGCTGGAAAGCAAATGGTGGGACCTTTCCACTCCTCATTTTCCTCTGTCGTTGGACCGAACGGATCTGGTAAATCAAATGTCATCGATTCTCTGCTTTTCGTGTTCGGTTTCCGCGCCAGCAAGATGCGCCAGGGCAAGATCTCCGCTTTGATCCACAACAGCGCTCAATACCCGGATCTGGATTATTGCGAGGTCGAGGTACATTTCAACGAAGTGATGGATGAGCCCGATGGCAGCGCAACAGTCGTACCGAACTCGCAAATTGTTATCGCACGTCGCGCATTCAAGAACAACTCGAGCAAATACTACATTAACGGCCGGACTTCGGATTTCACCACCGTTACCACCCTATTGAAAGGCAAAGGCGTGGATCTCGACCATAAGCGTTTCCTCATCTTGCAGGGCGAGGTCGAATCGATTGCGCAGATGAAGCCCAAGGCTGCTGGAGAACACGACGATGGTCTTCTGGAATACTTGGAGGACATTATCGGCACTTCTAAGTACAAGACGCCTATCGACGAAGCTGCTGTGGAGACCGAGCAGCTCAATGAAGTGTGCCTTGAGAAGAGTACTCGAGTTCAGCACGTGGAGAAAGAGCGAAATAGCCTGGAGGACAAGAAGAACAAAGCTCTCGCCTATATCAGGGATGAGAACGAGTTGGCATCCAAGCAGTCCGCTCTCTACCAGATCTATGTCTCGGAGTGTGGAGACAATCTGCAGGTGACCGACGAAGCTATTGCGCAAATCCAGGAGCAATTGAACGGCGAACTCCAAAAGCACCAGGGCAGCGAGGAAGAGATTGAGAGCTTGAAGAAGCAGGTGAAGGGCGGTTCCAGAGAGCTCGAGAAACTCGAGAAGAGCACCCAGGGTATCTTAAAAGAGATGTCGCAGCTCGACAAGGAGACTGTCAAGGTTGAAGAGAAGAAGAAGTTCCTTGCAAACAAGGCCAAAAAGCTGGAGAAGACTTTCGAGAGCTCAAGACTGGCCGTTCAGGACTCAACCACACAGGCCAAGAACGCTGAAGACGATATCGCTCGTATTGGTGCCGAGATCGAGGCTCTTGAGCAAGAGATGCAGGCTGAAGACGAAGAGCTTGCAAAGATCCGCGAAAGCCTCAAAGGAAAGACCCAAGGTTTGAGTGATCAGATCGCCGCCAAGCAGAAGCAACTGGAACCCTGGAATGCAAAGATCAACGAGAAGCAGTCCTCTATGGCGGTCGCTCAAAGTGAGCTTGACATTCTCCACGAGAAGGAGAGCGCTGGAGCGACAGCTATTGCCGAGACAGAAGCGAAGATCGCCACCCTGCAGGAGCAACAATCGACGAAAGCCGCTGAGCTCGAGGAATGCAAACAGAAGCGCAAGGTTGCCGCAAAGGAGACCCAGCGACTTCAGAGAGAGGTCGATCAGCTTGGATCCCAGGAACCTACTCTCAAATCGAAGCTGTCGGGAGCCCGCCAAAAAGCCGATGAGGCGCGCGCGAGCCTTTCAGCGACGCAAAGTCAAGGTAACGTGCTTGCTGGCTTGACAAGACTGAAGGAGTCGGGCCGTATCGATGGATTCCACGGCCGTCTTGGAAACCTCGGCGCCATCGACCATCGATTCGATGTTGCAATTTCTACTGCATGCCCTGCACTAGACAATCTTGTCGTCGACACTGTCGAAGTTGGTCAGCAATGTATCGACTACCTTCGCAAGAACAACCTCGGCCGAGCCAACTTCATTCTTCTCGATCGCCTACCACAACGTGATCTTTCAGCCATCCAGACGCCCGAGAATGTACCCCGTTTGTTCGACCTGGTTAAGAGCAAGCATGATCGCTTCCTTCCGGCTTTCTACAGTGTGATGCAAAACACTCTGGTTGCGAAAGACCTCGAGCAAGCCAACCGCATTGCCTATGGCGCGAAGAGATGGCGTGTGGTGACTCTGGACGGCCAGCTCATCGACAAGTCCGGTACAATGAGCGGTGGTGGCACACGTGTTGCTAAGGGCGGCATGTCATCCAAGCTCAGCGCGGATGTCTCGAAGGAGCAGGTGACTAAGCTCGAAGTCGATCGCGACGCAGTCGAGAGGGAGTATACGGAGATGCAAGAGGGCTACAGAGAGCTCGAGCGTCAACTACACGACCTGCAGAACCAGGTTCCACGCCTCGAGACTCAAGCACAGAAGCTCGGCCTTGAGCTGGACAGCATCGAGCGTAATATTGCAGACTCACAGAAGCGCATTCAAGAAATCGCTGCTGAACAACAGTTCTCGAAGTCAGACAAGAAACAAATTGCCAGCCTTGAGAAGACTCTTGTGTCTTTGCAAAACGAGATCGAGCAGATCCAGTCCCAGTCAGCAAGCATTGAGGAGGAAATCCAAGAGCTGCAGGACAAGATCATGGAAGTGGGCGGTATCAAGCTTCGCAGCCAGAAGGCCAAGGTTGATGGTCTGAGAGAAGAGATCGACACCCGCAACGAAGGCCTCAGCTCGGCTGAAGTCGCCAAGTCAAAGGCAGAGAAGCAAGGCAAGAAGCAGGACAAGGTCAACGCTGACACCAGCGCCGAGCTCGAGAAGGTCACCGGAGAGCTCGAACAGATCGAGGAAGACGTTCGCAACCAAAGTCGGGGCACATCTGAATTCCGCAGGCAAGCTGAAGAGGCACAACAAGCGCTCGACGACCGCAAAGAAGAGCTACAAGCGCTCAAAGCTCAGCTCGACGAACTGGTCGCCGAACTCAACGAGACCCGCGGCGCGGAGGTCGAGATGCGGAACAAGCTGGAGGAGAACCAGAAGATCCTGCTGGACAACCAGAAGCGTCTCAAATACTGGGAAGAGAAGCTCTCCAAGCTCTCGCTGCAGAACGTCACCGAGGAAGGTGAAGAACACGAGCCCGAGCCTATGCCCCAACTCTCTCGTGACGAGCTTGAGGACCTCAGCAAGGAGTCTCTGAAAGCAGCCATCGCCGGACTCGAAGAGCGCACAAGCTCGCACGTCGAACTGGCGGTCCTGGCTGAGTACCGTCGTCGTGTTGAAGAACACACCGTCCGCCTCGCCGACCTCAACACAGCGCTTGTGGCGCGTGATACAGCCAAGAAGCGCACCGACGACCTTCGCCGCCTACGTCTCGAGGGCTTCATGGAAGGGTTCTCGCTCATCTCCATGCGCCTAAAGGAGATGTACCAGATGATCACCATGGGCGGTAACGCAGAGCTCGAGCTCGTCGACTCCCTCGATCCTTTCGCAGAAGGTATTCTGTTCAGTGTCATGCCGCCGAAGAAGAGCTGGAAGAACATCAGCAACTTGTCTGGTGGCGAGAAGACGCTCAGTTCGCTTGCGCTCGTGTTTGCGCTGCATCACTACAAGCCCACGCCGCTTTATGTCATGGACGAGATTGATGCTGCGCTGGATTTCAAGAACGTGAGTTGCGCTCTACGCCTTGACCTCATGAATGTGAAGCTAACAATTTCTCCAGGTTTCCATTGTTGCTGCCTATATCAAGGAGCGTACCAAGAACGCACAATTCATCGTCATTTCGTTGCGTAACAACATGTTCGAGCTTGCATCGAGATTGGTCGGTGTATACAAGGTCAACCACATGGTAAGTCTCCCAATGTTCATCCATCCTTTGATTGCAGCTCGTACTGACCTTTGTGCTTTCTAGACCAAGAGTGTAACGGTTGAGAACAAAGATTACATCACCGCCAGGTAGGGCGGTTCTGTCTATGGATTAATTTTTTCGTCAGACGAAGGATGAACATGCATGATGGCGAATATGGTTAATGAGGCGTTGATGGTTGTATAGGGATGACTAAAAGGTCGTGGTGGCGTCCCCCGGGTTCACCAGGTTGGGACATTGGGGTGGGTTGATACCTTTTTTTGTTGTATGTTGATTCTTTCGGTGGTACATTTTACGTTATTGTCGTCGAGTTTATTGGACAGACGACAATGTCTGCAGTTTTCGTCTCTTTAACCGATGGCTTCCTCTGTTGCGTTGTTCGAGCATCCCTCCTCCCTGCAGCAACCCCTCAGTGGCGTGAAAGCGACCAATTACGAGAGTTCGCATACCGCCGACAAGAATGCACTTCGTTATGGGACCCTCTTTAGCTACAACTGCTACACATGTTGTCTGGGACAGGGGATCACGTCAAGTTCTGCTATAGCAAAACCCAAACAATATGGATGCATATCAGCCTAGTTTTATGCTGCCACCGAACTTCTTGTTCCCACCGGATGGCAAAATCAGACCTGGAATCGTCCTGAAAGAGGGACCAAACGGCTTGCCCGACCCGCGAAAACAGCTATACGATGGCACATCGCAAGTGGGCGAACTAGAAACAAACAACCTGCCGAAGTTCCATTACTCTGGCGACGCGAAATCGAACACAAAGATCGGCTTCTGGATCGATGTCCTCAGCCTGGTTGAGATAGGACTGGGAGGCGAGCGCGGGCGCGACAGCAATCTTGTCATAGACACCGGCCCCGCGAAGATCACCACTTTCGATCCTACGGAAGCATTCATTTCGCGAATCATCAGCGATCCGTTCTTATCGGAATACACCAAGCGGCCGAAGCGAGCACCAATTTATCTCATCACGGGTGTCATGGTTGCAGAAAGTGCTACGATTGAAGTGCAGAAGGGGCAGTCATCCGTATACCAAGCTAAAATTGTGATCAATGGTGAAGGCTTCGGGGTTCCTATCAAAGCAGGACCGGAATTCGAACGTGAAGCGAGTCAGACTGCTGGACCGACTTGGGAATTGCCGCAACCATTCGTGTTGGCGTATGCACTTAAGAAGATCCGGAAAAAGATTTTGGGCGGTGCTGGAAGCCGGGACTATAATGAGCATGCGTTATGGGATGGCAAGAAGAGAACGGGCATTGAGGAGGAGTGGGAGGTGGAAGACTTCGTGCGAACGGAAGACAAGGATGCTGAGAAGCAAGCATAAGCGGACCCCAAGAGTTGCGAAGTGACATGATCTATTTCCACAGTGCCTCAAGAAATCTACCCAGTACGCTCACTGGGCTCACAAACTCTGTTGTGAGGAGATTGGCTGGCTGAACGTAATCGTAGTCGCCCTTCTTCTCTGCCATCAGCATGAAGACCTTGCACATGCCACTTGCTCGAGAGACTGCCGTTTTGGCAATATCGACTCGATCCTGTAGTCTTTCCCTTCGATTCTGTGGGAACTGATTCATATAATCGCTTTCCGTGTGCCGAATGAATTCCAGTACCGAGGCAGCGATGGCGGCAGCGATTGGAGTGGCGTAAGACGTCCCGGTGCAGTAGATCTCCGTAGAATCTCCAGACTCATCTGGTACCGACCAGACCGGCACCATGACTCCGAGTGTGGCGAAGTTGTAAGCATTTGCTCGGGGTGGCGGATTGTCCACATACTGAAACCCTTTGCCTTCCGCCGCGTAGACTGACATTACGTTGTCTCGCGTGCCAGGCCACCGCTGTGCGAGTGCTGTGTTTCCGCCAACGTTCGATGCTGCTGCTATTAGTAGTACGTTCTTGTCGTCGGCTTTCTTGAGAGCTTTCTCGATGACTTCGACCTCAGCCTCGTACCCGAAAGACATCGATATGATGTCCACGTCCCATACCTCCACTGCATGCGAGATGGCCTGGTGTATGTTGTCAATTTACGCAGGTGGTTTGGACCTCCAAAATCACTTACTTGTGCCACGCGGTCCGTATCGTCAATGCCAGTAGCACGCGCCCTGTCCTTGCTTGGCCTGCTATCAAAGACTTGTGCAACGAAGAGCTCACACGAATCAGATGCGCATTTCAAGAAAGCCGTTGCACAGTGGGTTCCGTGGCCGTCGGGGTCGTTGCCGCCAGGTAGTACGATGTCCTTTGGTGTCTGACCGAGCCAGCTTCGAGCCTCTTTAACACGTTCATCGTATAACATCCACGTCCTGTCTCCAATGTGGAATCCCGTGTCCAAGATTGCAACTCTCACGGGTGGCAGGGAAGCTCTTTCTAGCGGAAGAAATCCGTGGAATCGTTGTAGTTCGTCAATAAAGCATTGCGCCTTGCCCTCTCTGTGCCACTGTATTAGCGATGAGAATCTTGTATGTAGCCTCACAATGTTTCACCTACTGGTCAGTGTTATGCTGTCGCCGAGAGCCGTCATCGTGGAGACAATATCGTGTGCGGGAGTCCGCGGAGATGGTTGTCTGGTCTTTTGCACGCTCAACCGAAGGCAGGGGCGATCTTTTAGCCAATCTTGGATCTGCTGTTGTTGAGCTCCGACGCTTGCGAGATGATGCGGACCGTATGGGTGGATATAATGGCATCTTCGTGATCTCTTCCTCAAGGGTGCTTTTACATTGTGTCAAAAGCTTGTTGAGTCTGTAAATAATGTCTTCGAGAAACTTCGTCCGCAAGAGCTCATTCCCGTGGATGACATCGCCTTTGAACGCGGGTTCGAAGAAACAAGACTTTATCGCTCCCCAGACGTAGGGCGCTCGCTCGGGATTCTGATGCCGGTAGCTCACCATGAAATCTTCAATGCCAGAGAGTTCCACAGGACTACCAGAGATAAGTTCCAGCATAAACTTTCCAAGCACAGGGAGACACTGCATGTTGGGGTTGATCATCCGAAGCATGCTATGTGTACCGCGTTTGTTCTCTGTGTGGTCGTCGCCAGTATCAAGGCAAACTTCCAAGAACGGCTGAAGTAAAATTGGCGGAGAGTCATTCGGTTGGTAAAACCAGATGTTTATGCTGTCAGTAGTGTAAGGAAACCAAGGACCGTTGCCCAGCTGCAAGAAGGCATAGGCCACAAGTAGGGCCAGCGCTACTCGCTGCTCATATGGCTTCTCACGAATGGGATGCGTCGCGTCTTCAGCAGTAAGGCTCGTGAGTGATACCATAGAATATTCAGGTCGGTTTCCTGTCAGATCTGGAAAAGTGGCCCAGGACTCGGAACCCGCAGAAGAGCTCAGCGTGGCGATTGCGGGACAGCGACGTGATAGTTGTACCAGATTATCGTGTAGGCACATAGCCGGTGCGACTACGGCGGCGTCTTGGCCATTCAGTACCCCATGGTCTTGATAGGTGCAATTATCATTTGTGGACTCCAACTCATTCGGTGGTGCCTCCTCATCAGTGATGTTTAAGAGGACTGTACTCCAAGGCACCTGCTTGCTGTTCTCCGTCGTGAACTTCAATAGAAAATTGACGTGGTCGTCGTTACTCTGGCACGGCGTTGCGAAAGAGGCCAGCACATGTGAGTGCTTCTGTGATCCGCGACACCCACAGTTCCAGCCACGAAGCAATGTCTCATGGACGCGCTGCAACGGTAAGCATAGTTTGTTCGATGTCTTCTCTGCCCATGCATCCTTTGTGCCGGTATCGTCGTCCTCTCCATGTTCCAGTGAGTCTCTGTGTAACAGCTGCGCCGCCGTGGTGGAGCGCTGCAGGATTCTCTTGCGCTGACCAAAAGTCAATTGTTTCAGAGCAACGTGTTCTTGTAGCCAACGAAGCTGTTCGTTGAGTAGTTGCTGGTAGTTCCAGCCGGAAGTTTGCTTTCGAAATCCCTCCAATTGTTTCGCTGGTGGCTGGGCCAAAGTTTCTTGATCCTAAAACCATAATTACTCTCTGCCTAGAACATCAGTCGAGGTGCACAAGCTCACCTTTGATGCATCTGACGTACAAACAAAACTCGATATGCACGATAGAATGCCACGAAGGTCGCTTACGGCGCTCTCGTCCCAAGTTTCGGCATCTCTAGGCTTCTTGAAGTAGGTACAAATATCGGATAGATCCTGATAAAGCGATGGTAGGAATGCTCCGTGGTTGTGTCGTCTCATGTGCGCTCTCATCTCAATCGCGAGCGGATTGTTACTAACAACATAGTGACCAATCAGCTCTCGGTAGACCGTGAAAGTTTCCGCCAGCGTCTCCGGGTTCTGTAGCAACTCATCCATCGGGTCACAATAGAGCAGGTCTCTCCATCTGTCTAATGAATCAGATCGAGGAGCTGCATTTGTCGCGTATGCGATACGTTCGCGCTCCTCGCCACGCGCAAGGCTGAAGACTATCTACAGCTCCAGCCAATCGGCGATGTATTGCGGGTGGCTTGCATGATACTCACAGCGCTTAGATCACAGGACTGAGCCGAAACAAGTTGCATGTTTCCCGACATCTCCGGGTATGCTCAGCTAATCCCTTTGATAATGGACATCGTAGAGACATCACTAAGCGAAGCTGGCAGCACTTGTCGCGCAAGCCTCGAAACTCTGGCGCTCCGAAGCACGCACGATCAACTGTCATGGCCGACGGAGCTGTTGACTCGATTCGATTTCTGGGCAGAAGAGGCTGGCCTGTTCGCAGATGGGAGGCAGGCACTTGAGTACCAGATACGACGGAACCACGAAGTGAATGCAATGATTCGGCAATTTCTGGATGCTATACATGCGGATACAGCTTTATGTAGGTTCGGAGTCCGGAGCCAGAGAGGACAAGTGAGCTGAAGAAAGAATCTGACAATCGACGTAGTCGTTCACTTGGAGGACACTCAGCGGTATCCTCAACGTACACGCGGCCACGATGTGCTTGATCATGTCATGGATGTGGATAGTGATGATGAAGTGCCCAGTGGCGACGACATTCGCTTGCGGATCAAAGATAGCATTGTCCGCTTGATCAGACTGACGAGACAAATGCGACAACACCTGAAAGTACGCCTGGATTGTGAGGCAGATCTTCATGATCCACAAGACGACGATGACAAAGCTCTGATGCAGCAATTTTCTGAGCATATCATTTGGAAGCTTAGACACCATCCTAAGTGGAAGGTCGAGGATGAAGTATTGCGCGACAGACTACAAGAGACAATGTTGCGGAGGGGGCGTAGGATCCTGTTCTACTCGACACGTGCAAAGAAGAGACATGCGCTACCAGTCAAGCCAACGGTCCAAGAGCTGCCTAAGCCACACGACCCAAAGGTACTGGGTCATCTCCAAACGTCAAGCTCTGGAGAAGCCGACGTGGTGATACGGCCTGTTCGTAAAGCTGAGAGCACAGTATCAGGACCTGCAAAGAGTTTGCAATCAACAGGAATGACCATCAGCTCATCATTCAAGCCGCATGAAGACCAGAGGAGCGTTGCCAGCACGAAAAGAACAAAGTCGCTACTAGGTGTCCAGGCTGTTGACTTTCCGAAGGTTCCAGCAATAACGCCCGGGCTTACGAGATTCATGTGCCCATTGTGTGATAGCTGGCAGCCTTCATTGGAGCGTGAACGTAAGCATTGGCAGTAAGTGATCTCGATTCTCTGGCCCGTCGTTTATTAATGCTTACTTCATATCAGGTCGCACGTATTACGGGACCTGGCTCCATACATATGCTTGTATGTACGCTGTTCTTCTCCTCACGCCATCTACCGCACATCAAAGGAGTGGCTTGCCCACATGGAGACGGCGCATAAGGAGAATACATGGCTTTGCCGAATGTGCGAAAGGGAGTTTGGGGATGAAATGGAATACAGAGAGCATGTTTCTGACCCCCGGAATCACGACATGGACATCGATCTATCACCTGATGAGATCACTATGCTTGTGAAGATGAATATGGCACCCTCAAAATTCTCCCTATGCTATTTTTGCTCAATGGGAAACGACGAAGAGATCGACATGAGGCTTCACATGGCAGAACACCTGCGCAACTTGGCCTTAACCTCGATCCCATGGTTCGCCCTTCCATCGGATCAATCTGACAACGACTCCAAAAGTGCTTTGGCTGGGGCAAGGTCAGGAGCTGGTAACAGTAGCACCGCCAGAATGGAAGATTTTGTGGACGAGGAAGAACTCCATTTTGATGACGGAGACCAGGCGGAATTCTCGACGGGCGAAGGCAACGACTTGAGCAAGGCAGCGTGTTTATTGGTGCCAGACAATCACGAGCGTGACGCAAGTATTGTGATTTGGAACCAGATGCAACCGCAGCCGCGGAGCAGTATGCTGGACCCTAATCTCCCCGACGAGAATGAGCAACCGACTCGGAACAATGCTCTAAGCTATCTCTATCTTGCGCAGCCGCGGAGCAGTATGCTGGACCCTAATCTCCTCAATGACAGTGAGCAACCGATTCGGACCGATTTTTCAAGCTTTCATGATCAAGTCAAGATTCACTATGCTGAGCAACCGGATGTCTATGAAAGCTTCCTGGAAATCATGAGTGACCTTCAAAAAGAAACGATCGATACTCCAGGTGTGATCGGACGAGTCAGTCAACTTTTTGCAGGCAATCCTCAGCTGATACAGGCATTCAACGCATTCATCCCACCAGGATATTCGATCACAACCGGGGTTGATAGCGGCTTGAACGACCTTAATACCATCAGGACCACAACATCAATGGGCACAACAGTTCAACAGATGCCTCGACCAAAGCCAGATACTCAGCCAACCGGTAGCGTTGAGCCTCCCCCACCATACCTCCAACCTGAACCTGGCTTGAAACGCGCAAAGTGTGTGCGATTCCGATTGCGCGACACCGTAACCCAGGGCATGATGCGTTCATCGGACTTTATCAAGTTTATCATGATATACCCCGATGACGATTCAGATACGATCATCAACAGGGTAAAAATGGCCCTTGGTTTGTTCGGGAATTATTCAATCAACCTCAAACCCGAATTCGGCCCAGAAATCACTCCCACGCCCCATAATTTTGTCGATGGTATGGTTGTGGATGTCAGAGCGTTCAAGATTCCCGGGCCTCATACTCCTCGCACACCAGTTCCGCGAAGCACAACGGAACGCCAAAAGATCGTTCTGTTCCATCTAGTAGACCCAGGAGACCCTGACGTTCATGTCACGCCTATACATCTTCCTATCTCACCCGAAGACACAGCGGACTCTATACTGGCAAAAGTGCGAGAACACAGTGGTTGGTGGGGTGACATTGATTTCTTACAGGACGGCATCAGCTTCGTCCCTACATTTGAGAATGTTCGTGAAGGAACGACAATCACGGCGCTTGGCCCAGTCCTGTCCATGGCTCTGCGTCTGAGGCGGTAATTCAGAAGCCATTCTCAAACCAAGCTCATACACTATCAAATCCCTCGTACTTCAACACTGCCCAAAAAATATAACGCCGTACACAGAAATGCGCTGATGACCACGCCTTCTTCTTAATTGCTGGTTTCGACTATTCAATTGTAGACCCTCTAACACCAACGTCGATTTCGACAGTTGTAGCGTACCAAGCTCGTACAAAGTACAGTAGAAATTAGGGCTAGACTGCTCCAAGCTTAAAAACACTTGCTTTGCAAGCGGTCATCGACTCGGTCTAGCGATTATAGCTGGCTCTGCCTCCTCATCTGCGGTCGTACGGATCAATGTTATACGACTAGGCGTATATTAACAATGCCGTACTCGCTCTTCGTTAGACTATCATGTTCTTCGTCTGATACTAGGAGGTACGGCCACGAGTGCGGTGCCAACCTAGTACAAGAGGAACGGTCTTAATATAGCTATCAAAGTGGTCCAACTTGTAAAGACAAACAGATATTCTTCTTCTCCGGTACTTAGCAAGTCCTACATCACGAGATCGTGCGGTCGCTAAATCGGTGGCGACGGCGTGCGGATCGAGCTGGACCTAATATATGAACATTCTGGCAGAATCGGCAGACTCATCGCGAGATAGCGTGTACGCTTGGTGAGAGCAAACAAATCATAATTGCGAAAGCTCATCGCTACCGAAACGTTAAAATGTTGCAATTGAACACATATGCCCAAAGAAACAATGCGGTTGGCGCGCGCATTCCATGACCAAAGCCCCAACGTCAATCAATCCCTAGTCTTCATGTAATCATACATTGAATCCCTCCCCCAATCCCAAACTCCATCAACCAGTGAAAACAAACCGCCCAAGATCGAGACTAGATCTCGCTTCCCCGTCGTAGCTGTTGCTTCGCGGACTTTCCGGCACGAGCATGTCTTCGCTTCCTTGTACTTCGATTTGGCTCTTGATGTCTGCTGTTGCGGGTTGGTGCTCTAGGTCTAGCCAGTCTTTGTCGCTTAGTAATTGGTCAGCTTGACCTTCTTCGGTGTTATCGTGGGCAACGGGCGATGAAGCTGGGACAACGTCTTCGGGTTTTGCAAGTTTCTCCGCGGTAGAGCCGGGATCGTGCTTTTCTCGATTGATTGATGGGGATTTTGGGGCTACGTCTTCTCTTACGGGCGACTTTGGTCGAGGTTGTGTGTTGGTGCTGTCGGGGTTGTAAGCCCATTTACTCTTCAGGCCGTCGAAGCGGGCATTGAGGCCCTTGCTGAAGATGTTCGGCGAGTCACCAACGCTGCCAAAGGAAGTCGCTGGAGTGTCCGTCGGTTGTGACCCGCGCGAAATGCTAGAAGTGAAAGAGGAGACAGTGTCCTGGGTGAGCTTTTGTGAAGCGTTACTGTCTCGGCGACGCAGGTCAGCTGGTGATGCGTCGGAAAAGACCGACAGTCTCTTCCGCTTCTTGGGCGACGGAGAGTGCTCCGGCGTGTCGGCCAAAGCAGCAACAGCATCGTGGGCTGATTCATCAGACCACAGTTCGAACTCGTCCTTCTTCGACGAAGCCTTCCTTAATGAGGGACTGGCTGCAAAGAAGCGGCTGGTAGAGTCTTCACGCACTCGTGCACCGTTAGTTGAAGTTGCCAGAACACTCTCCGAGCATAAGCGTTGTCTCTTAGGCGGACTGCAGCCACTGTGTATTTGTGCACTCATTGTGCGCCGTACAGCCTGCGGAGCAGAGCTTGGAGCAGGCATGCTCGCCACACGGGTCACTCCAGGCGGGTGCATAGCCGGGAGTCTTGACGCTGACCAGGATGCTCCTGGCTGTGCTTCAAGTAAAAGGCGTTGGCTAGGCGAAGGTGTAAAAGAATTAGGATCAAGTTCAGCAAGTGGTGTACGGCGCGCTTTGAAGAACTCTGAGATGGGTTTGCTTGGTTTTTCGCTCGGTGTCTGCATGCTGATCGATCGTCTTGACACATAGTCTGGTCGTTTGGGCAGTCGAATGGGCAGTTTAGTGTTCGGATCCAGATCGCCAGACGCGACGCCAGACGCAACTCCTGGGTCAACAGACTTGCCGATGTACGGCATGTTGTCCACATCCAGATCGTTGGGCAACTTAGTGAGGTTGACCAAGCATTTTGCTTCTTCACAATACACCCATTGATACAGGAAAGTCTGCTCGGCTTTCGTGAAAGACTCCAGGTAGTCAGCAGGGACTTTCATCTTTCCATCGAATTGAATAGCTCGAATGAGGCGGTCGACAGTCTTGTGTTTTCGTACAAGTCGATAAGCCGTCTTGAGACCCATTCCTTGGATGCCAGGAAGGTAATCACACCCTGAGAGCATAGCCATGATTCGGAAATCGCTGAGCTTCCACCCAACAAGACTCAGCTCGCGGCAGGCGGTAAAGTCGTCTCGTCTGATCATCACACATTCACCGTATTGGTCCAGCTTCGTCAACAAGCATCGCACGCCGAACACCAGCAGATCGGAATCCTCGCTCAAAACACCCTGTATCGTGCCTTGTTGCTCCAGGTATGCAAGCTGACTGTCTGCTTCGTACGGAGCAACGACGTACGGTATACCAGCAGCCTTGAGCTCCTCAATCATCTCCCTGGCCATGAGCGGCGTGACATCCACAGCCTTCTGCAACTCCTGCTGCGCCTGCGCAGTCTTGCCAGCCTGCAACAACTGCAAGCCCGCGCGTCTGCTCTCCTTCCGGCGCGCCGCCCTGTCTTTCTCCGTGTGCCCTTTGCTCGGCAGGTAGTCTCCATCGAACACCAGGTATGGCTTTACTCCGAAGTGGATCAGCATGCGCACGCGATTCATGGCAAAGTCGATGTGCTTGCGGGTGGGTTTGTCCTGGGCCAGCTCGATGGCACAGGCGACCGTGCCGCGGTGCAGCCAGCCATAAGCGTCGATGCCGATGGTTTTGCCCGCGAAGTTGCGTAGATGAGTGGGTTTATGGATGCTCTTGAGCAGGGGAAGCAGTCCTGGTAGAGAATTAGTACTGGTATAGCCAATGTGTAAGCGTCGGTACGTACCTTGGATACCCATATCGGCTGCTGAGAGAGCAGCCGGCAGTTGATTCCAGTCGTCCACCCGTCGCGTGTATCAAGTTGTCATGTCAAAGTCATTTGGTTGTTGTCGTCGTCCGAGTGGCAAGATCACCGGCTCGTCTGGTCTACAATGAGACGGAAAGCCCCTCGTAGCTCTCAGGTTCCTGGACTTTGATATCGAAAACGCGTGACGCGTGAATGCCTGGCCGAAAGTCTGAAGCCGGCAGGAACGCGGGTGCTGCGCTAGCCAAATCGGACCCTTGCACCAACTTCTTCGACTTCGAGATTTCTTCGGGCTGTGGAGAGCATGTGCACGGCAAAATAAAAGAGAGAAAACAACAACAACAGAAATATTGCAGAAGCTCGGACACAATTCTCAAACAACTGCAACAGCAAACACACTCAAAATGCCTTCCAAACTAAACAAAATCCAAAAGCTCGTCACCAAAAAGAAAGGCTCATCCTCGAAAGCCCTGCACGAAAACAGCAGAGACGCCCTGCGAATCCGCAAAGCCAGCATCCGCGACGACCGCGTGAACCGCGAGCACAAAATCCGCAAAGGCGCCAACGAGCAATGGATCAACCGCGTCGCCTGGTTCAAAGACAACCTCCCGGACACTCTGCACCCGTTCTCCAAAGCCAAACTGCAAGCCACCGCCGAGGAGTACCTCACTCACATGGACGAGGAGATCAACCAACTGCAGTCTGAACGTAGGGCGGGTAGGCCGGCGACGACGAGACAGCAGGTTCTGGAGCTTGCTAAGGATGCTGAGAAGAAGGAGTTTGCGAGTGGGCTGTGGATGCCTAATTTGCAGGACGAGCAGACGCTGGTTAAGCTGGATGCTTGGCAGTATGACTGGATTAGTTTGAGCAATATGGGTTTTGTCAGGGTTGATTCTGAGGGAGCGGTCAAGGAGGCTCAGTTCCCGCCGAACAAGGCGGCTTGATTTGTTTATTCTGGCAGCGTTTGAACACGACATCGCCACTCGCCACGCCGATCCTGGATTTACTGGAACTGCCCATCAACTTCGCTGTAAGTTCTTTGCTGGACACCTGATGCCGATATCAACCTACGACACATTGCCGAACCGCGAGTCACCTACGAAGGCATTTCAGCAATTTTACGGCGTCTCGAATGCACAACAATGGCCAGGACTGAGCCGCCGCCAGGTCATCCAACCATTGCATGACCACTTTCGCGCCGGGAAGTGGAGGGCTACTTGTATGTAGCATTTTTATAACCTTTCAACGGTCACGGCGATTGCATCCGGGACTGGGACAAGACAGAGCGAGAGGCAACGGATTGGGGGAACTTCGCAGCAGGCCCAGCGAAGGCGAATGATGGTTGAGAAGCTTGCACAGTCTTTACTGCAGGACGTGTGTAACCTCACTAAATCTAATCGCGGCAATGCGCTGCGCTGTGTAACGTTAGATGGGAGATCTGTTATAGAGAGTAATCCTTGATCATACCATTTACTATTTTGTAAATTCACTGCGGGTTTTCGTCGACCATCACTTTTTCAAATGCCCAAACGAATCTCGATTCTAAACAAATAGAGTCGACTCGTGCTCCTTACTCCAAAGTATAGTCGATGTTAAGCTCTCCGGTTGGCGTGTGCTCGTGCGTTTAGACTCCGTGCTCACGCGGGATGGCTTGTTCTGGGAGTCTGGGGCGCGCTGGAGTCGATGTGTGGAGAAAGTTGGGAGACTTCGAGGCTGATAGGCCGGTGACTTGAGAGGCTGATGGGCGAAGGCTGGCGAGCAAGCAAGCAACTGTCAAGGTGCGCCTTCCGCCAGCCCATGCAACCAAAGCCAATACACAGCGCCCTGCAACCAGAACCTACACCACCCAACCAACACCAACAACGTCACACCGCCGCCGGTAAACACACCGGCATCTTCACTACCACCTCTATCGCTACCACTGATCTACGCCCGCGCTTTCATTATTCGTATGCGACACAACACCACTCGACCGCCGGCCAAGCAGTGAGCGGCGTAGCGACCTGCCTGCGACTCACCTCATCCTTACAAAGCACACCATGGACGCCGCCTTCTTCACTGCTGCGACGTCCTATGCGGGACCCTCCTCCACCGAGGCCAGCTCGCCAGGCGCCTTCGAGGACGATGCGAGACACTACGCGACTACCGCATCACAAGTCCCAAAGCCAACATCCTCCACCATGCTCCCACCGCTGCCCAACCCGAACCCTCCACCCGACCCGACCAAGGATGTCAAGAACATCGGCACGCGCTTTCACGAGGACTGCCACGAGACCGACTCGCCCAGTCCGCGACTGCGCTCGAGTCGCGTGTGGAAGGGCAAGGGCAAGGAGACCTTGACGGTCGAGCGGGAGCCGAAGAAACCGAAGAGCTTGCTGGATCTACCGCTGGATATCCTGAAAGAGATCGTACGAGAGGTCACACATACCAACGATCTGACTTCGCTTGCGCTATGCCACAGCGCTTTGCATCAGCTTACCGTCCCGCACATCTACTCGCGCTTCGACATAGTCTGGCCAGACAGCAGTACGCATGCTGAGCCGCGCTCTGGCGTTGATGCGCTCACATATGGACTCTCAACACTGGTTATGGCGGAAGAGGTATTTGGGGAAGCGCCTGGTCAGAGGAGGGAAGGTCTAGGCAATCGCTTCTTGGCTAAAGGTCATGGCAAGGCCAACGAGCGGGTTATCAGACAGAGGAGAGGCAACCACTACGCACACTACACCAAAAAGTTCTCGCTAGGGAATGGTCCCGCGGATTGGGTACAGGAATATCTGATTACAAAGGAGGGTGGAAAGATGCTTGGGACGCTTGTTGCGCTGGCTGTCGCGCGGATGCGCTCACTAGAAACATTTGTCTGGGATATGCCTACTGGAATTCTGCGCGACGTCTGGCTTGCTCTGTCTTCTCTGGCAGATCGTGCGGATGGTGAGCCCTGCCGGTTGGATAAGGTCTGGGTACGATGGCATGACAACTCGTCCGCAGACCATCCTCAAGCCATGCCACCAGGCTATGTCACTGCGCCGCCACCTCTTCATTCCGCCATGGGCAATTTCTCGAACCCAGGCTTACCAGCGCATATTCGTCTGGCCGATCTCGATCGCGTCGAACATCCAAATTTCTCCGTCCTCCCAGCCATGCGCAGTCTCAGTGTGCTAGACATTGACGAGCTTGCGTATCTTGACGAAATGGCGGTGCTCATCGGACGATCTGTAAACAAATTGCGAGAGTTGCGAATTGGCCTAGCCAGACACGCTATGACTCGCGACTGGGTTACTGTATGGGAAGGCGACAATTTACACCAGGTGGATCGGGAGAACCCTACTGCAGGATTTCTTACTATCGGGGAGAAGAGGCTTGGTGGTGTACTCGGTACACTTATGGGATTTGTTCACGATATGAGGCCAAGGCGGGTTTTGCCCATACGCACACGGCGCCCATCGCCACCTCGACCTGAGCTGCGGGTCGAGAGCCCACCGCTCAACGCGACATCGAACCCGTTCATCCCTCCCGTGGTCCACGACGATGCGGCTATTCCAGACCTTCTTCACTCACCGCCACCAGTTTCAGCGCCCCACTTGAGCCCTCCAACCGTGGGTTCTGCGTTTGATAGTGATCCTCTGATCGCAAGCAGTAGGTGTGCATCTCCTCGCCCATTCTCATCAGATGGCCTACCTGTATTGCTTGAGACCACAAGCTCAGAGCCTACTGTTGTGCCAGAAGTGCTGTCGGAGCCGGAGGACTCGACAGATGATTATCTCCAGAGTGCTTTACGACTTGAGATACTGGAACTGGAACGTGTACCGTTATCAATACCAGTGCTTCAAAGAGCAATAGAATGGTCGACGCTGACCTCACTCACAATACTACATTGTCAGAACCACGAAGCTCTCTGGAAGACATTAAGGCGAAGTTTCTGCCCGACGCCGAAATCTCCAGTCTATCCAACTCCCCGGCGTAGCACCCACAGCTCCCCTCGAAAAGCCGGCAAACAATCTCTCGCCTCATCCGATGTCGAAATGCAATATCATCTAAACCTCAAGCGGGTGCACACAAACACCGTGTCTCCATCGCTTATTTCGTTCTTAAAAGACACCCTTGCACCCAACAGTCTCGAAGTGCTGTTCCTTCAGGAAGGACGTACATACACGTCCACAGTCAGCGTCGACGCAATATACCGCGGTCCGCTGCGACGACACCGACAGAGTCTCAAGAAGGTCTTGATAGACAGTTCAGAAAAGGCGCCTGATGGCCACCCGACAAGCTCGAGTCGATGGCGGCGTTGGATGCTCACAAGAGACATTCTTGCGTTCATCTGCAGTGGGAAGATGACCAGTCTCCGTGAGTTGGGCATGGCGCTCGACTATCACGACTGGGTAAGTCGTTTCTGAAATTTTGATGCTGCTCACTTACTGACATGACCACCATAGCACTTCTTCCTTCAACACCTACCATCAATCCCACATCTCCGCAGTCTATATATCCCCTTCCTCGCAGATCACGTCCACGGCAGCAACACCGATCCTCGCGAGCTTGCCTTGCAAGTAGTCGACATCGTCGCCCTACGCCCCGAAGTCCAGCTGTGCTACATGGGCGTCGGAACCAAATGTTTCGAAATCCTCGAAAGCCGCCGAGACTGGGACTCCCGCACCGACGCCGCCCATTTGGGCCTCCCCTCCGTCGGCGGCGCCACAGGCACAGCCTCCGAAGACGGAGAAGAGGAAGAAGACGACGAGGAAGAAGAAGAACTCGACGGCGACAGCGACGCCGACGAAGAAACCGAAAGCGATGCCGAGAACAACGACGACGACGAAGACGACGATGACGATTTTGACGACGATATCACGGACTCCGACTCTGATTCCTCGGACGCGCCGCGTAAAGGCGGCAGGAATGGCAGAGCGGCGAAGCTAAGGTTGAGAGAGATTCTGTTCTATGATGATAAGGTTGCTGTGTTCAAGGCGAGGCATGGCAAGCTTTAGTATGGCCACTCGCAGGCCTTCAGGGAGAAACGGAACTGGGTGCGCGAAGCTGAGATGCTGTTTGCGGAGATACTCAGGCAGTTGAGTTGAGGTGGGAAAAGATGAAAACGACACAAAGGAGGAGTTGTTGAAAAAGGGAAAACGATATCCCGTTCTTGTATTTTTGGTTTTTGGTTTTTGGTTTTTGATTTTGCTTTTGCTTTATGGAGTGGTGCTTTCGTCTGGGTTTGGCGAGAGACTGTGGTGGTGTTCTCGGTTGATGGGAGTACGAACCGGCTGGGTCATGTACGAACCGGTCGGGGCATGCCGGGTGGGCTGGGCATTTTATACATAACGTTCACGTTTGGTTTCTTCTCAAAAGGTTCGAGATGGAGGGAACAGGACGGGAAAGGGAATAAGGGGGGTTTTCTATTCATATCAATCATTTTGGAGTGAGTGAAGTGGGCGAGCTTGGAAGGGAATCGGGTATCCGATAATTACTCTTTTGGTCGGGGCTCTCAAGAAGACCCTTGAGGTATTGCATGTATTTAATTCACGATGATTACCTTTTCGATTTCTGTACGTTTTGGGAGTGGTCGCTTGTATGTGTGTTCTGATGTTGAGTCGTGCCGGAGTTGCACATTCCCAGACCATCGCTCTGCAGAGTAAATCGCACCGGCCATTAACCGTAGTCGAGAACCGCGCCTTCATCCACCACATCGTACCTACACGTACTCGAGACACTTCCGAGGGTCGAGCAATATAGTTGTATCTGATGCAAATGGTAAGCAACTCTTGAACCCTATCTGCCCCAAGCGACTATGCTACATGTACATCGCTGTATGCTTTTGACCTTCGAGTATCAGTCTATACACATCCCAGAGAGGTCACGAAGGTGAGAGTCTAAGATCAGCTATTACATGATGATGTGCTCGTAGTCGGACCGGCACATTGGCTCCTTGTATTCCACCCGTCTGGGGACAAGACTAATGCTCACCTACACGTAGAGTGGGAAGATTAAAGCAGCGAGAAGGCATCACGAACAGGAATCAGGAAGCGGTGTTTCGCAGAAGGAGAACATTTGTATTTTTTGTCGTAAAGCAAGCCAGACACAAAGCCGTCATCCGTCCTAAAAAACGGGCACGCGCAGCTCACAATAAGACCAGCTCACGTTACATAATCCTCCTTCTGGTATTTTTTTCTTGCAAGGTTTTGTCTTTCCACCAATCTACACCTGCTGTTCGACACTTGCCATCGTTCCGACATCGTAGAGACCGATCCTCAAAAGTAGAGGAACGAAGCTGGACTGTTGAGGGCGAGGTTGTCGAAGCGAAGTGGGTGTGATTGGTTCTGATCCGGTAGTCTTGTTCAACGGGTAGCAGTAAACAGCTATGATCAACGTGGTCGTGTATTGTGTGTGCTGGGCCAATGGAGCGCTGCATTGCATGTGGCCTGGCTTCTTTTCGCGGTCTGAAGCCAAAATGCTGTTGAAAGGTGGTCATGTTGTGACGGACATGACCGAGAAGAAATCGATAGTGTTGCGTCGGTTTTTGTGATGGTCATGCTACCGAGACTAGTCCAGGAGACAGCACGGTAGCATAGGGATATTTGGTCCTTGTGAATAATGTGCCGCAGAATGTTGTTTGTATAGGCGACACATGCAGAGAGGTGAGTTTTGAGCGTACAGCCACTGCGACTGCACACCAGCCAGAGAAGCGGCTTGTCAAAACGCAGGTCGAAAGTGACCCGCAATCCAGAAGTCCGGAGCATAAGAACCGGATATCGTCAGATCGTACAGAAGAAACGGTCGTGAAAACTCGAGATAAAAAAAACGCCTGCCGCTCCGCCCAAATGGCACGCCGGCCAGCCAGCGTTACAGTGCAACGCCGAGAAACGCCCAAAAACATGGCCAGACATAAAAAGGGGAAATCACTTTACTATGCCTGAGCAGCGCCGTTGGAAGGCGGTTGCTGCTGAGGTTGCGGTCGCTGTTGGAAACCGTTCTGGCCGGGAGGTCCCGAGAAGGCAGCCTGGTTGCCGCCACGAGGGGCTCCGCGGAAACCGCCTCTGCCGCCACGGCCACCGCGGTAGCCTCCAGTCCTGTTCGCCGGGTTCTGCAAATCCGAGCCAGTGCCTTGTTGCCTGCCAGCCGGCTGGCCAGACTGCAACGCGTATTGCTGTTGCGGTGTAGCGGCAATGGGCCTCGGGATGTTCTCGGGAGCGTCGTATACATAAAGTTTCTTGTCGATGTTGCCAGGAATAGGCTGGATCTCGGTGCCAAGTTCCTGTTCAATGCGGTAGAGGTTGAAGCGGTCATCCCAGTTGATCAAGTTGATAGCCAGACCAAGGTGACCAAAACGTCCGGAACGACCAATACGGTGAAGGTAGGTCTCGGCGTTCTTGGGGAAATCGAAGTTGATGACGACGTTGACAGCCTGAATGTCAATACCGCGAGTCAAAAGATCGGAGCAAACAAGGTTGCGCATAGCGCCGTTGCGGAAATCGTGGAAGACTCTGTTACGAGCCTGTTGAAGCATCTTTGCGTGTGAATAGAAGCACGAGTAACCCAGCTCGGTAATCTTCTTCGCGAGCAACTCGACACGAGTCGTGCTGTTACAGAAAATGATGGACTGGTTGATCTGCAGCTTGCTGAAGAGCGTGTTCAAGCAGTGAACCTTCTGCTTCTCCTCGACGAATGCGTAGTACTGAGTGATACCGCGGAGCGTGAGCTCGTCCATCAAGTTAATCTCGTGAGGGTCGCGCATGTGCTTGTCCTTGAAGGACTTGACAACAATAGGGAAGGTGGCAGAGAAGAGCATGATTTGCCTGTCCTTCGGGTGGAACTGCAAGAGTTGCTCAATGGTAATAGTGAATTCGGGCGAGAGAAGCTTGTCAGCCTCGTCCATGACAAAGGTGTGGGCGGCAGACAAATCGGCAACACCCTTGGAAGCGAGATCGAGAATACGGCCGGGAGTACCAACAATCACGTGCACAGTCTCGTTCAATCGAATGATGTCGTCCTTGAGACCAGTACCACCAGTGGTGACCATGACGTTGATGCCGAGATGCTTGCCGAGCGTCTTGCATACTTGCGACGTCTGGAGAGCCAATTCTCTGGTAGGCACGAGTAGCAGAGCCTGGGTCTTCTGCAGCTTGGGGTTGATGCGCTCGAGCGTGGGAATCACGAAAGCGGCGGTCTTGCCTGTGCCGTTCTTTGCACGTGCCAAAATATCTCTGCCCGTGATTGCGACGGGGATCGTCTCTTCTTGAATGGGTGAAGGTCTCTCAAAGCCAGCCTCGAAAATGCCCATCATGAGCTCACGCTTGATGTAGAAGTCCTCAAACTCCAAGCCCTTGGTCTTTGTGACATCCTCAGTCTGTACTCTTCCGTCTTTTGCTGGTCTCTTCAAGCCGGCTTTCCAGTCGTCGTTTGCCGGGCCATCATTGAGTGATGTCGCACCGAGCTGGTTTGCGAGCTCTGAGGACATTGTGTTTTGTGAATGTGCGGATCAAGCTAGTGGGTGGGCTCTATATGATAAGATGCGCCCGGTGTGTATGGTTCGGGTGAGGTCGCAGATGTTGGTAATTGGAGATGGGCTTTCGCGTGTAGCAGGTGAGGGTAATCAGGTCGGGGGTCAGGCGAGGAGGTTTGATGGTTAGCTCGAGCCGGTGTGGCAGTTGCGCGCGCACTTTGGGAGGGTATTGTGATTTCGAGTGGTGGTCGTGCGTGTCAGTTTCTGCACAATGGTCAGCGAGGCTCATGTTGATGAGATGAATCGGGGAGACGGACGGCGCGCGAGCAGCGAGAGTTTTAGTTGGGTGGTGGTGGTTGTGTTTGTGTGAGGTGCAATTGGCGTGCTACTGGCAGTTAGTCGTCGAGAGACGCTTGACCGTTGCTCTTAGTCTGTCGCTCCTGCCTGCCTGAGGCTGAACTCTCTTGTTGCCCCTCACTCAAAGTCACGCTCTCTCTCTCACACACTCTGAAAAGACACTGGACATTACAAGAACGCCAAAACATGACAACACTCCTATCGCTACCCACCGAAATTATCATCAGTATCTTGATCGCAGCTCCAAATACCAGAACGCTTCTGCGTTTGTGTAGTGCTAGTCGCCGCCTTCGCTCGATATGGCTCGAACATGCACAATACATCGTCGCATCGGCCTACACAAGAAAGATACCGCACATTGAGCAGGCCATTGCTCTTACTTTAGTCGAGCTCCGGCTTGGAGAAGTGCCTTTGTTGGAGGATTCTTCAGCGTTCCACCTTTGCTTGCCCAGAGTGCTTCGTAACGCTGGCCTTGCTACATCTGTTTGCAATGCTGCCAGCCGAAGCAATACGCTTCATAAGATTGACTGGGAAACTGAGGACCCGTATACTGATATGCTACGCGCATACTACTTGATCCGTCATACGCTACTCGCTTACGATCACCCTGAGCTCCGACCTTCCGTAACCTCGAAGTACTTAGCTTGTACGGGAAAGATGCACAAGGCAAATTTCTGGTTTTGCTTTTTCCTAACTGCAGGCCTCTCATTGAAGCTCAAATTCTCAATCGGATTATTTGAGCACAATGTGGATAAATGGCGTGATCCGAATGGTGATCCTGAATGGCCTATTGATCGTATAAGGTAAGCAAACCATGGCGTGCGGCATCGGCAATCTTCACAAAGATGCAAACTACTGATCTGCGCGCTTTTGTAAAACAGCCGTTGGTCGGCCTCTTGATGTACGATTTTGATGACTAACGATCGCATCAGGCAGTCAGCTAGGTGGATTGCTACACCAAAAGTAGTTGCAGAGGCGTAAGGAAATCACGAGTGGGGAGAAGTAGAGCCGCTGAATTTCGAACGCGGGGACTCTGTTTGGGAAAACGCATGGTACGAGTAGCTTAGGTGTTGAGTTTCTCACGATAGCCTTGGATAGTTGGTATTTGGAGCCAACAGGCGAGTTCGACAGATGGTTCATACCACAATCATTTCATACTAGAGAGTCCTTGTAGGCTATCTTGCGTACACGTATATCCCCTAGAAGGTAGGTAGAGAGGTAAACTATTCCCAGCTCGGAAATGGTACCTTGCACCAACGAAGGAAGTGAGGGAGGAGACTCCTCCAATCTCCAAATAGGTGCGGGGAATTGCGGGGACGATGAAATACATAGTCCATACCGACAGCAATCTTCGGCATCGCCAGGCCGGACCGATGTCACCTCAGCCCACTAACTTCACGAAGCGATAGCTGAAAGTGTTAGGGCAAGTGTGAGACCTTCGAACGAATTGTACCGACACACAACCCAGCAGTTTCTACCTAGGCGAGACCATTGAACACCTCCATCCGGTCACCATCATCTCGCAGTCGCGATCTTTCTGCGCCCGCCAGCCGTTACTGAGTCAACAAGACAACATCATGGTTCGCCATCTAGGACTGGCTGCAACAATGCTGGCAGTCTCATCCGCATCAACAATAGTGGATGCACAGCACAACGCAACCAATGCCGCGAATACCACCACCAAGCCAAACTTCATACTCATCATGACGGACGACCAGGACCTGCACATGGACTCGTTGAAGTACATGCCCGCTGTACAGAAGCACTTCGGCAATGGAGGAACATTTCACGAAAAGCATTACTGCACTGTCTCCCAATGCTGTCCTTCTAGGGTCTCTCTGTTGACAGGAAAGGCTGCCCATAACACAAATGTGACGGCGGTGACAGAGCCGTACGGTACAGTCTACTTCTTCCACCAATGTCCGTATGACCTCGCTGACAATAATGAACGCCACAGGAGGATACCCGAAGTTTATTTCCGAAGGGTGGAACGACAAATACCTGCCGGTCTGGTTACAAGATGCGGGTTACAACACGTACTACACTGGGAAGTTCATGAACGCTCATAGCACCACCAATTACAACAAACCTTTTCCCAGAGGCTGGAATGGCACAGATTGTGAGATTCTCCTCTCTCATTGACTTAGCAAGCTGTACTGACACTACCAGTCCTGCTCGACCCAAACACGTATATCTACTTCAACTCTTCCTCACAGAGGAACAAAGATCCTCCGCAACACAATCCTGGCGTGTACTCCACAGATATGATCGGAGACGATGCAATCGGTTTTCTTGATGAGGCCGTGACCTCCGACCGACCGTTCTTCGTTGGCGTGGCCCCGATTGGACCACATTCCGAGCTCTACAGAAGCACATCCGCCGAAGGACTGCCGACCAAAGGTTTCTTTCCGCCTGTCCCAGCAAAAAGGCATGAAAATCTTTATCCAGAGCTCAAAGTGCCGAGGACTCCGAATTACAATCCCGTCGAGGTATGTGGATCGCCAGACCTCGCTGTACAATGTTCCCTTCTCGTATTGATAAAGAGATAGGCCTCCGGTGGCGGTTTCATCAAAACGCTAGAGAGAATGAACGAGACCGCAATCGAAAGCGGAGACAACTACTACAGGCAGCGTATCCTAGCACTACAATCAGTAGACGACCTCATCGAGAACATCTTCTCATGGCTGGACAAACACCCTGAGCTTGCAGACAACACTTACATCATGTATACATCTGACAACGGCTTCCACATCGGCCAGCACAGACTACCGCCGGGCAAGACTTGCAACATCGAAGAAGACATCAATGTCCCATTCTTCATCCGTGGACCTGGTATTGGCAAAGGGAAAGTCTATAAGAAGCCGACGTCGCACACTGATATTGTGCCTACTTTGTTCAGCTTGGCTGGCATAGAGCCGCCTCTTGACTTCGATGGCGAAGTTATGCCCTTGTTTGGATCGGATGGCCGCAGCAAGAGCGAGCACGTCAATGTGGAATATTGGGGTTACGGCGGGCTCGAAGGCGTTTTCGGAAGCGTTGGAAAAGGAGTCATCCCAGATCCTACGACTTATACGGGTGGCTCTGGTACGTGCCCGAGTCCATTTGGTACCAGTGAGATCTGCTCGCTAACCTTCCTCTCGTTATAGTGCAAGGAGCGAACAACACTTACAAAACAGTCCGCGTCATCGGCGAAGGTTACAACCTGATGTACACTGTGTGGTGCACCAATGAGCACGAATTGTACGAGATGAACGTGAGTTTGCCCACGTTTTCGTGATACATGCCTATGGTGCTGATCACCAAATCAGACCGACCCATACCAACTCTACAACCTCTACGACAAACAAGATGCCCAACTATACGACTGGGACCCTCGCCGTCTCCAGCAGAGACTCGATACTCTGCTTCTGACTCTGAAACGCTGCAGCGGCAAGGTTTGCACAAGGCCTTGGGAGTATCTCCACCCACAGGGCAATGTGGAGAATTTGAGAGACGCCATGGAGCCTTGTTTTGATGCCTTCTATGAGGCGCAGCCAAGAGTCAGCTTTTCTGGGTGTGCTTTGGGCCAGTTGTTGGAGTTTGAGGGGCCGCTGGGGCCGAATATCTATGCAGAGGAGGAAAGCTAGACATGTGAACCAAGTATCTTCAATCAAACAGATAACGTCTTCTCTTTTCGAGGAACTCGTCGCGCCTAAAAGCGCTCTGATCCACCTGATCGGGGCGCCATCCACACTCGAGATAGATTTCCTCTAAACCACGCGAATACTGCCATCTCCTGTGAAGCTCCTCGGTCAATTGGCGTGCTCTGACAGGCGCATTGTCTGGGACGCAGACATCCCATTCGTCAATAATCAGTTGATACTCGCCCTCCTTCGCATTCGACGGGCGGCTGGTATAATGCAGTCCTCGGTATTTGTCGATCAGCGGTTGGAAAGCCTCACGGGGCGACATCGCTGGCACGTCGTAGTACTTCCCATCGTCAGGCTCGTCTTGGGGAGTATAGGGGTATACGACTTCTGAAAACATCTTAGCGTAGTACCTTTGTAAGAGCGTAGGATCGCGTACTCTTCTCCGTGTCGTAAACATAATAGCATCCAACACCAGCCAAAGACTCAGTCAACACGATAGCCGATCCAGCAATAGGTTCATCTTCGGTCATCTCCCGCGTCTCCTCAAAGTCCCTCCCGTCCAGCTCAGCACCGAGAAAGCACCTCGAGCTTGTACTAGGCCGGATCTCTAAGGGATATTGCAAGTAAGGAAGCGAGGCCAGAACGGTGGTTGCTTCTTTTGTGAAGCCTCCTGCTCGTGCCGAGTCTGCGTTGAACTCGCTTGGCGGATGAATGCCTGTGTCTGCTGGAGGTAGAATGACCATGTTGGGTGGGAGAGCGGCGAGAGTGTCGAGTAGTGTCCATAGCTCGCTGAGGGTGGAATAGAGCTCGGAGTGGTCTGATGAAGACATCACGGATGTGAGAAAGTGGCGGCGAGAATTGCGTTTAACACAGGCCTTGTGTGCATTGTTCCATCTCTTGAAGTTACAATACTTCGACTTGAGTAGTGGCCGCGACTGATGTCTTCCAAGGATTTTTCGTTGCTTCTTCTTTGTGCCTGAGGCGGGCAAAAGGTCAGTTCTACATCGATTGTTAAATAGGACATTAAGAAGAAAAGCATCACAGTTTATCACACGTTTAACTTGATAGCTTTCATTGCCAAAGTGCGCATACTCTGGGAAAAGCTTCTGCCCGCGAGCGTCGAAAGTCGCTTTCCTTCTCCTCAACCTCCGCTTCCTTTCAGGTGACACTGCATATAGCACCACCCCCTGCAACACGGCAACACGCTTCAGAATCCCTGTAGCCCACCAGCAGCGGGATTGACCACAACAAGACGCGTTGCCACGGCTTCTTATCACGTTGCATTGGCGAGAAGACACTTGCACACACGACTACCGAAATGCAGTCTCTACATCGCGGCCGCGCCCTTGCAGGACTATTTATAAGACGCACTCTACCTCGCGAACCCGTCCTGTCACAGCAGTCACGCTTCTTCACATCATCACCACAGTCTCGCCTACCGAACATCTCCGCGAAAAGGCCTAGACAGCCTACGATGAACTCTTACCAAGTGGCGCTGAACTCCATCCGTCACTATGGAGGATACCAACCGAGTCGCTACCACTCTACAAAGCTGATGGTCAACGCCATCATCGGACTGAACATCGCAGTCTTCGGAGCCTGGGTCTACGCCGACACAACCCGCGACGGCAAACTGCAAAAGCTCCTGATGAACAACGCCACCCTCTCCTGGTATAACGCCAGAGCAAAGCGCTACTGGACTGTCATCACCTCTGCGTTCTCGCACAAGGATCTCATGCACATCGCCTTCAACATGGTCTCGTTCAACGCGTTCGCAGGCGTCCTCTGCTTCGCCGGCGGTGTCGGAGTTGGCCCTGTGCACGTGATGGCCTTGACGCTCGGCAGCGCTATAGTGGGCAGCGCATCGTGGCTATACCAGAAGCGTCCTACAGGACGCGACAAACGCTGGGGCCCGTATGGAGAACACGGCCCTGCTGCCGTCAGGCAGGTCGGTTTGGGATTCTCAGGCGTTGTCATGGGCGTTGCTTCGGCAGCAACTATGCTCGCCCCGATGGTGCCCACGGGGTTCCTGTTTATTCCCGTTGCAGTGCCTATGTATGTGCTTACTGGCGCGTACTTTGCGTGGGACTTGTTTTGGCTTAACAGTAATGATAATATCGGGCGCAGCGCTCATTTGGGTGGAGCTGTCTTTGGTGTTGTGTACTATTTGGCTGCGTTGAGGGGTTATGGTGGTGTGGTGCAGCTGCTGTCGAGACGACGATACTAGGCGTTGATGATGGAAAGACGGTGCGATCACTTGGCTACATGCAATGGCTCTGAAACATTAGCAGTTTGTATCATTTAGCGAGGATAGCGAGGTTCATTTTGGATAAGGCATCAGCATTATTAGAGTAGCGTTGAGATATCTATGTATCCTATAACCACTGCTTTCGCTGGTAGAAACTCCAAGCGCTGTTTACACATAACGCTTGCGTATGGTAAGTACCTTCGTGCAAGTAATTCGTATCATCCTATTTTGTCCTCCTATATAGTATGGTGATGTTTTTTATGCACGCTTTGTTCATGGGTGCATAGTCGAAGTTGGCGATGTTTCTGGCGTCATCCTCACTCCCAAGCGCGACCCTTGGACCAGCTGTCCTTGTAGTATCAGGCACATGCACAACTACAAACACAACACGACACAATCCCACTCACAACCACTCCCACTCCGACCTCTTGATTGACCGTCGGGCCATGGACGTTCCCGCCAACCTACCCAATCCTCTTTGACACTTCGTCGTCCAACCACACAACACCAGCACAATGCGACTTGCATACTACGCCGGTGCCTCCACTGCGGCCGCGGCGGCATGCCTACTCAAGGCCTTCCACGAGCGGCCCAACTTCTACAGCGCGACCGTCTACCTCTCACAATCGAACGCCTGCCTCCTTATCCTCACCAATCTCTTATTAGTCGGAGCATGCGCCTTCATGTTTGCGCTCCAGCGAGCGCTCTACGGACCCCTCCGGCCTATCGAGGTCGAACACCTTAGCGAAAAAGCCTGGTATGCCGTGCTCGACACTTTATTGGCTATGCCGAGCTTTAGGGAAGATGTAGGCGGCTGGCTGTTGACGATGTTCGTGCTATTGCTCGCCGCGAAGGTCTGGGGCTGGATAGGCGAGGGGAGAGTGGACATCTTGGAACAGCAACCACCCGCGAACCCGAGACTGTTCCATGCACGACTGTCGACCAGTCTTGCGGTCAGCGTTTTGTTCAACATCTGGATGGCCTGGTACTGCGTCGACACAGTCCTGGCCAACCCGCGACCTGGAATGATGGTCATCTTTACGTTCGAGTTTACGATCCAGATCGTCCTCTCGTCGTTCACACTTTTGCGGTACTGCCTGGCGGTGGCAGAGATTCAGGTGGTGAAGCTGCAGACACATGAGGCGATTGAGGCGCGGAAGCTTGAAATCAGGGCAGAAAGAGCTGAGGCGAGGCAAAACGAGACGGAGGATGGAAGACCAGCGCCGGCATCACCTGTTGACGACGAGCCGATCGAGGTCGATGAGAACGAGGTGGATATTCCTGGCTGGGAGGACAAGCGACGCTGGCTCTTTGGCCTGGAAGTCACAACCGACTTTATCAAACTGCTGATATACGTGGTCTTCCTGGTCGTCAGCATTACATTCAACGGACTACCGATGCATATCATGCGCGATGTTTATTTGACATTCGCATCATTCACAAAACGTGTGTCCGACTTCTTGCAATACCGCAGAGCTACCAGCGACATGAACACCCGCTACCCAGACGCAACGACAGAGGAGATTCAGGGCGATGCTTGCATCGTTTGCAGAGAGAACATGTTTGCTTGGGAGCAGCCGCAACCTAATGCGCAAGCCCAGCCTGTTGAAGGCCAGCCTGCACCTATACCAACACCGGCACACGTCCGACGAGACGAGGGCTTGCGCGCAAAGAAGCTACCATGTGGTCACATTCTTCACTTGAGATGCTTGAAGTCATGGCTCGAGCGACAACAGATGTGTCCGACATGTCGTAGACCAGTCATCGCCACACCACCACCAAACGCCCAAGCACCAGCCGGAGCAGCTCCAGGCATTATCAATCCTGCTGCTCCAGGTGCTCCACCAGCACACCCACAAAACGGCCAACCACCTGTCAGAGCTAGGTTCTTCAATCTTGGGCCCGTTAGAATCGGGTTTGCGAATGGCGCTGCGGGACAGATGGACAATATTGTCAATCAGATGCGCAATCCTCAAGCACAGAATCAAGCACAGAATAACCAGGCAGCTGCCCAGCCAGCGGCACAACAAGGTCCTAATCACCTTGGCCTGCAGGAACCTTATCTTCCGCAAGCTCATGGTGGTCTCCCGAATATTCCGATCGCCGGCTTGCCTATGATGCAGGCTGCCAGAGCTCCAGTGCCGACGCAAGTGCAGCTCATGCAAATCGAACAACGAATCTTGCAAGATGCTCAGAACCTACAACTGGAACAGCAGCAGGTCGCTTTACTCCGGGTGATGGAAGCCGAAATGGCCAGACTAAGAGCACAATACGTGCCAGCTCAGCAACCTGCCGCCACAGGCATTGGGATGCAGCATCAAGCGCCATTCGCACCCAGTCAGGAACTTCTCCGTGGCGCCGCAGACCGAGTGATGACTAACGGACACGCAAATCTACCGCAAGGAATGGTGCTGCCAGAGGGTTGGACATTGATGCCTCTTCAAAGACAAGAGGGAACTACAACTACATCAGTACCAACTGCCACCAGTTCGCAGCCCGCCGCGCCGGAGTCTAGCAGCGCAGCAGTACCAACACCCGCGACTGTCGAGCAAAGATCCAACGACTTGTCCGAGCCACAGCAGACAACGCAAGCTCCTCCAACCGCGCCCGTAGACTCCACCACCGGTCCAACAGACGAGCGAGGCTCACCACTCTTCATCCCAGCCGCAACAGCGCAAACTACCCCAGCCTCACCAGCCCAACCCGAAATCCAATCCCCAACACCAACCCGAACCCAACACCCAGACACCTCCGCAACAAGCCCCTCAGCAGCGCCCGCAAACGCGCCCTGGAACTCAGGCAGCTGGAACTTCGGCGATCAAGCCGCTGGTGAGCCAGCACAGCCTGCCGCGGGATCAAACGGTGAGGGCGAGGAATGTTCTCAGACAGAGAGTGCTGAAGGGTACGCTGGTAAAGGCAAGGGCAAAGCGGTGGAGGTGGAGGATGCGCCTGATCAGGATGATTGATGAATGGGATTGAATTGAGTGGAGAGCGAGTCGATTGTTAGCAAGCAAACAAACAGATACCAGACTTTTTCGAGTGTAGAATATTTTGAGGTTATGAAGCTTTTTGGGGTGTCTTTTTGGTTTCACTGTAACATGCTGTCCACCTCCGAGTACACGGTCGTCCCCCTGGAGAAGCTTCTTGTTAGCCTTCGACGGACATCCACTGGAATGCTATTGCGTGTGATATAGGTAGGTCATGAGAAGTAATGGTAAGATCTCAATGGAAGCCACGTTATGGAAGTGGCAAATCATCAAGATGGTTAAGTTAGAAACAATGTTACATGTATATATGCTAACTCCTTATCCAAAAGCCAGCTTTTTCGTTGGTCGAAATCTCAACCATCTAGCCACGACCCATCGCAGCTTCTGCAAATCCATCACATCGGCTCACATACACATCGTCAATCAACCCAGCGCCTCCGCCATAACCTCCCACCCAACCGCTTCCCAAGGCGCAAAGGCCATCGCGCGCTGCGCATCGGCAACAGTTCCCACGCCCGCAAATGCATGCGCGAGCTCAGTCGCGTCCGCATCACCGTTTGGTGGCACGGCTTTCTCCGCGGTCTGCAACGCCATCTCGGCAGCGTAGGCGTCGCCTGAGAGCTGTGCTAATTGTGTCCAAGCGTGTGATCGCTCGGGGTTGAGCAGTGTAGAGGTCTGGGCAGCTGCAAGTGCGTTGTCGTCGGACTCTGAAGATGGGTTCAGGGATGCGAGAGAGAGGAGGAGAGACTCGATTTGCGTCTGTTCGGCGGGCTGCAGATCGGCTTTTGTGCGGAGGGCGAGTAGGTCGTCGTGCACAGCGCTTGCGGTTTCGGTGTCGTCGTCGAGAGCGGCGATGGCGCCGAGCAGAGTCATTACGCCGGCGTGCTCGGAGTTTGCTTCGAAGCACTCGAACAGCTGCTCGCGGGCGGCGGTTTTCTCATCGTTTCCGCCGTGGGCCCAGAGGACTTGTACGAGCAGGCAGACGACATCCGGGTCGTTCGAGCTTTCTTCGAGAGCGCTGCGGAACATGGTGATGGCGTCGCTGTCTTGCTTGAGGTAGTGTGCTGCGAGACCGGCTGTCAAGTGAGCGGATAAACGGAGTTTGCGCCTGGCTTCTGCATCGAGACCGCTGCCTTCAGCGTCGGCAGAAAGATCGAGTGCGGTGTTCGCGTTTTCGAGAGCTTCGGAGTTGCTGTGGACAGCAAGCTGGCAGCGGGCAATGTCTGCTTTGGCATGTGCGAAGCGGGCCAGCGCTGCGTCTGATTCGGAAGACTCGTACTCTGCTTCCGCGCTCGAGCAGAGTTCTGTCAATGTCTGAATTGCGTCTTGGATGTTGCCTACACGTTCCAGGAAGAGAGCGGACAGATGTTTGTATGGTAGATCCTTCGGAGCTTGGGCACGCAGCTGCTCCAAAGCAAAGAGCGGCTCAATAAGCGCGGTCAAGTTGTTTGAAGTAGTTGGCGACGTCAGCAGGTGGTCGAATGTTGACAGAGCGTACTGGCGCTTTGTTATTGTGGAGACGGAGTCAGAAATCTCGAAAGCGTGCGTGAAGTGGTTGAGAGCTTCCTTGGTATCTCCCGTCATGAGTGCGATCAAGCCCTCGCCAACCCAAGCGTGGGCATAATCGGGATCTGTAGATTGTCCGCGACCGAAAGCCTGGTGTGCAAGTTCATAATCGTTTTGCAGAGTATACAATACTCCCAAATTGGTCCAAACTTTTGCGTTGAGCTCGTTAAGATGTAATGAGCGAACAAAAGAGTGCTGTGCGACTTGAGGGTTCAAAGTGGTAGTGACCACACCAAGGGCGTTCCAAAACTCTGCGTTTCCTGCTTCCATCTCTATAGCTCGCTTGAAACAGCGAACAGCTGCTTTTAAATACTTCTTTCCCGACTTACCATCACTGAGCGAGAATGCGCGGTGTTCAGCCCATCCAAGGTTGTACCAGGCGACAGCTTGAGCGTGAATGTCATGTGCGGATGAGTAGATCGCACGCTTGTATGATAGCACTCCAGCAATGAGTGGCAGGGGCAAGGCAGACTCCGAGGAATGCCCGTTCTCTTGGCTAGCAGTGAGGCTGTCGGAGCGGATGCCATCGATGTCAGACAGTTGCGAAAGCGCCTCATCATGGTTGTCGGTGTCGAGCAGGGAGCTCAAGTCAGCCAAAGGGAACTTATCGCTCCCGGACAACACCCATGAGTATGTCACGCAGGCATCGCCCACAGCCTTCCAGAGGTTGAAAGCTTGAGGGTTGTCCTTCGCGACGATCACGGCGATGGCGATGGCTTCGTTGCAATTTTCGATAGCTTGGCCAAACAGCCCAGTCTCAACGCAATGCCATGCACGCTCACAAAATGTTTGGAGTAGCGAGACGAGAACACCAAACTCAGTCGGGCGTTCCTTGAGCACAGCTTGAAGACCGTCCGTAGCTTCTTGATACTCGCCAAGCTCTCTGTGAACGTTGGCAAGCATGTACTTGGCAAACCAAGTTTCGCCAGTCACCTTCATTTTGCCTTCTTCGTGTGGCTCAAGAGCATAGTTGAATGTGCGGCTGGCGGAGTTGTAGCGACCAGAGTTGTGGTAGCTCTCACCTAGCCCAACATATGACTGGTAGTCATCAGGACTGATGCGAAGGGCAGCAAGGAACGAAACGATCGCTTGCTGATACTCTTGCTTGTTCATCTGCACCACACCAAGTGCAGAGTAAGGCCAGCTTAAACCCTTTCTCTTAGAACCGGGCGGTGGCCTCGCTCTGCCAGAATCGATGACGCGCTGCGAGATGACCTCAACAATCTCCCACTCGCCACGGTTGGCGAACGAGTGGGCGAGACGCTCGGCAGCATCTGTCTCGGCTGGTGAAAGCTCGAATGCCTTTTGGAAGCATTGTCTAGCACGCTTCTTGTCCTTCGCGTACAGCTCGTAGTAATGCCCGAGGCTTGTGTACGCAGGCGCAAAGTTGACGTTGGTCTTGATAGCCGAAAGGAAGCGAGCGTAGGCGCCATTGCGGTCTTTCCGAGCAGACTTGGATTCGTCTAGGTTCCACATACAGACACCGATACGGTACAAACATTGCGCGCGAAGATCTCTCGCGCGAGGGTCGTCTGTCTTCAAATTTGGAAGGTAGTTCTCGAGTTCGTCCTTCGCGGTGGCATTGTCTCCGTTCAAAGCTTTACACCACGCGAGCTCAGTACCAACCCGGACGTTGCTTGGGTCCTCGCCCAGGGCTTGCTGCAAGAAATCAATCGCAGCTCCGTAGTTCTCGATCTCTTCGAAGATCAAGCCGAGACCGATCAAGGCTGGTGTGAGCTTGGGCTTTCGCTGCAGGATATCCTCAAAATGTCGCCTCGCTTCGGCGTGGTTTCTAGGGGCTTGATAGTGCACAAGTGCAGTGCCGAGAACGCTGTTCAAAGCATCCTTCGTGTTCTGCAAACTTAAGCTGAGCTTTGTGGATTGCACAGAAAGCACCTGTAGACCTGCGCGTGATGTCTCCACAACTGTTTCGTTTTCCTCGAGGTACAGGAAGTAGTCGCAAGCCAATCTATACGCAAACGGCGAGTTCTCGGCCTTGTTGACTCCGTCGGTTATCATAGCTAGGCGGTCTTCGGCAGTCAATACCTCTGGTGTTTCATCTTCCTCGGGCTTCTCATTTTCTGACTTCTTTGGTGGCGGGAATGGGCAAAGTTCGCTGCTGAGCCATGCCTTCAAGATGCGGCCAAGTCCGCTATCCGCAAACAAGCTAACATACTCTCGCAAAATGTTTGCGTCGAGATCCTGCAAGTTGTCGAAGTCTCGTGTTTCCAGTACTAGATCCCAAGCGGTCTGGAATGGGTGATGAATGATGACCATACCTTCCGCGATGCTCAAGACCTGATCCAATTTGGCTGCTTTCTGGTCTGCGGGCAGTACCAGTAGGACGTCGTATGCTCTGAGCAGCAGCTTCTCCTCATACTCCCGGCGGATCTCATCTTCGACTGTCCAGTTGATGATTTGTTGATACAGATCTTCCAGCTCGCTTTTGGTGTAGACTTCTCGTTTCACCTCGGTGGTGACCTGGCCAACACGTGCTCCGATGCGAGTCCGGCGGTTGCTGATCTCCGTCTTGATGCGCTGAGCCTCTTCCTCTTCGGTAATCTCGGCAATCCGAGTGTAACCGAGCGTAGGATGTGGCAACCGTCCTTCCAAGAAATCGTAAACCGGAGATCCAGGTAGTGTCACTCGTAGAGCTCGCTTCCGCTGTTCGGAGGTTCCATGCTGTTTGACGAAACCACCCAATTTGTCGATGACCGTCTGGCAGCGGTGGGCGTCATCTGCTTTGGCATGTATTGAGCCTACATGCACAGCAGCCTCGATGTACTCGTCGACTTTCTTAGATCCTTGGGCTTCGTACACGCTGCATAGACCAAGCCATGCTTGCGCCTCGTCCGGCTTGGAATCGGCCGCTTTGCGATAAGTCTCAGCAGCACTGTCGAAGTTGCCCTGCTTCTCGAAAGCTCGTCCCAAGAATAGTCTCGCCGGGTAATTCGCAGAGTCTGAAGCAAGGACGATCTGTGACTGGGTGACAACTGTTTCGTAGTCTTCGGCGTCGAGAGCGGCTTTGGCTGCTTTCAGGGCAGCTTTGTTTGTGGACATATTATTTCATCATTCGTGTCCGTCCAGGTCTCGTGTTCCTTAATACTTCCCAGGTCGTCAATTTATTTTGGTATGGCGGATTGTGAAATGTTTCCTCGCATCATGACGTTTGCACGACAGCTAGCTGGAGTTGGGACGAGCTGTCGCACTTCAATTGGTTGCTAGCGCGTGACACGCTAGCGGCTGGACCATTCGGTTGCGAACGACCCCGGTCAAGCCTGCCGGCGTAGAACACAGAATAATGAGTATCTTTTGTACCAGCTGACCTCAGGGCACCGCTGCAGCTTCCAGGATTCCAATTCCAATCTCTCGAGGCACATCGCCACGATTCAAAGTCTACATCGCGTTGTTTATATCCTCTATCACGGAAGCACACTACTACAATCATGGCCGAAGCATCCACAGAAGCAGAGCCTGAGCCCGCGCGTGGGAAGCCACTCGACACCCCTCGCAAGAACAAGGTGCTAGGATACATCCAATGCTGTGAGGACTACGACCTGAAATGGACCAGGATAGGCGTCGCCAAAGCGCTCAACGTCACTCGCCAGCAAGTCGAATACGCCATCAAGAATCCATACCCTAGAACCAAGAAGAATTCTGAGCTCAAGCGTAACAACCACCGCAAACTCACTACTGAGCATCTTGATGCTGTGGAGCAGTATCTAAATACTGGTGACTTTGGTGCGGACCGCATCTTGAACTGGAACGAAGTCGTTGCGAGATTCAACCTCAATGTCTCTGGTGCCTACTTGCATGAAGTGATGAAACCGCGTCTTCGTAGTTCGCGTCGGAAGCCTTTCAAGAATACTTTCAAGAAGCTTCCAACTCAAGAGCAACAGCAGCAACAGGAGCAGCAGCCACTGCCGACGCTACCACCGCAACAAACACCGCAACAACCACAACATCAACCACAACAACAACCAGAACAACCGCACCAGCTATATACAATGCTCCAAGATCCCCACTACGGCTACCCTCAACATGACCATCAGCTCTCCTGACAGCGGCCCGTATCACCCCTACTGCATCCGCCAGGACACGGATAATCCGCCTGGAACTGCCACAAAAAGTACGGATCAGTCTCATTAGTCAACACCTCCGAAACAAACTTCGTACTGGTTCCCAAATTCCAACTCTGCTTAAACACCTCCGAGCTCTCAATATCAATCTGGCCCCATCCTGTCTCAATCAACCGGCCAATGCTCGTCCCATACACGTACTCTTTGAACCCAGCCCACCTGATCGCGCTAGCACACATCGGACAACTCTCCGCGTTCGTGTACAGCGTGAGATCTTTCCACGCAGCGGAAGTTCCGGATGCCGAGAGCTTGTACGCTCCGTTGGGATCGGTGAGGATGTCGGTGCAATTACCTATGGCGACCAGCTCGCCGTGGAGGGTTGGGTTGCCAGTTACGGAGTTTTGGTTCACGCCGGTGCAAATCAGGTCGCCAAGGTTGTTGTTTGCGGTGTGGTTGACGATGGCAGTGCCGAAGGCTGCGAAAGGGCAGGAGGAACCGGAAGCTTCGAGGGCGTCGTTGGCGGCGCGCATCGAGTGTGTGCGTGTTGAGTGGGGGATGTTGTTGATTATTAATTCTGGGGTGGAGAGTTCGTGTTGCGATGCTTTTTTGCTAGAACCGTGGGATCCGTGGGCTACGGTGGTGCCGGTGAATCCGAGGGCTGCGGTCAACAGGACGCGCTTGATAGCCATCTTTGCTTTTACTGTAATTTTGCCTGTTGCTTAGTCTTATATCGTCTAGCCGAGCAGTGTATATGTAATCGTTGTAGTTAGAGTATGTCTTGAAAAGCGAGCGCGGGTGTCGGTCCTTAATGAAAATCCAGCGAGAGAGGGAACGAACTCGAAGCTATGTGCCACTGATTGTGGACCTGAACCCTTTTGATATAGATTCACGATATCTGCTAGGTTGGTTCATCCTTATCCATTGCGTAAACGATAAAAGATACCCCGCAAGCTGATATGTCTTCGGAACATGCCAGGATCCATACAAAAGATAAAGCTAAGGCTGCTTGGCGAGAGTGGCGCTCGAGATCCATGGATGATGGAAAAGATAAAGTCACACGTGGTATCCTGCGGACCACCAGAGCAAGCTTGATCAGAATCACATTGATCATTGATGAGTGGGGTATCCTCGTTCGCTAACCAAAAACAAAACAAAAATACAAGAAACATCAATCCTCCCAAAAACAACCTCCCACAACAAAACACTCACTCCGCCACGCCGCTACATCTACTCTCCTTCGCCAACTGCACTTCCAAAAACCTATTCAGCAACTTCCTCGTCGTCTCCGCCTCCACCGCCTCCCCCTTCTCCCTCCACAGCTCCGAAATCTCAAAAATCCCAAACAACACCTCGATCGTAATCAACCCGATAATAAGCCACTCCAACCCAGTCGAATGCTTCTCGCTCAGCCTCTCCCTCAACACAGCCGCAATCTCACTAGCATAATCCATCTTCTCATTCAACACTTTGATCCGCACGCCCACATCTAACGCTTTGCCGAGACTCTCGTAGTAGCTTTCGAGGCCGAGGTTGTGGGGGGAGTCCCAGAAGAGGTCGGGCAGGGAGTCGGTTAGTTCGGAGTAGAGGTTTAGTTGCGCGCGGATGCTGAGGAGTTCGCCTGTTTTTCGTAGGATGAATTGGCGGGTGAAGCGCAGGGGGGAGCCGGCGGAGAGGGTTGTGGGGATTTGGCGGGTGCTTTGGAAGTAGTGGTCGAGGGCCTCTTCGAGGACGGCGAGTTTGGTTGAGCGCGCGAGGGCGGAGGAGTAGGCGATTTTGGCGAGGATGGTGTCGGTTTCGTGGCCGGGTGGGGAGGAGTCGGTGGTTGTGGTGTCTTGTTGTTGTTGTTGCTGCTGCTGTGGTTGGTAGTCGTTGGAGGGTTTTGTGCCGAGGACGATGGTGTCGCCTACTATTACTGATGAGTCGCGGGAGCTGTCTTCCAGGTACTCGAAGTCTTCGACTTCCACCTGATGCGCGTTCTCAGCCGCCGGGCGAATGATCCTCGTCACGATGTTGTTACCAATGTGCTCTGGGACATTCCAAGTGACTACGCTACCAGACGGGAAGACGAAGACATCACCGATACCCTGCTCGCGCTTGGCGCCCGTCTCCGGGTCCTGCGAGACGAAATTGGGCGTCTGCACATGCAGCACTTGCGGGTACAGGTCGGTCTTGAGGGGATCGGGACGGAAGCCCTCCTGCATCAGCAGGCGGCGGGCGGCGGAGACTTGGTATGTTTCTGCGGCGCAGTAGGCCGTGACTTCTTTCGTCGCTGCTACGGGGTCTACATGTCTCTTGCGGCCTTTGCCTATGACCAGCCCGTCTCGCGACCGCTGTGCCTCGACTGCTACGCGCCGTAGCGATGTTGAGGCTGCTTTGGAGCGGGTGTTTTTGCGCTTGGATTCTTTCTTTGGTGGCTCTGGCGCATCTTGTCGCAAGGCTCTGTTGGCTGTGAAGTGGTTCTTGGGGATTTTACGACCTCGAGCCGCTTGTGAGGCGAGGTATGATTGTCCTGGTAGCCTGTGGCCGGATAGCTGGTGTCGAGGCGAGTCACGGGCTGCGGTCAGAGTGGTGAGGCTTCTCCTACAGATTGCGCCGAATGCGATCCATGTCGCCGCCCTGTGTGACATAGTAGATAGTCCTCCTGTATATGTACAAACTGATCGAGGCTATACTAATAAGAACATCTAGTATTGCAATAGTCTTGAAGTGTAACTTATGTATGTATTTCGAGTATTCTTCCCGCTGCCCATCTCCAAGAAATCCAATCAGCCAGCCAGCTGCAGCTTGACATCACCTCCCGCCGAGGCATTACCTCCCATTCCCGCCATAGCTCTACCACTTGCGCACCGCCGCACTATAATTGCTCACACACCACCACCCTCCAGCCCTCGATGCCTACAGCATGTCTGTGGACCCTCAGGCAGCAGCCTCAGGACCCGAGACGGACGATGCTCTGCACCAACAACAGCCCGAGTCTGAAGATGCCGCTCAGCTTGGACAGGAGGAGGACGACGAGGACGACGAGGAGGAGGAAGACGAAGAGCCAAAGCTGAAATACGCCAAACTCACCGGTAGTCTTGCTGGTGTGTACCGGAATGGCGACTTCACCACAGCCTTCTGCGTGGCGGGCGATAAGATGATCATGGGCACTCAGGACGGGAACATCCATGCGTTGTCCATACCGACAATGGAGAACATAAGGACATACCATGCGCATTCGGCGAGCATTACAAGTTGCTCAGTCTCTCCAGTGCCGCCTCCGCCTACTCTCACTCGCACCCAAGACGGCAACGCGTTTCTGGCTCCGAATGTACCGTCTGGAAAGACCGAATCGATCAGGTCGACTGCCACCGGTAGTACGAAGCAGGCACGAGCGCCACAACCGGTTGTACCGAACATACCTACCAACCAAATCTATATCGCGACTTCGTCAATAGACGGACACGTGTGTGTGTCTTCCCTCGTGGACCCCAAGGATGTCCAGCTACGAAACTTTGCGCGACCCGTCCAGGCTGTTGCGCTTTCGCCAGATTACAAGACTGATCGCACATATCTATCGGGCGGACGCGCTGGTAGTCTAATCCTTACTGTTGGAGGTAAATCAGGTGTCAGCTCCGATGCGAACACAAACAGCACTGCCGCAGCGGCTTCAGGATGGCTTGGAAGCATGGGACTGGGCAGCAACAATGGAAAGGACACCATATTGCATCAAGGAGAGGGGACTATCAGCACGATCAAGTGGAGCATGAGCGGGAAGTGGGTGGTTTGGGTAAACGAGGAAGGCATCAAGATTATGCGATCGCATTTGCGACTTGACAGCGAATCAAGCGAGGATGCTTGGAAACGTATTGCACATGCTTCGAAGCCCAACCGGAAAAGCTGGGAAGATATGGCAGGAGTGTGGAAAGCAAGAGCAGAGTGGATCGATGATCGACTTTTGGAAAGCGATGATCCAGGGGGAGCAACAGAAGCCGACAAATCGCTAAATGGCGCTTTGAACGGCACACCCAAAAAGCGGGAGAAGAAGTTTGAGAAACTCGTCGTTGGATGGGGAGATACAACATGGATCATGCATGTTCATGAGGGTGGAAAGGTGCCGTCTGGCAAGAATGCAGGACAGCGGCAGATCGGCGGCGCGGATATTATCCACAAGCTGCAATTCCGCGACTGCATTGTGTCAGGATTGTCATTGTACACCCCAACTATGTTAGCGATTCTTGCTTACAGGACGCGAGACGACGACGACAACCCTCTACCAACCGCTGCCTCCAACAATGATACCCCAAGAAAGAGTGGCAGACAGCACAGACACACTAGTCTTGCACCGCAACTAAGGCTGGTCAACGTCAAAGATGGTGAAGAAGTCGATCTTGACGAGCTCAGCGTGAGTCGCTTCGAGACGCTTAGCGCACAAGACTATCACCTTGGTACTCTGTTCATTCCTCCGCCTCTGCCAGAGAAAGCAACGAAGGAGCAGAAGAGTGCTCTTGAAGGACTGTGGGAGATTTCTGGAGGCGGATATGCCACGCGCATGTTCACCTCTGGTGCCAACGCACTCACCCGCACAGACAGCGCCAAGGAAGGTAGTGGTCGAGGTGGGACTTCCACGCCCAGGAGCGGTAGCATACAAGGCGTGACACCCACACCACCTCGTCAAAAGACTCTCGATGCTCACCCATACACTGCTGAAGCTGGTCTCAAACTCTTCATTCAAAGTCCGTTCGATTGTGTATTGGCAGTCAAGCGTGAACTGAGCGATCATCTATCCTGGCTTCTTGAGCACCACCAATACGAGCAAGCCTGGAAACTCTTGGACGAGCATCCCGAGATCATAGATCCTTCGACCGCGGACCGCAAGTCTCTTGGCTCTGTGGTGGAGAGCCCGTCGAAACCGCAGAAAAACACGCTTGCCGACTTTTTCGCGGACTCTGACTCCACAACCACAATATCTGCTGCACGAGCCCACGACAGTATATCCGCCAAAGAGAAGCGAAGGATCGGTGACCTCTGGCTTGGCCAACTTGTTGCTGCCGACAAATGGAGCGAGGCTGGCAAAGCGGCGAGTAAAGTGCTTGAAGGAAGTGCAAGGTGGGAGCACTGGGTCTTCACGTTTGCCCAAGCAGACAAGTTCGACGAGATCACGCCATATGTTCCTGCCACTGTGCTACAGCCGCCTCTGCCGAGCGAAGTGTACGAGATCATCTTGGGTCACTATATTGTGAGCGATCCACCACGACTGGGCAAGCTCCTCGATTCGTGGGATGCAGATCTCTTCGACGTGAACAGCATCATCACTGCTATCGAAAGCCGGCTGCGCAGCCGCGACGTAAGCGAACAGAGCGTTCAAGATGGCGTTCAGGGCCGTGACTGGCGAATACTGCTGGATGCACTCGCGAAGCTGTATCTCGCAAATGTTCAGCCTAGGGAGGCGCTGCGATGCTTCATTCTCACTCAGAACTTCGATGCGGCTATGAGCCTCATCCGTGACGAGAAGATCGCCGAGACCCTTGCAGATGACATCCCAGGCTTCGTGACGCTGAAGGTCAGCAAAGAGCAACTGCGTTCGGCTGATCTGAGCGAGCTTGAAGAATCAAGTGCAGAGCCAGTTGCACTTCTCGTCGACGAGGCTTTGCGCGGCAGCATCTCACCGGTGACAGTCATCGAGCAGCTCCAGGAGAAAGGAGATGGTATGCAAATCTTCCTCTTCTTCTACCTGCGTGCGCTCTGGAATGGTGGCTCGAAAGTCAAACCTGTGAAAGCTCGCCGATCAAAGTTCGACTTCAATCACATCGACCAGGGGCATGCGATGGTTGAAGACCACGCTGATTTGGCAGTTGAACTGTTCGCTGAGTATGACCGCGACTTGCTGTTGCAGTTCTTGCAAGCTAGCGAAGTGTACAGCTATGACAAAGCTGCGAACATCTGCGAGCAAAGACACTACATCCCGGAGCTCGTGCACGTACTGAGCAAGACCGGCCAGCTCAAACGCGCGCTGTGGCTCATCATTGGCGAACTCGGCGATGTCAAGAAAGCAATCGAGTTCGTCAAAGTCAACCCCGACCTATGGGACGACTTGCTTGAATACGGCATGGACAAGCCTGCTTTTATTCGCGGCTTGCTAGAAGAAGTCGGCACTGCCGTCGACCCAGCCGAACTCGTCCGACGGATTCCAGTCGGTCTCGAAATCGAAGGTTTAAAGCAAGGCATCATGCGTCTCGTGAAGGAGTACGAGATTCAATACTCTATTTCTGAAGGCGTGGCAAAGGTTCTCGAAGGCGAGGTGGCAATGGGCATGGACACGCTGCGCGCGGGCCAGAAGAAGGCCGTTCGTTTTGAAGTCGTGCACGAGTCGCCCTCGGATATCGATCTCGTGGCGCATGATGTACCTACACAGGTCGATGGCGAAGCCCTCCCTGTGCCGAAGCGAAAAGTACCCAAAAACAACGCCGAAGTCAAGCCTGGGCACTGCGTGGGCTGCGGCGAGCCTTTCAGCCAAGAAGGTACGATACCCCCAATGCCCCCTCCCAGTCAATCACCTACAATATATTCATCATACTAACACCAGCCATCAACAGAAACTCTCCCCCTCCTCGGCTTCGCCTGCGGCCACGTCTACCACCTCCCCTGTCTACTACGCGCCAACCCCGACACCGCCGACGATACCACCGTCGATCGCCTCATGTCACAATTAGGATATGGCAACAGCTCTGCGGAGGACTCGGATGAGCCTGCGTATACGGGACGTAGTGTGGGCGGGAAAGTTGCACATGCTCATGTTGTGAGGAATGTGGTGCAGGGTGGGTGTCGGTGCTGTGTTGTGCCTGAGGGGGCTTGAGTGGCGTGAGGGAGAGAGCGAGTTGAGGGGTTGGTGTGTGCTTGGGAGCCAGCGATGAGCGGACTCGTTTTGTAGCTGTACATACCCTTATGAATGTTGTTCATCAGCATTAGAGAGGACACATGGGGCTAGATGTGTGCGATTGTCTTGTGTTTCAGGAGAGTTTGCATCCATGTGTATGATGTTCAAAACAAACCAACAGCAGCCGAACTCGGCAAGCAAACATCATTCGCGCGAATCCCAATTCTTTACGAGGAATAATACAATCGATCCAGCTTACTACCATCTATTATGTGTATAAACTTTTTTTTCTCCATCCCTGGGGCGCCGTGAATGTCATCAAACAGAACACACATTACCGCCCATGCCAAGCCAACCAAACAACAGCGTTTTTCCTTCCACCAAGTCCATCTAGAAGACCACGCCCTTGGTCTGCTTGACATCCTTAACATTCGTGTTCTTGATCATGAACATGAAAATCAGCATCAAGCTAGAGAACGCCACTCCAGCCGCCAGCATACGAGTATGTCCGTATCCGTACGCCAGCTGAATAGCCAGTCTCTCCTCGCTGCCAACAGGGTAGCTGAGCTGCGTCGTCAGACTGGCCGCGATCAACGCGACCTGATCCTGCGCGGAAGCAGGCAAGTACCTCGCGAGCGCGGTCGGGAAGACGTTTGTCCAGATCGCGCCGGAGATAGCGGGTCCGATTGCGCCGCCGAAGGCTCCGGAGACGTACAGCAGGGACATCGCGGAGGAGGTGTGGCTGTGGTCGACGGCGGAGAGCACGGAGAGTTGGCAGACGAGGATGAAGACTGCGCCGCCGATCGAGATGAAGATCTCGCACATGATAATATAGCCGATGTTGCCGTTGGGCTGGCGGAAGTGGATCATCAGACCGAGCGTGAAAGTGTACAGCGGCACGGCAATGTAGAACAGCCACCTGTACAATCCCGTGCGGCGGATGGCGTAGCCAACGATGAACAACAACACGCCGGAGACGACGGAGAAGGTGTTGTTGATGTACCCCGCCTCGGCGATTGTCAGGTTAAACACGACTTGCAGGAAGGACTGGAAGTAGAGGTTCCAGGTGTAGTAGGAGATCTGGTACACCATGTTTAGCGCGCAGGTGCCGACCATGGAGCGGTCGGTCAGGAAGTGCCAGGGCAGCCAGGGTTGCGGCGCCCAGTAGTATTCGTGGACGCAGAAGAGCACCATCATGGCGAAGCCGATGATTATCATCGCGATTATCCAGCCGGTGGCCCAGCCTTGGGGTTGGGAGGCGGCGAGGTTGAAGGGGAGGAGGAAGATCATGAGACCGCCTGCGAAGAGGATGACACCGAAAACTGGGCAGGGGCATTAGTATTGGTTCGCGTCGTAAATATTGCAGAGTTCCATGACTTACTGTCGAACTCTACAGCAACATGCTTAAGGGTCTGCGTGAAAGTCCTCCCACTGCTAATCGTCTCAGCAGGCATGAGACCCGCCTTCTTGGCCTTGTTGAGATTGACCTTCAACATCGTGAACAGAGGAATCGCCATGAAGGGTGTAATGATGGCGAAAGTTCCGAACGCCCACCTCCAGCTACCGACGTTAAGCTCAAAAGCCTGAGCGGCACGGGGACCAGCGAAGGCAGTGATCATGTATGGAGAAGATGTGAAAGCGAAGGCGATACCACGGTTCCTCAGACTTGTGGTGTCGACTGCGACGATCACGTAGGCGTAGACGGCACCGGCGGCTCCGACGGAGGAGAAGACCTACATGGCAAGTTAGTAAAAACATTTGACATGACACGGTGATGTTGTGCAAACTCACTCGTCCTGCGCACAGTGCTGGCAAGTTGGGAGCAGCAGCTTGCAAGACCATTCCCAGAGTAAGCATGCCAACCATGAGCATGAAACCCTCAGCGCGACCCCAAAGGTCAAGACCTTTCGCCAACGGGATGTAACATGCAGCAGTCATAGCGCCGGAAACGATATCAACTACAGTAAGCAGGGAGTGCAATCCGAACTCGCTCGTCGCGTACGCCGTCATGGAGGCATTAATCGAAGCTCTGAAGCCGCCGGAAAGAGTGTAGATCCAGATGCTGTGATCCAAACCTCATCAGAACATGATCGATTCTTCAAAGCTGTATTGAGGTTTACTCACCAGCTCAAGGTCGTGTACAAAGCCGTCTTGGTCCATGCCAGAGTAGTAGCTTGAGCCTTCTTCACACCAAGCTGAGCATCCTGGTCGAGACCTTCATTGAACACGCCGCTCGACGCACCGTTCGCAGGCGGCACAACAGGAGTTCCCTTGTCATCGAAAGGGACCGACTCCATGACCACCTGCGACTGAGTGTGGTCCGAAGAAGCAACATCATTAGTATCCTGACGGCCGAACGTAGGCCTCTTCATATTGAACGGCATGATATACCGCTGTCGAAAGCTTCGCAAGTAACAAGAAGAGACAAAGTGGATAGCACCCACGCAAGAGATAACAAAGATCCGCAGCTGCACCTACTGAAGAGCTTCCATGAGAACGGTGCGCGCGCCCTGGTCTCTATATACACCTGCAGGACTCGGCGACCCGCTCCCAATGCAGTCTCACAAGACTACTGGGAAGCGAGCGAAAGGGTCCCATCTAGTTCCCGGAATCGCTCTTTGGGCACCCACCAGAGCCATTTGGCAGAGCGCAGAGCGAGATCCGTTCTGCCACTTTGCTGGAACAGAGGCTAAGATGGCGCGTTGAGGATGCACAGAAGTATTGGCAATATGGGCGGAGCCCTTATCAGATGTCGCCTGCTGATCGATTAGATCCAATCAAGCAGGCGCGCTCGGGGAAGAGCGGATCTGATAAAAACTCTTCATATGCGCGGGCCCGGTGCAAGCGAGTGAAGTGACCTTGGCGGCGTGAGGACGGAATCCGACTTCGGCTTTCAGTACTTGGCGGAAAGTAAACAACAACCACGACGGACAGTATGACGTTCCTCGGATCTCGAGATGCAGACGTCCAGCACACCTAAGCCTACTTGCAGCAGGAATTCAGGCTTATACTTCGGATGGCTGCACCGCCTGTGGCAGGTCGTGTTATTCTCTTGCAGCTTCCGCGGCTGGATTATCTTTCGATCTTCGCGCCAAGGTATGCTACAGCAAACTAATAACGCAAGGCACATGGCCAAGAGCGTCTACTCAGGGATCAGTACCACATTGATGATAGTGCTGTGACGATGGAAGTTCCCAACCTCGAGGGTTCCTGCTTTCGGCAAACGTTCGAACCTCTGCAGGTAACGAGCCGGCGAGACAGCGACTCAGCGAGAACAGCGAGATAGGGTCAACAATGGACGAGGCCCTGGCCGTTCGGAGATGAACTGGCTGCGGATTATTGTCATGCGACAGCGAGTTGTGTCTTTCGGTCGAGTGCGAAGGATTCTGCACCAGGCACATCGAATTCAAGTGTTGCCCTGCGTTGCGCGGCAGTAAGCGAAGAGAAGTAGTAAAAATGGACTGATCACATGCGCTTGTAGCGAGTGGAAGGAGGGTGATATCTCTTCCGGTACAACATTTACGCACAGGTTTGTGTACGTCCTAACGTCAGGCGTCCTTCTACCATTCTAATGTGCCACTACTCATAGGCAACGCGCACGTTTTAGAATACACCGACCGTTGAGATGTTGAAAACACGAGACGATCAACTCAAGGACGTCTATAGGCATGACCATGCCCATTTGAAGCCTCACACAACACAAGAACGCTCGCAACTTGGGTAAAGATATGATTTGCTTTTAGGAAATCTGCAGAATACCAATGTGGTCGCCGTAACTCTTTCGTCATCGGTTCTGAGAATAAGTATCTTCACACTTAAGCCCTCGGGAACTTGACATAACCCTCGCCAGCAACAAAAGTCGCATGCCACGGCACACCGCCCTTCCCATCGATCAAAGAAGCAACAAACTCGCCATGCGCAGGCCCATCGACCGCAGTGCCCTTCGAGGACCCGTCGGGCTTCCTCTCGTCGACGTAGAAGAATCTATCACAACGTGATCAGCTTACCAGACGTCCAAGATCAACAACCCGAACCAAGAGAAGGTCACGACTTACTTATACCCCTTCTCACCATAAGCCCCCGAAGCAAGCTCAACAATATGCGCCGAAGCAGTCTTACCAACACCAAGCGTAGTAAACGCCGGCTGGGGCTTGACGTTCAGGATGTTGCCTGTGTACAGGAAAGTTTTGGAAGCAGAGTCCGGGAGGGTTTCGAAGCTGGCCAGGGACTCTTTGATCGCGGCGTACAAGCTGATGGTGTTGATGGTCAAGTCTTGGGTGAAGTCTGCCAGGGATGGAGAGAGGGGGTCGGAGGGGCTGGCGAAGTGGACTGCTGCGGCTGTTGTATTTGTTAGAAAGGCAATGTGATTATATGGGCTATTAGCTGGGGATGCGTACCGTTGTAGAACACCACGCTCGGTTCACCCCACTGCTTCCGGAGAGTGGCGAAAGCTGGTGCGATCGACTCGGCGTTTGAGAGGTCGACGGGCAGAAGGAGTCTGTCGCTGGTGCTGTCTTCTGGTTTGAGGGAGCGAGCTGCGAGAGCGACTCTGTAGCCCTTGGATTGTAAGGCATCTGCTGCGCCGGCGCCGATTCTTTTGCCGGCGCCGATGATGAAGGCGATTGGTTTGCTCATGGTTGTTGTGTTACGAGGGTGGATGGGTATGTATTGGACGATCAGCTCGGTCTGGAGTGCTTTGCTTGTGATGATATGCGAGAAGTGATATGAGCGAGTGAAGCTGGTTCTTTATAGATCGACCTTCGTACCTATCTTGAACATGCACAAAACCTAACGGCCCAGCAAAGTTTCAAAGTAGCAACTTCCTCTATGCTCGTATTCATTTCTAACCAACTATACCATTAAGCTCTCAATGGCGCAATGGCATCAAGTAAGCTGCTACAAAGCATGTGTCGTTTGTATGTGTTGCGATGCCTCAGCACCGGAGATTGTCAGCGCGGCGGCGCGCGAAAGCTGACAAAGACGACCACCGCTTGCACCGGGAATTCGGGATTTCATGAGTGCGCAAGTTTAGTTCGTGTACAAGCATGCATACCGACTGAATAAGGAATGGAAGCCTTCCGTGATTAAAAGCTTGTCTATTGTACAATTAATTTGTACTGATTTGTGGCTCTGCAGGTGACGGAACAAGTGCGTGAACACTTCGGGGCATCCTCTCACTCCGCCCTGTATGCGTGTGTGATGCTCACAACAAGTCTGCTCGTTGGAGCCTGTAGATCCGTCCTCTCCGTTGTTTGTATGATACAAGCTTCAGCCTTGCCTTTCAGCGTGTCTTCTGTGCCAACGAGAAACACTCCTTTGCCGAACGATCAATGCGTTCGTATCTCCGCATCATGAACTCCCAGCCAAAGCAAAAGAGTCTCTGCTGAGATGCAATCGAGCTCAAGCATTCCCAGCACGTCGTTCGATAGCCCGCTGACGCGATCGAGCTCAAGAACTTCCAGCATACCAGTTAATAGCCTAACCCGACCTGGTCATGAACTTCATGACAGGCAGCCTATACCAATGCAACCCCATCACCAAAAAATCAAACACAAAATTAACCACCAGCGTGATCGCCCAGACCAAAAGAAAGTAACCCCACGGGTCCCACTTCCGGTAGATCCCAAGACTGAGAGGAACCGCGAGCCCGAAACCTGTGACGAGCGCTTGGCCCATGCAATAGCAGACGATTTTCCTCGGGAACTCGGCGATCCAGTGCAGAGATGCGGCGTAGGCGACGAGCGATGCGCAGAAGAAGAGGTCGATGATGACGAAGGCGCCGGCCATTGGGAGCGGGTTGGTGCGCGAGGTCAGGTAGACTCCGAAGTAGATGAGTTCCAAGAGCAGGGCGGTGAGCCAGAGGGAGGCGGGGCTGCCCCAGAAATACATGTCGAGATGTGGATGTTTGTTGGGGAGTGGTGGGTTTGGTATGCTTGGGAGTGAGAGCCGGAGCTGGAGGTTAGGTGGAAGGATCCGAGAGGAGATACAAGTATCTATGGACGTCTGGGAGTGATCTGTTAGTTGATGGGAAGACATGGGCGCGTCGCTATATGCTGTCCAGCTGGGGCAGCAGCAATCAGAAATGGCAGTCATGAGAGCACAGTACTTCTCGTGAACCTTTGTTGCGGATAGGTGTGTTAAGTTTCGTTAATCGCTTGGTCCAGTCAGTCAGCAACCATGCAATGTATTGTGTTTCGTCTTGTTTGGCAAAATCGGCAGAGTCACTTTTAAGGTGTTTTTTTCGGGAAGTCACAGCTCTGTTGCACAGGATTTTGTGATGGCAATGTTTGTTGTTAGGCTGTTGTTGTGTTTGCATTTGCCGCCAGCAACGCAGCGTAGCTACGGAAAACCTCCGTGCCGTGGCATCAATGACGACAATGCCATATTCCGCTTCTGTGAAAACTCGATGTTGCGTCTATGATATCGAATGCATTCGAGTCTCCAGACACACGCATGGGGTGCTGACACTCTTGCTACTCACCAGGCTGCTCGAGGGGATGAAGCCTTTCCATGCACATCAACATACAAGCAGCTTGCGATGCAACTTTTGAACCGGCAATGTTTCGATGCTTTAGCTTCAAGCAGCCTGAGCCTGTTGCTGCTGCTGTTGCTGCATTGCACCTTGTATTTGCATGATCTGTAGATTCTGTTAGTGCCGCATTCGGTAAGAAGTCGAGAGCTTGAGCCTTGAGTAAGATCGACTACTCACCTCCATCTTCTTGCTCTCGCTCTTCTCGGTGATCTCCTTGATGCTGACTTCGATTCGCTTGCTGTTCATCTATTAGTATTTGGAGCGGGTTGGCATTTCATGCGGTTGCGTACATCTCTCCACCGATGTATTCTAAGCGGCCATCAACTGTGCTCTTCGCCTCGCTTGTGTCTTGCTTGAGCAGCACTGGTCCCACGAGCTTGTAGATGTTTGCATCATCGGCAAGTGAGTTGAACTCCTATCAAATGATCAGTCGTGTGCGCTCGCGGAGATCTTGACAATTCTGTAGTCGTACCTTCTGAACACCCTTATTCTCTTGCTGCTGGCTTTCGAGCTTTTGGCGTGCTGTGACCAAAGTGCTCATGTCTAGAAATACAATCAGCATGGTAACTAGAACACGACGCTCACCAAGTGTCAAGAATATGGCCATACCGTTTTGGAGAGACTGGTATTCATTGCTCAATGACTGAAGCTGCTTCTGTTGCTCCATTTTCGCTGGATTTTGATGTGAAGAGGTTGTTTGCTTGTAGCTTGACTGATGCAATGCTAGTCAAGAGGCGATATTCCCTTGAATTTGATGAAGATGGCTTGGCTAATGTTTTGAAGTGAAACAATGAAACGCTCTCCTCTTCTTGTGTCTCTACGCAAAAACGTTGTCGCGAACTCACGTGAAGCGAAGCCAGCGCCACCAAACCCCGCCAACGCCTTCTCCACACTGTCCAGACAACTCGAGGGCCTGGCCTGCTACACCACCACACAGTCACTCACGCCCTTCCGTCTGCCACACCATTTCCTACCGGTCAACATCTTGTGCACCGGAACCTCACTTCCCTCCAGGCAGCACTACTCTCCGCAAAACAGTACTCAGGCAGCACTCGCCACTTCCAGGCCCCACTGTTTGGCTGTTGTCCTCTCACTGTTATCTGTCACGATAAGACTGTTGTGATACCGTTCGACATCCACGAAACACACGACCAAGTTTTCAGAGCCACCAGCATCACTCGCTACTTGCGACAAAAGGATATCTTCGTCGCGCCATGTCCAACACCGACTTCCTCGGCCGGGCGATCGAGACCGTGAAGAAGGCCATCGAGCAGGACACCGCTGGCGAATATGAAAAGGCATACCAGCAGTACTATGCGGCGCTCGAGCTGTTCATGCTGGCGCTGAAATGGGAGAAGAACCCAAAGTCAAAGGACATGATCCGCGGCAAAGCAGGCGAATACATGGAGCGCGCAGAGAAGCTGAAGAAGCACATTGAAGAGCAGGAAAGCAATAAACGGAAACCTGCAGCTATGGGCAACAACGGGACGGCGAGCAACGGAGGAGGAAAAAGCGAAGGTGAGGACGACGCTGAGAGCAAGAAGCTGCGAGGAGCGCTTGCAGGCGCCATCTTGACGGAGAAGCCGAATATCAAGTGGGAGGATGTTGCAGGTCTGGAGGGAGCGAAAGAGGCGCTTAAGGAGGCTGTCATTCTGCCTATCAAGTTCCCACACTTGTTCACCGGCAAGCGCCAGCCATGGAAGGGTATCCTGCTCTACGGACCTCCCGGTACCGGAAAGTCATACCTCGCGAAAGCCGTTGCGACAGAAGCAAACAGCACTTTCTTCTCCGTCAGCAGTTCCGACTTGGTGAGCAAGTGGATGGGTGAGTCGGAGCGTTTGGTCAAACAGCTGTTCAATCTCGCGAGAGAGAACAGACCCAGTATCATCTTCATTGATGAGATCGATGCGCTTTGCGGTCCCAGAGGCGAAGGCGAATCGGAGGCATCACGTCGCATCAAGACAGAATTGCTGGTACAGATGGACGGCGTGGGCAACGACAGCAAGGGCGTACTCATCTTGGGAGCCACCAACATCCCGTGGCAACTGGACGCCGCCATCCGAAGACGTTTCCAAAGGCGTGTGCACATTAGCTTGCCCGATCAGCCCGCGCGCATGAGGATGTTCGAAATCGCAGTGGGAACCACTCCGTGTGAACTCAAGGCAGACGACTATAAGACTCTTGGAAAGCTCAGCGAGGGATACTCTGGCTCTGATATCGCGATCGCGGTACAAGACGCACTCATGCAACCTGTGCGCAAGATCCAAACGGCAACGCACTACAAGAAGGTCGAGGTGGACGGCAATGAGAAGCTCACTCCTTGCAGCCCTGGCGATGCGGGTGCAATGGAGATGAACTGGACACAAGTTGATACCGAGCAACTGCTCGAACCTGCTCTTCATGTCAAGGATTTCATCAAGGCGATCAAGAGCTCGAGACCAACAGTCAGTGGAGAGGATCTTAAGAGGAGCGCAGAATGGACACTCGAGTTCGGAAGTGAGGGCGCGTAAGAATAGAGCTATGAAGGTATCCTGCTACGAATTCTTGAATCATCGGCGAGACATTTGTGCGAACGTTGATAAAACCAGTATTGACAGCCAAGGCGCGAGGCATGGTTCGCTGTGGATACATCACCAAGCCACGCCAAACATCGATCTCGTTCTGTCCACCACCCAGCACCTGCAAAATTCACATTTGTGACCGTTCATGACATACCACTGAGCATATGACTATCTCAATACCATCAGATCCACTCCTCAAATCGAATCATCTTTACAAGCCGATGTTGACTTTGATACATAGTCTTTGATTTAGCCGCCAGCCTTTAGCCGGCCTGCCTTCAAATTGCTTCTTCGGGAAGTAGTACATCAAGAACATCGCACTTAGTACTGCCGACGACCCGTGTATCAAGATGCATATAACCCCATCTTCCTTCACTCTAATAGAGCTCCTGAATCCTTTACAATCAACAACCTAATCCAAAACCCGCCGCAATGACCGCCTCTCAGGATCCCGTCCTGACCCAAGCCGACATAGACCACTTCCTCGACCACGGCTACATCAAACTCTCCAAATGCTTCACCCGCGCCCAATCCGACACCATCACATCCACAGTATGGACCCGCCTCGGCATGGACCCCAACGATAAATCCACCTGGCACACCCTCCGCACCAACATGCCCGCGCACAACCACTTCCCAGCCTCGACTTTCGCGCCCAAAGCCTGGGCCGCCATCGGCGAACTCCTCGGCGGCGAAGACAAAATCTCCGACACCAACCGGCTATGGGGCGATGGCCTCATCGTTAATTTGGGATCGAAAGAAGGGGAGGGGAAAGAAGTTGATCCGAGGGATTTGAACGAGTGGCACGTTGATGGGGATTTTTTCGTGCACTTTTTGGATTCGCCGGAGCAGGGACTGTTGGTTATTCCGCTTTTTACGGATATTCTGCCTGGAGGGGGCGGGACGATGATTTGTCCGGATGCGATTGGTGTTATGGCGAAGCATTTGAGGGAGCATCCGGAGGGGGTGAGTCCGAGGATGACACCGCGGGCAGAAAACCCGAAATGGGAGCCTGAGAACAACTTGGATTTTTTCAACAACGTTGCGAAAGCGATGCCGAGAGAGGCGTTTGTCGAAGTCACGGGCGAGGTTGGCGATGTTTTCTTGCTGCATCCGCTCACGCTGCACGCGGCTAGCAGTAATAGCTTGAGGAATGTGAGGATTATTACGAATCCGCCAGTGAGTTTGAGGGAGCCGATGAGGTTTGATCGCGAGGATGAGAGGGAGTATAGTCTTGTTGAGAGGAAGACTTTGAGGGCTCTTGGGGTTGATAGGTTGAGGGGGTGGAAGGTGACTGGGTCGAGGGATGAGGTTATTCCTGAAAGGGTGAGGAGGATGGCGAGGATGAAGGAGGAGGAGTTAAAGAGGATGAAGGAGTTGGAGGGGAAGGGGGGTTGAAGAGGTTTCTGCTATTGCTTGAGTGTATGTTTGATATTGTGGCGTTATGAGTAATGAGCACAGATTGATCGGCTGTATGATGATAGCATGTCTTATTGACTTGTCCTATCTTAGCATTGCAGCCCTCTCATGTACTCGAACAACCACTGAGACCAAGCGTATTCACACCTCACTCAAAGCTCTTCTCCTCAAAACAACTTCACCGACGAATTACTGCCCCCACCAGTCGTCGTCACATTACCCACCACAGTCCCATTAGCATCCGCCTGCGCCGCCCAAGCATCCTCCAAAGCCCAAACCCCAACACTGACCGTAGCGTTCGAAGCAATACCCGCCGCGCCAATCCTCATAGTATCCAACGGCCTGTTAGGATAGAAAGTCATAGTCCCACTCTGCTCAGCGCCATTGACGAAGACCTCAAAGATCGTGTGATCGATCACGCCGCTGATAGTCCACGTGCCGTTGTCCGCACCGCTGTACAAGCCCGATGTCGAGAACTTGTTCGTGAAATACGGGTTCTCGAACGCGTACGTGTGGCCACGGTCCAGCCATGTATCTCCGTTGACTGTGGTACCACCAGTGATGAACTCCCCTGACACGGACGAGGAGAACGTGAAGTTGACCTGACCAGAGGCGATGGTGTAGGGGCTGAGGCCGGTGATATTGGCTTCGAAGTAGAGAGCGCCGGAAGGCACGGTCGAGTAGTCTAGGAGGATGGAAGAGTTGCCGAGACTGCTGTTGTAGGCTAGCTCTTGGCTGAAGATGGTTTGGATCTGGTAGGGTTCGCTGACGAGGACGTAGCCGATGCGGGTGGCGTTTTTGAGGTAGTTGTGGCGTGGGAGACTCATTTGGCTGCGCCAGCCTTCGGACTCGCCGGTGGGGACTTGTTGGGTGCTGTGATGGTCAGTATTTTTGTGGTTGTGATACTGTGGAACGGACGACTTACTATTGCCAGTTCGATGCCCAAGCAACGGATACTTGCTTTTGGTCTCCTGGGATACCGTAGAAGAATTGACCTGCGTAGTTGTCCTTGCTGAAGTCGGCGATTCTAGCTGCGCCATCGAAGAGCTCGAAGTGTGTACCATTGAATTCGCCAGGAAAGTACTCAGTGATGGATCCTCCGAGAGGCGCCCCGGGGTTTATCGAGAGTTGAAGTAGCCACACAGGCTCATCAGATCCCTCCATTGGCATTTGCACAAGGTTAGGGCATTCATACTGCAAACCGAGCAGACCAACGTGGCTCAAATTCGAAGCATGAGTCCATTCGCGCAAGTTCCCAGAAGTGTAGAATCCAAAAGTTAAATCGACCGCGTAAGCAAGCACCATGACCCACTTCTGCGTAGGTTCATGCCAGATGACTTTGGGGTCTCTGAACTGAGTGGAGTTGGATGGGATAACTGGGTTCTCTGCGTAGGCTTCGAAAGTGTATCCGCCATCTCTGCTGTAAGCAATAGCTTGCTGTTGCAGACCTTGCACGCCTCCTGGGTATTCGGCGAGAGTGTAGATCGCTACGACACCGTTGTCCTGATCTGGGAAGAAACCGGAGGTGTTGTTCGAGTCGACGACAGCTGAGCCGGAGAAGACATAGGTGTAGTTGTTCGGCGTCCACAAGGCAATCTTTTGGTTCTCCCAGTGGTAAAGGTCGATCGAAGTCTATGAATTGATCAGTGTATGTTGTAGCTTGAGACCTGGGATATGACTTACAGCATGACCCCAATGCTGGTTTCCAGCGACGATTCCGGTAGCGTCATATTGGTAGTAAAGATGCCAGGTACCGTTGGCATCGACGAACATGCCATTGGGATCGTTCATGAAGTTCTGGGAGTTGATCGTCAATTACAGTTGAACCACGATCCGTGTGAATAGCCAGTTACCTGTGGAGGACTGTAGTGCACTCTTGGACGATAAGGGCCCGTGTAGTTTCCTGGAACGGTCAGTCTCTTGCCTCAATAACGACCACCGCATCGATAACAACATACCTGCAATGGGTGCGTCTGTCGGCACACCAGGTGAGAAGTACGTGCTCGTCTGCGCGACGACATCGCCGGCAAGAGACAACGCAGCCAAAGTACCTGCAAAAGAGCGCATCGTGGCTAAGGACAACTAACAAAATATCGTGAGTGTCCAAATCCAACATACCATGATCACCCACCTGCCTCTTTATACAACTCCTACAAAGAACTCCAATGCCTTACCCCTCATCTCTTCCATGATGCACATGGCAACAGCTATGGAGCGTCAATCAAGCCACGCGTGAATGACTATGCGAAAGGGCCGATTGCCAACGTCAACACGCATAGAAGAAGTCAAACTCCCCGCATCATAGCAACGATGGACCTGACGATCCGATCGTGCCGTACCGCCCCCTCTCGCATCCCACGAATCTCCACGCAATCGCTCCGCCACTTGCCGCGATCTCGAGCTTGAGGCCAGGCTTGTGTTAGCTTAAACCGGGAGACTCGTATGGCTTGGTTTTTGGGCGTAGAATATGCTATGCTGGAGCCCTACGCTGCTCCATTTCTTGCAAGCCACTGACCACGTTGACATCAACCGGACACGCGTATTGGGGACTTCGGCATCTTCCAAACCCAACCTCATATTTATGGCGGGATACTACT
>Ga0265797_10000434_pt1 | contig 76829 bp, 59 predicted proteins | sample P2T30metagenome_FD_192433 | JGI IMG/M metagenome (GOLD analysis project Ga0265797, IMG submission 192433) | Plant litter microbial communities from East Loma Ridge, Irvine, California - P2 T30 | ecosystem: Environmental > Terrestrial > Plant litter > Unclassified | place: USA: California...
CCTACGCCACGGCCCACTGCGCTAGCCCACCTGGCCCGCGCCCTCACGGCGGGCGAGCAGCCGGCCCTGCCCGTGCTGACCACGCCCGGCTGGTGGAAGCGCTGGCAACGGCTGCAATACCCACCGTTTCGCCTCGCCACGCTGTCGGACTACACCGGCGCGCCGCTGGTGCAGGAGCCCGGCCCGACGGGCCAGCCGGTACTCATCACGGGCGGCCTGGGGGAGTTGGCCCGCTGCTTTATCCGGGTCTGCGAGCTGCGCGGGCTGCCTTTTCGGGCCCTCTCGCACGAGGAGCTGGACATCACCGACCCGGCGGCCATCGAGCGTGCCCTGGCCATGTTCAAGCCCTGGGCAGTTCTCAACACGGCCGGCATCCACGACCCGGACGCGGCTGAAGGGCGGCCCGACTGGGCCCGGCAGGCGCTGGCCGAAGGGCCCGCCACCCTGGCCGACGCCTGCGCCCGGCACGGCATCCGGATGGTCATGTTTTCGACCGACCAGGTATTCGATGGCCAGAAGCGGGCGCCCTACGTGGAGAGCGACCCCGTGAACCCGCTCTCGGTGTATGGCCGCTGCGCGGCCGAGGGCGAGCGGCAGGTACTGGCGCGCTGTGAGCAGGCGCTGGTGGTGCGCACGGGCCTGCACTTCAGCCCCTACGAAGAGCGCAACCTGCTGGCCCGTGCCCTCAACGCCCTGGCCACCGACGAGCCCTACGCCTCGGCCGGCGACTGCATCGTGACCGCCACCTACGTGCCCGACCTCTGCAACGACACCCTCGACCTGCTCCTGGACCGCGAAACCGGCATCTGGCACCACGCCCACCCCCAGCCAATGAGTTGGACCGGCCTCATCCGCCTGGCGGCCCGCGTCACCGGCATCAATGCCGGGCAGCTAGCGACGCGGCCGCTGGCGGCGTTCCGGCTGGCGGCTCCGCGCGCGCCCTACTCGGTGCTGGGCAGCGAGCGCGGCGTACTGCCGCCGCCACTTAAGCAGGGCCTGGGCCGCTATTGCAGCGATTGCCAGGTGGGCTGGGTCACGGAGGTTGACCCCGAGGTGCGTTGCAGCGGGGCTCCCAAGCCCACACGCATGGGGTGAGGCGCCCACGTTATCACCGCTAATAAGCTTATTTATAATTGATTAAAGCCAAAAACATGCAAACCCCAAAATCCACCAAAACCGCCCTCGTCACCGGCGCTACTAGCGGCATCGGCCGGGAGCTGGCTACGCTTTTTGCCCGCGACGGCTACGACCTCATCCTGGTAGCACGCGACCGGGAGGCGCTGGAAGCCACCGGGCAGCTGCTCCAGCGGCAGTTCGGCAGTACCACGCTCCGCATCGCCCAGGACCTGGCGCAGCCCAATGCCGCCGAGCAGGTTTTTCAGGAAACCGAGCGCCAGGGCTTTGAGGTCGATGTGCTGGTGAACGACGCGGGTATCGGCGAGTACGGGAAGTTTGGGACGCAATCGGACCTGCAAAAGGAGCTGGCCATGATTCAGCTCAACATTGGCACTCTGGTGCACCTCACCAAGCTTTACCTGCCCCAGATGATGGCACGCAACGAGGGCAAAATCCTGATGCTGGGCTCCATAGCCTCGGTGGTGCCCAATCCCATGCTCGCCGTGTACGGGGCTACCAAAGCCTTCGTGTACTCGTTTTCGGCGGCTGTGCGCGATGAGCTGAAGGACACCAAGGTGACCATTACCACGCTGATGCCGCCCCCGACGAACACCAATTTCTTCCGGCGCGCCGGCGCCGGCCAGACCAAAGCCCAGGACGAAGCCCACGCCACCAGCCCCGCCGAAGTAGCCCAAACCGGCTACGAAGCCCTGCTGAAAGGCCAGGCCAAAGTAGCCCCCCGCTTCAAAACCAAGCTGCTGGAGGCGGCCTCGCACCTGCTGCCCGATGCCCTCATCACCAACCTGGCCAGCAAGCAGATGCAACCGCGCCTGGAAGACCCGCAGCAAAAGAAAAAGCAGACCATGCAAACCACCGCTATGGGCGCGGGCGCCGCGCTGCTGGCGGCCGGGGGCATCTGGCTGGCCGTGCGCCGCCGGCAGAAGCAACGCCAGGCGGCCACGCCAGCCTCGGCCCCAGCCGCCGCGCCCGTAGCGAAGAAACCGGAGCTGGAAAACGAAGAGCCAGTACCGGCGGCGCAATAAGCAAAAGCCGACATTGGCAGTCTTTTTAGTTGCCTACTCCATGATTACCCAACAAAGCCCTACGCCCACCCTCCCCCCAGACTGGGAAGCCGTGCGGGCCCAGTTCAACCTGACGCCCGACTTCCTGCACCTCGGCGCTTCGCAGTTCATCGCCTCGCACCCCAAGCCGGTGCGCGACGCCATTGCCTACTACCGCCGCGTGCTCGACGAGAACCCGGTGCTAGGCACGCAGGCCCTGGAAAACGACGAAATGCAGAAAGCCCGCCAGGCCGCCGCCCGCTACCTGCACCTCGCCGAGCCCAACCACATCGCCCTGACCGACAGCACCACCATGGGGCTGGGCACCGTCTACACGGGCCTCAACCTGAGGCCCGGCCAGGAAATCCTGGCCACCGAGCACGACCACTACTCGCAGCACGAGTCCATCCGGCAGGCCACGGCCCGCACGGGGGCCACCTTCCGCCTGACGCGCATGTACGACCGGCTAAACCACGTGACGCCGGACGAAATGGTGGATGCTATCAGCAAAGCGGTGCGGCCCAACACCCGCGTGGTGGGCATTACGTGGGTGCACTCCAGCACGGGCCTGAAAACGCCGGTGGCCCAGATTGCCCGGGCGCTGGCCGAACTAAACCGTCAGCGCGACGAGGCCAATCGGGTGCTGCTGCTCGTGGATGGCGTGCACGGCTTCGGTATCGAGCGCGAAACCTTTCCCGAGCTGGGCTGCGACTTCTTCATCGCGGGCTGCCACAAGTGGCTGTACGGCCCGCGCGGCACCGGCCTGGTGGCCGCCACCTACGACGCCTGGCAAACCGTGACGCCCATTATCCCGAGCTTTACGGAGGCGATGGATGGCATCACGGAAGAAGCCGAGCGCCCCGCCCACCTGGATGGCAAGCAGATGACGCCCGGCGGCTTCCACTCTCTGGAGCACCGCTGGGCCCTCACCGCCGCCTTCGACTTTATGGAGCACCTGGGCCGCGACGCGGTGTATGCGCGCGTGCACGAGCTAAACCGCCAGTGCAAGGAAGGCCTGGCCGCCATGCCCCACGTCACGGTGCATACACCGCTGGCCGACGAGCTATCGGCGGGCATCACTTCCTTCGAGGTGCGCGGCTACAAGACCGAGGAAGTCATTGCGCGGCTGCAAGCCCAGCGCATCATCGCCACCAAGGCACCCTACCGCTACCTGCAATACGTGCGCTTCACGCCCGGCATCCTCAACACGCCCGAAGAAGTGGACCGGGCGCTGGCCGCGGTGCGCCAGCTACGCTGAGGCATATACGCACCTAGGCGACCGTTTCTCAAACTTCATTAAACCGAAACAAGCGGGTTGTGCGTAGGCAGTTCCTACGCACAACCCGCTTGTTTCGGTTTACAGGGAGCGACCTGGTGCCCTGCTTAGTAAGCTTCCATCTCCGTCAGGATGACCATTTCGCCTAGCCCCACGCCATCGCCGGACTGGCCATCTGCCGCGCTGGCCGCCGTGGGGTCGGGCAGGCTGGTGGCCAGGTTGCCAGCAGCGCCGTCGCTGCTGGCGGTGGCTTTCGGGCCTTTGCGGGCCTTGCTCACGGCATTGATGGCCAGGCCCAGGCCGGCTACCGCGGCGGCGGCGAGCAGCGGGTGCTCCTGCATTTTTACGTAGATGCTGCCCGTGCGGAACCACCCTTCGTGCGAGCCGTTTTCGCGCATGCCGTAGCCGGGTTTGTAGAGGGCGCTGGTTTTGGGGTTAATCGAGGGGCGGTCGGGGTCTACCTGGCCGGGGTCAGTGATGAGCTCCATGAGCTTGTCCATGAAGCGCGGGGCAAAGTCACCGAGCATCTTCAGCACCTTGGCCTGGGCGCCCACGTACATGTCGCGCTTTTGGTGGGCGGCCGCGAACAGGATGGCTTCGGCCACCGCGCTGGGCGGGTACACCATACCGCGGTGCGCCACCTGGTGGTCGTAGTAGCTCTGGGCGTGCTCGTTGTAGGGCGTGTCGATGCGGCCGGGGTGGATGAGCGTCACCGAGATGGGCGCTTTTTCCATTTCCAGTTCCATGCGCAACGCGTCGGTCCAGCCGTGCACGGCGTGCTTGGCGGCGCAGTAGGTGCTTTGCACAGGCGTGGCCCGGTCACCAAAAAAGCTCCCCACGTTGACGAGCGCGCCGGGCGCGCCGCGCTGCTTGAAGTGCTCCACGGCGATGCGCGAGCCGTACACCACGCCCCAGTACACGGTTTCGAACATGCGCCGCTGGTCCTCAATCGTCACCTGGTCGCAGCGGCCGAAGATGGACAGGCCCGCGTTGTTGACCCACGTATCGAAGCCGCCAAACTGGGCGATGGCCGCTTCGGCAATATGCCGCACGTCTTCCTCGACGCCCACGTCGGCCCGCACGGCCAGGGCCTGCCCGCCTTTGCCCTGAATTTCCTCCACCAGCTGCTGAAGGGCTTCTTCGTTGCGGGCGGCTACTACCACCTTGGCACCGGCCTTGGCGGCCATGCGGGCCGTCACGAGCCCAATGCCGCTGGAAGCGCCGGTAATGACAATCGTCTGTTGGTCAAGGGGCTTTAGGGTAATCTTCATAAGTAAAGCTAAAAGAAGGTGGACTAAAATCTCCTCTTAGTTTACGCAGCCGGCCGCCATAGGAAATACGGAATTAGCCCGCCTAAACTACGGAAATACGAGGCCGTACTTTTCCGTAGCTGCGGTCCTAACTCTCCCCCATCGCCCGCCCGGAGTCCCCCTGCTCCGAACCCCCACCTACTCGGGCGCGGCTTGCAGGGCACGCCACTCGTCTTCCAGGATGCTCATCTCGACCAGGCTCCAGTACTCGTCGCCGTGCCGGGCCACGTCCCGCAGCACGCCGTCGGTGTGGAAGCCGCACTTGCGGTAGCAGCGAAGGGCTGCGTGGTTGAAGCTGTACACGCCCAGCTCGATGCGGTGCAGGTTGAGCTGGGCAAAGCCGATTTCCAACAGCGCCTGTATCATGGCCGCGCAGTAGCCCTTGCCGCGGGCGCTGCCGGGCCCCACCAGCACCCGCGTGATGCGTCCCGAGCGGTTGCGCTCGCTGATGCCACCCAGCGAAACGTGCCCCACGGCCGCGCCCGTGTCGGCATCCACCACTTTGTAGATGAACACCTCGGGATTAGCGAAGTCGTTGGCACCTTCGATGTACCAGTCCAGGGCGCGCGTCGTGAGCGGGTATGAAAACATGGCCCCGCTCCATTCAGAGAGGAGCTGCTCGCTGCTAATCCAGTCGATAAGCTGCGGAAAGTCGGCGGGGGTAAAAGGCTCTAATTTTATCATACGGGCGGGCAAGGTAGCTACGAAAAGAGCCCGCCGCCCGGCCGATTAATCAGCGCGGGCAGCGGGCTTTTTGAAGAACTCGGGTAAGCGGTCGGGTCCGGGCTGCCGGCCAAAGCTTTACGGATTTTGGGGCAGCCCCGGCGACTATTTAGCGTCTTCCGTTTTCTTCTCAAAGGCACGCCAGTCGAGCTCGCCGGTGTCACGGCGGCGCAGAAAGTAGCTCTGGTCGTCGTCCTTGTTTTTGCCAAACGTAAGGTCGGCGCGGCACGAGAGGCACTTAATCGAGGTGTACTTATACTTGCCCTGAGCCACGCGGCTGGTCAAATCGAGGTTATCGGAGCCGCAGAGGCCGCAGGCTGCCACGTCGGGAAAGCTCAGGCGGTCGTACTCGGCCACGGTTTCGTGCAGGTTGCTGCCTTGCACGGTGAAGTGAAACTGCCGGCGCCCAATGCGCTTGCTGGTCATCATCTGGAGCATAAAACGGGGGGTCTGATTGACGGCTTAAAGGTACGTTCTTTTCAACAAACTGCCAACTAAATTAGATTCATTCTCCCAATATTATTAGCAAAACTACTGGCGCACAAACCGCACTGTTTGCACCGCGCCGCCCGCCACCGGCTGCACCGTGCAGAGGTAGGTGCCGGGGGCCAGCGGGCGGGCGGGCTGCCGCAACGGCACCGTGGCGGCCGGGCTGGCGGCCAGCAGCTGCTCGCCCACCAAAGCACCCTTCGCATCGAGCAGGCGCACGCGCAGCACCTGCCCGCGCAGGCCGGGCGGCACGGCCAGCATCAGCTCGGCGGAGTGGCTGGGATTGGGAAAGACGGCCAGCGGCGGGCCCGCGGCGGCCGGGCTGGCGGCGGCCAGCGGGGCGCCGGGGTGCAGCAGGTTGTAGGCGGCCGTGAAATTAACGATGCCATAGCCCAGGGTATTGTCGGGGCTTTGGGCCTGCGATGCGCCGCTGGTGAGCGCCTGGATAACCTGCTGGGCGCTGAGCGTGGGGTTGGCCTGCCAGAAGCCCGCGACCAGGCCCGCCAACTCGGGGCAGGCGTAAGAAGTGCCGTTGCCGCGCACGGCGGCCCCATTGGGGGCCAGCACGGCCGAGGCCACGCCCATCGCGGCGAGGGTGGGCTTGATGCGGCCGTCGGCGGTGGGGCCGTAGGAGCTGAAGCCGGCGTGGTTGCGTAGCGAATCGACGGCCCCCACGGTGATGATGCTGTCAGCATCGGCGGGTACGCCGATGTAGCGCCAATTGTTGTTACCGTCGTTGCCGGCCGAATTCACGACCACGATGCCGGCGCGGGCGGCCCCGAGCGCGGCCAGGCTGCCGATGGCCGTGCGGCCGTTGAGCTGGGCGTAGGTGTGCGAGAGGGCGGCGTCGTCAAACGTATTATAGCCCAGTGACGAGCTGATGACGTCGACCCCGGCCGAGTCGGCGTACTCGGCGGCGGCCAGCCAGTTGGCTTCCTCCATCGGCGACTCGCTGGCCACGTCTTCGGTGATGCAGAGGTGGAAGGTAGCGCGCGGCGCGGTGCCCACGTAGTAGCCCGGCAGCTCGCCCCCGATGAGGCTGAGGCAGGCCGTGCCGTGGCCGTTGCGCAGGTACACCGGCCGGCCGCCGTCCACGAAGTTGCGGGTGCTGGCCAGACGGCCCTGGGTCTGGATGTTTTGCAGGGCCGTTATCTGGTCGGCGCCTGGAAAGCCGGCGTCGAAGATGGCAATCTGCATGGCCTCACCCCGGTAGCCGGCGTTGTGCATGGCCACGGCCCCGATGAGCTGGTTTTGGGCGTAGGCCCGGCCGTAGGTGGCGCGGGGCGTGGTGGGTGCGGGCGGCGTAGGCGTCGGGGTCACGGCCGCAGCGGCGGCCGGCGCCTGGGGCAGCACCCGGCTCAGCAGCTGGGCGCTGCGCACGGCGGGCAGCTGCTGCACGCGGGCCAGGGTGAGCGAGTCGCAGGTGAGCACGGCGCCGTTGAGCCAGCGCGAGGTGAACACCACCTGCGGGCTGCCGCTCACGGCGCGCACCTGGGCCAGGTAGGCGGGGCTAACCGGCAAATCGCGCGGGCGCACGGCAATGCCCTGGCGGCTGCGCCGGGCCAGCGCCCGCGCCGACAGGTACGCCTGCGGCTGGCTCACCGTGTAGGGCGTGCCGGCCTTATCCTTGAAGTACACGAAGTAGCGGGCCGCCGGGGCCGTCGATTGCGCCTGGGCGGCCGAAGCCGCGCCCAGCAGCGAGGCCAGCAGCAGGGCACCCGGCCCGAAGATATTTTTCATAAAGCGAGATAAGTAGCACGAAAGTAGCGCCCAGGCCCGACCAAACCGGCCCCTACGCCAACCGGCCGGCTCGCTGGGTAGCAAGCCGGCCGGCAGCCGAGGTTATGGCAACTTCAGAATGCGTTAAATCGTGCCCGAGTCGATGAGCACCTCGTAGCGCGATACGCCGTTTTGCACGTCTATAGTGGGGGTTTCGAGGCCATTGGAGGCCGTGGTAAACGTCTGGAAGCTGAAGCGGCGGCGCAGCACCCGGCCCACGCCCAGGGCGTAGACCTGCCGGGTGCCCCGCTGGTCGCGGCCGTTGATGTCCTCGGCCCCGATGGGCAGGATGTCCTTGGTCAGCACGGTGGCGGGATAGGTTTTGGCCGGGGCACCCGGCGCGGCGGGCGTGGTGTAGGGCGTGCCCACGGCCGGGCCGTAGGTGCGGGTGAGGTTGGTAATGGTATCGGGGTAGCTCGTGTTGCCGGTGGTGACCGTGAAGGCCGTCCGGTTCCAGCTCTTGTTGGCCTGCGCCGGGTACACCAGCTCCACGGTGCGGATGTTATTACGCGTCAGCACCACGGCGCGGTGCAGCGCCTGCACCACCAGCGTGCTGTCGTCGCGCCAGCCGTCGGCGCTCGTGAGGCGGCGCGAGCGCACGACGCGGTAGGCCGGCTGGCCCGCCGCATCGGTAAACTGCTCGGCCACGCGCTCGCGCAACTGGTAGTTGCTGACCGTCACCCGGGCATTGGCCCAGGTAGAGTCGGCCACGGCGTAGGTACGGTAGGTGCCCACCACCACCGGAAAATAATCAGTCACCGGCTCGGGCACCACCGACTCGTGGCGGCAGCCGGCCAGCAGGGCAACTGCACCTAGCAGGGTTAACGCCAGGCGCGGCATTTGCCCGGAAATCAAGCGAAAAACTGGGGTCATAAGGCAGAAAAAAGGGCGAGGCTGCGGGGCCGCCCCACCCGTTCAGGTTTCTAAGGTAAGGCAGCGGGCGCTCTTAACTGGCTAGCTCGCCGCCGTATTGCCCTACGCCGTGGCCGCGGCCAGCGCAGCCGGCGCGGGCACTTCGCCGATGACGTGGCGCGTTATCCAGCCGCCGCCCAGCACGTCGTCGCCGTCGTAGAACACGGCCGCCTGCCCGGGCGTGATGGCATGCACGGGCTCGGGGAAGTAGATGTTAATGGTGTCGCCAAACTGCTCCAAAAAGGCCGGCGAGCCGGCGTGGTGGTAGCGCACCTTCACCACGGCCGGCACCAGGCCCTGGCCTTCGAGGCTGGCCAGCTTGCCCATGTTGAGCTTGTGCACGGTGGTGGCGGTGCTGGCCAGCTCGTCGTAGTTGCCGAGCACTACCTCGTTGGTATCGGGCCGGATGGCCGTCACGTACACCGGGAAGCCCAGCGCGATGCCCAGGCCCTTGCGCTGCCCGATGGTGTAGAACGGGTAGCCCTCGTGGCGGCCCACCTCGGTGCCGTCGGCCAGCACAAAGCGGCCGCCGGCCACCCGCGCCTCCAGGCCCGGCACGCGCCGGCGCAGGAAGCCCCGGTAGTCGTTGTCGGGGATAAAGCAGATTTCGTAGCTTTCGGGCTTGTTGACCAGGGCCGTGAAGCCGCGGCGACGCGCCTCGTCGTAAATCTCGGTTTTGCGCATGGCCCCCAGCGGAAACAGCGTGCGGCTCAGGCTCTGCTGCGTCACGCCCCAGAGGGCATAGCTCTGGTCCTTATTTTCGTCGAGGCCCTTGCTCACCACGAAGCGGCCGGTGGCCTCCTCCTGGCGGATTTGGGCGTAGTGGCCGGTGGCAATGTACTGGCAGCCGAGCATGTCGGCGCGGCGCAGCAGGGCATCCCACTTGATGTGGGTGTTGCAGAGCACGCAGGGGTTGGGGGTGCGGCCGGCCAGGTACTCCTCGGTGAAGTTGTCGATGACAAAATCGCCGAACTCGTCCCGGATGTCGATGATGTAGTGCGGAAAACCGAGGCGCACGGCAATGTCGCGGGCATCGTTGATGGAATCGAGCGAGCAGCAGCCGGTTTCCTTTTTCGAGCCGCCGGCGCTGGCGTAGTCCCAGGTTTTCATCGTCATGCCCACTACTTCGTAGCCGGCTTCGTGCAGCAGCACGGCGGCCACCGACGAGTCGATGCCGCCACTCATGGCCACGAGTACGCGGCCCTTGGTTGGGGTTGGGTTCATTAAGAAGGCTAGCCACCCAGGGAGTGAACGTTCCGGCTGGCACCAGCGCAAAGATACGGCCGCCGTTAGCAATCACTTCAGTTATCAGTTATCACCCAAGACTGGTCAAGGCTGTACAAATGGCCGCTTAGCCGCACCTTTGCACCAGCAGGCAACCCAACAAGCGGCCCCTCGCCTGATAACTGATAACTGATAACTGATAACTGAATAAATGTCTCTCGCTCTTTCCGTGCTCGTGCGCGGCATCAATAACCTCTCCGACGCCCGCTACTGCGCCGGCATGGGGGCCCAGGGTCTCATATTCACGCTCGACGCAACCCTGCCCGGGGCCGTAGATGCCGCCACCGCCCGCGAGCTGGCCGGCTGGGTCGCCGGGGTCGATATCATCGGCGAGTTTGGCCACGTGGCCGGGGCCGAAATCAATCGCCTGGTGGAAGAATGCGGCCTCACGGGCGTGCTGCTGCGCCTCGACGAAGCCCGCCAGTCGTGGCCCGAAGGCCTGGCCGTGCCCGCCCTCATTGAGGTTCCGGCCTCGCTCATCATCACTACCGAGCACTACGCCAACGCCATTGCCGACCTCACGGCGGCGCTGCCCGCAGGCTTCGCGTTCTTCACCACGGCCCCCCAGCCCTTCCCGCCCGACTACACCTACTGGCACATGCTGGCCCGGCAGGCCCCCATCTGGCTGGCCGGCCCCACCAACCCCACCGAGGCCGCCGACCTGGCTCAGCAAGTGCACCCGGCCGGCCTTATTCTGGCCGGCGGCGACGAAATCAAGCCCGGCCTGCGCGATTTTACCGAACTGGAAGCCGTCTTCGAGGCCCTGGAGGAAGCGTAGCTTATTGGCTAGGCACCGCCCCCACTTGAGTTTTTCTTCGTAATTACAAATAGGTCGTGAAGGGGCGAAAGAACCTCTATTTAGAAAAAGGCGAAGCCCGTGGTTTACCAACCACGGGCTTCGCCTTTTTCTAAGCGGGACTATGAAAATTTACAGCGAAAAGCGTACGTACTTGATGGGTACGCCCACGGCGCGGTACTTACCCTCGAAGTGCGTCTGGATGGCCTGGGCGGCGGCAAAGGCCGGGTCGGTTTCGGCGTAGAGGTCGCGGGTGGCCACGTCGATTTTGGCGCCGGGGCGGGCGGCCAGCACCTCCAGCGTGTACTCAAACAGGCCCTCGCTGTCGGTTTTGAGCTGGGCCACGCCGCCGGGGGCCAGCAGCGCCTGGTACATGTTGAGGAAGCGCGGGGCCGTGAGGCGGCGCTTGATGTCGCGGTCGCGGGGGCGCGGGTCGGGGAAGGTTATCCAGATTTCGCGCAGCTCGCCGGGGCCGAAGTGCTCGGTGAGCTGGTGGGCCATGAGGCGCAGAAAACCCACGTTGGTGAGGCCCAGCGCCTCGGCGCGGGTGCTGCCGCGCCAGATGCGCTCACCCTTGATGTCGAGGCCCAGGAAGTTTTGGTCGGGGTGCCGCTGGGCCAGGCCCACGGTGTACTCGCCCTTGCCACAGCCCACTTCGAGCACCAACGGGTGGTCATTATGAAAAAAATCGCCGCACCAGCGGCCGGCCAGCTGGCCAAAGGTGGCTTTACCCGGCTCTACAATGTCGGGGCGGGTGGCATTATCAGCAAAGCGCTGGAGTTTGATGCGGGGCACGGCGGGCGTTTTTTAGCTAAAAAGGGCTACAAAAGTACGCCCGGCGCCTACTTGTCGGGCGGGGCAGCCGGTCTTCCGCCGCGCCTTTCGCTACCCCACCCACGTCCTTACCCACCCTACCGCCAGCCGCTAGCAACTCGCCGAAATAGCCGCCAGCTATTCGTTAGTCAGCGGGCTCATACAATTCCGCTACTTCGGCTACTACGAAGGTGCTACCCCCGATAAATACCACATCGTCGGGCGCGGCGGCGGCCCGGGCGGCAGCTACGGCCGCTGGCACCGGGCCATAGGCCCGGCCCGTAAGGCCAGCGGCCGTGGCCAGCGCGGCTAGCTCGTCGGCTGGCAATGCCCGCGGGATGTTGGCCTGGCAGAAATAATACGTGGCCTCACGCGGCAGCAGAGCCAGCACCTTGGCCACATCTTTATCATTGACCGTGCCGATAACCAAGTGCAGGTGGCGGTGCGGCACCCGGGCTAGCTGCGCCAGCACCAGCCGCAGGCCGGCCTCGTTGTGGCCCGTATCGGCCACCACCAGCGGGCGCTGGCCGATGATGCTCCAACGCCCGCGCAGGCCGGTGAGGCGCGTCACCTCACGCAGGCCCTGGCGCACGGCGCTTTCGGGAATGGCGAAGCCTTGGGCGCGCAACTCATCGAGGGTAGCCAGCACGCCGGGCAGGTTCAGGCGCTGGTAGTCGCCGAGCAGGCCCAGCGCCAGATTTGTCAGGTACCGCTGGCCGTCGCGATACACATCCAGTACCTGCACACCCGCGCCAGCCTGGTCGGGCGCCACAGGTTCAGCGGCGGACCGGGCTTCGTAGCGGGTATCAGCAAACAGCAGCGAGCTACCCTCCTGCCGGGCTTTCGCCTCAAAAACCGGGGCTACCTCCGGCTGGGTCTGGCTCACCACCACCGGCCGGCCGGGCTTAATAATGCCCGCTTTTTCGCCCGCAATTTCGGGTAGCGTGTCGCCCAGCATTGCCTGGTGGTCGTAGCTGATGTTGGTGATAAGCGACACCAGCGGCGTAATGATATTGGTAGAGTCGAGCCGGCCACCCAGCCCCACCTCCACTACCGCCACGTCCACCTGCTCGGCGGCGAAGTAATCGAAGGCCAGCGCCACGCACATCTCGAAGAACGAGGGCTGCACCTCGGCAAACAGGCCCCGGTGCTTGGCCACCCAGCTTACCAGGTAGGCCGGCGCCAGCTCCTGCCCATTCACCCGTATGCGCTCGGTAAACTCGCGCAGGTGCGGCGAAGTGTAGAGGCCCACCTTATAGCCCGCGCTTTGCAGCACCGCCGCCAACAGGTGCGACGACGAGCCCTTGCCGTTGGTGCCCGCTACGTGTACGCTTTTAAACCGGTTTTCGGGGTGGCCCAGGGCGGCGGCCAGCGCCTCGGTGTTGCCCAAGCCTTTCTTGAAGCCGGCGGCCCCTACCCGCTGATACATGGGCAGTTGTGCGTAGAGCCAGGCCAGAGTTTCGGGGTAGTTCATAGGAAGGATAAAAGCGATAAAAGCCGATGGGGTGATTGCTACCGGGCAGCCCGCAGCAATCACCCCATCGTACGTACGCAGGCTTTATTTAACGGTGAAGCGGAACGTGTAGAAACCGGTAGCGCCGCCCGCGCCCGCATTGGTTTTTACAAAATTGGCGTCGAGCAGTTTATCGCGGCAGAGTTTTTCCTGGGCCGGCGACACGTTGCCCGACACCTTGGTAACTGCCTCTACCTCCCCATCATCGGAGATTTTTATTTTGAAGCGGATAACGCCGGGGTTATCGTCCAAGGCCTCCACCACGGGCTGGTTATCGAAGCGCCAGCCGCTCATTTCGAGGCCACTCCCGCCGCCACTGCCGGGGCGCGAGCCACTGCCACCGCTGCCTGGCTCGCCGTAGAGCGCCTTAGCGTTGAGCGAGCCGCGGGGGTCCCCCTGGTCGCCCACGGTGCCAGGACGGTCGCCGTTGCTGTTGCCGGTGGGCGCGCTGCTAGTACCGCTTACGCCGTTGCCGCCGGCCGCGCCCGTGGCGCTGCCCTTGGGCGTGTACAGGGTGCGGGGCTGTTCGCGGGGCTTGGGCGTTTCGCGCACTACCTCCTTGGGCGGGGCTACCGGGACGGGCTTGGTCACGGGCGGGGCCGTAACGCTGGCTTCCTCGGCCTCGCTGGTGATGACTTTTTCCTGGGTTTCGGGCTGGGCCGGGGCGCTGGCCTCCACGCGCGGCTGGGCGGGCTGGGGCGTGGGGTCGGGCTGCGCGGCGGGCGGGCGCGAGTCTTCGCGGTTCTGGGAGGCGTTGGCGGTGGCCAGGGTCTGGATATCGCCCGAGCCGGCCTCGTCGAGGCCGTAGTTCAGCTCCACCCCGTCGCCGCCCAGCGCCTCCAGCGGCGGGTTGGGGCCGCTGAACTTGATAAAGAAGCAGAGCAGCGCCAGCAGCACCACGATGGCCGCCGTAATCAGCAGCGCCTCACGCCGGTGCTCTTCGGGATAGTCGAGGGCCATATCTTTTTTTAATTATGAGTTAGAAGTTATGAATTATGAGTTGGATTTGAGCTGAAACGCTGCCAACTCATAACTTCTAACTCATAATTCATAACTATTTGCCGGCTGCCTGCTGCGACTGGGTAGCCATCACCATCTTCATCTTCAAGCGGTTACCAATTTCCAGTACGTCAACCAGCTTCTGCACATTTAGGCCGGCATCGACACGCAGCACTACCGTGGGCTGGGCCTCGGCGGGCTGGCCGGGGGCGATGAGGGCGCGCAGCTCGGGCTCCAAGGTGGTGGCCGTCACGGGCTTTTTATTAACGAAGTACTCGCCCGCCGCGTTGATGCTCACCGTGATGGGCTGCTTCATTACCTGCTTGCTACTCTTGGCATTGGGAAGCAACAGCTTGATTACGTTGGGGTTCACCATCGTGGACACAATCAGGAAGAACAGCATCAGGAAGAACATGATGTCGTTCATCGAGCTGGTTTCGACGTGCGAGGAGGCGTGCCGGCGGCGGGAAAGGTTCATTCGCGAAACGAATGAGTGAATGAGTGGGTGAGCGAAGGAGGGAATGATTAGCGGTGTGCCTACTCATTCCCTCCTTCGCTCATTTGCTCATTCACTCACTGATTAATTGTCCTGAAGGATGTCCATAAACTCAATGGCCGAGTTTTCCATGCGGAAGACCATGCGCTCGACCAGGATGCTGAGCCAGTGGTAGCCGATGTGGGCGATGATGCCCACGATGAGGCCAGCTGCCGAAGTTACCATCTTGGTATAGAGGCCGCCCGCAATCTGGGTGATGCCGAACTCGCCGCTGCTGGAGATGGCGTAGAATATTTTGATAACGCCAATAATCGTACCCACGAAGCCCAGCATGGGTGCGATGCCCGCGATGATGCCCAGGATACTGATGTTTTTTTCGAGGCGGGCAATTTCAATCTTCCCCACGTTCTCGACGCTGGCCTCGATTTCGGTGATGGGCAGGCCGATGCGGCGAAGGCCTTTTTCTACCATGCGGGCCAGCGGCGAAGGGTTTTGGGCGCAGTAGAGCTTGGCACCTTGCAGGTCGCCCTTTACCATAAGGGCGCGAATGCCGCCCATGAACGACTCGGGGTTGCCGCCGGCACTGCGGATGGTGAGGTAGCGCTCGGCAATGATGTAGAGCGACACTATCAGCAGCAGGAAGATGGGCAGCATTATCCAGCCGCCCTTCAGAATCAAGTCGATGAGCGAGAGGCCGGGGGCCGCATCAGCAGCGGCGTTGGCCGCGACGGCAGCCGTGTCAGTAGCAGCGGAAGTGAGGGCCGGGGCGGCTTGCAGCAGGAAAACGAACATTCAGCGGGGAAGGAAGGACGAAATAGCGGGCCGCCAGCTACCGCGGCAAGCCCCGGCGCGCAGCATATAGTAAGCGAGTTTAGTAAGGCAGCACGGTCAGGCCTTTGTCGAAGTGCGGGTTTTGGCGCAGGCGGTTGGCCGCCAGGGTCGCCGTAGGCTTATCGGCAAAGTCAACGGCCGACAGGCGAAACAGGCGGCTGCCGGGGGGCGGCAGAATCACCTTGGCCGGGCGGCCGGCGTGGGCCAAGTTGCGGCGGCCCTCCTCGGCGCGGGCAAAGGAGGAATAAGCGGCTACAACGAGGTAGTAACGACCAGTGCGGCTTTTAATTGTAGTCACCACCGGCGAAGCCGCGGTAGCCGGCGCCACAGCCGGAGTAGCTACCACAGCGGGCGCCGCAGCCAACTTGGCAGCGGCCACAGGCACGACTGGGCGCGCGGCCACCGGCTTAGCGGCGGCGACTAGATGCCCGGCAACCGGTTTAGCAGCAGGCCAAGCGGCGGGGTGCGCTGCTACGGAGCGTGCGGCAACCCGGGCCGGGGCTACGGCTACTACTTTGCTGCTTTGCACGCTCACTACCGGATGGCTGGCCGGGGGCCGCGGGGCAGTTATGGCTACTGTGTACGAGGTGGTGAGGGCCGGGGTATTAGCCTTACGCTGGGCCATGGGCACGGGCTTGGCCACGTTGCTTTCGTCGGCGAGGGCAATAGCGGCGGCGGCGGGCACCTTGTAGGCCTTCAGGTGGGCCGGCACCGCCGTGGGCAGCGGGCTGGGAATTGACCGCTTAGCCAGCAGTGCATCTACCGGGTCAGCAGTTACGACGACCGGGCGGACCGGCGCCTTCTTCACTCCCAGCGCAACCTTTGCCTTAGCCGCCGGGGCAGCCTGTAGCTTGGCTACCGGGCCAGTCTGGGGAATTGTTTCGGCTGCTGGGGCCATGGCCGCTATCGTCGCCGAATCCGGCGTAGCCACTACCGGCTCGCTAACCGTTGGCTCGGCTTCTGGCGTGAAGCTGGGCTGGGCCAGCGCGGCCTGCTGCGGCGCAGCCTGCCGGGGGGCCTGCTCCCAGCGGGGCAGGTGGCTTTGCCAGGCGGTAGGCAGCACGGCAGGATGCAAATTCAGGAGGTAGAGCCCCGCTACGGCCAGGCCGGCAAGCAAGCCGATGGCCGTAGCGGGCATTACGCGCCGCAATTTCACCCCCCGGCCGGCCGAGCGCAGGCGCGGCACCAGCTGGGCCTGCTGCTCGCGGGCCAGACGGGCATCGGTTACCGATACGGGGTGCACCATAAGCTCGGGCAGGCCGAAAGCCGCCGTGAGCAGGTTATCGGTGCCGGTGTACTCAAACTGTAAGCCGCGGCCCGCTACTTGCCGAAACACGCCGATGCCCGGCAGCTCGGTACGCTGCTGGGTTTGCAGGTCGCGGTGCAGGGTTGCCACGGCCTGGCGCAGGGCCTCGCGGGCTTCAGCGGCGGGCACGTTGAGGTGCTGGCGCAGGGCATCCACGAGCAGGCCGTCGTTGCGAGTCAGGGCCTGATTGAAAGCTACTTGACGAGTGGGTGGGCTCAGTACGTGCCGGCCGCCGGGCTGCACCCGGGCCGGCGTGTACTCGGCCACTAGGCCCCCGAAATCCGGAATTATCACGCAGTCGTGGTCGCGGAGCAAAGGGCGTAGGTGGTCGGCTAAATTCATCGTGTGGGTGGTTTGACGAGCGGGCAGTTACGCGGTTAGGGGGCTAAAGTTAAGGAAGGAAAAAGCCAATTTCTTAACAAGCCCCCTATTCTGCGTTGCAATTATCACGACTAACCACTTAAAGTGAGGCGGTTAGCTAGAAGGAGTACGAGAGGCCCCCAATCACATTCAGCCCTTGGCTCTGGTAGTTGAGGTAGCGCTGGTAGCGGCGGCCGGTGAGGTTATTACCCATCGCAAAGACGCTGAACTGGGGCGTAATCCGGTAATCGGCGCGCAGGCTCAGGTCGATAACGGCGTTGGTCTGGCGGTCGATAGGCGTAGGTAACCCGGGGTTAGGCAGGGGCGTTGCACCGCCGGCCACCTGGTAGCCTACCCCATAGTTACGCGAGTAATAGTAGAGGTTAGCGCCCAGCAGCAGCTTGTCGGAGGCATTATAGGTGCCGTAGAGTGTACCCAGGAACGTGGGCCGGCCATAGGCCTGATTCAACGCCTTGACCCCGTAGTGGTTATAATCCGCTTTGAAGCCGACGCGCACCTTCTCGCTGGCGCTGTAAAGTGCCTCGGCGTGCACGTTTACGACGTTGATGGTGGTGCTATCGTAAACAAGGTCGAACTTACTCGTGTCGGCCAAGGAATTACGGTAAAAGTACAAATTGCGCGAACGGCCAAACGTGGCGCGGGCGGCCAGCTCCAACCCGCTGACGGGCGTGGCGGTGAAGCCGCCGTACACCGTGGGGCCGGCGTGGGTATCGGCCAGGGTTTGGCCGGGGGCCAGCCAGGGGTTTTCCTGGCTCAGGTCGTAGCGCGTGACGCGCTGGATGGCCCCGCCGAGGCCGGCGTAGAGCTGAAATTTCTCCGGCACCAGGGCGTAGCCCACGCGCACGGCGGGGTTAATCATCCCCTTGCCCACGCCGTAGAGCGCGTCGCTGCTGTAGCCCAGCGTGGCGCCCAGCGTGAGACTGAGGCCGGTTTTGCCGGTCAGCTCGTAAGCCGGGGTGGCCTGGAAGAAGTTGCGGGTGCGGGTGAGGTCGCCCGTTTGGCCCACGAGGCCGGGCTGCTTGTCGGAGATGAAGGAGCCCTGCGCATCCAGCGTGATGCGGCTGGTTTCGCTGAGCGCGTAGCCGGCCTTACCGTTGACGAGGAAGTTGTTCTCGCTCACGTTGTAGCGGTCGCCGAAGTGCTTGAAGCCCACGCCCACCTCGTATTGCAGGGTGGCATCGGGGGCGCGGTTGCGGGCGTAGGCCCGCACGCCGAAGCGGCTGAAGCGCTGCCGGATGTCGTCGGCATCGGGTGCATCGGCTAGCTTGCTGCGGTCGTAGCCGTAGAAGTGGTAGATGTCGCGGGAGAAATCCAGGGCCGCGCCCAGGGCGGTGGTGCCTTTGTAGTACTCGCCGGTGGCGGTGGCGCTGGTGAGGCTGGCGCCCGAGTTCTGGCCATCGACGGGGCCGTTTTTCGAGCTGTTGTGGCGCACGTCGAGGCCGTAGCTGTACTGCTCGTTGCGGGTGGAGTGCAGGTGGGCGCGGCCGTAGACCGAGCCGTAGTTGCCCAGGCCCAGCTTCACGTAATTGCCAGTGAGCGGCTCCAGCTCTTCCTGCGCCACGGTGAGCACCTGCACCGAAGGGTTGAGGCGGGTGGCAGGCAGCCGGAAATCGGGGTAGGTATAGGTGACCTGGCGGGTGGGCTTGGGCGGCGGGGCCAGCCGAATTTTCTCGAAGTTGCGGGTGGCCTCGGGCAGGGTGTTCACCCGGTCTTTCACAATCTCAATCTCGGCGTCCTGGATGGTGCCGCGCGCCTTGCCCTTGCCGGGCTGGCCCTGCGCCTGCGCGCCCAGCGCCAGGGCTCCGCTCAGGCCGGCGGCCAGCAGCAAGGGCCGGCCGGCAGCGGAAGTAAAGCTTGATTTTATCACCTGTAAGCGTTTCATTAACACAGAATTTATACCATCGGGCTACGAAGTAGATTACGTTTACCAACCGGCTAGCCCCACGTGCCTGGGCAGCGGAGCTAGCCGATTGTTTTCGCTACTTAGCGGGCTTCCGGGCGGGCGTTTTGGTGGCCGCCGGCGCCTTGGCCGGGGTCGTTTTGGCGGGCGCGGCGGGGGCCGGCTTAGCAGGGGCAGCTGGCTTGGCGGGCTTGGCCGGGGCCGGTTCCTCGGCGGCCGGGGCGGGCGCGTCGTCGCTGGCGGGCAGGGCCTTGAGGCGCTGGCGGGCGCCCTCGATTACCTCGGCCACCGGGAATTTATTGTCGATAACCGAGTTGAGCGTGGCGCGGGCCTGGAAGATATCGCGCTGGGCGGTGTACACGTCGGCGAGCAGCAAAAAGGCGCGGCCCTGCCACAGCTCGTAAGCGCTGTAGTTGGAGTTCACCTTGAAGGCCTGGGTGATAGCGTCGTCGTATTTCTGCTGCTTGAAGAGGACTTCGGCCAGGGTGTACTGCGCCTCGGCGCCGGTAACGTCGCTGGGTGCAGCGGCCACGGTGGCGGCTAGCTCGGTGGCCGCCTGGTCGAGGTTGCCGAGCTTAAAATCGGCCTTGCCCTGGTAGAGCAGCGCGGTGTTGGTGGCGTTGGCGGTGGCACCGGCCAAGCCCGCCAGGTCGGTGGCGGTGGTGCGGGCCTTGGCGTAGTCGCCGCCGTCGTAGTAGGCGCGCAGCAGGCCCAAGGTGGCGGTGGCTACCTCGCGGCGGTTGCTGGAGGCCGTGCGCAGGCGCTCGTAGTACTTAATAGCCTCGGGGTAGTTCTTGTTTTCGAGCTCCAGGTCGGCCACGCGGCCCACGGCGCGGTTCACAAACTCGCTCTTGTTTTCGGCTACCACGGCCTTGAGCAGCGGCAGGGCCTGGGCTTTGGCGCCGGTGCGCAGGTAGGAGTCGGCCAGGATAAAGCGGGCGTCGGGGGCCAGCGCGTTGTCGGGGTACTGCTTGAGGTAGGCCTGCACGCGGGGCAGCGCCTGGCTGTATTTCTCAGCCAGGTACAGCGACTTGGCGGCTTCGAACTCGACGCTCTCGGTGGCCTTGCTGGTGGGGTTTTGGGCCTTGAAGCTAGCCAGGGCCTGGTCGAATTCCTCGGTGCGACCCAGGGCCGTGAGGCTTTCCTGCAAGCTATAGAGGGCCTGCTGGGCGGCGGTGCTGCGCGGGTAGTCGGTCAGCACTTTCTGGAAATCGGCCACGGCCTTGTCCTGCTGCTCTAGGTTGGCGTAGGCCACGCCCCGGCGCTGGTAGGCATCGGGCAACAGGCTGGAGGTGGGCCGGTTCTGAATTAGGCGGGTGAAACCCTCGGCGGCCGGGGCGTAGTCGCCGGCCTGGAAATCGAGCTGCGCCTGCTGGAACACCGCCTGCTCGGCGTAGCGCGAGTCGGGGTTGCTCTTGAGCAGGCTGGCCAGCGTCTGGTTGGCCTCGTCCTTGCGGCCGAGCAAGCCCAGCGTCAGGCCCTTCTGGTAGTAGGCGTAGTCCTTGTCGGGCGCGTTGGCCTGAATGACCTTATCGTACAAATCGAGCGCCTGCTGGTAGTTTTTGGCGATGTAGTAGGTATCGGCCAGGCGCAGGGTGGTGTCGTAGTAGTTGGGGTCGGTGGGCTTGGCGGCCGCGTCGCTCAGGAAGGCCTGGAACTGCGGGCGGGCCTTGTCGTACTGCTTGGTGTTGTAGTAGGCGTAGCCCAGCCCGTAGCGGGCCAGCTGCACGTACTGCGTTTCCTCGTCGCTCACGCCGCCCTGGCGGGCCGAGCGGGCGGCGGCGGCATAGGCCGTGATGGCCTCGGGGTACTGCTGGCCCACGGAGTAGATTTCGCCGCGCAGCACCTGGGCGGCGGCGCGCAGGGCGTCGTCCTGCGGGTATTTCAGGCTCTTATCCAGCAGGGGCAGCGCGCGGGTGTAGTCGGCGCTGTTGTAGAGCGTGGCGGCCTGCGAATAGGCAATGCGCTGGTAGGTGCCGTTGAGCTTGTCGCCCCGGTCCTCGCCCAGCCCTTCGAGGTAGGTCAGGGCCTCGGCGTAGTCGGTGCTCGACAGGAAGCCGTCGCTGAGCAGCTGGTCCACCACGGGCTGGCTTTTCGAGCGCGGGTACTTCTTGCGGAAGTCGCGCAGGGCGGCGATTACCTCGGGCAAATTGCCCAGCTCGTACTGCACCTGGGCGTACTTGAGGGTGGCGTTTTCCGACAGGTTTTTCTCAATCGTGCTCTGGCGAGCGGCGTCGAAGGCGGCCAGCGCGGCCGTTTTCTGGCCGGCTTGCAGGTAGCTCAGGCCGAGGTGGTAGGCGGCGTTCTGGCCCAGCGAGTCGCGGCGGGTGGCCACGTTCTTGAAGTTGGCGATGGCGTGCGGGTAGTCGCCCTCCTTGTAGTTGGCAAAGCCGATTTTGTATTGCAGGCCCGGCTCAATCTGGCCCTTGTGAGCGGCGGCGTACTGGTCGAAGTACTGGCCGGCCTGCTTGTAGTCCTGCTTCTGGTAATAGGCGTCGCCGGTCAGCAATTGGATTTCGTCGGCGCTGGTGGGCGGCGGCGTTTGCTGCAAGGCTTTGGTGGCATAGGCGATGAGGCCGTCGTAGTTGCCCTCGCGGTAGTAAATCTGGGTCATCACGGCCGGCACCACGCCGCGGTAGGCGTCGTTTTCGGCGGCCACGAGCAGGTCGGTGCGGGCGGCGGCGTAGTCGCCGGCCCGGAAGGCCAGGTAACCCGCGTAGTACGAGCTGGCGTAGCGGTACTGGCTGACCTCCTTCTTATTGCGGTCGAAGAGAATGCGCGCCTGGTCGTATTCCTTCAGCTGGAAGTGGCTGTAGCCCAGCTTAAAGTCGGATTCGGCCCGCTGGCTCTGGCTCAGGTTGGCCGGGGCTACCTTCTGGAAATAGGTGCTGGCCTGGGCGTAGCTCTGCTGGTCGAAGTAAAACTTGGCGAGCTCGAAATACGCCACGGCGGCGCGCGGGTGGGCCGGGTGCTGGCGGGCAAAATCGAGGATGAGGCCCTCGGCATCGGGGTGCAGCAGGTAGAGGCCGCTCACGGCGTAGTAGTACTCGGCATCGGCCAGGCGCTCGAAGCGGCCGCTGGCGGTGGCGGGGCCGCTCTGCTCGCCCACCTGGGCGGGAGCCGTGTGCATGTACTGCTGGAAGGCCTGCTGGGCCGCGCCGTACTGCTTGCGGTCGAAGAGGTCGAGGCCTTCCTGGAAGAGGCGCTCGGGCGCGGTGGCGGTTTGGGTGAGCTGGGCGTGGGCAAGCTGAGGCTCGGCGGCGGCAGCGCCCAGTAGGGCGGCGGCCAGCGTGAGCCGGGGGGGTAGCTTCATGGAGGGCAGCGGTTCGGTGGGGCGGGCGGGGCCAGACGGGCCGCGACCGCGAACGGTCAAAAGTAGCGAGAAAACGTGGGCCGGGGTAATGCGGGGCCGGTGGAGTTGCGGCTGAGTTAACGGGCAACGTCGCCGGGGGCCGGTTTGGTACGCTACTCACATCGAATAGGGCTTACCCTTGATTCGCCCACTAGCACCGCCGCGCCCCGGTGCCAGCCGTACCTTGGCTGCCCGGCGCTGGCTCCCTTCCGGCCCGCCGCTTTTCCCTTGGTCCCCTCCCCGCCCGCCATCCGCGTGTCGCACCTCACTAAGCGCTTCGGGGCGCAGGTGGTGGTCGATGACTTGTCCTTTGAAGTGGCCGCCGGCGAAACCCTGGTGCTGCTCGGCCCCAGCGGCTGCGGCAAAACCACGCTGCTCAAAACCCTCAACCGCCTCATTGAGCCCGACGGCGGCACCATCGAGCTTAATGGCCGCGACGTGCGCCAGCAAGCGCCGGCGGCGCTGCGGCGCGGCATCGGCTACGTTATTCAGCAAGTGGGGCTGCTGCCCCACTACACCGTGGCCCAGAATATCGGCGTGGTGCCCGGCCTGCTGGGCCACCCGACCGCCGCCACGGCCGCCCGCACCACCGAACTATTAGAGCGCCTGCACCTGCCGGCCGCCCGCTTCGCGGGCATGCTGCCGGCCCAGCTTTCGGGCGGGCAGGCCCAGCGGGTGGGGCTGGCCCGCGCCTTGGCCGCCGACCCACCCGTGATTTTGCTCGACGAGCCCTTCGGCGCGCTCGACCCACTCACGCGGGCCGCCGTGCGCCGCGACTTTCGGGAGCTGGACGAGCTGCGCCGCAAAACAGTGGTCCTCGTGACCCACGACGTGCAGGAAGCCTTCGAGCTGGCCGACCGCATTATGCTCCTGAATAACGGGCGGATTCAGCAGCTCGGCCCGCCCCGCGAGTTACTGCGCCAGCCGGCCAACGACTTCGTGCGCAGCTTCTTCCAGGCCGAGCGCCTGGCACTCGAAATGCGCGTAACCACCCTGGCCGAGGTGCTGCCTTTCCTGGAGCCCGCCGGGCCGGCCCCCGCTGAGGCACCCACCCTGCCCCCCACTGCCAGCGTGCAGGAAGCGGTGGCCGCGCTCAGCGAAAGTGGCGCGCCCAGCCTGCGCGTGGCCGGCGCGGCCGTGGTGCTGGGGCCGCTGCTGGCCGCCTTCGGCCGGACGCTGGCCAGGTGAGTAGCGCGGACTTTTAGTCCGCAAGTGGTGACGCCTGGTACTCACGGACTAAAAGTCTGCGCTACTTGCCCGGCCAGCTGCTATTTCAGGTAAGCCAGCACGTCGGTCAGGTTTTCGACGCGGCCGAAATTCAGGCCCACGAGCTGCTCGGCGGGTACTTCCTCGTGAATCCAGGTGGTGTGGTAGGGTACGTGGATGGCCTGGCCGCCCACGGCGAGCACCGGCAGGATGTCGGACTTGAGCGAGTTACCAATCATCAGAAACGCGCCGGGGTCTACGCCGTGGCGGGTGAGCACGCGCTGGTAGGTGGCGGGGTTTTTCTCGCTCACAATCTCGACCCAGGCAAAGAAATCGCCCAGGCCCGAGCGGGCCAGCTTACTTTCCTGGTCGAAGAGGTCGCCCTTGGTGAGCACCATCAGGCGGTGGCCGCGCCGGTGCAGCTCACTGAGCACCGCCACCACGCCGGGCAGGGGCTCAATGGGAAAGTCTAGCAGGCGCTTGCCCAGGTCGAATAGCTGCTGGATTTCGCGGCCCGTCACGGCCCCGTCGGTGAGCTGAATGGCGGTTTCCGTCATCGTCAGCATCAAGGATTTGGCGCCGTAGCCGTAGAGGTGCATGTTGTGGCGCTGCACCTGGTAGAGGTGCGCGCCGATGGCGGCGGGGTCGCCGCAGTGAGCCAGGATGCGGCACATTTCGCGCTCCACGTGGTCGAAGTGCGGCTGGTTGGGCCACAGGGTATCGTCGGCGTCGAAGGCAATGAGCTGGGGGGAACGGGTAAGCATGGGCTAAGGCAAAAAACGGGCGGCCCAAAGGTGGCCGGCCCGGGGCAAGCCCCAAAATTACCGAACTTGCCGCCCATGCGCCACCCCCTAGACTTAGCCACCTGGCCCCGCCGCGAGCATTTCGAGTTCTTTTCCCAGTTTGACGAGCCCTTTTTCGGCCTCGTGGCCGAGGTCGATTGCACCCTGGCCCGCGCCGAGGCTAGCCGGCTGGGCGTGCCGTTTTTTCTCTACTACCTCTATCACGCCGTGCAGGCCGCCAATGCGGTGCCCGAGTTTCGCCACCGCATCGAGCAGGACCAGGTTTTCGCCTACGACCGGGTGCACGCCTCGGCCACCATCGGGCGGCCCGACCACACGTTCAGCTTTTCCTTTATCGAGCAACAGCATAGCCTGGCCGACTTTGTGGCCGGCGCGCAGGCCGAAATTGCGGCCATCCAGGCCCGCAGCGGCCTGGGCCTGAGCGAGCGCACCGCCCGGCCCGACGTGCTGCACTGCTCGGCCATTCCGTGGGTGCGCTTCACGGGCCTCACCCACGCCCGCAGCTTCCAGTTTCCCGACAGTGCCCCCAAAATCTCCTTCGGCCAGGTACACGCCGTGGGTGCCGCCCAGCACATGCCCGTGGCCGTGAACGTGCACCACGCCCTGGCCGACGGCTACCACGTGGGCCAATTTCTGGATTTGTTTCAGCAAGGGCTAGCCGGGGGCGCGGCGACTGCCGGCTAGCCCGCCAGCAGCGGCGCTACGTGCGGCCCAGCCGGCAGTCGCTGACCGAAGCTCGCCGGTCCCGCCGATTTTTTGCACCTTTTTTAATGCCCGCCACCAAAGGCTACAAACTGGCCTGGCACAAATCAGTTTGTTCCGGCCCGGTTTGTAGCCTCAGCCGTCCTCCGCTAGCCTCATGCACACCCTCACCGACCTTCTCACCTTTTGGCACGACCAGGCCGGCAAGCTGGGCCAGCAAACGCTCCAGCACGTGGCCCTCACGGCGGCGGCGCTGCTGCTGGGCGTGGCCGTGGGCGTGCCGGTGGGGCTGTGGCTCACGCGCCGGCCGCGCTACGCCCCGGCCGTGCTGGGCGTGGCGGGCGTGCTCCAGACCGTGCCCAGCATTGCGCTGCTGGGTTTTTTGATTCCGGTGCTGGGCATCGGGGCCGCGCCGGCCATCCTGGCGCTGCTACTGTATTCGCTGCTGCCCATTATTCGCAACACGGTGGCCGGCATTCAGGGCGTGCCGCCGGCCGTAGTGGAGGCAGCGCGCGGCCTGGGCTTCACCGATGGCCAGATACTGCGGCGCGTGGAGCTACCGCTGGCCCTGCCGGTGCTCATGGCGGGCATCCGCACGGCCACGGTTATCAACGTAGGCGTGGCCACGCTGGCGGCCTACGTGGCGGCGGGCGGGCTGGGTGAGTTTATCTTCGGCGGCATTGCCCTGAATAACCCGGTGATGATACTGGCCGGGGCCATTCCGGCTGCCGGGCTGGCTCTGGCCTTCGATGCGGGGCTGGGCGCGGTCGAAAAGCTTTCGGCCCGCCGCCTGCGCGCCGTGGGCGGCGGGCTGCTGCTGGCCCTGCCCCTGCTGGCGGCCGGCTACTGGCTGCCGCAGGCGGCGGGCCGGCTGCGGGCGGGCTTCAGCCCTGAGTTTATCGGCCGGGCCGACTGCCTGCCGGGCCTCACGCACGCCTACGGCCTCACCCACCTGCCCAACGTGGTGCTGGCCCCCGCGCTGGTTTACGAGGCCGCCCGCGCCGCCCACGTCGATGTCATCGACGGCTACTCGACCGATGGCCGCATCCGGGCCTACGGCCTGCAAGTGCTGCGCGACGACCGCCACGCCCTGCCGCCCTACTACGCCGCGCCCGTGCTGCGCCCCGCCCTGCTGCGCGCCCACCCCGAGCTGGGCCCGGTGCTCGACCAGCTCAGCGGCCAGCTCTCCGACTCGGCCATGACTACCCTGAACTACCAGGTCGATTACCTGCACCGCGAGCCCCGCGCCGTGGCCCTGGCCTGGCTGCGCCGCCGGGGCTTGCTAAAAGCCCCGCGCCCGCTGCCCCCCGGCGCGGCCGTGGTGCGGCTGGGCTCCAAGATTTTTGCCGAGCAGTATATTCTCGTCGAAATGTACGCCGCCCTCATCCGGGGTAATACCGACCTGGCGGTGGCTACCAAAACCGGCCTCGGGGGCACCACCATCTGCTTCGAGGCCCTGCGCGGCGGCCAGATTGATATGTACCCCGAGTACACCGGCACCGGCTTGCAGGTGCTGCTCCAGCCCTCGGCGGCGGTGCTCGACTCGCTGGGCGGCCGCCCGGCGGCGGTGTTTACGTATGTGCAGGCCGAGTTTGCGCGCCGCTACGGCCTGGCGTGGCGCGCCCCGCTGGGCTTCAACAATGCCTACTGCCTGCTCATGCGCCGCCAGCAGGCCCGGCAGCTGGGCATCGCCAGCATCTCGGACCTGGGCGGGTATTTGGGCAAGTAGCTAGCCGGGCGGCGCGGGCCGGTCGGGCAGCCACGCTAGTTCAGGCGTTAGCCGGCGGCGGCTGGTTTGGGAGAATACCTCCAGCCCCTCCGTGCTTAGCAGCTCGGCCAGCGGACCCACCGCTACTTCGTAGGCATCCAGAAACGCTTCAAATTGCCACCGCACCAAGCGGCCGGCGGAGTTGAGATACGGCTCGGCGTAGCCGGCGAATGTGGGCTGTAGCTTTTGCCGGGCTTCTTCCGCATCGGGGGCCGCGATTAGTAGTATCCGCTCCTCCACCAGCTGCAAGCCTGTCGTTTGCCGCTCAATCTGCACGGCAAAGCGGGCCTTAATGCTCCAGCATTTGGGGTCAGCCACTGGCGGACGGGGCGCTAGTCCCTCGATTTCTTCCACCCAGATACCCTCCACGGCTGCCAACCCCAGCAGCGCCGGCAACTGCCGCACGGGCAGCCGCCGCCGGATGCCCGCCGGCCAGTAATGCGAGCCCATTTTTTCGAACGACCCGGGCGGCAGCGCCGCTTTGAGCGCCTGGTATTTTGCCCGCAGCTGCACCGCAATCCGGTTTTTGCGCTCGGCCGGCGGGTATGCCAGCACGGCCTGATAGCCGGGGTATGCTAAGGAGAAATGCACAACGGCCTCATTGGTCAGCGCGGGCAGCTCGCTTTCGGCCAGGCCCCAGGCGGCCAGATTTTCAATTGCTTTCACCCTATGACGCGGCACTTTAGCGGCCAACGGGCGCAAGTTAGCGGGCGGGCGGGGGCGGGCACCTAACTAAACCTGCTAGTTGGGGTTAAAGCCTGGACTATTCGCGTGGCCGCGCCGGCCCGCTCCTTTTCCCTGCTTATGCCCCAACTTCTTACCGCTACCTCCCCGCCGCCCTTTACCGAGCGGCGCTACCTGCTCACGTTTATTTTCGTGGTGTCGCTGTTCATGCTCTGGGGGCTGGGCGTCACGATGACCGACATCCTCAACAAGCACTTCCAGCAGGTGCTGCACATCAGCAAGGCCAACTCGGCCTACGTGCAGGCTGCCACCTTTGGGGCCTACTTCGTGATGGGCCTGCCCGCCGGCTGGTTCATGAAGCGCTTTGGCTACCAAAAAGGCGTTATCCTGGGCCTGGGCCTGTACGCGACCGGGGCGTTCCTGATGGTGCCGGCCGCCAACGCGGCTTCCTTTACCTTTCTGCTGGTGGCTTTGTTTGTGCTGGCTTGCGGCCTGGGCACGCTGGAGGCCGTGGCGCACCCGTTTCTGGACGGCCTCGGCGACCCGGCCAGCTCCGACCAGCGCATCACTTTTTCGCACGGCATCAACGGCATCGGGGCGGTGTCGGGGCCGCTCATCGGGGGCTACTTCGTGCTGCGTGGCACCCACGCGGCCGGCGACTTATCGTCGGTGAAGCTCCTCTACACCATCATCGGCACGGTGGTGGGCTGCATCGGCCTGGCCTTTGCCTTTGTCAAAGTGCCCCCGCTCAATGCCGAGCACACCCTGGAAGCCCCCACCGCTCCCGGGGCCGACAAAGGGCTGTTTCAGCACAAGCACTTCGTGTGGGCCTGCGTAGCTCAGCTCTTCAACACGGCGGCGCAGGGCGGCACCTGGGCGTTTTTCATCAACTACGGCACCGACTATATGGGCCTCAAGCCGGGGCCGGCCGTGCAGGGCTTCTGGCAGGTGGGCACGCTGTTTGAGCGCACCGTGGGCCTCGCGCCGGGGCTGCCCCACCTGGCCAACGACGTGGCGGCCTACTTCTTCTCCCTCAGCCTGGTGGGCATGATGGTGGGCCGCCTGCTGGGCACCTACCTCATGCGCTTCATTGCCCCCAACCGCCTGCTGGCCTGCGCCGCCGTGGCCAATATGGTCTTGTGCGTGGTGGTGGCCCAGCACTGGGGCTGGGTGTCGTTTGGGGCCCTCATCGGGCTCAACTTCTTCTTCAGCATCATGTTTCCCACCATCTACAGCCTGGGGCTCAAAGACCTGGGCCGGCACAAGCAGCTGGCTTCGTCGTTCATCGTGATGGGCGTGGTGGGCGCGGCCCTTTTCCCACGCTTCGTAATGGGGCCGCTGGCCGACGAGAGCGTGGCGCGCGCCTACTACCTGCCCATTATCTGCTACGTGGTGGTGTTTTTGTACGGAGCCAAGTTTTATAAAGTACAGCGCGACTAGCCCGGGCGGCCAGCATACTACGCGGTTTAAGGCCCGGTACGAAGCGCCGCGCAACGTACCGGGCCTTTTGGCGGTCTTTGCCCCGCTAGCGCGCAATGTCGCCCAACGCGTAATTTTGCGGGGCGGCCGCTGGCTGCCCACCGTAGTCGCGCTTGCCTGGCGTCCTTTTTTGTTCATGACCGTCAGTGAGTTTTTTGAGCTGTTTTTAGTCGAGCTGCGGGCCAACCCGGCGCTCACCGGCTACTACAAGCTCCTGGCCCGCCCGGCCAGCTTCGAGTTTCGCAAAGCCTACCTGGTGCAGCGCCTGCACTACATCCTGGCGCATTTGCCCGATAAGCAAGCGGCCATCTGGGACTGCGGCTGCGGCTTCGGCACCACGGCTCTCTTCCTGGCCCTCAACGGCTATAAGGTGCACGGTACTACCCTCGAATTCTACTTTGCCCAGCTGCCCGGGCGCCTGCGCTACTGGGCGCAGTTTGGCGACGTGTCGGGCTTCACTTACAGCTACGAAAACCTGTTTGACTCGCCCCCGGCGCCGGCCGCCTACGACCACGTCATCATCCAGGATACCCTGCACCACCTCGAGCCCCTGCCCGCCGCGCTGGGCATTTTGCGCGAGGCGCTGCGGCCCGGCGGCCAGCTCATCGTGGTGGAGGAAAACGGGGCCAACCTCGTGCAGAGCCTCAAGCTGTACCTGCGCCGGGGCAACAAGCGCATTATTGAACTATACGACGATACGCTGCAAAAGAATATCCTGGTCGGCAACGAGAACATCCGCAGCCTGGCCGCCTGGCGCCGTGAGCTTGCCCGGCAGGGGCTGCACGTGCCGGAGAGCGGCGTGCAGTACATCCGGCTGTTTCCGCCCTTCCTGTTCCGGCCCGAGCGGGTGGCCCGCTTGCTCAAGCGCGAGAATGCGCTGTGGCGCCGCAGCCCGCTGCTCAAGGAAGGCTTTTTCTTCGGCCTCAATTTTCTGGTTACCAAAGCGCCGTAGCGTGGCCAACTCGCACGCGGGCAAGCCCTCGCGGGTGACCTTTCTGCCGATTCAGTTTTCAGGTGGCCGCGCCGGCAAGCGGGCCGGACCACCGGCACGCCTTATTTTGCCCGCATGAAGCACTTCCTGCTGGCGGCGGCCTGCGCCCTTCCCACTGCCTCCTTCGCGCAAAAACCGGCCCCCGAAAACCTCGTGCAGTACGCCCACCCGCTGGTGGGCACCGCCAAGATGGGCCACACCTACCCCGGCGCCACGGTGCCCTTCGGGGCGGTGCAGCTCTCGCCCGATACCGACACGCTCAGCTACGAGCAAAACGGCAAGTACAACCCCGATATTTACGCGTATTGCGCGGGGTATCAGTACAAAGACCCCACCATCGTGGGCTTTAGCCACACGCACTTCAGCGGCACCGGGCATTCCGATTTGGGCGATTTTCTGGTGATGCCCACCACCGGGCCGCTTCAACTCAACCCCGGCACCGCCGATAAGCCGCTGGGCGGCTACCGCTCGGCCTACTCGCACGCCACGGAGGTGGCCGAGCCGGCCTACTACAAGGTGCGGCTGGCCGACCACGACATCCTGGCCGAGCTCACGGCCACGACGCGCGTGGGCATTCACCAGTACACGTTTCCGCAGGCCAGCGAGTCGCACATTATTCTCGACCTGATGGCCGGGATTTACAACTACCCCGGCAAGAACACCTGGACCTTCGTGCGGGTCGAAAACGACTCGCTCGTGACCGGCTATCGCCAAACCAACGGCTGGGGCCGCACCCGAACGGTGTACTTCGCGCTCAGCTTTTCGCGGCCTTTCAAAACCTACGGCAGCCGCAACTACGACCCCAAGCAGCCCTACCGGGGCTTCTGGGGCCGCTTCGACCAAAACCACAACTGGCCCGACCTGGCCGCCCACCAGCTCCGGCTGCACTTCGACTTTGGGGCAACACGGGCCGGCGAGCAGGTGCAGCTCAAGCTGGCCCTCTCGCCCGTGAGCACCGCCGGCGCGCTGGCCAACCTGCGGGCCGAAGCCCCCGGCTGGAACTTCGCCGACTACCGCCAACGCGGCCAGGCCCAGTGGCAGCAGGAGCTGAGCAAAATCACCATCAGTGCGCCGCGCCGGGTCGATAAGGAGAACTTCTACACGGCCCTCTACCACGCCTTTACGGGCGTGACCACCTACCAGGACGTGGACCGCCAGTACCGCGGCCTCGACCAGAACAACCACACCGCCAAGGACTTTACCAACTACACCACCTTCTCGCTCTGGGATACCTACCGGGCGCTGCACCCGCTCTACAACCTCGTGCAGCCCCGCCGCAACGCCGATATGGCCCAGAGTATGCTGGCTCACTTCGACCAGAGCGCCGAGCACATGCTGCCCGTGTGGAGCCACTACGCCAACGAAAACTGGTGCATGATTGGCTACCACTCGGTGCCCGTGCTCTGCGATGCCATCGTGCTCGGCAACGCGCCCTTCGACCAAAACCACGCTCTCGATGCCTGCGTCACCACCGCCCGCCAGCGCTGGTACGATGGCCTGGGCCTGTACCTGGACAAAGGCTACGTGCCCGAGGATAAGAGCGGGGCCTCGGTATCGAAAACGCTGGAGTATGCCTTCGACGACTACTGCATCGCGCAGGCCGCTAAGAAGCTGGGCCGCACCGACATTGAAAAGGAGTTTAGCCAGCGCGCCACCAACTGGCAAAACGTGTACGACGCCCGCATCGGCTTCATGCGCCCGCGCCTCGCCGACGGCTCGTTCCGGCCCAAGTTTGACGTGCTCACCACCTCCGACCCCGCCTACATTGAGGGCAACGCCTGGAACTACAGCCTCTACGTGCCCCACGACCCGGCTGGCCTCATCGCCAAAATGGGCGGCAGCGCCCGCTTCGTGCCCCACCTCGACTCGCTCTTCACGATGAACCTGCCCGATAAGTTCTTCGCCGAAACCGAGGACATCACCCGCGATGGCATCATCGGCAACTACGTGCACGGCAACGAGCCCGCCCACCACGCCGCCTACCTCTACAACTGGACCAGCCAGCCCTGGAAAACCCAGCCCCGCATCCGCATGATTCTGAACAAGATGTACCACCAGGGCCCCGACGGCCTCGGCGGCAACGACGACTGCGGCCAGATGAGCGCGTGGTACATCTTCTCGGCCCTGGGCTTCTACCCCGTCGCTCCTGCCTCGGGCGAGTACGCCCTGGGCAGCCCCGCCGTGCACGGCGCCACGCTGCAAGTCGGCGACGGCAAAACCTTTACCGTGACGGTGAAAAACCAGGGCGATAAGAACGTCTACGTGCAGTCGGCCCGGCTCAATGGCAAGCTGCTGGCCAAGCCTTTTTTGCCGGTGAGCGAGGTGCGGCAGGGCGGCACACTGGAGTTTGTGATGGGGAGCCGGCCGGCGAAAATCCGGTAAAATATTCTGCTTTGTATCCCTTATCTATGAAGCAGCGTGAGAACCCCAAAAGATTACCCGAAGCTGAAATTGTAGCTCGGGTCATCAACAGCTTCGTGGTCAAGCACCGGAAAGCCAGGTACCTAGCCCTGACTGCCAAGCCCAATTCCACCGGAGGCTATAGCTTTGGTGAACTTGCCCATTTCACGCATAACCTGGACTTAAGATTTTGCCACCTCATTCCTAGCGGCTCTCAATCCGTAGCCTATGTGCTTAAGGAAATAAGCTTACTGACTAGGAGCACAGAATGCTACATCATGCACGAGAGCCGGAAGCTTGACGGACAATGGCTGAATATTGAGGAAGCTTTGGACAAGATTCTCGGCCAGAATTTGGGGGCTTTTATCATTATTGATAATGGCGATATTATCTACCACGAAAGTGAGAATATAAAAGCGCGTTTCTTAGGATTCCGGCGCCAAGCCTAGCTTAGGCTAGCAACAGCCCCCACAAGAAAGCCACGGCGTATACCATGGCTTTTTTGTGGGGGCTGTGCGCCTATCGGCGGCGGCAGCGTTATTCCGTATCAGTAGCTACCATTGAGCTACGCGGCGCCACCCCTATATCCCGCGTGTTTTTCTGCACGGCAATGGCCCCGAACAGGCTCAGCAGAAAGGCCATGGCGTAGAAGCCTTTTTCGCTGAGCGTGAGGGCGGCTTGCCACAGGCCCACGACCAGCAGCGCGATGGCCAGCAGCGTGGCAAACCAGGCCAAGCCATAGTACAAGCCCGTAACGGGGACTTTTTCCAGCTGGTCGCGCACCGTTTTTTGGAGGGAGATAACGGCAAACAGCCCAAACATGAGCACGGTAAAGTAGTAGCCTTTTTCGTTGAGCGCCATCGTGGCGTTCCAGAGGCCGATGAGGAAGCCCCCCATGCCCGCGAGCAGGGCAAACCAGGAGGCAATGGTAAAAGCGGCGGAAGGGCGGGCGGTCGTAGCGGCGGTAGGTGACATGGCGAAAGGGGCTTGAAGTATGGCCCAAAAGTAGCGACCCCTCCTACCGGCCCAAAAGTCGATTTTGTTTTTTATCCGACATTTCGTTAAGTGCTACACAAAGCGAATTTGTACTTAATTATCTTATTTTCAATACCTGATTGAAAATATTTTCTGACTTTACAAACCTTACCCAAGATACCTTAAGCAGCGGGCGGAGAGGCGAACTGACGCCTTACGCCTCCTCGCAAGTCAGCTAATAAGGCCAGCCGCGCAGCGAGGCGGTAGCCAGCCGTTTGAACCCAAAAGCCCCCGGCCCGACCAAACTGGTCGAACCGGGGGCTTTTTAGCCACTAAAACAGGTCCGTTATTTCTGCTGAGCGGCTAGCTGCTTCAGGCGGTTATACGTGCGCTGCGACTCGGCAAATTGCTTTTCTACGGCGGCGCGGATATCGCCCTTGAGAGCCTTGCGGCGCAGCGTCTTTTTGTAGGCTTTGATGGCCCACTGCTCACCATAGATGTTGGCGGCCAGGATGGCCTTCTCGTCACGGGCGGTTACTACGGCCTGGGCATCCATGAGCTTGCGATAGAGCTTGCCTTTGAGCGTGGTGCCGGTTTCACGCTCGCCACCTTTTTTGGTGAGGTAGCCATTCAGGTTGCTGGCAAACTCCTTGCTCTGGCCCACCAGGTGCTGGTAATAGCTTTTCAACTCCGCGTCCTTGGTTTCGGCTACGGCACGCTTGTAGCCCTCAATGCGGTCGTTTACGAAGAGCAGCAGCTGGTCCAGCGCTTTAGCAGCCCGCTTGGCCTTACCTTTTTTTTTTGGCGCTACCAGCCAGGCCAGGCCAGCTGCCAGCAGCACGCCGCCCACTATTTTCTGGGTAGTGCTGAGTTTGTTGAAGGCATCGGCCGTTTTTGCGCCGGCTTCTTTCACGGGCTTGGGCACTTGGTTGAGCAAGTCCTTGCTTTTGGCGGTGGCCTCATCGTAGAGGTCCTTCACCTTATCGGAAGCATCGCCATAGAAGTCTTTGGCTTTGTCAGCAACGTCGCCGTAGAGGCCCTTGGCTTTGTCAGCCGCGTCGCCATACAGGTCTTTGGCTTTGTCGGTGGTACCGTCGAGCAGGTCTTTGGCCTTGTCGGCCGCGTCGGAAATAGGTTCGGGCAAGTTCATTGCGCTAAAATCAAGGTTAGAGGAAACAGCCATCTTACGAGTAAGCTCCTCAATGTGTTAGGCTGGCTGGCCTTCTGCCCCCGCATAAGTGAACTTGCCCGACGTTTTTGGCCAGCCAAATTACGCCAACGTCCTCATACTCGCGCAGCTACGCGTCACCGCTTTTTTCGCTGGTTCTCTAGCGAAAAAGCCCTGCCCGGCGCTACCCGCAACTGGGTACGCCGGGCAGGGCCAGCAAAAAGCGCCGAAAGGCGGTCTGCTTAGTGGTTAGCTAAGCAGGCTTTGCTTGTTTTTATTACGCTTGTAGAGGTAGGCGGCCCCAGCGGCCAGCAGCGCGCCGCTGAGCACTTTGTGCTTGGAGGTAAAGCCGCCGTTGGTGGTGCCGTCGTCATTGGTTTTACCACGGAACAGGCTGGCAATCATGCCGCCCAGCGAGTTGCTCGAATTAGTGTCGCTCATGAGTGAAATCAAGTTTAGGGGGAGTGTAACCTTCATACGGCGGCGGGGCGGTCCGCGTTATCCCGCCCCCTGCAACACTCTTTTCTTGCAGTCCAGCCCCCGCCCCTCCCTTTGCGGAGGCTTTCCTCACAAGGGGCTTTTCTTTTGGCTGGGGTGGCTTGCTGGTCGTTTTTGGCAACCGGCCCCGGCAGGTCTTCCTCCGGGCTGACAACTGAAGATTATAACAAGCAAGATACTTCAACCCTTAGAGAGCTTGCCCCTTAGCCTTGTCAATACGCACTAATTTAGTTTTATATTGGAGCTAACAGCCTGGTATTGACAGCTACGACGCATCTTTGCGCACAGCCTGCCGTCAGCAAATCCTTACAGTTGGGCCAACATCTACCTCGCTATCCGGCCCGGCAACTACCCGGGCACCTCCTCCTTTTCCACCTATTATGCTCCCACGCATTACGCTATTTCAACTTGGATTTTGGCTGCCGCCCTTAGGCTGGGTGTTGGCGGCCGGGCTGGCGGCCGCTCCGCACGCCAGCTACGCGCAGGCCCGCGCAGCCATGCGCGGCACCATCACGAACCCGGCGGGCGGAGCAATGGAATTTGCCACTATCACGTTGCACCGCGCGGCCGACTCGGTGGTGGTCAAAACCGAGTTTAGCGACAAGCAGGGCGCCTTTCAGCTCGACGCGCCGGCCGGCAGCAGCTACCGCCTCTCGGTGGCACAGGTGGGCTGCGGGCGCTACTGGAGCCCACCATTTATCTTGCCGGCTGGGGGGCTCACGCTACCAGCTATAGGCTTGACCACCAGCCAGACTGCCAGCCTTGCGGAAGTTGCCATAGTGGCTCGCAAGCCGCTCTTTGAGCACCTGGCCGACCGCACCGTGGTGCACGTGGCCGATAGCCCCCTCGCGGCCGGCGCTACCACGCTCGACGTGCTGGGTCGCTCGCCCGGCATCACCCTCGATGCCACGAATAACCTGGCCCTGCGCGGCCGCCAGGGCCTGCTCGTGGTTATCGACGGCAAGCGCACACCCCTGGCCGGCCCCGAGCTGGCCGAGTACCTGCGCGCGCTGCCCGCCGAGCAGCTGCAAAGCCTGGAGCTGATAACCAACCCGCCCGCCAGCTACGACGCCCAGGGCGGGGCCGGGGTCATTGCCATCAACCTCAAAAAAGACCAGCGCCTGGGCACCAACGGCAGCGTCAACGGCAGCTACGGCTACAGCGAGCAGGGCAAATTCACGGGTGGGCTGGCCCTCAACCACCGCCGCAAAAACCTCAATATCTACGGCAATTACGCCTACACTGACCGGCACTACTTCGTGCGGCTCGATTTCGACCGGCAGTTTGCGGCCACGCCGCAACTGCCGGCCATCGGCACGGTGCAGGCCAACGACCAGCTGTCGCACCTGCGCTCGCACGCCGGCAAGGCCGGCCTCGACCTCAACCTGTCGAAGCGCACACTGCTGGGCCTGTCGGTCACCGGCCTGGCCAGCCAGGTCGATAACGTCGTTGCCAACCAGACGCAGGTGCTCGCGGACGCGGGCACTACCCGCTACCACGCCCGCACGGCCCAGGATATCAGCCGGCCCAGCGGCAGCGCCAACCTCAACCTGCGCCACACCTTTGCCGACTCGGCCACCGCCCGCGCCCTTACGGCCGATGCCGACTACGCCCGCTACCACCTCACCCGCCTGCTGGGCCTCAACACCTATTTTGATTCCCCCGGCCAGCCCAATACCCTGCTCACCGGCGACCAGCGCAGTACGCTCAGCATCGGGGCGGCCAAGGTCGATTACAGCCAGCCCCTGCCCCACCGCACCCGCTTCGAAGCCGGGGCCAAGGTGACCCGGGTAGTGTCGGACAACGACGCACTTTTCATTACCACGGTGGGCGGCGTGAGCCAGCCCCGGCCCGATATTTCGAGCCAGTTTAGCTACCACGAAAATGTAAACGCGGCCTACGCCACCTTGCGCGGCACCAGCGCCAAAACCACCTGGCAGGCCGGTCTGCGCGCCGAACAAACCAACACGCTGGCCGAGCAGGCGGGCGCGACGCTACGCGAGCAACATTATTTACAATTGTTTCCCAGCGCCCAGGTGCAGCGCACGCTCAATGCCCAGCACGCGCTGGCCCTATCCGCCGCCCGGCGCATCGACCGGCCCAACTATGCGCAGGTCAACCCCCTACGCGCCTACCTCGACGCTACGTCGTACCGGGCGGGCAACCCCAACCTGGTAGCCCAGACGAGTTATAATTTTGAGCTGACGCATACGTACCGCCAAAAATTCAGCACGGCGCTGGCCTACGCCCACACCACCCAGCCGATTGTAAACGTGGTGCAGCCCTCGCCCGACGGCGGCCGCCTCGTGGTTAACCAGGATGTCAATCTGAGCACCCAGAACTTCTATACGCTGACGCTCACGGCCCCGCTCACGCTCACCAAATGGTGGACGCTCTACGCCAACGTCTTACTTTACTACAACCACTTTACGGGCACGCTCAACGGTACCGACCTCAGCCGCGGCCAGCTGGCCTGCAACCTCACCGCCAACAGCAGTTTTACGCTGCCGGGGGGCTGGTCGGCCGAGCTTAACGGCCTCTACGAGTCGCGCGAGGTGTACGGCTTTCAGCGCATTCAGCCGCGCGGCCAAGTGGCGGCCGGGGTTCAAAAGAGCCTCTGGCACAAGCAGGGCACCTTTCGCCTGAATGTGGCCGACATTTTCTACACCACGCCCATCCGCGCCACCTCTACCTACGATAACTTCACCGAAACCTTCTACTCACGCCTCGATACGCGCATCGTCACGGCTGCCCTCACCTACCGCTTCGGCAACAGCAAGGTGGCCGCCGCCCGCCGCCGCGCCGCTGGTGCCGAAGAAGAGCTGCGCCGCGCCGCCGGGCAGTAAGCTACTAACCACCAACGTGTACAAAAGTAAATTTCATAACTCACGGCACTTTTACTTAACAGGTATCAAAAGAACGTCATGCTGAACGCCGTGAAACACCCTGCCCGCGCCGTTGGGGTTTACTCTTCTACCGGCGCGAACGAGATGCTTCGCTACGCTCGGCATGACGTTCTTTCTTTATAAGTGGCTTCCGATTCGCCGAGCTTGCCTGGAAGATGCGCGGCTCAGTGAAGCTTATGGTTAAGGCACAGCCTGCTACGCCTGCTTCTCAGCGAGCCGCTTGAGTTGGGCGTACGTTTTCTGCGACAGGGCATACTGGCGGGCCACGGCCTGGCGCAGGGGGCCGGTCAGGGTCTGGTCGGCGAGAGCCTCCTGGTAGGCTTTGATGGCCCACTCCTCGCCGTAGATATTAGAGCCGAGGATGGTTTTCTCATCGCGGCCGGTTACGGCGGCTTTGGCATCCATCCAGGCGCGGTAGAGCTTGCCTTTCAACGTAGTAGATTCTTCGCGTTCGCCACCTTCGCGGGTTAGATAGGTATTGAGGTCAGTGGCAAACTGCTGGCTCTGGCTCACGAGCTGCTTGTAGTAGCCGCGCAGCTGCGCGTCCTCGCTCTCCTCCACGGCGCGCCGGTAGCCCTCAATACGGTCGTTTACAAAATAGAGCAGCTCGTCGAGCGTGGCCGCCGGGGCGCTGCCCCCGGCTTTTTTCTGGCGGCGGGCCAGCAGCGTAACGCCGAGCGCCAGCAGCGCGCCGCCCACGACTTTCTGGGTGGTGCTGGCGTTTTTCACAGTGGCGGGCACCCGGCTGAGCAGGCCACCTAGGGAGCCGCTGGGCTTGGTCGGCTTGGTGGGGCCTGGGGCAATAGCGGCTGGGGCGACAGGGGAAGTGATAGGCTGGTTCATTTTTAAAAATGAGGTGGTGGAAGTGGTAGCCCTTACGGCTGTCCATAGCCGAGCGTTAGGTCGAGCTTATTCCTCAACCAGCTATTAGCTACGTATTTATCTCGGCATACTGGCCCTAAATCCGTATTTTTCGCCGCAACGGCGCCCTTCCGGCCCGCCGTATCCAAGGGTATGCCGGGCCGCCAGTGGCGAGCCCGGGCGCACGCATTTTTCAGGATTTATGGCTAGCCTATGGCCTTTTCGACGGTTTTCTTCGGCTTCTTTTTTGGGCTCTATGCGTTGGTGTTGCTGCTGCTACTGCGGCGCCGGCCGGCGGGGCCGCCCCTCGCCCACTACCCCCGGGTGAGCATCCTCGTGGCGGCGCGCAACGAGGCCGCCGCTATCGAGCGCTGCCTGCGCGCACTGGCCCGGCTGCGCTACCCGCCCGAGCTACTCGAAATTCTGATTGGCGACGATGCCTCGACCGACGATACGGCGGCCGTAGTGCGCCGCTTTATTGCCGACAAGCCGCAGTTTCGGCTCCTTGCCATCGGGCAGCGGCTGGGCACGGCGCGTGGCAAAAGCAATGTGCTGGCCCACCTCTGCCGCGCCGCTACCACCGACTTTTTCTTCATCACCGACGCCGACATGGCCGTGGCACCCGACTGGGTAGCCACCATGCTGGCCGCCGCCCGGCCGGGCGTGGGCATCGTCACGGGCATTACGACGGCCGGCGGGGGCCTGTTTGGGCGCTTGCAGGGGCTCGACTGGCTTTTCGGCCTCGGCCTGATACGCCTGCTCACCGACCACGGCGTACCCGTAACGGCCGTGGGCAACAACATGCTGGTGACCCGCGCCGCCTACGTCTCCAGCGGGGGCTACGAGTCGCTGGCCTTCAGCATCAGTGAAGACCTACAATTATTTGGGCAGGTGGTGGCGCAAGGCTGGCTTTTTCGCAACCTTGTGGACCCGCGCACGCTGGCCATCTCGCTGCCCCAGCCCACGTGGTCCCACCTGCTGCGCCAGCGCAAGCGCTGGATGAAGGGCGCCACCAGCCTGCCCTGGCAGCTGAGCGCGCTCTTTGGGGCCTACGGGGCTTTTTATACCGTGCTGGGCTGGCCGGGCCTGCTGCCGCTGGGTACCATCGGCGCACTCTACGGGGCCAAAGTATTGTGCCAGACGCTATTCCTAGCCATCACACTGCGGCAAGCCGGCCACCGCGAGCGCCTGGGCGTGCTGCTACTCTACGACGGCTACCTACTGCTGATGTCGCTGGCCGTGCTGGCTTACACCGCCTGGCCCAGCGCCATCGAATGGAAGGCGCGCCGCTACCGCTGGGCCGAGGCTTAGCCAGTTTTTGCCACCTTTTTTAAAGCTTGGCGGCGAGCGCCGCAAACGTGCGGCAGCCCCGGTAATTAGGTGAATAAGGAGCTGGGCAGTACGCTCCTTTTCGAAAAACTGGGCGATAACAAGCGCCCGGGCCGGGCACGTAGCCTTAGGGACAATCAATTATAAATCAGCCTTATGGACGAGGCTTTTTGATTTTACCTAACCCAAGACTACCCGATGGCTTCCTCTTCGCCTGCTGGCCGGCCCCCGGCCGTTACGATACTGCTCGTGCTCCTGGTTTTGCTGGTCGCCGGGGGCGTGGTGGCCTACTTCGCCACCGACCACGGCCGGGCGCTGCTGCCCACGCTGGAGCAGCCCACGCTCAACATCAGCAACATTACTCGCGAGAGAATCAACGCTCAGTTTGCCGTCAAGCTGCATAACCACGCGCCCCTCGACCTGCAAATCGACAGCCTGCGCTACGAGGCCCGCGTGGATGGCAAGCAGCTGGCGCACGGCCACAAGTCCCGGCCGCTGGTGGTCAAGGGCAACCAAATCAATGGTTTATCGCTACCCATGACCGTGAACCTGCCCCAGCTCAGCCACGAGGCCAAAACGGCCCAGCGCGACTGCGTGACGGTGCAGCTGCACACCGTGCTCTACGCCGACCTGCCGGGCGTGGGGCCCAAGGAAATTCCGGTGGATGTGCGCAAGCGCGTTTACATTCCTAAACTGCCCAAAATCGAGGTGGCCGACGTGGATGTGACCAAGCTGGGCCTCCAGAAAGGCGAGGCCATCGTGAAGCTGCGCGTCACCAATTTCGAATCCATTCCCTTCACGGTGAAGCAGGTAAAGTACCGCTTCCAGATTGAGGACGACTTGGATGTGAAGGGCCAGGAAACGAAGGATGTCACCTTCAAAAAGAAGGGCACCGAAATCATGCCCATCCACGTCAGCTTCGAGCCCAAGTCGATGCCCAAGGTACTGTGGAAAACCATCTTCAAGGCTAAGAAAACCGATTACAAGCTCACCGGCTCGGCTACTGTGGCCGCCGGCTCGGCCAGTGCCCGCGACGCAACCATGCAGTTTAACAGCACGGGCACCGTGAAGGAACTCAAGGAGTTGGCCAAGGGCACCGAGCACGACTAGCCGGCTAGCCAGTCTTTTATTTCTACTACTAACCCGACGTGTGCGATGGCGCAGCTAGTGAGTGAATTCATAATTAACCGCCTGGCCGACTGGGGTATCCGGCGTATTTTTGGCTACCCCGGCGATGGGATAAACGCCCTGATGGGCGCGCTGAGCAAGGCGACGGACAAGCTAGCCTTCGTGCAGGTGCGCCACGAGGAAATGGCCGCGCTCATGGCCTGCGCCCACGCTAAGTTTACGGGCGAGGTGGGCGTGTGCCTGGCCACGTCCGGCCCCGGTGCCATTCACCTGCTCAACGGGCTGTACGATGCCAAGCTCGACCACCAGCCGGTGGTGGCCATCGTGGGCCAGAAATCGCGCAAGTCGCTGGGCGGCAGCGACCAGCAGGAAGTTGATTTGGTATCGTTGTTTAAGGACGTAGCCAGCGCCTACGTGCAGCAGGCCAGCGATGCCAGCCAGGTGCGCCACCTGCTCGACCGCGCCCTGCGCATTGCCCAGGCCGAGCGCACGGTAACCTGCGTCATCATCCCCAACGACTTGCAGGAGCTTGACTACGAAGACCCTAAGCACGAGCACCAGACCATTCACTCGGGCATCGGCTACGTGGCCCCGCGCGTGCTGCCGCAGCCCGCGGAGCTGCAACGCGCCGCCGACGTACTCAATGCGGGCCAGAAAGTGGCCGTGCTCATCGGGGCCGGGGCGCGCTTTGCGGCGGCCGAGGTGCAGCAGGTAGCCGAGGTGCTGGGCGCGGGCGTGGCCAAGGCGTTCCTGGGCAAGGCCGTGCTGCCCGACGACCTGCCCTACGTGACGGGCGCCATCGGCCTGTTTGGCACCGACGCATCGCACCACATGATGCGCGACTGTGACACGCTGCTCATGGTGGGGTCGGGCTTTCCCTACGCCGAGTTTTTGCCCGAGGAAGGCCAGGCGCGCGGCGTGCAGATTGACCTGAAGGGCAGCATGCTGAGCTTGCGTTACCCCATGGAAGTGCCGCTGGCCGGCGACAGCGCCGAAACCCTGCGCGCCCTGCTGTCCCTGCTCCAGCGCAAGGCAGACCGCAGTTGGCGCGCTACCATCGAAGAAAATGTGCGGGCTTGGTGGCAGCAGGTGGGCGAGCTGGCGGCCGAGGCAGGCCAGCCGCTCAACCCGCGCCTGGTGTTTGAGAAACTCTCGCCGCGCCTGCCCGAGGGCCTCATTCTCACGGCCGACTCAGGCTCGTCGTCGAGCTGGGTGGCGCAGCATTTGCGGCTGCGGGCGGGCATGCAGTTTTCGGTGTCGGGCACGCTGGCCACAATGGGCTGCGCGGTACCGTACGCCATCGCGGCCAAATTTGCGCACCCGGGCCGGCCGGTTATTGCCTGCGTGGGCGACGGGGCCATGCAAATGAACGGCAACGAGGAACTGCTCACCATTCAGCGCTACTGGCGGCAATGGGCTAATCCGCAGCTCCTTATCCTAGTGCTTAATAACCGCGACCTGAATTTCGTGACCTGGGAGCAGCGCCTCATGCAGGGCAACCCGCGCTTTGCCGAGTCGCAGGAGGTGCCCGATTTCAACTACGCACAGTACGCCGAGTCGCTGGGCCTGGCCGGCGTCCGCCTCGAAAGCCCCGACCAGGTAGAGGCCGTGCTGGACTTCGCCTTTCAGGCTGACCGCCCCGTGGTTATCGACGCGCTCACCGACCCGAACATTCTCGTTTTTAACAACAAAGTGAGCACGCAATATGCCAAGAACCTGGCTACGGCCATCGCCCAAGGCGACACAGCCGCCGCCAGCCACCTGGGCAGCATGGTGAAAGACACCCTGTAGCGCGGACTTTTAGTCCGCGAGTACGAGACTTGTCAACCTGTCAACTCGCGGAGTAAAAGTCCGCGCTACCTCCTTAAAAATCGCAGTAGTCGGTGGTGCCGCTCATTTGGGCCCAGCGGGCCGATAAGAACTTGGCGTAGGCCAGCGGCATCAGGCCGTAGGCCCCGAGCGCGTAGCCGTCGTTGACTTCTACCACCACCGTAGTTCCGGCGGCCGTGCGGCCCACATCGAGCGAAAAGGCGGCCGGGGCCTCGGGCAAATATGCCACCAGCGCGGCCTCCACCACGGCCGGGTCGAAGTGCGCGCGCCAGTCGCCTTTGTAGGGCCGCACGTCCAGGATGCGGCCGTAGCGCACGAAGCAGCGCCACTCGGCCACGAAGTGCACGGGCTCGGCGCACCACACAGGCGTGTCCTGGTACTGGTCGCCGCAGCCCATGAGGTCGCCGGGGCGGCGCACGAGCACACCCGTAAATTTCTTGGCGTCGTGCAGGGGCTTCACAAAAACCGGCCAGCTTTCGGGGTGAGCCGCCACGGCGTTGATGGTGCTCAGCCACAGCCGCCGACCTAGAAAGGGCCGCAACGCGTCGGGGTAGCCGAGTTCGGCGGGTACCACCAGGCCCAGCGCTCGCAGGCCGGCGCGCACGGCCGCGATGTGGCCCACCACAATCTCGTCGGGCGCGGCGTTGCGTACCGGCGCGGCGTCGGTATAGGGCACTATCTCCCAGCCCATTTGCTGGAAGCCGTCCATTGCCAGGTAGTTATTGACGCTCTGGGGCCAGCCGTGGCGGTCGAAATGGATGTGGGCGCGCATGGTAGCGGGGCAAAAACGGCGGCGACTCTCGCGGCCGGGCCCGGCAAGTTAGCCCGGCCCGGCCGCTCACCAACCACCACTTTGGCCCGGCCGTAGTAACTAGCGGGTGCCTACCAGGGCAACTCCTTTTCTACATGGCCGCGGAATTTTCAGTTTTAGAGCGCAACATTCTTAAAGCCAAAGGCTTAACGGAAGAACAATTAACCACCCTAGTAGAAATGGGCGTGCAGAGCCGCGCCGATTTCGAGCAGATTGGCACCGTTCTCACCTTATTGGAGCTCCTCCCCGAGCTGGACCCCGGCGTGGCTACCCGCCTGCTGGAATGGGCGCTGCCCCCGGCCCAGGTCGTGGCGGCCAGCGTCCCGGCCGCCGCACCCACCATCAACGTCGATGCCTCCGACGCCGTGTATTGCACCAATTGTAATCACAAGCAGCCCAAGGACTACACGCCCGGTGACTTGTGCGTGAACTGCGGCCGCCAGGCCGAGCCGATTGAGCAGTGCTTCTGGTGCGGCGCAAGCGGGCCGGGCAAGCGCTGCCGCAATTGCGGGGCCAAGTTTGTACCCACCGCCGAGTTGTCGCTGGCCCTGCTGCTGCGCCGCGACGGCGTGGCCAAAGACGATATTCCGCGTCGCCTGCTGGACGCCACGCCCGAAGAGAAGGACGAAATGTGGGGCCGCGTGCGGCGCGCCCGGCTGTAGGGCTGCCTAGCTTTAAACTTCTCTTTCATCTTCTCCCCTAGCCTGCGCCACCGCCTGGTGCCCCCTCTCTCATGCGTGCTACTTGTGAAAACTGCGGCCAGTTGCAGCCGCCCGACTGGCAGCCCGGCGACCTGTGCGGCCATTGCGGCGTGGTGGTGCGGCGCGAAAACCGCTGCCACTGGTGCGTCGCCCTCACGCCCGCCGGCAAATACTGCCGCCATTGCGGGGCGGGGCAGGTGCCCGCAGAGCAGTACGGTGCCGCCCGCTGGCTCAAGCACGGCGGGGCCGACCAGTTTGTGATTCCCGAGCGGCTGGCCGCGCTGGACCCCGAGCAGGTCGCGCACTTCACGCGTCTCTACCAGCGGCACGCCATCGTGGCCGAGCGCCACCTCGACGACCTGGCTTTTGCCGAGGGCTTTGCCCGACGGCGCGGCTGGGCGCGCGCTTTGGAACAGGCCTTGCTACCGCTGCTACCCCTGAGCGACGCCGACCTGGGCGGGCTGACCCTCCCGCCCCTGCGCGGCACTACCGACGACGAGCAGCTGCTCGAAATTCGCCGACAGTCGCCCTTTCCCCTCACCCAGCTGCTGGCCGCCCTGGCCCGCCTGCGCCAGTGGCAAAAAGAAGGCAGCGAGGCCGCTTATAGTAGCCTTCGGATTTGGGAGGAAAAGGAATTTGTCCAGCAATTTCTCCAGGATGCCGACCCCGCCCTCCGTACCGAAGTAGCCCTCACCCTCAGCCACTGGCGGCTGGTGAGCGCGGAGGCGCAGCCCCCCTACGGCCCGCTGCACACTGCCTTGCAAGAGGCTGTAACCGGGCCTTTTGCGGTCGAAGCCGCCACCGGCCTGGCCCTGCTCACGGCCCAGCGGCTGGGCACGGCCCAGCCCGTGCCCGTTGACGCGTTAGGTGCCGAGGATGGCGACCTGGCCTTTGCTGCCGCCTTGGCCAGCCACGCGCCCAACCCGCTGCTGGCAGCCCTGCGGGTGCCTACGCGCAGCTATGCCGCCGCCCGCACGCTTACCCGCATGGGCGTGGATTTTGCCCTGGCGCCCCTGCTGCCCGGCTTTAGCCCCTATCAGCTTACGGTGTTATTCTCCCTGCTACTCGCCCAAGAGCGCCCCCGCCCCGACCTACGGCCGTTTTTGCAGGCCGCGATAACCCAGCCGGGCTTCGAACCCAGCATCCGCCGTGCCGCGCTCGACTTGCTCACGCGCGACCTTCAGCCCGGCGACGCCGTGCGCCTGGTGCGCGAAAACCCCGACCGGTCCTTCATCGCCAAGCTCCTGCAAAACCCAGCGCTGACACCGCCGGAGCTAGCCGCCCTGTGCCGCGAGCTGGTAAACCAAGGGCTGTTTACTAATGACAACATTCCCCTTAGCGTATATCCCCAGCTGCCTTTCAGCTTTATCCCGGAAGTGTGGCGCACTGCCCCGGCCGCCTCGCTCCAGGGCCTGCGCCCGCTGGCCGACAAGCAGCTAGCCACCCACGCCAGCGGCGAGACGCTGGCCCTGGCCGACTTTCTACGGGCCGTGCTGTGGGATGAAATCGCTTCCACCGAAGCCCGCCGCAAGGCCCAGTACGCGCTAACCGAATGGTACCGCGGCTACGGCCACCCCAGCCGGATAAGCCTGAGCTTTGCACCGGCCGCCGCTGCCATTTACTTCGGCTCTTTCGAGGCCTACATCGCCTACTTTGTGCACGGCCTGGAGCACCTGCCCAGCCTGGTAGCATTGGAGGGCGACAGCGATTTTCTGCGCCCGCTCGAAGCGGCCATCGAGCCGGCTGGCGCGGCCGGGCTGCTGGCCGCTGTCACGCAGCTGCCGCACTCGCTGGCCCTACGCCTACGCCAGGGCCTCACTACCCTGGCCCGCACCTACGACAATTGGGCCCTGCCCCGCCGCTGGGCGGTGGGCGTACTGGCGCTACTTCAGCAGCACGGGCCCTGGCGCGAGGCCGTACGCGCCGACCTGCGCAGCCTGCAAGCTAGCGGCGATGGCCAGATAGACTACCTGGCCGAGCAGGCGCTCGCCACTGGCTAACTGGCTTTCATAAAAACAAGCCGCGTCCTACCCCACCGCCGCCACCGGCACGGGGTGCAAGATGAGCCACACCAACTCGCGCAGGATTTCGCCCTCGTCCATGCTGCCGCTCTCGATGCCCTTGCTCTGGGCATCGGCCCGGCGGATGAGGTGGATGAGGTCGATGGTGCGCTCGGGGCTGAACTGGCGCTGGGCCTGCTGGTATTCCTTCTGGGCAAACTTATTGATGCCCAGCTTCTGCAAGTCGGCGTCGGAGGGGTTGTTGCCCGCCTGGTGCAGGGCCAGCAGCCGTGTGAAGAAGTTGAAGAGCAGCGTGAGGTTGGGGATGAGCGGGTTGGCCTTGGGATTGGCGGCGAAGTGCGTGAGGATACGGTTGGCTTTCAGCACGTCGCGCTGCACCAGGGCGCGTTGCAGCTCAAAAATATTGTACTCCTTGCTGATGCCCACCATGCGCTGCACCAGGTCTTCGTCGATGGCCTGGCCCGCCTTCACGTTGAGCAGCAGCTTATTTACCTCGTTGGCCAGCCGGCCCAGGTCGGCCCCGATGTACTCGGCCAGCAGGGCGGTGGCCCCAGGCGTAATCTGCTGCTTGCGACTGCGCACGTAGCCGGTGAGCCACTGCGGCACCTGGCTGTCGTAGAGCTTTTTGCTCGTCATCAGCACCACGCCGGGCACGTCTTTGCTGGCGAGCAGCTTGCCGAGCTTCTTGCGGCTATCCAGGGTTTTGTGCTTGTAGCAGAGCACGAGCACGGTGCTGGCGAGCGGTTTTTTGAGGTAGGCTTCGAGAAAAGGCCAGGCTTTTTCGCTCTCCAAATCGGCCACGGCCTGCGCTTCTTTCACGATGACCACCGAGTGGTCGCTCATCATGGGGAAGCGCTTGGCCTGGCCCAGGATGCTCGCCGCGTCGGTGTCTTTGCCGTAGAGTACCGTCTGGTTGAAGCTGCGCTCGGCCTCGGGTAGCACCGCGTTTTCGAGCGCGTCGGCCACGGTATCAATAAAATACGGCTCATCGCCCTGCAAAAAATACACCGGCTGAAACTGCCGCTGCTGCACTGCTTTGAGGATGTCTTCGGGGGCTAAAACTGGCATAGGAGGGTGCGGGGCCGGCTTCCGCCCATCGTTGAATATACCGGATAAAACGACGCGAATGACCGGGCAAGGGCCAGCCCCGCACTCTACAAAGCTACCGCCCGGCTACCTTTGCCGACTGTTTTACGGCCGGTTTTGGCCGCCGCGCGCTTGTATATGTCTTCTGAAATCAGCACCCCGCACCCCACCACCGACCTCCTCGCCGAGCTAAAATGGCGCGGCATGTACCACGATGCCATGCCCGGCACCGCCGAGCACCTGGCCAGCGCCGCGCCTGTATCGGGCTACATCGGCTTCGACCCCACGGCGGCCTCGCTGCACATAGGCAACCTGGCTACCATCATGCTGCTCGTGCATTTGCAGCGCGCCGGCCATCGCCCGGTGGCCCTGGTGGGCGGCGCCACCGGCATGATTGGCGACCCCAGCGGCAAGAGTGCCGAGCGCAACCTGCTCGACGAAACCACCCTGCGCGCCAACCAGGCCGGCATCCGGGCGCAGCTCGAAAAATTCCTGGAGTTCAACGACTCGCCCACCGGCGCGCTGCTCGTTAACAACTACGACTGGTTTAAGGATTTCAGCTTCCTGGGCTTTTTGCGCGATGTGGGCAAACACCTCACCGTGAACTACATGATGGCCAAAGACTCGGTGAAGCGCCGCATCAGCGGCAGCGCCGACAGCGGCGCCGATGGCCTCAGCTACACCGAGTTCAGCTACCAGCTACTGCAAGGCTACGACTTTTTTCACCTCTACAAGAACTTGGGCTGCACCCTGCAAATGGGGGCCAGCGACCAGTGGGGCAACATCACCACCGGCACCGAGCTGATTCGCCGCCTCACCGATGGCCAGGGCAAAGCCTACGCCCTCACCGGCCAGCTCATCACCAAAGCCGACGGCACGAAGTACGGCAAGAGTGAAACCGGCACCGTGTGGCTCGACCCGGCCCTGACGTCGCCCTACCAGTTCTACCAGTTTTTCCTGCGCGCCGAGGATGTGGACGCCCCGCGCCTCATCCGCGTATTCACCCTGATGAGCCAGAAAGAGATTGAGGCTCTCGAAGCCGAGCACAACCAAAACCCCGGCCTGAAAACCTTGCAAAAGGCGCTGGCTAAAGATGTAACCATTCGCGTGCACTCCGAAGCGGCGTACGAGGCAGCTGTGGCGGCCTCGCAGGTACTATTCGGCGGCGGCGACCTGGCGACGCTCGATGAAGCGACCCTGCGCGACGTGTTTGCGGGCGTGCCGCACCTGCGCGTGCCCCGCGCCGAAGCCAATGAGCTCACGGTAGCCGTGCTGCTCAGCGAGGCTACCGATAAGCAGATTTTACCCTCGCGGGGCGAAGTCCGCAAGCTAGTGCAGTCCAACGGTCTGAGCCTGAACGGCCAGAAAGCTACTTCGCCCGACACGTCAGTGGCCGAGTTGCCGTTGCTGCTGGATAAGTATCTAATAGTGCAGCGCGGTAAAAAGAACTACTACCTAGTTGAGCTAGTCTAAAAACGCACTTATAGCTTACTAAAACACCTCTTACAACCTGTCATGCTGAGCTTGCGGAAGCATCTTGCTCGCTTCATTGAACGGCTCGGATGAAGCGAGCAAGATGCTTCCGCAAGCTCAGCATGACGGTATTAATTAGGAGAGGCAGGATTACCGCGCACGAAAAAGCCCCGCCAATCAGCGGGGCTTTTTAATTGACTGTCGTCCACGAAAGCCGGCGCATTCGTCCGAATCCGTGGCACGGACAATTACTTCTTCTTGGCGGGAGCAGCTTTTTTGGCGGCAGCAGGGGCGGCTTTCTTGGCGGCCGGAGCGGCTTTGGCGGCCGGAGCAGCAGCTTCGCCGTCTTTCGACGAGTTCTTCATGTTCTGCACTTCCAGACGGATGGCCTGGGCGTGGTTTTTCAGCTCTTGCATCCCCTTACGCACGCGGGTACCGGCAGCAGCATTGTGCTTGTCGTACGACTTTTCGAAGTCGTCTTCCAGCGAGTTAATCAGGTCTTTGAGTTGGTTGAAAGGGTTAGCCATGAACGTTGGTCTTGGAATTGGGTGAGAAAAAAGGGGATTGTGCTTACGCGGCCCTAATATACAGGCACTTTCTACGCAAGCAAGTATTCCAGGTTTTTTTCAAAACCGCATTTCTGGCCTCGCAGGGCAGTTTTTTTTGCTAAAATGCTTTTTCCATGAATTTTAGCAACGCCGAGCGACTTGGAATAGTCCAAAAATAAACACGCCGGCCACCCGCGAGGGCAGCCGGCGCGCCGGTCGTAGCTCAGCTAGTAGCCACAGTATTAGGCAGTAGCGGGCTGTTTACTGTAGAGACCCTTGTCCAGCTTGGCGGAAATGGCCTCGAAAGCCGTGATGGTTTTCTCCACATCGGCCAGCGTGTGCACCGCCGTTGGGATAAGACGCAGCATAATAACGCCCTTGGGCACTACCGGGTAGACGACGATGGAGCAGAAAACGCCGTGATTCTCACGCAAATCGAAGGTCAGGGCGGTGGCGTCCGAAATTTGCCCGTTGAGGAGCACCGGCGTCACCGGCGATTCGGTGGTGCCGATGTTGAACCCCTTCTCGCGCAGGCCGCTTTGCAGGGCGCGCACGATGGTCCACAGGTTTTCGCGGTACTCGGGGTGGTTGCGAATCAGCTCCAGGCGCTTGAGCGCGCCGATGACGAGCGGCATGGGCAGCGACTTGGCAAAAATCTGGCTGCGCATGTTGTAGCGCAAATATTCAATAACGCCTTCCTCGCCGGCCACGAACGCGCCGATGCTGGCCATGCTCTTGGCGAAGGTGTAAAAAATCAGGTCTACGCCCTCAATGCAGTGCAAATGCTCGGCCGTGCCCGCGCCCGTGGCGCCCAGCGTGCCGAAGCCGTGGGCATCGTCTACGAAGATGCGGAAGTTGTATTTCTCCTTCAGCTTCACGATTTCGGGCAGCTTGCCGAGGTTGCCGCTCATGCCAAACATGCCTTCGGTAATCACGAGGATGCCGCCGCCGGTCTGGTCAGTGAGGCGCTTGGCGCGCTCCAGCTGCTTTTCCAGGCTCTCCATGTCGTTGTGCGGAAACACGAAACGCTTGCCCTGGTGCAGGCGCACGCCGTCGATGATGCAGGCGTGCGACTCGGCGTCGTACACAATGGCATCGTGGCGGTTCACGAGCGCGTCGATGATGCTCACCACGCCCTGGTAGCCGAAGTTGAGCAGCAGCGCCGACGGCTTTTGTACGAAGTCGGCCAGCTCGTTTTCGAGCTGCTCGTGCAGCGTCGAGTTGCCGCTCATGATGCGGGCGCCCATCGGGTAGGCCATGCCGTACGCGGCGGCGCCGTCGATGTCGGCCTGCCGCACCTCGGGGTGGTTGGCCAGGCCCAGGTAGTTGTTCAGGCTCCAGGTCAGCACTTCTTTCCCGCGAAAGAGCATGCGGGGCTTGATTTCGCCCTCCAGCTTCGGAAAGGCGAAGTAGCCGTGGGCATAATGAGAGTGCGAGCCTAGCGGGCCCCGGTTGGCCGAAACGCGGTCGAAAATATCCACTGAAAAACTAGGGGGAATAAGTAAGAGAGCGATGACAGCGAGCCCGAGCGGCCCGCGCAGCAAAGAATAGGTAAACCGCAAAGATAGGCTCGTTCCGCCGTTGTACACAATTTGGGCGTGCCGGCGGGCTAGCAGTTACCGTATTATTACCGGGGGAAGGATTTAAGGTTTTCTTTGCGGCTACAAAAGGCGTGGCGGCGGCCAGCGGCGGGCGCGCGCACCGCTCACCGCGCCCGCTGGCTACCCCTTCAACCTAACCTATTTGCCCGTTTGCGAAGCCCTGCTTTCGCGCACCCGCCCTCCCACCCCGCATGAAAAAAATAGCGAAGCTCCTGGTTGCCAATCGCGGCGAAATTGCCCTGCGCGTGCTGCGCTCGGCCAAAGAAATGGGCATTGCCACGGTGGCCATCTACTCGGAGGCCGACCGCCTCTCGCCCCACGTGCGCTACGCCGACGAGGCCGTGTGCGTGGGCCCGCCGGCCTCGGCCCAGAGCTACCTGCGGGGCGATAAAATCATTGAGGTGTGCAAGGAGCTGGGCGTCGATGCCATTCACCCCGGCTACGGCTTCCTCTCCGAAAATGCCAGCTTTGCCCGCGCCGTGCGCGAGGCGGGGCTCATCTTCGTGGGCCCCAGCCCCGAGGCGATGAACATGATGGGCGACAAGCTCTCAGCCAAGCAAGCTGTGAAAGCCTACAACATCCCGCTGGTGCCCGGCACCGACGAGGCCATCTCCGACGTGGAGGCCGCCAAGGTCATTGCCCAGGAAGTAGGTTTTCCCATCCTTATTAAGGCCTCGGCCGGCGGCGGTGGCAAGGGCATGCGCCTGGTGCACAACGTGGAGGAATTCGAGGAGCAGATGCAGCTCGCGGTAAGCGAGGCTACTTCGGCGTTTGGCGACGGGGCGGTGTTCATCGAAAAATTCGTGACGGGGCCGCGCCACATCGAGATTCAGGTGCTGGGCGACGAGCACGGCAACATCGTGCACCTGTTTGAGCGCGAGTGCTCCATCCAGCGCCGCCACCAGAAGGTGATTGAGGAAGCGCCGTCGTCGGTGCTCACGCCCGAGCTGCGCGCCGAGATGGGCCGCTGCGCCGTGGACGTGGCCCGCGCCTGCCAGTACGCGGGCGCGGGCACCGTGGAGTTTTTGCTCGACGACCAGCACCGCTTCTACTTCCTCGAAATGAACACCCGCCTGCAAGTCGAGCACCCCGTGACCGAGCAAATCACGGGCCTTGACCTCGTGAAGGAGCAAATCCGGGTGGCTGAGGGCCAGCCCCTGCCCTTCCGCCAGGAAGACCTCACCATCACCGGCCACGCCCTGGAACTGCGTGTGTACGCCGAAGACCCGCAGAACAACTTCCTGCCCGACATCGGCCGGCTGGCCACCTACGTGCGCCCCCAAGGCCCCGGCGTGCGCGTGGACGACGGCTTTGAGCAGGGCATGGACATCCCGATTTACTACGACCCCATGATTGCCAAGCTGGTCACCACCGGCGCCACCCGCCAGGAAGCCATCGACCGCATGCTGCGCGCCATCGCTGAGTTTCAGATTACGGGCATCGAAACCACGCTGCCCTTCGGCGCTTTCGTGCTCCAGCACCCGGCCTTCGTGAGCGGCAACTTCGACACGAATTTTGTGCGCGACCACTTCAGCGCCGCCGTGCTGGCCCCCACCACGCCCGATGAAGGCACCGCGCAAGTCGCCGCCGCCCTGGTGGCCATGCTCATGCAGGAGAAAAAGCCAGCCAGCCCCGCGGCAGCCAGCGAAGCAGCCGGCGCGCCCGCTTCAGCGTGGCGCCGCAACCGGCTGGGAGTCGGGTAAACTCACTTGCACGGCTTATATAGTTTATGCAGTCCGACCAATCGTTAGCTTCTCTCAAAACCGACTTTTTTTCGGCCAACTTCGCCATAGCTTCAGCCGCGGCAGATAAACTTGGAGAAATTGGCGGCAATGAGGTAGTTGACTTTTTAATCTTCGTCTTAAAAAGTGAAGATGCCTTGCAGCGCAATAGTGCAGCCTTAGCCTTGCGCGATATTGGCGATAACCGGGCAGCAGAACCTCTTTGGCAGGCAATGCAACATCCTCCAAATCGAAACAAGCGAGCCACAATGGTTTATGCCCTTGAGAAATTGGATTGCTCGCAAAAGCTAGGGGCGTTATTTGACCTGCTTTTTTACGGTAGCTACGAAGTCAGAATGTACGCAGGCACTATCCTGGACGAGCAAATTTTCGAGTTCTCAGAAACTGATTTGCACACTATTCAACGCAAGTGGGACGACCTGCAACGGCATCCGGAAAAATGCCCCGACTTTGACGCGTGCAAAGAGGATATTCGGCATTTCGTAGAAGGGTTTACCAGCTACTTAGCCGATTAACGCGCAAGCTGGGGCAGGTTTAGAAGCAGCCGTAGCAGCTAGCGTGGCACTGAAAGTATACTTTCCAGGCCGCGCTGGCTGCTACAGCTGCTTTGCTCACGACAAGCTAGCATCTCGCCAAACGCCAGGAAACCAGCCTGTACATTTTCAGATAACCAAGGCTCGTAACTCCCGGCAGACTCTCGCCAGGCTAGACTTTGCTACTAATTTCAAAAAGAAACACCCTTCTCGCTAAAACATTTTAGCCTATCTGAGCCAGCCGATTTGTATGCAAGTCAAATGAAGTCGCCCTGAACCTTTGCGCTGTTTTTATTGATTGGCAGCACTTTACTCGCAAAATAACACAAAAACCTATATTTCTGCTGATTACCCATTCTATTGCACGGCTTGCTTTTGGTAATGCAGGCTTAACGTTCGCCAATTAGTTCAAGCGTTTCTTGCCATTGTACATTTGCCGGCATATGCAAGATTTTACTACTCCGCCATCCGGTTTTTTGAAGCGTGCTACCAACTCTTCCTGGCAAAACCAGCTGCGCGCCACAGTGCGCTTGTACCTGAGCTTTAATGCCGACCCTGGCCTGGAGCAGGAGCTTGATTCCCTTTTGCAGCGCAATGAGCAGGAGCTACTTGACTACCTGCTGGCCGACGAGCCACCCACGCCCGCGAGCCGCGAGCGGGCCAAGCACTTTTTGGATACCGCGCAGCACCAGCTACTGAACTCCGAACCCGAAGTAACGCGCCTGCTCGAAGAGATTGCGGCCAGCCGGGCGCGGCCGCTGCCTGGCCCGCGGCTGGGTGCCCCGGCGGCCAGTGCCGCCCCAGCCCACCCGCCGCTGCGCCGGCCGCTGCCTGGCCAAATAATGCCCCCGCGCACAACTCCCGACCCGGAATAATGGTTGTGGGATAACAGCGCGCTAGCGACAACGGTAACGCCGCCGCGGTGTCTTTGCCTTGTTCCACTTTTGCTCTCTTATCTTATGGCTATGAATCTGGAGCCGGACTTGCCGGCTAATCACGATAATCACGACGAGGCGCGGCGCACGTTCCTCAAGCAGTCGTCGCTGCTCACGGGGCTGGCGTTGGTGCCGGGGCCGCTCGTGGCGGCCGCCGATAGCGGGCTCGACGAGCGCGTAGCGGCCGCCTTTGACAAAATTCCGCTGACGCTGAAAGTCAACGGCGTAAAGCATAAACTATCCGTGGAGCCGCGCACTACGCTGCTCGATTTGCTGCGCGAGCAGCTGCACCTCACGGGCACCAAAAAGGGCTGCGACTACGGCCAGTGCGGCGCCTGCACCGTGCACGTAGACGGCCAGCGCGTCAACTCCTGCCTGAGCTTCGCGGTGATGCACGAGGGCCAGGAAATCACCACCATTGAGGGGCTGGCCAACGGCGACAAGCTGCACCCCATGCAGGAAGCCTTCGTGAAGCACGACGGCTTTCAGTGCGGCTACTGCACGCCGGGCCAGATAATGAGCGCCGTGGCCTGCGTGCGCGAGGGCCGCGCCGGCTCGGAAGGCGAAATTCGGGAATACATGAGCGGCAATATCTGCCGCTGCGGGGCCTACACCAACATCGTGGCCGCGATTCAGGACGTCAAGCAGGGAGGGCAAAAGGTATGAACCAGTTCCAATACGTGCGGGCGGCCAAGCCGCAGGCCGCCATCGACGCCGTGGCCAGTGATGCCAACGCCAAGTTTATCGCGGGCGGCACCAACCTCGTCGATTTGATGAAGCGCGGCGTGATGACACCGCAAAAGCTGGTGGACATCAACCGGCTGCCTTTCAACAAGATTGAGCGCGAGGGCAACGGCCTGCGCATCGGGGCGCTGGCCCTGAACTCGGCCGTGGCCGACGACAAGCAGGTGCGCGAGCGCCAGCCGCTGCTGGCCCTCGCTCTCAATGCCGGGGCCTCGGGGCAGCTGCGCAACATGGCCACCGTGGGCGGCAACATGCTGCAACGTACCCGCTGCGCCTATTTCTACGACATCACCATGCCGTGCAACAAGCGCGAGCCCGGCACTGGCTGCGGCGCGCTCGAAGGCATCAACCGGATGCACGCCATCTTCGGCTTCAGCGATAAGTGCATCGCGGTGCACCCCTCCGACATGAGCGTGGCGCTGGTGGCCCTCGATGCTACCGTGCTGGTGAGCGGCCCCAAGGGCGACCGCCGCATCGCGTTTGCCGACCTGCACCGCCTGCCCGGCGACGCGCCGGAGAAGGATACGACCCTGGCAGCCGGCGAGCTGATAACGGCCGTGGACGTGCCCGACGGGCCATTTACCAAGCACGTGCACTACCAAAAGGTGCGCGAGCGGGCCAGCTACGCCTTCGCCCTGTTGAGCGTGGCGGCGGCGCTGGACCTGGATGGCACGACCATCAAAGGCGCCCGGCTGGCAATGGGCGGCGTGGCCCACAAGCCTTGGCGGCTAACGGCGGCCGAGCAGTATCTGGTGGGCAAGCCCGCCACCGAAGAAACCTTCCGGCAGGCGGCCGCCGTGGCGATGCAGGGCGCTAAGGCGTTCAAGCACAACGCCTACAAGCTCCGGCTGGGCCCCAATACCATTGTGCAGGCCCTGAAAACGGCGGCTGCCGCCTAACCTCCGATTTTCTATGAAAACCCAAGACAAGCAAATCGGGGCTCCGCTAAACCGGGTGGATGGCCACCAGAAAGTAACCGGCGCGGCCACCTACTCGGCCGAGTACCAGCTGCCGGGCATTACCTACGCCGTACTCGTGGGCAGCACCATCGCGAAGGGCCGCATCACGAGCCTCGACACCCGCGCCGCCGAGCGCGCGCCGGGCGTGCTGGCGGTGGTCACGCACCTGAACTCGCCCAAGGTGCCGGGCTTCGACACGGTGGGCAAAGACCCGTCGCAGCCCGCCACGGTGGGCGGGCCGCTGAAGGTATTTCACGACGATAAAATCCGCTTCAACGACCAGCCCATCGCGGTGGTGGTGGCCGATACGTTTGAGCGCGCCCGCTACGCGGCCCGCCTCGTGAAGGCGCAGTACGCCAAGGAAAAGCACCAGACCAACCTGGAAGACAATAAGCCGCAGGCTTTCTTGCCCACCCAGGCCAAGAAAAACCCGAAGTCGCCGATGGCCGACTACCAGCGCGGTACGGCCGACGCCTACAAAACGGGCACACTCAAGGTGGAGGGCGAGTACGTCATCCCAACCGAGATGCACCACCCGATGGAGCTGCAAGCCATCACGGCGCACTGGGAAGCGCCCGACCGCCTGACGCTCTACGATAAGACGCAGGGCACGCTGGCTACCCGGCGCGACTTTGCCAAGGAGTGGGGCCTGCCTGAGGAGAACGTGAAGGTCATTGCCACCTTCGTGGGTGGGGCCTTTGGCAACGCGCTGCACAGCTGGCCGCACGAGTCGGCCGCCATCATCGCGGCCAAGGTCGTGAACCGGCCGGTGAAGCTGATGCTCACCCGCGAGCAGATGTTTACGATGGTGGGCTACCGGCCCTACACCTGGCAAAAAGTGGGCATGAGCGCCACGGCCGACGGCAAAATCACGGCCATCACGCACGAGAGCATTGGCCAAACCTCTACCTACGAGGAGTTTACCGAATCGACGCTGGCGCAGACGCGCATGATGTACGCCGCGCCCAACCTCACCACGCGCTACCGCCTGGCGGCCCTCGATATCGGCTCGCCCATCTGGATGCGCGGCCCCGGCGAGGCCACCGGCGCGTTTGCCCTAGAGTCGGCGATGGACGAGATGGCATTTCTGCTAAACATCGACCCGCTCGAATTTCGGCTGCGCAACTACACCGACCAGGACCCGGAAAAGAACCGCCCGTGGTCAACCAAGTTCCTGAAAGAGTGCTACAAGCTGGGCGCCGACCGCATCGGCTGGAGCAAGCGCCAGCTCAAGCCCGGTAGCCTGCGCGACGGCGAGTGGCTCATTGGCTACGGCATGGGCGTGGGCACCTTTGGGGCGCACCGCGGCTCGGCCCACGCCAGCGCCCAGCTGCTACCCAACGGTACGGTGCTGCTACAATGCGCCACCACCGACATCGGCCCCGGCACCGGCACGGCCATGACCCAGATTGCAGCCGATACCCTGGGGCTGCCCCCCGAGAAAATCCGGTTTGAGCTCGGTCACTCCGACTACCCCAAGGCCGGTACGCAGGGCGGTTCCTCTACCGTGAACAGCGTGGGACCGGCCGTGCAGGACGCCTGCCTGGCCCTCAAGGACAAGCTGCGCGAGCTAGCCGGGGCTAGCCAGCCGGCCTTCGCCTCGGCGAAGAAGGAAGACGTACAATTGGCCGATGGCTACCTTACCCTAGCCGGCGCCGCTACCACCCGCGCGTCGTACAAGGACTTGCTGAAGCAGGCCGGCACGGCTTCCGTAACCGTGGAGGCCAAGCCCGGCAACGAGGGCCAGCAGTATTCCATGTACTCGTTTTCGGTGCACTTTGCCGAGGTGCGGGTGCACGAGCTGACGGGTGAGGTGCGGGTGAGCAAGCTCGTATCGTGCGCAGATGCGGGCACCATCATCAATCAGAAGACTGCTGCCAACCAGATGAAGGGCGGCGCGGTGGGCGGCATCGGCATGGCCCTGATGGAGCACGCCGTTATCGACGACCGCTACGGCCGCTACGTCACCAAGGACTTTGCCGACTACCACGTGCCCGTACACGCCGATGCCCCCGCCGTGGAAGTGGCTTTCGTGAACCAGCCCGACTACCACGTAAATGCGCTGGGCACCAAAGGCATCGGTGAAATCGCGACCATCGGCGTAGCCCCGGCCATTGCCAACGCGGTGTTCAACGCCACTGGCAAGCGCGTGCGCGAGTTGCCCATTACGCCCGATAAGCTGGTGTAGGAATTGAGGTTTCCCCGCCGGGGCCTTTTGCATGACAAACAATTTTTGGTTATTCCCAAACAGGTTTGTGAGCTACTCGTGTGCTCCTCCCGCTAGCCTACACGGGCTAACGGGAGGAGCACACTTGTTAAAGCGCTCGCCGGAACGACGGAACTAAAAATATTTTTTGGCCGACCTGAACCGTAACGCTTGAAATGGTACAATTATGTAAGGCTAGCGGGTATCCCCTATTCCGGGCGCTCCTATCCCACCCATGTGTCCTCCTCTCTCCTGTTGCCATCGCCAGAGCACGCACTTCAGCCTGTTGCGGCGGCAATTGTACTGCCTGGTGCGCTTGCTGCTAGTCAGTGGCAGCGACGAAGTGCCCGCCGCGCAGCTAGCCACGCTGCAAGCCCGACTCGACACGCTTTGGCACTGCCTGTCCGGCGCCATGCGGCAGTACTACCGCGTGCCACCGCGCCGCGCCCAGGAACTTACGGAGCAGGTAGTGCACGCCCTGCTGCGGGAACCTTGCTGCCGGCAATCGGTACGCGCTACCATTTCGCTGGAAAAAGCGCTGGGCCAGGCCGAAGCGCCCCCCACTGTCCCTGACCGGGCACCCGAACCACCGTCGGACTTAGCCAAGCTATGCCGGCTTTGGCCAGTGCAGTTGCAGGGCGATGCTCCTTCCACTAGCGCGCTTCCCCCCAGCTGCGCCAGAGGCGCGGCCTAAGCTACGGGCGAGTGCCGACAATCGACACCAAGTTCAGGCGAGGCCCTGCCGCGACGACTCGCGCACGAACAGCTCGGGCTGGAGCACTACCTGCCGCTGCATAAAGGGTGCCTCCGGCGCGGCCGCCAGCTCCAGAAACAGGCGCACGGCGGCCTCGCCCATCTCCTCGCAGCGCTGGTCTACGGACGTGAGCTGCGGCTCGGTAATGGCCGTAAACCCTTCATTACTAAAGCCCGCCAACGCTACATCCTGCGGCACCCGGATGCCCTGGCTCTTGAGTACCTGGAGCGCACCGAGGATGGCCGAGTCGCCGGCCGCAAACACGGCATCGATGGGATTGGGCAGGGCCAGCAGCCGGCGCGTGGCCTGCGCGCCGTCGTCGGTGGTCATGTCGGAGGTGATAATCAGGGCCTCGTCGGGGGCAATGCCGTAGGCGGCCAGCGCGTCGAGGTAGCCCTGGCGGCGATACTGGTAAATATTTAAGTGCTGTGGCCCCGCTAAGTGCGCAATGCGGCGACAACCCTGCTCCAGCAGGTGGCGCGTAGCCTGAAAAGCGCCCTCCCGGTCGTTGAGGACCACCGAGTTGACCTGTTCAGTGGGCGGAATACGGTCAAAAAATACCAGCGGCACGCCCCGACTGCGCACTTTGTCGAAGTGGTAAAAATCCTGGGTGTTGCGGGCCAGCGACACGAGCACGCCGGCCACCTGAGCGTTGAGCAGCGTCTCCACATTACGGCGCTCCAGCTGCACATCCTCGTGCGACTGGCACACGATGACGCTGAACCCGGCCTTGCTCGCCGCCTGCTCGATGCCCTGGATAACTGACGGAAAAAACTTACCCTCGATGTAGGGTACCACCACGCCCAGCAGCCGGCTCTGGCCTTTGCGCAGGGCGGCGGCCAGGTGGTTGGGCTGGTAGTTGAGCTTTTTGGCGAGCTTGAGTACGCGCTGCTTGGTAGCGGCCCCAATGCTGTGGTGGTCGCTCAAGGCGCGCGAAATCGTCGTCATCGATACGCCCAGCTCGCGGGCCAGGTCGGCCATCGAAACGGCGGGGGGAGAAGCGCCGGGCGCTTGCTTTTTGGGGGAATTCATGCGGGGTACTAGCGGCCCGCCGCCATAAAAAGGCCTACGGGTATCGTACAAATTTAGGCGAGTTTTTACAATGGCTGTTGCATTGCCGCTGGCGTTGCAGAGGCATCAGCCAGCCTGCCCGCAAACAGCTAGTGGCTTCTTCCCATTGCACAAACGTTTGTGTAGGTCATTTGCAGTAGCTTGCTAATGGCCATTAAGCGCTCAAATTAATTCCAAACAATTTTTATCTCTACAAACCAGCTAGGAAAGTTCACCAAAAATTTCCGTACTTGCCGGCGGTTTACACAATCGATTATGTAAACTACCCCGCTGCATGAGAAACCTGCTGCTCGCAGCGCTACTGGCTACCGGCCAGTCGCTCGCGGCCCAATCCCTCCCACCCGCCATCCCCATCCCCATCCCCATCCACGACCCGGTGCTCACGCGCCAAAACGGGACGTACTACCTTTTCGGCACCGGCAACGGCATCACCGTATGGTCGTCGAAAGACCGCCGGACCTGGACGCCCGAGAAGCCTGTTTTTGCCACGCCACCGGCCTGGGCCCAGCGCGACGTGCCGGGCTTCAAGGAGCATATTTGGGCGCCCGACATCTCGTATTTCAACGGGCAGTACAGCCTGTTTTACTCGATTTCGACGTTTGGCAAAAACCGCTCGGCCATCGGGCTAGCCACTAATAAGACGCTCGACCCCAAGTCGAAAGACTTCCAGTGGGTTGACCACGGGCCGGTTATCGAGTCGGTGCCGGGCCGCGATATGTGGAACGCCATCGACCCCAACCTCATCCGCGACGAGAAGGGCACGCCCTGGCTGGCCTTCGGCTCGTTCTGGAACGGCCTCAAGCTGGTGCAACTGCGGCCCGACCTCACCGGCCCGGCCACGCCCGCGCAGTGGCGCACGCTGGCCCGCCGCCCCCGCAACCAGGCGCTCACCGACTCGCTGCCCGGCGACGGGGCCATCGAGGGACCGTTCATCTTCCGGCGCGGCGAGTATTATTATTTGTTTGCCTCTTTCGACTACTGCTGCCGGGGGCCGCAGAGCACCTATAAAATGGTGGTGGGCCGCTCCCGCACCCTCACCGGCCCCTACCTCGACCAGGCTGGCGTGCCGATGGAACAGGGCGGCGGCACCCTCGTGCTGCAAGGCAACGCCGATTGGTTTGGCGTGGGCCACAACGCCGTGGCGACCTTCGATAAAGTTGACTACCTGATATTTCACGGCTACGACGGCCACGACAACGGCCGCCCCAAGCTGCGCATCGAGCCCCTGGCCTGGAGTGCCGAGGGCTGGCCCACGGTGGCCACCAAGCCCTAGCCCCGCGCCGCGCCGATAACCCCGCCCCGGCCGAAGCGGTTGGTTTGTACGTACTACCCTGGGCTCGATTCGCCGCGTGGGCGGCCGGGCTTCCCTCCTACTTTTTCACCCTAGTTTCTTTGCCATGAATCCGTTAGTTGACATTCGCCGCCTCGACCAAAGCCTCTGGCTTGACTTTATCAGCCGCAAAGTGCTGCAAAACGGCGAGTTGAAGGCCCGCATCGACAACGACGCCCTGCGCGGCGTGACCTCGAACCCGGCCATTTTTGAGAAAGCCATCGGCGGCTCTTCCGACTACGACCAGACCATCCAAGAGCAGGCCCAGCAGGGTAAAACGGCCGAGGAAATCTACATCGGCTTGGCCGTGGCCGACGTGCAGGCCGCCTGCGACCTCTTCAAAGGCCTCTACGAGAGCCACGACAACTCCAGCGACGGCTACGTGAGCCTGGAAGTTTCGCCCAAGCTCGCCCACGACACCGAAGGCACCATCGCCGAAGGCCGCCAGCTCTGGAAAGACGTGAACCGCCCCAATGTGATGATTAAGGTGCCGGCCACCCTCGAAGGCCTGCCCGCCATCCGCACCCTCATCTCGGAAGGCATCAACGTGAACGTGACCCTGATTTTTGGGCTCGACCGCTACAAGGCCGTAGCCGAGGCGTTCATCGCGGGCCTCGAAGACCGCCTGAAAGCCGGCCACTCGCTCGAAAATATCGACTCGGTCGCCAGCTTCTTCCTGAGCCGCATCGACGTGCTGATTGACCCACAGCTGGAGAAAATCGCGGCCGAGGGCGGCGAGAAAGGCCAACTGGCCGAGTCGCTGGTGGGCGAAGTGGCCCTGGCCAGCGCCAAGCAGGCGTACCAGCTCTATAAGGATATTTTTGCCGGCCCGCGCTGGCAGGCGCTCGAAGACAAAGGCGCGCACACCCAGCGCCTGCTGTGGGCCAGCACCGGCAACAAAAACCCGAAGTACGACGACCTGAAGTACGTTGAAAACCTCATCGGCCCGAAAACGGTGAACACCATCCCGGTCGAGACGATGGACATCTTCAAGGAGAAAGGCCAGCCCGCCGACCGCCTGGAGCAGGGCCTCGAACTGGCCCAGGCTGTGCTGCGCGACCTGCCCAAAGTCGGCATCGACCTCGACGCCCAAACCGCCCAGCTTGAAAAAGAAGGCGTGCAAAAGTTCATTGAGCCCTTCGGCAAGCTCATTGACTCGGTAGAGAAAAAGCGCGCCGCCGCCGTGGATGGTGCCAAGCAGCCCGCGTAAGGCTAGCCTTTGCCCGGTTTAAATGACCCATGTAGAACGTCATGCTGAGCCTGCTGAAGCATCTCGCTCGCGCCGCTAGGGTGAGTAATCCTAACGATGCGAGCGAGATGCTTCGGCAAGTTCAGCATGACGTTTTTTTATTCCTAGAACAATAATCCTCTACTGTACAATCGACTAACCCAGCTTCATGAGAATTCCCTTTACCTCCTGGGCTAGCGCCCTAACCCTGCTGCTCGCCGCTGGCCCGGCCCTGGCCCAGACCGCCACTACTCCCGCGCCCGGCGGCAATCCTATCATCAAAAACAAGTTTACCGCCGACCCGGCCGCCATGGTGCAGGGCAACACGGTGTACCTCTACACTGGCCACGACGAGGCCCCCGCCCCGCAGGAGCGCTACGTAATGCACGACTGGCTCTGCTTCTCCTCCACCGATATGGTGAACTGGACCGAACACCCATCGCCGCTCAAAGTAAGCGACTTTGCCTGGGCCAAGGACGACGCCTGGGCCTCGCAGGTGATTGCCCGCAACGGCAAGTTTTACTGGTACGCGGCCGTGGAGCACGGCTCCATTCCCGGCAAGGCCATCGGCGTGGCCGTGGCCGACAACCCGGCTGGCCCGTTTAAGGATGCGCGGGGCTCGGCCTTGATTACCAATAACATGACGGAGAGCAAAATCTCCTGGGACGATATTGACCCCACCGTCATCATCGACAAAAAAGGCCAGGCCTACCTGTTTTGGGGCAACACCATTTGCCGCTACGCCAAGCTCAAGGCCAATATGACCGAGCTGGATGGCCCCATCCAGACCGTGACCGGGCTGCCGCGCTTCACCGAGGCGCCCTGGGTGCACGAGCACGGCGGCTGGTACTACCTGAGCTTTGCCACCGAGTTTCCCGAAAAAATAGCCTACGCCATGAGCCGCAGCCTCGACGGGCCGTGGGAGTACAAGGGCCTGCTCAACGAGGTAGCCGGCAACTCCAACACCAACCACCAAGCCATCATCGACTTCAAGGGTAAGTCGTACTTCATCTACCACAACGGGAGCATCAATACGGCCGGCGGCAGCTTTCGCCGCTCGGTATGCATTGACTACCTGAATTATAACAAAGACGGCACCCTCAAGCGCGTACAAATGACGACCGAGGGCGTACAGCCCGCCAAGTAAGCCGTATAAGGCATTTTCCGCGCTCTTCCTGCCCACCCGATATCCCCCTGGCCGCCTGGCCGAGGCGGTTTCGGGTGGGCATTTTGCTGGGCGGGGGCCGCTGGCAGCGGTAATTTTGAGGGGGCGAATAGCCCACATGATTTTAGGTTTATGACATCAACTACAAAGAGCCGGGTAGCGGTGAGCGCCTTCTTTTTCCTGCCCGGCCTGTGCTTTGCGAGCTGGGCCTCGCGCATTCCCGACATCAGCGCCAAGCTGGGGATGAGCTCGGGGCAGCTGGGCCAATTGCTGCTGGCCATTCCGCTGGGCTCGATGCTGTCGCTGCCGCTGGCCGGCTGGCTGACGGCCAACTGGGGCAGCCGGCGCACGGTGCTGCTGGCCTCGGTGCTCTACGCCTGCTTTTTGCCGCTGCTGGGCTGGGCCGGCAGCTTCTGGACGCTGGCCCCGGCCTTGGCGCTGTTTGGCTTTGCGGGCAATATGCTCAACATTGCCGTTAATACGCAAGCCATTGGCGTGCAGCAGTTTTATGGCAAGCCGGTGATGGGGTCCTTCCACGGTTTGTGGAGCCTGGCGGGCTTCCTGGGCGGGGCGCTGGGCACGCTGCTCATTGGCTTGCACTTCCCGCCGTTGCAGCATTTTTTGCTGGTGCTGGTAGTGTGCCTGCTGCTGGCGGGCGCGGCGCACGGCTATACTTTGCGCCAAGACGTAGGCAAGGCCGACGAGAGCGGCCCCGGCTTCAGCCTGCGCCACCCCGACCCGTACTTGCTGCGCATCGGCCTCATTGCCTTCTGCGGCATGATGAGCGAGGGCGCGATGTTTGACTGGGCCGGGGTGTACTTCCAAAAGGTGGTGCGGCCCGATGCGGCGCTGGTCACGGCCGGCTACGTGGCTTGCATGAGCACAATGGCGCTGGGCCGGTTTTTGAGCGATTATTTCACCCACCGTTTCGGCACCATGCGGATGCTGCAACTCAGCAGCGCGCTCATTGTGAGCGGCCTGGGGCTGGCCGTGGGCTTTCCGAGCCTGGTGCCGGCCGTGGCGGGCTTCCTGCTGATTGGCTTCGGCATTGCCTCGGTGGTGCCGCTTTCCTACAGCTCGGCGGGGCGGGCCACCTCGGTATCGCCGGGCGTGGCGCTGGCCCTGGTGTCTACCATCGGCTTCCTGGGCTTCCTGCTGGGGCCGCCGCTGATTGGCTTTCTGGCCCAGCTTTTTTCCCTGCGCACGGCCTTCGGGCTGGTGGCCCTCGTGGCGATGGGCATCGGCGTACTGGCCTCGCTACCCAACCCGGTACCGGTAGCTACGCCGCAGGCGGAACCGGTTTCGTAGTGTTGCCTGCCTCCCACCACATACGAAACCAGCGCTTCGCGTTCCGGTAACTAATGCCTGAACCTGGGCGCTGTAAACCCTGTTTTCTTTGCACTATGGCTGATGCATTCCCAACTTCCGCGCCGTCTCCGGTTCTCCCCTATGACCGCTCTTACTGGGTGCTGCCCGGCCGGCTGCTGGCCGGCTACGTGCCCGTGAAGCCCGACCCGGCCGGCACCCGCCGGCAGCTGCGCGCCTTGCTGGCGCAGGGCATTCGCACCTTCGTGAACCTGATGCACGACGATGAGCAAAACTACGACGGCGCCATCATCCCCGGCTACGAGCGCGAATTGGCCGAGGAAGCCGCGGCGCTGGGAGTAACTGCCTCCGCTCACCGCCTGCCCATCGTGGACCTCAATATCCCCACCACCGCCCACATGCAGCGCGTGCTGGATGTACTCGACGCGTCGCTGGCCGCCGGCCAGCCGGCCTACGTGCATTGCTGGGGCGGGCGTGGGCGCACCGGCACGGTGGTAGGCTGCTTCCTGGCCCGGCACGGCTACGCCACCGGCCAGCGGGCCCTGGACTTTGTGCAGCACCTACGCCGCACCGATGCCAAAAGCGATACCAAATCACCGGAAACCCCGGCGCAGTGTCAGTTTGTAAGCGCTTGGCCCGTGGGCCAGTAGCTTATTTGCGTTCAGGTAACCGGGCCAAGCGGGTAATGGCCCGGCACCCGGCGCTCGTCGGGCACCTTGGTTACGCCACCAGCTGGCGGCGCTAATTTTAGGCCCGGCTATTCGCCGCTCAGCCTGCTTTACTTCCCATGCCGCACCTGCTCATCGACGATATTTCGGTGGAGATAATCCGCAAGCCAGTTCGGCAGATGCGGCTCTCGATACGCCCGCCCCAGGGGCTACTGCGGGTAACCGTGCCCATGCGCACCACCCAGGCGACTATTCGGGAAGTAGTACTCCGCAAGCAAGCCTGGATTCGCAAGCACCAGGCTGCTTTTCAGCAGCACACTCCCCCGCCGGAGCTGCACTACGCCCCGGGCGAAACCCACTACTACCAGGGCCAGGCACTGCGCCTGTGCGTGCAGGAGCAGCCCGGCCGCGCCCGCGTACTGCTACCCGCCGACACCGGTGAGTTGCACCTGCTCGTGCCGCCCGGCACCACGCCCGCGCAGCGGGCGCAGGTGCTGGCGCGCTGGCGACGGGCGCAACTACAAGCCCAGTTGCCGGCCATCCTGGCGAAGTGGGAACCTATCGTAGGAGCCCACGCCAATGAGTGGGGCATTAAGCAGATGAAAACGCGCTGGGGCACTTGCAGCATCCGGGCCCGGCGCATCTGGCTTAGCCTGGAGCTCAGCCAGTGGCCGCTGGCTTGCCTGGAATACGTGGTGGTCCATGAGCTTACGCACCTGCACGAGCGGCTGCACAACGCGCGCTTCTGGCACCTGGTGGGCCAGGCAATGCCGGAGTGGCAGGCCCCGCACCACGCGCTGAAGCACGGCCGGCTGGCCGCACTGGATGAAGCCGCTACCTAGCCAAAACGCCTCGCCGGCTTACAAGTCGGCAGGCACCTTCTAAAAAAGGCCCGCTAGCTGGTACTGAAAGCATTGCGCGTGGGAAGCGCCGCTACCTTCGGTACCAGCCAGCGGGCCGTTGCTCCGAAAAGCTACTTGGCTTCGCTTATTTACCGGCGGCCGTAGGCTGGCTCAGCAGGTCAACGGTCGTAATCTTTTCGGGAAACCACACGGTCATCTCCCCCTTGCCGCGGTTGGCCCAGGCGTAGTACGGAATGGCCGTGAGGGTACGCGGCGCGGTGCTTACCGAGGTGCCGCTAGAATCGAGCTGCACCACCGGCACGGTGGCCGTGAGCGTGGTCACGCCATTGAGCAGGCTGGGCTGGTAGCTGGCCGTGAAGGCGACGCCAGCGGGCACGATGATGTTGCTCGCCTTGCCGTTATTATCCTGCCATTCAGCGCAGTAAATAACTGGGCCGCGCTGCAAGGCTACCTTGCCCAGGTCGTCTTTCACGAGTGGGTTGGCGTGCACGCGGCGCACTTCCATCGGCAGGCTCACCTCAACCACGTCGTGCTTGCGCCACTTGCGGCTGAGCACGGCGTAGCCGTTTTTCAGCTGATATGTCACCGGCTTGCCATTGACTTTGACGGTCGTTTGCTGCGCCGAGTGCTGCTCGAAAGTGTAAAGGTTGGACGGCATGGCCTCGTTGCGAGCCCAGCCAGGGATGCGCACCAGCAGGTCAAAATCAGCGGCCGAGGCGGCGGGGTCCACAATGAATTTCAGGCCGCCATCCCAGGGGTAGTTGGTTGACTGGGTTAACTGCACCTTTTGCTTATTGACCATCAAGTCGGCCTTGCCGCTCACGAATAAGTTGGCATACAGGGTTCTACCCTTCTGGGCGTATATGTAGCCGGGCAGCGCGGGCATGAGGCGGGCCAGGTTGGTGGGGCAGCACGAACACTCAAACCAGCCGGCCCGGGCGGGCTCGGTGTCGTGGTAGCTGCTCAGGCTCTTTATCTGCATAGCGTTGCTGTAGAAGAACGACTTACCATCCAGCCCCACGCCCGAGATGAGGCCGTTGTAGAGCACTTTCTCCAGCACGTCCACGTACTTGGCGTCGCCGTGGAGCTGAAACATGCGCTCGTTCCAGTACACGTCGGCCACCGAGGCGCAGGTTTCGTTGTAGGCCGTGGCGTTGGGCAACTCGTAGTTGGCCCCGAAGCGCTCGCCGTCGCCGGCGGCCCCGGTGCCGCCGGTCACGTACATCTTCTTGGCCACCATATTGTTCCAGATGGTATCGACGGCGGCCAGCATTTGCTTATCGCCGGTGAGGGCGGCCACGTCGGCCATCGCCGAATAGAGGTATTCGGCGCGCACGGCGTGGCCTTCGGCCTCAGTTTGGGCCACCACGGGCTTGTCGTCCTGCCAGTACTGGCCATTTTTCCACACGTCGGGGCTCTTGGGGTCATAGCCCTTGTACTGACCCCGGGCATCAAGGAAGAACTTGGCCGTAGCCAGATACTTAGCCTGGCCCGTGACGCGGTAGAGCTTCACCAGGCCCATCTCCACTATCTCGTGGCCGGGGGCCACGGTGCGCTTACCAGGGCCGAATACCGCGCACACGAGGTCGGCGTTTTTAAGGGCTATGTTGAGCAGCGTTTTCTTGCCGGTGGCCTCGTAGTGAGCCACGGCGGCCTCGTAGAGGTGGCCGGCGTTGTAGAGCTCGTGGCTCAGCTCACGCTCCTTTTCCCAGCGCTCCTGGCCGGCCCAGTGGTGCGGGTGGGCGGGGTCGATGGTGCGGGCGGTGTAGAGGTAGCCGTCGGGCTCCTGGGCCGCGCCCACCTTCTTAATCAGCTCATCCACGTAGGCATCGAGCTTCGCGTCGGGGTACACGCTGAGCGAGTACGAGGCGCCCTCGATGGTCTTGTAGATGTCGGTATCATCGAAAGGATAAACCGTGGCAAACTTGCCCTGCCGGGCGGCGGCCATCTCGAAGTTCTTCACCCGGTTGGTGCTTTCGCAGCGCGCAAACGACGCCGGAATGGTCACCTCCGTATTCGTTTTAAGGCGCGGCAGCCAGAAGCTATCCGTGAGCTTCACCTTCGTAAAAGGCACTGCCTGAATGGGATAATCCGACTGCTGCTGGGCGGCGGCGGGCAAGGCGGCAGCCAGGCCGAGAGCTAGCAGGAAAGACTTGGTTGGGCGCATAAAGGGTGGGCTTTTTCGGAGATAAGAATCTTGGTTAAACAGCCTCAAATTTGTCTGTCATGCTGAGCTTGCGAAGCATCTTATCGCGCCAGCACAGGCCGTGCGAACCTGATAAGATGCTTCGTAAACTCAGCATGACAGACAATTTTTGTTCTTTGGTCAACAACCATGATAAACACTTACTCAGCAGTCACTTCCAGCACATGGCTAGTGAGCTGCCGGGCCTCGCCGTCGCTCACTAGCACACCCACTTTCATGAGGTAGTCGCCGGAGTAGGTCTGGCCGCTGGCGGCGAGCTCGGATTTTTGACCGGGCAGCAGGTTGATTTCGGTGAGGCGGTAGCGGCGGGCGGGGTCGAGACCTTGCAGCTTCACCGGCAACACCGTTTCGTGGAAGCGGGTGCGCAGGTTGTAGCCGTAAAGCACGGCTTTATCCTGCTTATCAGCCACGTACATCAGCGCCGCCTGGTTGCCTTCGTAGGGCGAGCGCAGCTTGTAGAGGTCGCCCTGCCAGATAACGGGGCTCAGGCGCTTGTAGTCCTTCACGGCCTGCTGGCTGAATTGAAACTCAGCGGGCGTCATCTTCTCTACCTCAATGTCGTAGCCGAGCTTGCCCATCATGGCCACGTCGGTGCGGAATTTCAGGCTCTGGCCCTTGTTCCAATTGGTGACGTGGCTAGCCAAGGTATTGGAGGGAAAGAAGTTGAGGAAGCCCCACTGGATGTAGACGCGCTCCAGCGCATCGGTGTCGTCGCTGGGCCAGAATTCGGTAAAGTACTTCAGCCCGCCGTAGTCGGCGCGGGCGCCGCCGCCCGAGCACAGCATCATGGGCGTGTGCGGGTATTTCTGGCGCACCCTAGCCAGCACGCGGTAGAGGCCGCGCACGTAGTCCACGTAGAGGTGCGACTGGTCTTTGCCCAGATACTGCGAATAGGCATTGGTAATCATGCGGTTGCAGTCCCACTTGAGGTAGCCCGCGCCCTGGCTGAGCTGCGCATCGACCACGCCGAATACAAAATCCTGCACTTTGGGATTGGTGAGGTCGAGCACCAGCTGATTGCGGTAATAGTCCTCGGGGCGGCCCGGCAGCTTGAGCACCCAGTCGGGGTGCTTCTCATAGAGCTCACTCTTGGGGTTCACCATTTCGGGCTCTATCCAGATGCCGAACTTGATGCCCTGCTTGGTGGCGGTTTGCACGAGGTGGCCCACGCCGTTGGGCAGCTTGGTCTTGGTGGGCTGCCAGTCGCCGAGGCCCTGGCCGTCGTCCTTACGCGGGTATTTGTTGCCAAACCAGCCGTCGTCGAGCAAGAATAAATCGACGCCCAGCTTGGCCGCATCGGCCATCAGGTTGTCGAGCTTGGGCTCGTCGAAGTCGAAATACGTGGCTTCCCAGTTGTTGAGCAGCGTGAGGCGCGGCTGGGTGCCGTCGAGGGTGCCGCCCTGCTGGCGGGCCCAACGGTGCAGGTTGCGGCTGGCCTGGCCCTTGCCCTGCGTGCTGTAGGTAAAGATGAACTCGGGCGTGGTAAACGGCTGGCCCGCTGGCAAGGTATACTCGGAAGCATAGGGGTTGATACCGGCCGACAGCCGCAGGCTGTGCTCGTTATCCAGCTCGAAGGCCAGCCGGAAATTGCCGGTCCAGGCCAGAGTGCCAGCCAGCACGTCGCCGGTAGTTTCGGTGGCGGGGCGCTCGGGCGCGAGGAAGAACGAGGGCGTCTGGTACCACCCGGCGCGGGTGCCGAGCTTGGTATCGAGCACCTTGGTGCCGCTGGTGAGGGCGCTCTCCTCCTGCTGGCCTTCCTCGGCCCAGTCGCCGTGCAGTTGGGTGAGGTAGTACTGGTGGGCGTCGAGGTGCAGCATGGCCGAGGCGTAGTTCGTGAGCACCACCGGCTTTTTCTCGCGGTGCACGATTTCGGTCCAGGTCTTAATCACGTCCTCGCGCTGGTAAGCCACGAAGTGCAGCTGCACCTCCACCGGGTAGAGCGGGTCGCGCAGGCGGATGGTGGTCGTGCGCACGTCGTCGCCGGGCTGGCCGGTTTCCACGCCCGCGAAGGCCAGCGCTAGGCCGGGGTTGCCATCGGCGTGCACCACGCGCAGGGCGGGCTCGAAGAGGTTGCTGGTGCCGGCCGGCGGGTAGGCTTCGTGGCGCTGGGGCAGGCGCTGGTAGTCGGCGGCCTGGGCCAGCCGGGGGCCGAGGTAGGTCTGGTAGAGCTTCTGCTGCTGGCCCACGGCCAGCACGAGGCTGACGTGCTCAGTTTCGATAACGATGGGCGCGGTGGGCGCCTGGGCCTGGGCAGCGAGCGGCATGGCGAAAAGCAAAAGCCAGCGAATGGGGCGGGAAACGGTCATCAGCAACTAAATGGGCAGGAAATCAAGCGGGTAAAAAGGCAAGCGCTACTTGCTGGCCTTGCGGGCCGAAAGCCGGTAGAACCCCGCCCCGTGCCGCCGAATGTAGGGCGCAAATTCCTGCGAGAACACCCCCACCTGCCGGCCGCTCCACAAATCCTGCACTACCACGCCGCCCGGCAGCCCCAGCTCCTGCATGGTCACGGGCACGCGCACCGAGTCGGCGGGCGCGGGCAGCAGCGGGCTTTTGGTGAAAACCAGGAACTGCATGGTACCGCCCGTGTTCTGGCCAGCGGCGGCCTTGTCGAGGCCCACGCCGGTGCGCAGGCGGGCGTAGCCAGCCGGTACGGCGTAGGTAATCAGCGAGTTGGCGTGCGTGCCGATACCGGCCGGGTAGGTTTGGGCGGCGACGGTGAGCGGGCCGCCGCTCACGCTTTTATTGGCCGTGGCCTGGCCCCAGCCGGCGGTGGCCGCCTGCCAGGGCAGGGTGTTGAGGGACAGCGTTTTGGTGCCATCGGCGCTCACCAGCACCGGGTCGAGCCAATCGGCGTGGTCCCAGGCGGTGCCGTCGGTGCCGCCGCGCACGTTAAGGTAGAGGTTTTTGGCGCCGGTAATATCTACTTCCAACGTGGCCTGGGGCGTTTGGCGGTTGATGAGCGGGCTGGTGGCGGCGGCCGTGCTGGCGGGGGCCTGCTCCTGGTCCTGGGCGTTGAAGAGGGCCAGGAATTTATCGCCCGTTTTGGGGTCGTCGGCCACCCAGCCCACGAGGTCGCCGCGCCGGAAGAGCTGGCGGTTGTGGGTGCTGGCTTTGTTTACGGCCAGTACGCGCGGGTTGGTAATCAGGGCCAGCGTGGCGGGCGTGTTACTGGGCAGGTCGCCGCCAAACATGAGCGGCGAGCGGAAGATGCTCCACAGCGTCAGCAGCGTGCGCTGCTCGTCGGGCGTGAAGCGCGTCTGGCGGTCGTCGCCGCGCTCGGCCCGGATACCCAGGCGGCCCAGCGGCAGCATGTCGGCATCGGGCCAGGCCCCGGTACTGATGAACGGTGCCCAGCGCTGGCACACGTCGAAGTGCTCTTTCAATTGCTCCCAGCTGTCCCAGAAATCGCCCACGGTGCGCCACATATTAGCGTGCTGCTGGGCGTGCTTGGCGTCGGCAATCGGCGTTTCGCCCGGCGACATGCTGAACACGATTTTGCGGCCCGTGCGGTCGATAGCCTTGCGAATCAGCTCAATTTCGCCGGTATGGTAGGGCTCCGAGAGGTCGTCAATCTTCACTAAATCAACGCCCCAGCTCGCGTACAGCTCAAACAGCGAGTTATAGTACTCCTGCGCGCCGGGCCGGTCGGGCACGATGGTGTACATGTCGTGCAGCCACTGGCACTGCCCATCCTTGGTGTAGATGTCGGCCGCCGTAAGCTTGGTGCCTTTGATGGGCAGTTGGCGCTGCACGGCCTGCACCGGCACGCCGCGCATGAGGTGAATGCCGAATTTCAGGCCCTTGGCGTGCAGGTAGTCGGCCAGCGGCTTGAAGCCCTGGCCGTTGGCGGCCGAGGGAAAGCGGTTGGGCGCGGGCACGAAGCGGCCGTACTGGTCGATATTCAAATCGGGGTCTTTTTCGTTGTAGCCGTGGGCAGTGTCGTTGCCTACGTACCACCGGATATCGACTACCACGTATTCCCAACCACTGGCTTTCAGGTGCTTGGCCATGTAGTCGGCGTTGGCCTTGGTTTCGGCTTCGGTCACGGTGGGGCCGTAGCAGTCCCAGCTGTTCCATCCCATCGGGGGCGTGGTGGCCCACTGGTGGAAATCGGCTTTGGGAGCCGCTTTTTGGGCGAAGCTAGGCTGGGCCAGGGCCAGGGCCAGCAGCAACGCGCTGCTGCCGAGCAGCTTTGGTAGTGAATACATAGGTAGTCGAGCGGGCCAGCCGCCGGAGCTATTGGATGGGAACGAGAGGCCGCAAGTTAGGGCATCGATTGTTTACTGCAGTGGGCTACCCGCAATTAATCGCCGATTAGCCACTCCCCTATCCAACCAAATCAACACTCATAAGCAGCTAGCCAATAGAATTTTGTGTTTCTGACTTTTTCTTTTTGATTAACCGAAATTCCGGCTACATTTGTGCACAATCGTTTGTGTAAACACTTCCTTTCCCCACCCAATTTTCATGGAAAACCTTTTCCCCTCGCGCCGGCGTCCTGCCGGGGTACGTCCACTCGTATCGCCAAGCCGCCACTGGCTTCGGCTCAGCTCGTTACTCTGCCTGCTGGTTGGGCTGCTGATGGCCCCGGCGGCCTACGCGCTGCAAGGCAACGACAATTGCCACGACCCTTCGACCATCATCAAGGAGGGCAACAAGTACTGGGTTTTCACCACTGGCACCGATGTCTACGCCATGTACTCCACCGATTTGGTGAACTGGCAGTCGGGCGCTAAGTCGGTATTCAACGGCGTGCAGCCCAGCTGGATAGCCAGCCGCGTACCAGGTTTCGACCGCACCGCCGACACGTACTGGGCGCCAGAGTGCGTGTACCGCAACGGCAAGTACTACCTGTATTATTCGTGCTCGAAATTTGGGACGAATACCTCGGCCATCGGGCTGGCGACCAACGTGACGCTCGACCCGGCTAGCCCCAACTTCAACTGGGTAGACCAGGGCGAGGTGGTTTCGACGGGCAGCGGCAGCGCCGAAAACGCCATCGACCCCGGCATCACCACCGATGCCAGCGGCAAGCTGTGGATGACCTACGGCTCGTTTTTCAAGGGTATCAAGCTCGTGCAGCTCGACCCCGCCACCGGCAAGCGCCTGAACACTAGCTCGTACTGGCTGGCCGGCAACGTGGCCAGCGACGGCACCACGCGCAACAACAGCGGCAGCGAGGCACCCTACATCGTGCGCAACGGCGCGTATTACTACCTCTTTATCAACAAGGGCGCGTGCTGCAAGGGTGCCAGCAGCACCTACTACGTGGTGGTGGGCCGCAGCAGCAGCATCACCGGCCCCTACGTGGACAAAAACGGCGTGGACCTCAACAAAAACGGCGGCACCACGCTCATCGCCACCAAGGGCAACTACGTGGGGCCGGGCTGCGTGGGCCTGTTCGTCGAAAATGGGGTGAACTACCTCAGCCACCACTACTACGACGGCAACCAGAACGGCCGCGCCCGCCTCAGCGTGGGCAACCTGGGCTGGGACGGTGCGGCGTGGCCCTTCATCACCCGCGACTGGCTGGCCGCCGGCCGCTACACCCTCACCAACCAGAGCAGCGGCCTCGTGTGGGATGCCTGGGGCTGCACCGGTGCCTCGGGCCAGATGATAGCGCAGGGCACCGGCGCCGGCCGCACCTGCCAGCAGTGGGACCTCACGCCCGACGGCAACGGCGAGTATAAAATCACGAATGCGCTGGGGGGCCTCGCGGCCGACGTGGTTAATAACTCACCTGCCAACGGCGCCAAGCTCCAGCTCTACGCCTACAGCGGCGTGGCGGGCCAGCGCTTCAAAATCGAGCGCACCAACGCCAATACCTTCGTGCTGGCCTCGGTGAATGGCAACCGCGTGGTGGAAGTGCCCGCCTGCTCGGCCACCGCCGGCACGCAGCTGGCGCTCTACGAGTACCTGGGCAACGCCTGCCAGCAGTGGGGCATCGCCTCCACGGCGGCGGCCCGCACTGCCACCGCACTGGCTAGCCAGCCGGTGACTACCGCCGAGCAATTCAGCGTGTACCCCAACCCCGCCGCGCAGGGCCGCTTCGTGGTGAGCCTGGGTGCGGAACTGGCCGCCGGGGCCGTCACGCTCACCCTCACCGATGGGCTGGGCCGCCGGGTGTACACCCGCACGAGCACCGGGCAGGCCACGCTGCCGGTCGAAGCCGAGCTGCGCGCCGGTCTCTACCTGCTGCAAGTGCGCGGCGCAGCGGGCAGCGCTACTCAGAAGGTAGTCGTGCCGTAAGGCAACTTGCGTAAACAACTCTAAATCTGCGAAATCGGCTACTTTTCGACTTGGTTATCCAGGTCGAAAAGCAGCCGATTTCCGTTGGGCCACTGCGGGCGTAACGGGCAGGCATTACCGGCGGCCGTCGAACGTCAGGCTAGGATTGGGTTTCGTTTAGATAAGCCCCGCTCCCGTTTACGTCAGGCTACGCCGGGCCGGCCGACTACTATAACTCTCTCAGAAAAGCAGCACCACTTTCCCCTGCGTCTGACGCGATTCCAGGTCGCGGTGTGCAGTTTGGACCGCCGCAATCGGGTAGGTCTGGACGGGAAGCTGCAAGTTGCCGGCCCGGAAATAGCTGAGCAGCTCTTCGGTATACTCCCCAAATTTTGCCAGCTCGGCAAACACTGTGTAGCCCCGTACTACCTGCTGCTGCCCGATAAGCTGCTGGGCGGCCACCGTCGTCGGCTCGCCGCTGGCCGCGCCGTACACCACGCCCGTACCGCCGGCCCCGAGTGCTTGCAGGGCCTCGGCTCCCACGCGGCCGCCCACGGCATCAAACGAGGCGGCCACGCCCCGGCCGTCGGTGGCGGCGCGCACCTGCTGCACCCAGTCGGCCTCGGCGTAGCTCACTACCGCATCGGCCCCGCTAGCCCAGGCAGCGGCTTTTTTGGCTTCGCTGCCCACGGCGGCTATTACCCGGAGGCCCCGGTTTTTGGCCACCTGCACCAAGATGGAGCCCACGCCCCCGGCCGCCGCCAGCACCAGCACCGACGCGTACGTGCCCGTGTTGAGCAGGCCAATGGCCGTGGGGCCCTGGGCCAGCAAAGCCGTGGCTTCCGCGTAGCCCAGCTCGGCTGGCAAGGGAATCACCTGTGCGGCGGGAGCCACTACGTAGGCGGCGTAGCCACCACGGGGCAGCATAGCCATCACCCGCTGGCCCACCGGCCCCGCCGGCACCCCGTCGCCCAGGGCCACGATGGTACCCGCTACCTCGTAGCCCGCCACATAAGGCAGCGGCAGGGGCGTCGGGCTATTGCCTTTGCGCTGCCAGATGTCGGCGTAATTGACCCCGGCGGCAGCTACCTCAATCAACACCTCGCCCGGGCCGGGCTGGGGCATTGGGTAGTCAATGAGCTGTAATACGTCAGCAGCCCCGTACTCCGAAAATTGCACTACTTGCATAAATATAATGGGCTAGCGAACAGGTATAGTGGGAGGCCCCCGGCACGGCCGGGCCTAGCCAGCACCATCGGACTGACCGGGCGACAAACCGGAGACATGGCGCGCCCGGCGTCAAAGGCAGGTTGATACCTCGGGCCGTGGTCTACCACGGTATTTCGCCCGTCACGGGGGTATTTTCCTCGCTGATAAACTTGCCCGAGGGGCCGTCGTCGCCCACCAGCACGTACTTCACCAGGCGGGTGGCCGCGTCTTCCACGGTGCCGGTGCCCCGGTGGTTATTGAGGTCGGTGGCCGTAAAGCCCGGGTCCACGGCATTCACTTTGAAGGGCGTATCGCGCAGCTCGTAGGCCAGCACGATGGTGTACATGTGCAGCGCC